>ENA-UOVV01000073-UOVV01000073.1-compost-metagenome-genome-assembly--contig:-NODE-73-length-159323-cov-13.658858_pt1 | contig 159323 bp, 158 predicted proteins | sample MGYA00238155_ERZ761577 | MGnify/ENA primary metagenome ERZ761577 (study PRJEB28898, sample SAMN06268775) | compost metagenome | isolation source: Emeryville, CA | place: USA:Emeryville, CA | collected...
AAATTAATCATTATTTTCAACTTAACCCGTGGTCCGAATTTTGGGGAGTATTATACCCTGACTGATTTTAGCATAACCTATCGTATTATTTGCACGATTCATCAGCAGGATAAACACACTTTCGAAAACTTCGATATCATCGCCATAAAACTGACGGATAAATTTAAAAGCTTCAGAAGTTTGCGTGATTTTGACATTTGGAAAATCGGTTTGAAGTTTTTTCAATTCAAATAATTTGGTTTTGGATTTAAACTCTTTCATAGCTCGAAATTTTAAATTAATAAAGCATTTGATGTTTTTCGTGCTATGTGAATTAAAAAAATCAAGTGCCGGTAAAAAGCAAAGCGGGAAATGAAATTGTGGAAGGCTTCCCCTGGAATACCCAATTTCATTTTTTTACAAGGCATCTGATTTTTGACACCTTTGCAAAAGAAAAACGGAATGGCTTTATTGATTCTTTAAGTTGGAAAGAATGAATATTAGGAGCAATAAGTAATTTTGAAAATGTCCTGAAAAAACAAAAAGGCACAGTCTTAAAAAAAACCATGCCTTTTTTATTTTTAGTCCCGCTTTCGTATAACTTGCTGAATAACAGCGCGCTTTGCGGAGAGAGAGGGATTCGAACCCCCGGAGGTGTGACCCTCAACGGTTTTCAAGACCGCCGCATTCGACCGCTCTGCCATCTCTCCCTAAAAGGTTTCCCTTTTGTGGCTGCAAATATAAATCTTTTTATCAATTTCCCATACCACAACAAGTGTTTTTTAAGTTTTTCATCCGAGGGGATTTGCGGCAAAGAATTCATCGAATACCGTCAGTATGTTTTCGTAAGTATTTTTTAACAATTCCGGCAGTTCCTCCTTGCTTTTCCACTCGGCGGATTCTATGCCTTCTTCGTTTTGTGGCACCGGAATCTGGGTGCTTTCTGTCAGCATTTGATACCAATAAACCGCCTTGAGTTTCAGGCTGTTCTGAAAATAGATATGGTAAGTGACAGCAATCAATCCCATGGATTTTAGTTGGTCGATGCCGCATTCTTCCATTACTTCTCTGATGGCTGCCGACTCAGTGGTTTCTCCGTTTTCCACCTTTCCCTTGGGCAAATCCCATTTTCCGAACCTATAAATCATCAGGAAATCTTTGTTTGGATTTTGAACCACACCGCCGGCGGCTTCCAGATAATCTAAATGGGCGGCGAGTCGTTTCAATAATTGTTCTGAATCAGGTGCATACAGATTAACAGCACTCACTGTCGTCTGACCGAGAAGTTCCAATGCTTCGTCAAATTGCCGTTCATCTGTGAATTTCAGTGATTTTGTGTTTTCTGTGGGTACATCCGACAAGATGAGTGATTTTTCATTGTAAAAAACTTTGTACATTTGAACAAGTTTGAAACAAATATATCAATTTTTGAAGGATGAATATAAACACCGAAAAAGTAAGGTTTTCAAAAAATCAGCAGCAAGCTTTTGATTTTTTGTCGGACATGGAAAACTATCGTCAGTTGATGCCTAACGACACCAAATCATTTGATATTCACGAGTCCGGGAATGGTTTTTCGGTTCAGATTGGTGCGCTGCCCAAAGTAGGGATGAGGCTCAAAGAAAAAAATCCGCCGACTCAAATCGTTTTTGAATCCCCTTCACCGAATTTTGAATATTATCTCACCATCAATATCGACCCGGTGGATGATTCAAATTCAGAAGTTGGGCTTGAATTCGACGGAAGATTCAATATGATGATTGAAATGATGGCCAAAACTCCTTTGACCAATTTCATAGAAACCATTGCCGCAAAAATCAGTCAGATTTGAGTATTTCCGAACTGTGAGAAAATCCTAATTTACACAAAAATGCAAGAACGAAAGCTGATTCAGACTGCTGACGGTTCGTTCACACTCTTATTGCCCGAATGGAATGAATCCTATCACTCTGTACATGGTGCAATTCGTGAGGCAGTCCATGTTTTTATTCAGAACGGACTGATGAAAATCAAAAACCTGAAAGAAATTTCGGTTCTCGAAATCGGCTTCGGTACCGGATTGAACGGGCTGCTCAGTGGTTTGTTTGCGATTGACAATCCGTTGAAAATCAATTATACCGGCTTGGAAAAGTATCCTTTGAATCCCGACGAATTCCTGAGGATGAATTATCCGGAATCAATAGCAGAAAGTCTTTATACAGGTGATTCAAAAGAAGATATAGAGAAAATTTATCTGAAAATGATGCAGTCAGAATGGGGGAAACCGCAATGCATTCATCAACATTTTATGCTTCAAAAAATACAAACCGATTTTCGTTCTTTTGATTATCCCGAAGCCACATTTGATTTGGTTTATTTTGATGCCTTTGGTGCCAGGGTTCAACCTGAGTTATGGACGGTAGAATTGTTTGAAAAGATTCATTTTTGTATGAAAACCAATGGTTTGTTGACTACCTATTCGGCCAAAGGAAGTGTGAGAAGGGCATTGAAAGAATTGGGGTTTGAAGTGCATAAACTGAGTGGACCACCCGGCAAAAGAGAGATGCTCAATGCGATTAAAAAATAAAAAGTGGTCAATGACCACTTTTTTATTGTTTCTTTTTGTCAGCAGTTATTGCGCCACGGCAGTTTGTATTGCATCTGGATTCGCAGGCGGAACTGTGTCTTCAGGTTCTGATGAGGATTGAGGAATCGGAGGATTGATAAACAAGTGTAACTCAGAGTCTATCACTTGGTCGGCGTCCAAAATCTTTATTCTTACCCAAGGTAAATCTGAATCGCTTCCATCGGTGCGTTCAAAAACATCAATCAGTTGAAATGCGATTATACCCAGATTGGCACCCTGAAGATTTCCTTCAATCGGGTCATAATTTATACTGATATCGCTGTCATAGACCACAGAGAAAATTGTTTGTCCCTTCAGCATGCTCAGTCCCGTTGCTCGTAGTGGAATCACATTCGGAATTTCATCGAGCAAAACTTCCGGATCATCTTCCCCACCGCCCAAACCGGGACCTGGGTAGAGGTAATTTCTTAATCCGTTGGTATTTGGGCCGGCGGTTTTCCATGAGGAAGGAATTGATTTCATTGCAAACCAGCCTTCATCGCCGACAGAACCTGTGTACAAATCTATGGTTTGGCCTACATTGTTTTTGAAATAATTCAATTGTTGTCTGAGACCGACTGAAGCCAAATGGTCATTTACATCGATATCTGAAAAGTAATTCGGAGCGTTGCCGTTGTCAACACTGTCTTCATCAATCAGAATAAATATCGCTGAAGCATCGCCCGGTCCTTGCGGGCCATCTCCTTCGTTGTCATCACTTGAGCAGGAAAAAATAAGAAAAGAAAGTAAAAACAAACTGAATCTGCTCGCTCTGAAAATGGAGGTCAGGTTCATATCAATAGTAATTTAAATGTTGTTTAAATATAACGGATTATCCAAGAATTATTGTGTGTTGTAGGTCTGTAGATGTGGATAAATTTGTTGAATATAAGGAATGAATTTCTGAATTTGGTCCTGAATGTGGTTGTGTATTTTCTTTATGATTCCATGCTTCTTATGCAATCATGTTTATTAATTAAACCATATCAAAGACTATTGCTTGCTTAAAATTCTCTAATTTTACCAGAACGAAAATTTTGAAGGAAAATCTGTTTGTCCAGACAATGGTTTTTGAATATTGTTTTCCCGCAAAATGTTCAAAAGTTTTAATCGTTCGAATGGCATAGATACAAAACCAAGCGAATCATAGAACATTTGAGAAATGATAAAAACTATTAAAAGTGAGTAAGCCATTCAATGTCAGAATATACGGTCTTGCTGTTCATCAGAGCAGATTGCTATTGCTCAGGGAACCTTTCATGGGTGAACTGATTGTGAAATTCCCGGGCGGAGGTCTTGAATTTGGTGAAGGAACCCGAGAATGTTTGAAAAGAGAATTCAAAGAGGAACTGAATCTGGATATCCGCATTGGCAGACACATTTATACCCAGGATTTTTTCATGCCATCGGCTTTGAATCCCAAGGAGCAGATTCTAATGATTTACTATAGGGTTTTTGTGGATGATGTTTCGCAACTCAAACTGAATGACTCCGAAATCAAGGAGTTGATTTGGGTTGATTTAGAATCTTTTTCAAAAGATTTGCTCAGTTTGCCATCTGACCGCTTGGTGGCGGAGATGTTTTTGGAACGAAACAGAAGCAGACGGAATGATTTTGAAATTGGCGAAGACTGACAAAAGGAATGCTTTGGTTCAATCTAAGAACCTATGATTTTTAGTTTGAAACCAACAAAAACAATTGGAAATAGAAGCATACTCAGGAATTTAAAATGTTTCAATTCTCTTTGAATTTCGACAAACCTTTTTTGATTTGCCAGTGCATACAGTTGATATCCAACGAGATTCCTCACCAAAGCTTTTGGGAAATTGTACAGCGTTTTTCCGTAACTGTTTAGAAATGAAAGATGACCGAGCATCAAACCATATCTGTTTTTCCCGAACCATCGGGTGTTTGAAACCGAATTCTGATCCTGCTCGTCTTTGTGATATATTCTGATGATTTGATTGATGAAACGGGTTTTTAAACCTTTTGCATCATAAGTATTGAAAAAGACAGATTGCGGGATATAAATTCCTTTGGGAATATGTGAATAATCAAAATTTGAAAGTTCTCTTTGGTATGATTTTGTAATAAAAATCCCGTTTTTGTCTCCTTTGATTTTGTATTTGTATCGCATCTCAAAGATACTTCCGTCAAAGCCATTTCCCGGATAAACATCACCCACTACGGTGCCGTTTTCGTAGCCCGACAAACCCATTACACTTATATATGCATCTGGATTTTCTATTTTCTCTGCCTCACTCAAAAGGATTTTCAGTGCATTTTCAGGATAGGAATCATCAGAATCCAAAATGGTGAAAAATGGAGTCTCAACTTTTTTAATACCTTCAAAAACCGTGTGAAATTTATGTTGATTCGGGTTTTGAAAATAATCGATTTGAAAATCGGCCTGTTTTTTAAATTCTTTAACCAAATCAGCAGTATCGTCAGTAGATCCGTCATCCATTATGATCCATTTAAAATCTTTAAATCTTTGAGAATTTAAAGAGTCGAATGCACGGCTGAGTGTATGCGCCCGGTTATAAGTAGGTGTGATGACTGTGATTTTAATTTCCATTGTTGCACACAAAAGTTAAAAGGTTTTCAATTTGCTTATAAATTTCATCAATTTCAAACTTGTCTTTGGCTTTCTCTGCCCCGTATTTCAATGTTTTGACCAATTCAGGATTTTTCAGCAGCATTTCCATTTTATTACCGATGTCTTCTTCCTCATATTTCATCAGCATGCCGTCGGTTCCATCACTGATAATCTCGCTAATACCGCCCGTATCTGTTGCCAGAACAGGTATTCCTAATACAAGTGCTTCTTTGACAGAGAGTGGATAAGCTTCACTTTGGGTGGGTAGAATGAAAAAATCTGCATTTTTCATGTACGGAAAAGGATTGTTTTTGTTGCCCAAAAGTACAAAACTGTTTTCCAATTCATGGGCTACAGCCAGTTGACTGAGCTCATCAAATTTATCTCCGTCACCAATGATGAGAATTCTGTGTTTCAACCCTTTGTTCCACAAATCTTTGTGGATATTAAACAAAAGCGGATAACCTTTTCCGTTTTTGACTCGTCCTACAGACACAAAAGTAAACAGCTCATCATTGAATTTTTGAATATCTTCGGTGTTTTCTTTGCTTTTTTGGATGATTGCCTTGGGGTGAATGACATTGTGAATCACTGAGGAATTGTTAAATTCAGCTCCGTACATTGTTTTGACCTGTTCTCGGACATTTTCTGAACAAAAAACGATGTGGTCAAATTTCTGCAATTGATTGATCACTGATTGGCTTCGGTTCAGTTCCGGTTCATGGCTGAATTCCCAATGCACCCAAGCAATTTTTTTGCTTTTTTTCTGTGGACTGTTCAACACCATTTCCAGTTCCGGTTTGCCAAAAGCAATTTCTATATCGTATTTCTGATGGTAGTATAATTGGCTCAGAAATGAAAACCGATGGAGCAACATCAACTTCAATCTTCTGAATACCAATTGGATTTTTTGTATCGGAACAAAGGAGCTGAAATCTTCTTTGCCACGGGCCAGTTTAATGATTTTGATGTCGTCGGGAATTTCACTGCGCAATTCTCCTTGAAAGTAATTGACCATCAAGGTGATATCGAAATTATTTTTTGGGACATGGGTCAGAACATCAATCAAAACTTTTTGAATACCGCCCATTTCAAGCGCACGGATACGAAAGAGTATTTTGATTTTCTGAGGTTTCATTGTTCAATCTGTTTCTACACCGGTTTTGCGGTATTGATTTTTAAATTTTTCTACCCATTGATGAAATTCGTTTTTATTGATTTTATCATCCAAAAATGATTCAAAGTATTCGAGCGAAAAGTCATTTGGAAAATTTTGGCAAGTGTCAAATTCATTTTTGTACCATGCTTCGTTGATCAAAAAATTGAAATAATTCACATCAAATTCAACACCGTATTTGTGATAAGAATTGGTGGCAGAAGATTGGAAAGTGGTTTTTAAATGATTGACGCTGGTTCGTCCAATCATATTTTTATTTGTTTTGTTTTTTCTGTACCAAAGGGCTGCATTTCTGAGTTGCATGTTTTCGTCCACCTTGTTTTTTGCATCTTTCCATACCCAAAGCCAGTATTCTTTTCGCCAAAGTCCCATCAGTATGGAATTTAATTTCCAGTATTCTCTTTTTGTCAGATTGTCCACCCAACCGAGCCGATACATCATTGAAAAGAATTTGAATTTGTTATACATGAACCAATCCATCAGCATGGGAGGCGCTGTCCAGAGTTTTTTGGGTGTTTCTGAATAAATATTTTCAGAAATTTGGTTTTGGTGATGTTCAGGTTTTCTCAATTGACCCACTTTCAGTAAATCCACATTTCGGGTTTTCATCTCTGTAATCATCAATTCAATGTCCATACTTTCTACAAACCAAACATCGTCTTCAATCATCAACACATAATCGGATGCTTCTTTCACTGCATTATACCATAGTTGGGTTGGAATTAAAAAACCATCAATTTCTTTTCCGCTTTCGAGATTCTCCTTGATTGACTGAACTTTAAAATCATGCTGTTCTGATAAACGGATGATGACTTCTGTATGTTTTGTCCTGATTTTATCCAGATATTTTAGAGGCGTTCCGTCATCCAGAACAATAATTTTGTAATCACCTTTCACAAATCGTTTTATGCTCTGTAAACATCTGTCCAGATAGAAAGGGCGGTTGAAAGATTTGATTAGGATATGGGTCATTTAATAATTCTTGAATTCAAAAATACAGTTATTTTATTGATTTGCGCTTTCACCGGATTTTTCAAAATTAAACCTGCCCAAATGATTGTGCATATCCAAATCGCTGTCGGCAAAACTGATTATAAAATGATTGTGTTCTTCGTCGGTTTCTGGATGTGTAAAAGGAAAAGTAGTAAGCACAATTTCATGTTTGTATTTTGTGAAACCGGTTTTTCTCAATGTCTCATTGCTGATTTTTTGTGAAGATGATACCAAAACTCCGAAAAGTTTCATTCTTTTTCTGAGCATTTCAATGCTGCTCAGCAGTTTTCTGAATTCATTGGGCTTTGTATTATCGAACCGGTAATCCACCACTTTTAGCCAGTTTACACCCTTGTAGAAATAGGGTTTGCAGACAAAATAGACTGCATTTTTGTCTGATTTTTCGTTGGATTGATACACGAAATAAACATCGGAACTATAAAAAAAACGCCATTCAAAATATGCTTTGTTTCGGATGCTTTCAAGCACATTTTTGTTCCAGTTTAATTTTGGAAGATAGAGTTCATCTGCAGTTTTGATTCTTTCAAAATCATTTACAGTTTCAGGAAACTGATAATCAGATGTTTTTTTTGAATTAATTTTTAATCCTCTCTGAAACAGGAATTTAATTTTCAAAAAAGTTGAGCCCCATTTTCTGTACGAGTCCAGATAACCGATTTTTCGTGCACCCATTTTTTGATGAATCACCGCCGACTTGGGTGAAAATCCCACCGCAATGTAATGGTCCTTTTTCAGATAATAATTGGCCAATTCCTTGCCAATGCCTATTCCGCGATAATCCTCGAGTACAAAATAATCCTGTCCCCAAAAAGCCGGAATTTCATTTTCGTTCAGACTGAGCGGAGCTGGCATGCTCAACATTTGCGCTATGTATTTTCCGTCCTTTTCAACGCCATACAAATAATCTTTTTCTGTAGCAGCAAAAGGATTTTCCACAAACCGATAACGGTCATAAGCAATGTGCGGACGGCGAAATGGAAAACATATATCGTTGAATTCGTTGATGGCCGACAGTCCGTATTTTTGTTGCTCAGAAAATCGAAAATAGTAAGGCATGAGACAATATTAAAATAGTTTTCTTTTTAATTTATTCGCCCAGCTGTTTTCTCTTTCAAAAATGAATTTTGCCATGTCGGCTGTTTCATTGATGGGGTGGTTTCCTATTTGGGAGATATTTCTCCTGACACAAGTGTCAAACAATACTTTGTTCCAGTTGTTTCTGGTACTGGTTTTTTTTTCTTTGGCTTGCGAAACTCCACCTTTGTGCTGGCGGTAGCGATAGAGTGGCTTCTCAATGAAAACAAAATCGCCTGTTTCATACATTTTCAAATAAAGGTCAAAATCCACTGACGAAGTCAGTTCAGAATTGATGCCTACGGTTTTTGAATATGCTTCTTTTTTAAATGAAAAGAAGTGAGAGACTTCGTTATTGATATTAAAAAAAAAGGGATTCCGGTTTTTGATTTTTCGTGTTCTTGGATAGAGATGGAGTGGTTTCAATTGTTCATCACAAAGCATGATTTGAGAGTAAGTGGCCACCGCATCATTTTTCTGAATGGCATGGATACTCTCTTCAAGTGCTGTTTCATAAACCGCGTCATCGGGATCCACAAATCCGCAAATTTGCCCCGAAGCATTGCTGACACATTCTCTCTTGGTGTAGCCGACTCCTTTGTTGGTTTTGTTCTGAAAGAGTTTAATTCTGTCGTCGGTTTCTGCCAACTGCTTTAGTTTCTGAAAGGAACCATCTGTTGAACAATCATCCACAATCACAATTTCAAAATCCTTGAAAGTCTGTCGAAGAAGATTTGGATAACAATCCTGATGAAACAGATTCCAATGGTTGTAATGCGCTATGAGAACAGAAAATAACATGATTTCAGGCAGGTTGATTTTTGTACTTTTCGTAATCCTTTTTCAGTTCGTTTTCATCGATTTCATCTTTGACTCTAAATACGAACATACTATTGACAGACTCAATTTTGTCAAGGTATTTTTCCACTATTTTGTATTCATCTCTCAACGAGTAATCGTGTACAAGGATTTTTAAATCCTTGTTGTTTTGACAGTTCAGTACAGATTGTAGCGTACAAGCCACTCTGAATCTCCCGTCAACAAGAATCAAATCATAAACCGAAGGGTCGGTCAGTTCAAAAATTTCTGATGAAAATTTATAAAAGTTTTTTGAATCACTTTCATCCACTGGGAATCCCCATGATTTGGTTTTGCCGATATCGGTGAAAAACACATTCAATCGTTTGCCCAATTGATTGCTGATTAATTTATAACCATTCATGAAATCAATCCATTCCCAGTTGGTATCCACAGAGGTTATCTCTGTCTCAGAATGAAGCAAAGCGAAAATCGTGCTGCCTCCCAACCCGAATTCCAAATAGTTTTTGGAATTACTGAGGTGTTTTTTCAAAAGCTCTTTCTCATCATTATGCATAATAAACGGATAGACTTTGGGCGTTTTTCTTTTTTGGTCTATCCATATCTCGAGCCTTCTCAAGTTTTTCTTAATAATACCAGTCATCGGTTGAAATTTAGCCAAAATTACAATTAATTCAGAAATGCTTGAACCAAACTTGTCATCAGAATTTATTAATGGAGATTTTTTTTGGGTTGTTTAAATTTATATTTCAAGATTATTTTCGGTAAAATTTAAATAAATTCTATAGATTCTATATCTCCTGCAACTCAACCATTCTTTTGAATTTCACATTTCGTTTGACCAAACTTTCAAAGCTATCCATGTCCACAATCTGACCTTTTTCCATCAGTATTACGCGATCAACATTTCGTACAGTCGAAAGCCTGTGGGCCACTATCAACAAAGTATATTTCCCCTGCAACGCATCTATACTTTGCTGAATTTCCTTTTCTGTTTCTGAATCCAGTGCAGAAGTGGCTTCGTCCAGAATAAGAAAGTCAGTATTTTTGCTCAGCCGTCGTGTAGCGCAAACCCATTGTTGTTCATAGTGAATTCTCAATTGAAAACAATTATTACCGGAGGATTTTATGCGGATCTCTGATAATTAACAAAAACCGGTTTTAAAAGGTATCCAAAGAAATTTTATATTTGCCTGAATCAACATAAACCAATGAATAAAATTTCAGAAACAATCAAGGTTTTTTTTGCCTATCTGGTCAGGCCAAATTTGTATCCGGAAATGTTCAGAAAAATTTACAAAAATATTTTTCAGAGAAATTCGGCAAGCCGGGGCAGAGAAATTTCAGAAAAATGGTGCGCTGACCGTGCTGTTAACCCGGATGAAGCGATTATGCGGTTGACCGGAAACAGTGATTACGAAAAGATTGAAAATAAATATGCTGATATATTTGATAAGGCAAGAAAAGTTGAACAAAGTGTTCCGGTGAAAATGGGCGGAGCAGCTGCGCTTAATTTGATTTATTGGCTGTGTGAATATATCAATGCGGAAAATGTGCTCGAAACAGGCGTTGCCTACGGATGGTCATCACTGGCTGCCTTGTTGTCGCTTTCAAAAAGAAACGGAATGCTTTATAGTTCTGATATGCCCTATGCCGGCAGGGACAACGACGCCTGGGTGGGATGTGTGGTACCTGATAACTTTAGAAAGAACTGGAAATTATTCAGGTATGCAGACCGCGAATCGCTTCCCAAAATCTTCAAAGAACAAAACGATTTTGACTTTATTCACTACGACAGTGACAAATCATACAATGGCCGGATGTGGGCTTATCCAGTACTTTGGGGGAAATTGAAAAAGGGCGGTTGTTTTATGAGCGATGATATTTCGGATAACTCTGCTTTTATGGATTATTGTAGGGAGTTTGGACATGAGCCGCTGGTGGTTGGTTTTGACCAAAAATATGCAGGTGTAATTTTTAAAAAATAATAAAAACGAATGCAGCCTCTTGTAACCATATCAATTCCGCTTTACAATTGTGAAGAATTTCTGATTCGTTGTTTGGAATCGGTCAGAAGCCAAACTTATGCCAATATTGAAGTCACACTAATCAACGATCAAACACCTGACAATTCAGTTGGGATGGCTGAGGAATTCATTCAAAAATTCAATTTAAAAAACTGGAGAATTCTTCATTTGGAAAAAAACTCAGGTTTGTCCGTTGTCAGAAACAAAGGAATTGACACGGCGCAAGGAAAATACATCTATTTTTTAGATTCGGATGATGAGATAACAGCCGATTGTATTGAGAAATTGGTTGAATTGGCAGAACGGGATAATACACAGTTGACCATTGGGCAAATTGAATGTGAAAAGGCGGTTGACGGGTCGAAGTCATTTTGTTTGGGGCGATTAAATCATTTACAAACTTTGTATGGAAATGACCGTGTTTTTGCAGCTTTTGTAGAAAAAAAGATTCCGTCGTCTGCGGCCAACAAACTGATTTTAATTGATTTTTTTAGAGAAAATAAAATTTATTTTGTACCGGGATTGTTTGCTCAGGATGAACTTTGGACTTTTCATTCCTGTTTGTTACTTGAGAGTGTTGCTTTTCAACCAGATGTAACTTACACCTATTATTTGCACAATAAATCGGTTATTCACAATAGGAACAAAAGAAACTTTGACAATTGGTTTACCATCGGTCAGTACATTGACAAGGAATTGAAAGCAGAAAAAAACAGGGAGAGAAAAAAGCTGATTCTTCAGTATCTAATTAGATTCAAAGACATGACCTTGAAGATGAACTGGAAAGCACAGAAAAATGAAACCTTGTGGAAGGAATCTTATCGAAATTACAAAACTTTGAGTTCGTTGGGTTTTTTTGATTATTTTTCTCGGGCATATCCGATAAGTTTAAAAAAGTCTGATTTTCTGATGCGTCTTCCAAGCAAAACTGGCATGAAAATTTTCAAAAAAAGATGGAAAAATTAGTTACGAAAAAAGCTTGGTTCAAGATGGATTTCCCCTTAATTTGATACATCGTTAAATGATAGGTTTGAATAAGAAAATGAAAAACAAATTGACCAGGATTCTGCACAGACATGGTCACAGACTGAATGATGAATGGTATCTAAGAATATTGTATTTCCTCAAATTTGATCGTCAACTTCATTTGAAAAGCCCAAAAACATACAATGAAAAATGTCAATGGCTGAAACTCAATTACCGCAAAAAAGAGCTGATTTCATTGGTTGACAAATACGAAGTCAAAAATATAGTTGCACAAAGAATTGGCGGTGAGTTCGTGGTCAAGAATTATGGTGTGTGGGATACTTTTGATGAAATAGATTTTGACCAATTGCCCCAAAAATTTGTACTAAAAACCACCCATGATTCGAGTGGAGCATTGATTTGCAGAAACAAAGCTGATTTTGATTTTGATAAAGCCCGAACCGTATTGCACAAAAACCTGTCAAAAAATGCCTATTGGCCGGTGCGAGAATGGACATATAAATATATCAAACCAAGAATCATAGCCGATGAACTGATAGAAGTGCCACCCGGCAAGGATTTGCTGGATTTCAAGTTCTTTTGCTTTCATGGTGAGCCTAAAATCTTTTTGGTGGAAAGTGAAAGGGTAGGCAAAACAGTGGCTGATAATTTTTTTGATACTGAACTCAATCCGCTTGATTTGGTTCAGGGCAGTAGAAGGGGAGAAATTCTTATGGAAGATTCTGAAGATTACAGAACCATGCTGACTTTGGCCAAAAAGCTGTGTCAGGATTTACCGCATATCAGAGTCGATTTTTTCTATACCGGCGAGAAAATTTATTTTGCAGAATTCACCTTTTATCAGCATGCAGGTATTTCAAAATTTTATCCCGAAAAATGGGACGAAATACTTGGCAGCTGGATTGATTTGTCAAAAATTGATAAAACCCGATGATTTATAATTCCTGAAGTTCAACCATTCTTTTGAACTTTTTATTTCGAGTCATCAGTTCTTCAAAACCTGCCATGTCAATGATTTTTCCTCTGTCCATCAGTATTACGCGATCAACATTTCGTACAGTCGAAAGCCTGTGGGCCACTATCAACAAAGTATATTTCCCCTGCAACGCATCTATACTTTGCTGAATTTCCTTTTCTGTCTCTGAATCCAGTGCCGAAGTTGCCTCGTCCAGAATCAACAAATCGATGTCTTTGAATAATTCTCTTGCAATCGACACCCTTTGTTTCTGACCGCCACTCAGATTGATTCCGTTGTTGCCCAAAAGGGTTTCCTCCTTGTCGGGCAGCTCGTCAATAAAACTTTTGAGTGCGGACTGCCGAATGGCTTCTTCAAATTTTGCCAGATTCTCATCGGTTTTCTCAGCCCAAAACGAGACATTGTTGTATATGGTGTCGTTGAAAATGACCGCATCTTGGCTCACATAACCGATTCTGTCCTGATAAGTTTTTTTAATTAAATCGTCGATGTTTATGTCGTCAATATCTATCCTGCCATTGTTGGCCGGCAACAATCCCGCAATCAGGTTGATGATGGTCGTTTTTCCGCTGCCACTTTCGCCCACAAAGGCAATGCTTTCGTTTTTGTTGATTTCAAGATGGATGTCATTGAGTATCTTAATTTGTCCATAATTAAAACTCACATTTTCCAATGTGATTTTATGTTTGAAGTTTTTCATTGAAACCGAACCTGCTGATTCCCTACCGGACTTAAGAATTTCCTGAAAATCCTTGACATTTGCCAGAGAGCCCGAAACTTGCAAAAAGGTGTTCCAGCTTTGTTGGAAAACGACCAAAGATCCCAAACCTCGGTAAAAAAACAGCAAACTGATTAACATGGTGGCCAGATTTCCTTTCAGAAACTGAATTTGTATGAAAATAATCAGCACGATGATGCCCACCATCAATGGTTCTCTTGCAGCACCACTGATGCTACTCAGCACTCCCATTCTTTTCCTGGAATCTTCGATTTTATAAATTGTGTCCTTCAGCCTTTCAGCGTATTCAGGTTCTTTGCCGGTGGCTTTCAGGTATTTGAAATGATTGACATATTGAATGATTTGTCCTTGAAAAATATTGTTGAAATTGGTCAGTTTGTAGGAAGCTACCGTGGTTTTTTTGTAAATGATTCTGTACAATAAATTGACCATCACCCCACCGACACAAACCAACAATGCAAATTTTGCATCCAGAAAAAATGCAAAACCAATATAGACCAGCAACATGACAATTTGTTCAAAAGCTCCAAAATAGGCATTGAATGCAGTAGAGAGGCTGTTGACTTCTCCGCTCAAAGTGTTTTGGATCCTCCCCGCATCGGTCTGTGTATATTTCTTGAAACTCATCCTGCCCAAACCGCTTAGTAGTTCCAACCTCAGTTTACGGATAAATGACTGTTGCAAAATGATTCGATAGACATAACTCAGATAAAATGCAATTCCCTTGAAAATGAAAAATACAATCATCAGAATCAGCACCGAACCCAACGAAAGTGGAATGCCGAGATTCTCTATGCCGTCGGTCAGATATTTTAAGTTCCCGGAATTCCCGATGCCCAGCGCTTCGCTATCGCCCGCCACCACTTGTAACAACGGAAAAAACATGGACAAGCCCAATCCGTCCATCAGACTGACCATGACACTCAGCACAAAAGCCAAAATGATTCTGTTTCCGAGATAATGATAGAAGAATGCAAGATTGCTGAAGTATTTTTTTATGAGTTGTTTGAGTTTCTTCATCGGATGGTATGGACTTGCAAATTTGAGAAATTAATTTTCAATCAGCAACTCTGCCTGTTCGATGGCGGAATCGGTGATGTTGGCACCGCTGATCAGTGCCGCGATTTCCAAAATCCTTTGTTGGCTGTCGAGCAGTTTGACACGGGTCAATGTTTTTCCGTCTTCGGTTTGTTTTTCGACTTTGAAATGCACATCTGCCTTGGCTGCCACCTGAGGAAGATGGGTGATGGTAATCAGTTGAAGTTCGCCTGACATTTCTTTCATCAGTTTTCCGACTTCATCTGCAATCTTCCCAGAAACGCCGGTATCGATTTCGTCCAGAATCAAGGTCGGAAGTTCGAGTTTTCCGGCGAGTAATTTTTTGACCGCCAGCATCAGTCTTGATCTTTCACCGCCAGAAACCGATTTTTCGATTTCTTTCAAAGCTGCTCCTTTGTTGGCGCTGAACAGAAATTCAATTTCGTCTTTTCCATTGGGGCCGAAATCCGGTTTTGGTACTAATTTTAATTCAATGGCCGAATTTCCCATGCCCAATCTGTACACTGAATCCAGTATTTCTTTTTCAATTGCGGGAATGACAGATTTTCTGTTTTTTGAAATTGTTTTTGAAGTTTCATTGAGTTGTTTTTCCAAGGCCGAAATTTCGGTTTTCAGTGTTTCAATTTCTTTTTCGGTTTGTGCCGTGTGGGATTGCTCTTTTTCTAAATTTTGTTTTATTTCATTGAGTTCTTTCACTGTTTGCACATTGTGTTTGACCAAAAGTCGGTTGATCAGGTCGAGTCGCTCACTGAGTTGTGCCAATTTTTCGGGGTCGGCTTCTAATTGTTGTAGTTTTGAGCTGATTTCGTTGGCCAAGTCATTCAGTTCGATTTGTACGGATTCGGTTCTTTGGTGGAATTCTTCAAAATCTTTCCCCAAGTTACTGATTTTATGGAGCTGGACCGTCAATTGCCTCAGTTGCGAAATGATGCCCAATTCGTTCTCGTTGAGTCTGGTTTCTGTTTCTCCCAATATTTGGACGATTTCTTCAATGTTCTGTAGTTGGTTCAGAGATTTTTCTAAATTATTTAATTCATCTTCTTTTAAATCTGCAGCATTGAGTTCGTCCAATAAAAATTGGTTGTAATCGGCTTCTTTGTTGAGCTGAGCAAGTTTGTTGATGGCCTCAGAAAGCAATGAGCTTTTTTGGTTTCGTTGTTGAAGCAGATTCTTGTATAGGTTTAATTCACCCAATTGTCCGGCATAAGCATCCAATATTCGCAACTGGTATTCATGGTTGAACAGGTTTTGAGTATTGAATTGCGAATGAATGTCAATCAGGTTTTTGCTCAAATTTTGGAGTGTGATGAGATTGACCGGTGTATCATTGATAAATGCTCTCGATTTACCGCCAGGAAGGAGTTCGCGTCTGAGAATGGTTTCATCATCGTAATCCAAATCATTTTCTTCAAAGAATGGTTTCAGCTTGAGTCCGGAAATGTCAAACACAGCTTCTACCACACATTTTATTTTCGGATGGTTGAGTTGTTTCAAATCGGCTCTTTCGCCCATGATGAGTCTCAATGCGCCCAATAATATTGATTTTCCGGCGCCTGTCTCACCTGTGATGATGGTCAGTCCTTCACCGAACGACAGATTGAGTTCGTTGATGATTGCAAAATTTGAAACCGAAAGTCGGATAATCATAATTGGTTTAAAGATTTAACGCAAAATTCGTTAATTCATTCGGATTTTCCATCATTCAAATCGACAGACTGAATCAATAAAATTTTTAATCAAGTTTTGGGGTGGATTTTGTTTCAAGTTTCAAGTACAATTGGCGAGAGTTAGAAAAATTGATTTTTCATAATTTTAGATTCATAGTGTTAATTTAACCATTAGATAATCAGAATAATTAACTTAAAATGAGTTTATTATCAAATAATTTAACCAAAAAAGAAAGCATTCTGCCGTAGCTTATTTGGCGATAATTACTTTTTCAGATTGTTCCAAATCGAGCTGTTGGTAGGCGAGAGTGCGCTGAGTGTTTCTTTGACTGCAGTAATATCTACCGAGGACATCATTCCACCGTTGAATATTTTTCCGATTTCGTCTTTTTTGGCCATAAAGAAAATGTCTAAGGGATAGAAGAGTGCGTAATTTCCTCTTTCGTAGAAACTTAATGTTTTGAGTGCATTCCCAATGTTATTTTTGGCTCTGGTTTCATTGTCAGACATGGTGTCTAAACCCATTCTGTGGTATTGATAATAAACATTTCTCAGCGTTCTGTTTTCATTTTTCAGCACATTGTTGATCAATGAAGCCCTAGCTTTGTTGCCGTCGATTTCGTTCCAGCCGCCGTATCTTGAGCTGCTCGCATTCATGGCGATTTGTTGTGCGGTTTTGAAGTATGGGGTTCCTCCTTCTAATTTGAATGTGTCCGCATCCATACCGAGTACATAATACACATAAAAGGCAATGACATCTGTGAGATTTTTGTTGCTGAATTTTCTGGGATTAAAAATCAGTTCTTCGTTTTCGGTATAGCTAAAATCAAACTGATTGTCCACAAAATTAAGCACAGGTGTAAAATAGGATGAATTGAAAACCGGCCTTCTCGATTGAATCTGAAGTCTTGCCTTGAAGTCGTTTCCACTTCTTGAAGTGATAATTATTAAAAAGGTGGATTCTATTTTTTCGTAGGGTTTGTAACGGTTATCGGTCCATTTTGTGGTATTGATAAAATCGCTCAGCGATCTTTGCAGGGTTTGATAAACCTGATTGTTTGAGCCTTGGACTTGTGAATAATCCACGGTCACTGTAGTCATAAATTCCTGCGCATTTGCTGTGGCAGAAATCAGTAAACAAATCAGTAGGCTTTTCAATTTATTTATCATAACATCAATTTTTCAACGATAAAGTTAAGGATATCTTTTGCAACTTCGCTTTTATTTTTTGCTTCGTGGCTGATCAACTGCTGGTCTTTGGTGATAAAGCTGACTTTGTTGGTGTCTTTTCTGAAGCCGGCTTCTTTGTCCTGCATTGAATTCAACACAATCATGTCCAGATTTTTATTCTTCAATTTTGCTTTTGCATTTTCGATTTCATCATTGGTTTCTAATGCAAATCCGATTAGCAATTGATTTTTCTTTTTTTCGCCCAGTCCTTTGAGGATGTCCGGATTTTTCACCAATTGAATCACCATTTCATCCTCCTTTTTTTTGATTTTTTGTTCTGCAATGTTTGCCGGTCTGTAATCTGCAACGGCGGCTGACATGATAACGATGTCCGCTTCTGTATATTGACTTTCCATTGCATTCTTCATTTCCAGTGCTGAGATCACATCTGTTCTCCGGATGGCAAATCCTTCGGTTGAAATCGCTGAGGGGCCACATACCAGACTAACTTCGGCACCCATATCTGCTGCTGCTTTGGCTATTTCGATTCCCATTTTGCCTGAAGAAAAATTGCCCACAAACCTGACAGGGTCAATCAATTCATAAGTAGGCCCGGCAGACACCAATACTTTCTTTCCATTGAGCGGTGCTTTTGATTGAATTTTGTCTTCCACAAAGCTTACAATATTTTCAGGTTCGGCCATTCTGCCTTCACCGCTGAGTCCGCTGGCGAGTTCACCACTTTCTGCAGGAATGATTAGGTTGCCGAAAGTTTTTAGTTTTTCTATATTTTGAGAAGTGCTCGGATGACGGTACATGTCCAAGTCCATGGCTGGTGCGACAAATACCGGACATTTTGCCGAGAGATAGACCGCCAGCACCAGATTGTCAGACGCACCATCAGCCATTTTTGATAGGGTATTGGCGGTGGCAGGTGCTATAATCATCAAATCAGCCCACAGTCCGAGTTCGACATGGTTGTTCCAACTGCCATCGCTGTTGCTGAATTCATATTCGACCTGGTTTTTTGAAAGGGTGGACAAGGTGAGAGGTGTCACAAAATCAAGGGCTTCTGGGCTAAGAATCACCCTGACTTCAGCACCTTTTTTGACCAGCAGACGAACCAGAAAAGCAGCTTTGTATGCAGCAATGCCTGCTGTAACAGCCAGCACAATTCTTTTCCGGTTCAGTATAGACATTTGTGATTACTTTTCTTCTTCTTCGGTTGTTGGATATCTAAAGTAGATATTGTCGTCCAACCATTCTTTGATTGCAATAGAGGTGGATTTTGGGAGGCTTTCGTAGAATTTTGAAACTTCGATTTGCTCTCTGTTTTCAAAAATTTCTTCCAACGAATCTGTGTGTGAAGCGAACTCATCGAGTTTTTGAAGGAGTTCGGTTTTCATTTCCTGATTGATTTGCTCGGCTCTTTTGGCCATGATGACAATCGATTCGTAAAGGTTCCCTGTTTTGGCTTCTATAGCATCTCTGTTGTAGGTACGGGTAGTGGTTTGTGCGTCTGTTTCTTTGAAGTTCATATCTGGGTTTTAATTGTGATTCAAAATGGATTAATCTTTTGTTTGTGCAGTGATTTTGCTTTGTTCAATTTTGGCTTCTGTGGCCTTGTATTTGTCCCAATCTTGCTGAAGCTTTGTCATTATTTTTCCGGCTTCTTCTGTGAATTCAGAATCGGGATAAGCTTTTGTAAACAAGCGATGTTGTGTCATTGCGTTTTGTAGTCTTAAATTTTTGTCTTCAAAACGGCTGTAATTCACGGCCAGTTCGTATTTTGAACGCAGGGAATACATCATGGCTTCTTCTCTGAGTTGAGTGTCGGGATAGTCTTCCAACACATTGTCAAAAGCAATTCCCGCTGCTTTGTATTTCATGGTTTTATAGTAAATCTTTGCAATTTCAAAAGCCTTTCTTTCGAGCTTTTGTCGCAATTCATTGATGTAACCGTTGGCTTCCTCTACCTTGGATGATTCGGGATAATTGTTGATGAAAAGCTGTAGTTCATCAATGGCATTGTAGGTGCTTTTTTGGTCGCGGTTGTAAACAGGAGAATCCAGATAAAAGGCATAAGCCGATCTGAATGCAGCTTCCTCTGCCCGAGAGTCGGCCGGATGGGTCAGATAAAAAGTTTTGAACTGATGACCGGCCAGTCGGTAACTTCTGTCCTTGTAGTTTGCATCGGCCAATTTGTAGGCGATGTCGGTTCCTTCCTCGGTACCCGAAAAGGCAGAAGAGATTTTTGAATACAATTCAATGGCGTTTACCCATTTGCCTTCGTCGTAAAATTCATTCGCAATTTGAAGAATGTAATCCTTGTCGGAACTTTTCATTGCACTCTCCATTCGTTTGTTGCAAGAGGCAAGAACCACCAACAAAAACATTAATATACCTGCTTTTTTAAACATTCTGCAAATTTAAGAAAAAAAACCTCACAAACATAAATCAATTCTTTCAATCAATTTGTTAAGGTTTTTACAAAAATTTAAGGTGAATGTTTATCGAGTATTGACGGCTTGTGAAAGACTTTGTCAATAAATTTCAGACTGATATACAATTCGTTGCGCTTCAATGGTTCAGTTCATCATACAGCTGTTTGATTTTTTGTGACAAATCATTGCTCGCCGGTAACAATGGCAAACGGGTGAAAGGTTTGCAGATTCCTTTATGTGCGAGCAGACATTTGATTCCGGTCGGATTGCCTTCTATGTATATTGAACGGGTTATGTCCATCAATCGGTAGTGCAATTGGTAGGCTGCATCCACCTTTCGTTGAAGGCCGAGCCTAATCATTTGAGAATACAATTCGGGCAAAGCCTGACCTATGACCGAAATCGTGCCGCTACCTCCGGCCAGCGTCATGGGCAGCCCAAATTCGTCATCACCCGAAATCACTTTGAAATCAGCGTTTTTGGATTGTAATATTTCAGTGCTTTGCACAAAATTCGGAGAAGCTTCCTTGATGGCGATGATGTTGCTGAAATCCTTTGCCAAGCGCAGGCTTGTGTGGGATGAAATGTTGGAAGCTGTCCTGCCCGGAACATTGTAGAGTATAATGTCAGCGTCGGTATTTTCGGCCAGCGATTTGTAATGTTGATAAATTCCTTCCTGGCTGGGTTTGTTGTAATTGGGTGATGATGAGAGTACAGCGATGAAAGGCGATAAATCAGTGTGTTTGAATTCCTCCTTGAGTGCAGCGGTGTTGTTTCCGCCTATGCCGAGCACCATCGGGACACGACCAGAGTTGGCAGACTGAATGGCTGCCACGACTTGTTTTTTTTCGGTTTCAGAAAGGGTAGGGGTTTCTCCGGTGGTACCCAGACAAACAAGGTAGTCAACTCCTCCCTTAATAACTGAATCTACCAACTTTTCGAGTGATTGAAAATCAATGCTTCCGTCTTCATTGAATGGGGTAATAAGTGCTACGCCGGTGCCGGTCAGTTTTTCCATTTTGAATGATTTTTTTGCACTTCAAAGATAATGAGTTATTGTGAATAATCGAGGCAATGCCTTATGAAGAATCAAAAGTTTTTGATGCGCCAAGGTTTAGGATAATAATTGTTTGAACGGCTGCCGATAAATTTAATCCAACCCAAACCAAATCCTTTGAAAGTCAGCAGATAAATACCTGCTTTTTTTACATCAACTTCTGGGTCGTTACCTCTCAAAAAAGCCAATGCCTTGTCCTTTCCGATTTCTATTTCCGGGAAATGGTGAAGCTTGCAGTGAAAATTGGCGAGCGCTTGAGAAGGAATGAAATTCTTTCCTTTTAGCTCACCCAACTCAAGGCCTGAATAAATAATGTTCAGCTTGTCCGACACAGAGTTTCTCACAGCCGATAATTCGTTGGTTTCCCAATTGAAAATGTTGTTTTGTTGAACAATGTTTTCATTTTCAATCAATTCAGCTATTGTAACTGGCGATTTTTTTTGATTTTTATATGGAAGTTTCAATCCGGAACCCGTGGTTTTTTTAATCACCGACACAAAAAATCCTTCGCCTCTCACCCTATGTGGATAAAAATAATAACCATAAATTCCATTGTATTCGGTTTCGATGATTTTCCATTCTGGTTTCAGTTTCAATTGTACGGATTCAAATTCAAAATTATCACATGCCCAGTCGATGAGTTTTTCATTTTCATCGGGGTTGAAAGTACAGGTGCTATATACAAGGAAGGCGTTTTTGCTAAGTGCCGGATAAACATCAGCCAGGATTCTTTTTTGTCTCTCGGCGCAGAGCTTACCATTGGAGGTTGACCATTCCTTCAGTGAATTGGGTTCTTTTCTGAACATTCCTTCGCCTGAACAGGGAGCATCGATTTGGACATAATCATAACATTCATTTAATTTTCTGAAATCCTCCGGGTCATTTTGGGTGATGATGATGTTTTCACTGATGCCTGCTCTGATGTGGTTTTCTTTGAGAATATGCGTTCTTGTTTTGATGACTTCGTTGGCGGTCAAAACAGCGTTTTTATGGAGCAGCGTTTGTAACAGAGTTGATTTTCCACCTGGTGCTGCACACAAATCAAGCGCGTTTTTGGGTGTATTCTCCGAATAAAGTTGTTTGAATATTTCTGCCAAAAACATGGAGGAGGCTTCCTGCACATAATAAGTTCCGGCATGCCAAAGCGGATCGGTGATGAATCTTCTTTTTTCTTTCAGATATTTGCCCTCATCATACCAGTCCACTGATTCCAGCCCTTCGAATTCATCGGGTCTCTTCTTGGGATTCAGGCGGATACTCGGTTCTGGCGCCAAAGAATAGGCAGTTAGGTAGCAGTCAAAATCAGTATTCAACTGTGCTTGCATCCTTTCGAGGAAAGCTGAGGGAAGTTTGTTCATGCTTGCAAAAATAGGAAAGACCAACTTTTTATTTTTCGAAATCAGAATAATTTCGTATTTCTGTAGCGAATTTATAATGAAGATGAAAAAAATTGCAGTTCTCACCGGGGCAGGCATCAGTGCCGAAAGTGGAATTTCTACTTTCAGAGATGCGAATGGCTTGTGGGAAAACCACGATATTTATGAAGTGGCATCGCCTGAAGGCTGGCGAAAGAATCCTGAATTGGTACTCAAATTCTACAACCAAAGAAGAAAGCAGCTCAAAACCGTGAAACCCAATGCCGCACATTATTATCTGAAAGAACTTGAAAAGAAATACAAGGTTACTATTATCACCCAAAATGTGGATGATTTGCATGAAAGAGCAGGTTCTTCTGAGGTTATTCATCTGCATGGGGAACTGACGAAGGTCAGGTCAGAAAAGGATGAATTACTGGTTTACAATTGCGAAGATGACATTCATCTCGGTGACAAAGCAGAAGACGGTGCCCAGCTCAGACCCCATATTGTCTGGTTTGGTGAGTTGGTTCCAATGCTCGATAAGGCAATTGAGGTGGTTGAGAACTCTGATATATTGCTGATTATCGGAACTTCACTGTTGGTTTATCCTGCTGCCTCATTGGTTTATTATCTGAAAGAATCCCATCCGGTTTATTTGATTGATCCCAACGAACAAATCGATTTGCCAGATATTCCCAATCTGACGGTGATTCAGAAATCGGCAACACAAGGGGTAAAAGAATTGCCTTTGTGATTGTTTGGTGTAGAAGGTTTACTGCAAAACTAATGACAATAGGCTGATATTCAGCTTGTAATAAAAATAGCAAGTAAATATTGCCGTCTGCTTTAGCGGACGGACAGAAAAGCAGACCTCCGATTGGCTTTAGCCTCATTCATGCAAGAGATTTAATGCGGCTCATTTCGGCTCTTTTCGTGAACTTCGTTCGCAGACTTCATCTGTGCTCAATGACCGAAAATCAATGACCACCGCTCAGGGGGACGAACGGCAATAGCTTTGTCATTTAACTTTAAAAATCAACCGCTTACAATTTGAGCCAATTCTTCTCAATGTATTTTTTTCAATTTCCTGATAATCAAATATTAATAAAAAAAGCCGCCTTGTCCTTAGACAAGACGGCTTGTTTCTTCTCTGTTCAAAGATCAATTGTCCGCTATGGTGATTTCAAAAGGAGTTTTGGTCAAATCGATGGTTGAAATATCAATTCCCAATGCATCTGCTACACCTTGACCATAAGCCGGATCGGCTTTGTAACAGTTCAGGATGTGTCTTTTCTGGATGAATTTCTCTGCACCGCCCACTTCGGCCGCAGTATTTTTAAACAAAACCTGTTGTTGTTCTTTGGACATCAGTCTGAACAAATTTCCTGGTTGGGTGTAATAATCGCTGTCGTCTTCCCTGAAATCCCAGTGATCCGCTGCACCCTCCAATTCCAATGGTGGTTCGGTGTACTGTTTTTGTTCTTCCCACTGGCTGTAGCTGTTGGGGAAATAATGGATTGTACTGCCCTCATTGCCGTCCACGCGCATTTGTCCGTCCCTGTGATGGTTGTGGAATGGACATTTTGGTGTATTGACCGGAATCTGATAATGGTTGACCCCCAATCTGTATCGCTGTGCATCTGAGTAGGAGAACAGTCTGGCTTGCAGCATTTTGTCTGGCGAAAATCCGATGCCGGGAACTACATTTGCCGGATTGAAAGCCGCTTGTTCTACATCCGCAAAATAGTTTTCGGGGTTTCTGTTCAATTCAAAATAGCCGACATCCATCATCGGATAATCTCCGTGTGGCCATACTTTGGTCAGGTCAAACGGATTGAATGGACAGTCTTTGGCTTGCTGTTCGGTCATCACCTGTATCATCATGTTCCATCTTGGGAAATTTTTGTTTTCAATCGAATCAAACAAATCTCTTTGGTGGCTTTCTCTGTCGCTCCCGATGATGGAAGAAGCCTCCTCATTGGTCAGGTTTTGAATTCCTTGCTGGGTTTTGAAATGGAATTTCACATATACCCTTTCGTTCTGAGCGTTGATTAAACTAAAGGTGTGACTGCCGAATCCGTGCATGTGGCGATAAGATTTTGGAATTCCGCGGTCGCTCATCACGATGGTCACCTGGTGCAAAGCTTCGGGCAGCAAGGTCCAGAAATCCCAGTTGTGGTTGGCACTTCTCAGATTGGTTTTTGGGTCTCTTTTCACCGCTTTGTTCAAATCCGGAAAGCGATAGGGGTCTCTCATGAAAAACACCGGCGTATTGTTGCCGACCAAATCCCAGTTGCCCTCTTCGGTATAGAATTTCATTGCAAAACCACGGATGTCTCTTTCGGCATCGGCCGCACCTCTTTCACCGGCCACTGTTGAAAAGCGGGCGAACATCGGGGTTTCTTTTCCGATTTCAGAAAATATTTTCGCTCGGGTATATTTTGTAATGTCGTGGGTCACTTTAAAAGTTCCGAAGGCACCCGAACCTTTGGCGTGCATCCTTCTTTCAGGAATCACTTCGCGGTCGAAATGCGCTAATTTTTCTAAAAACCAGAAATCTTCTAACAACATCGGGCCTCTTTTACCGGCTGTTTTCACATTTTGGTTCTCCGCTATCGGTCTGCCCGATACGGAAGTGAGTTTTTTCTTCTCTTGATTGTCCATGATTATAAGATTTTTAAATGTTCTGAAACAAATATAATAGAATATCGTTATTAAAATTGCAGTAGTTGATAAATTTATCTTATAGCACAATTGAGTGCAAGTCCATTGATATGTTCCAGCCATAAATATATGGAAATTTATGATTCTGTCTATAGTTTTCTTTGAATTAATTTTGATATTCAAGCGGCTGAGTCACCATATATGGTTGAAAAAAAGTTCGATGTAATTTAAACTTTGTTATTTCACCTTGAGTTTCTTTTGCAAGGAGCATCAGACGCATAAATTTCAAGAAAGGTAGTTTGGGATTCAGAGTCCTTCGGTTGATTTGACCGGTATTTGTTCAAAAAACGACTAACTTTGTTTAAATTGATGTGATATGTGCATAGTCAGTATTTTTTCGAATGAAACGGGCGACTTCCTACTAACCCACAACAGAGACGAAAGTCGGTTGAGACCTTTTTCTGAGCAGATACAAACCGCTGAATACCATCATAAGAATTGGACCGGACCGTTGGATTTGGTCTCGGGAGGTACATGGATTTATTATTCAGACGAATATGCCTGTTGTATTTTAAACGGCGCATACGACAAACATTCACACCGGCCTCCCTATCGCTTGAGTCGCGGGCTTTTGATATTGGAATTGTTGAATTATAGTTCTATTGACCAGTTTATCGACCGGGTCAATCTGAAGAAAATAGAACCCTTCACAATGATTATGCTCAAACTCCGTACTGTCGAAAAAAAGATACTTGTCTGGGACGGTACCGAAAGGTTCGTGGAGGACCTTTCAGATGAAAAATTGATTGTTCGTTCATCCTCTCCTTTATATTCACCCGATGAAAAATCAGCGCATTTTAAGGCTTTCAACGAGTTGGAGTCAGTGGATTCGGAAGGCGTTTTTGAACTTCATGAACGCATAAAACTGCTTCCCGGTCAGATACATCAAATCGTCCAAACCACTTCTATCACCCAAATCGAACATTGTAATCAACACACAAAACTGAAATTTTGTCCGATTCATTGAGATAGCTCAGCTGTTTTGGCAGTGATTTATTAACAGTCTTTCGTTAATAAATATGGCATATTTTATGCTGATTACGGTACGAAGTAACTATATTTGTTTAGTTGAGATAAGAAATGAATGACAATTTTTCACAAAAAGTAAAAGATGTAATAGCTTTCAGCAAAGAGGAGGCATTGCGACTTGGGCATGATCAGATTGGAACTGAGCATTTGGTTCTCGGAATTTTGAGAGATGGTGACAGCAAAGCTGTTTCGATTTTAGAAGGACTGAATGTAAATCTGAAGGATGTCAGAAACAAGATAGAGTTGTTGTCACCGCCCAGAGAAACTTCCGGCGGGAGCAGACAAAACCTACAGCTGACAAAACAAGCGGAAAGAGCATTGAAAACCACTTTTCTGGAAGCAAAACTTTTTAAAAACACAACCGTAAACACTGTTCATCTACTGCTATGCATATTGCGTAATGAAAATGACCCGGTGACCAAAATGCTGAAAAAAATTGGAGTGGATTACAACAGTGTCAAATCAGAATTTAATTTTCATTATATGAATGACCAAATCGATGAATCACCAAAAGCCGAATCCAACTACGACGATGAGGATGATGCTGGCTCTGTAGGTGGCGGATATGAAAAACAATCGCCCAAAGGACCGGTCAAATCAAAGACTCCGGTACTCGATAATTTTGGCCGTGACCTGACTCAGATTGCTCTGGATGGAAAAATGGATCCAGTGGTAGGGAGAGAAAAGGAAATTGAAAGGGTTTCCCAGATTCTGAGTAGAAGAAAAAAGAACAATCCACTGCTGATTGGTGAGCCCGGTGTGGGTAAATCAGCAATTGCCGAAGGATTGGCACTGAAAATCATTCAGCGAAAAGTTTCCAGAGTGCTTTACAACAAAAGAGTGGTGACACTTGATTTGGCCAGCCTTGTAGCGGGTACCAAATACAGGGGTCAGTTTGAGGAAAGAATGAAAGCCATTATGAATGAGCTCGAAAAAAATGACGATATCATTTTGTTTATTGATGAATTACATACCATCGTTGGAGCAGGAGGGGCCACAGGTTCTCTCGACGCTTCCAATATGTTCAAACCTGCTCTTGCCAGAGGTGAATTGCAGTGTATCGGTGCGACCACCTTGGACGAATACCGCCAGTACATTGAAAAAGACGGTGCCTTGGTGAGAAGATTCCAAACTGTTATGGTGGATCCGACTACGCCAGAAGAAACCATCCAGATTCTGAATCAAATCAAAGACAAATACGAAGCTCACCACAATGTCAACTACACAGATGATGCAATTCAAGCCTGTGTGAAGTTGACCAATAGGTATGTGACAGACAGATACCTGCCCGACAAGGCTATTGATGCATTGGACGAAGCAGGCTCCAGGGTACATATCAAAAACATCAAAGTTCCACAAGAAATTCTTGATCTCGAAAACAAATTAGAAGAAGTTCGTCAGGAAAAAACCAAAGTGGTGAAAAGCCAGAAGTATGAAGAAGCCGCAAGGCTGAGAGATACCGAAAAGCAAATTGAAGCCAGTCTGAAAAAAGCACAGGCCGAATGGATGAAAGTAGCTGAGGAAAACAGGGAAACCGTGACCGAAGAAAATGTGGCCGAGGTAGTTTCTATGATGACCGGAATCCCGGTGAACCGGGTTTCCGAAAAGGAACTTATCAAACTTTCTCAGATGAATGAACTGATGAAAGGAAAAATCATTGGGCAAGATGAGGCAGTTAACAAAGTGGTGAAAGCCATCCAAAGAAACCGCGCCGGACTGAAAGACCCGGGAAGACCCATCGGTTCGTTTATTTTTCTGGGTACTACAGGTGTCGGAAAAACCCAATTGGCCAAAGTGTTGGCAACTGAATTGTTTGACTCACCCGATGCTCTAATCAGAATAGATATGAGCGAATACATGGAGAAATTCGCAATCTCCAGACTTATCGGAGCTCCTCCCGGCTATGTGGGCTATGAAGAAGGTGGACAGTTGACCGAAGCGGTGAGAAGGAAACCTTATTCTGTGATTCTGCTTGACGAAATCGAAAAAGCACATCCGGATGTGTACAACATATTGCTGCAAATTCTGGACGATGGACACATCACCGACAGCCTTGGCAGAAGAGTCGATTTCAGAAACACAATCATGATTCTGACATCCAACATTGGAACAAGACAACTCAAAGATTTTGGAGACGGAGTGGGATTCGGAACCATGGCCAAGAAAGAAAGTTCGGACGATCGTGCTAAAAGCACAATTGAAAATGCACTGAAAAAGACATTTGCTCCCGAATTCCTCAACAGAATCGATGACATCATCATATTCAATACACTGACCAGAGAAGACATCATGAAAATCATTGATATTGAATTGGAGAAACTTTACAAGCGTTTGCAAGACATGGAATACGAACTGGAATTGACCAGCGAAGCCAAGGATTTCATTGCCGACAAAGGATTTGACAAAGACTTTGGAGCAAGACCGCTCAAGAGGGCCATTCAGAAATACATTGAAGACCCAATGGCGGAAGAAATCATTAATGCTGAAATCAGTCAGGGCGATAAACTGCTGCTCGAACTCAATGAAGCAAAAGATGGTGTCAAGATAACAGTGAAAGGCAAATCAGCCGAACAAAAATCATGAGTTGAATGACTCAAATATTTAAAACTGCGTTTCGGCGCAGTTTTTTTCTGACCAATTCCGGGTTTTCGACTTATAATGATTAATTGCTGAGTCAGTCTGCTTATTCAATCAATTAATTAATTCTATTTTTGCAGAACAAGATAAATAATGATGAAAAAATTGGTTTTGGCTACGGCCTCGGTTTATGGGATGTTTTCTGTCATTCTGGGTGCGTTTGGTGCACATTTGTTCAAAGAGTATTTGGATGAAGGCAAACTGGCGAGTTTTGAAACCGGTGTAAGATATCAGATGTACAACGCCATTGCCCTTTTGGTGCTCGGACTGTGTCTGAAATTTGAAACCGCTTATGAAAAAAACGCTGCCGGCTGTCTGATGATTGGCAGTTTTTTGTTTTCTGTGAGCATTTATTTCTTATCATTTTCCGAGCATTGGGGAGTGAACCTCAAATTCCTCGGTCCGGTTACTCCTCTTGGAGGCCTGTTGATGATTATTGGATGGTTTTTGTTGTTGATTTTTTTTATCAAGAAATACAAAACCCAAAAAGTCTGAATTTAAATTTCACTCTTCAACTCCGCCACCACTCGTAGCGTCCATCGGGATTTCATGTTCCGGAATGTTTTCATTGGTTTCCGACTTATTGTTTGTTTCTTCCACAGCTTTTTTGGCTGACATCATCGCTTCCTCTTGATTTTTTGTTTTGATTGTGGGAAAACCGTAATCATGAAACAGACTCACAAGTCCCATGCTTTCAAAAATCGATTTGCTCAAACGATTGCCCAATGCAATGATACAAACTTCATTTTTGAAATCTCTGACATAAGTTGCTCTATTGCCGTGCCATAATCCTTTGTGATAGAGCAGTTTGTCTCCGTTGTCCCATTCTAACAACCGAATTCCAAATCCATAATTTTTGATTCCTTTGGTTTCATAACTGTATCCTCTCCATGCCAGGTCTTTCAGTTCTTGTGGCAAAAACCCCGGCGCATACATGGCTATGTCCATTTTGAGCAAATCCCGTGGAGTGGAATAAATGTTTTTGTCGCCGTAAGTTTTGTCAAGATGATCAAAATTCCATACGCGGCCGTTGTTGTAGTATGATTTTGAAACGCTCGCAGAATCTTTGTCAAACTCCATCACGAAGGTGTTGTTCATGCCCAACGGATTGAACACCATGGTTTTCATCGCAATAGGATAGCTTTCTCCGGTTACTTTTTCAATAATGAGCGCGAGCAATACAAAATTGGTGTTTCTGTATGAGAATTTTTTACCGGGTTCCCAGTCTGACGGTGGTTTTTTCTGTATCAGCAATTCGAGTAAATCTTCTGAAGACATTGTTTGGCCTTTGTCCCAGTAATTTTTATCGTCCGACAAATGCAGATAATTGGGCAGTCCACTTCTGTGGTTGAGCAAATCCCTGATTTTTACATTCGGGTAGGGGAATCCTTCTAAGTATTTGCTGATGTTGTCATTCAGATTGATTTTATTGAACTGCACCAGTTTCAGAACGGCCAGTGCAGTCAACACTTTTGAAACCGAAGCAATATGTAAGGGAGTTTCTGCTGTCATCGGGATTTGGTTTTCATAATCCGCAAAACCCAAATAATCTTCAAAGATGATTTTACCATGCCACGAAATCAGAAGACCGCCGCTTGTGTTGTTGGTTGCCCAGCTTTCATTAAAAAATTGACGGATGCTTTCTGTCTTTGATTTGGCCAATGCCGGGTCAATATTTCTAAAGTTAAACTCTTCAGACCAATCAATAGAATCAAAAGTCGGAATTGTTTTTTTTGTGAGTGTTTCAGACGGTGGGATTTCTTTTCTTGAATTCTTGCAAGCCGTGATGCACATTGTCAGTGCAAGCAATATTTGCATTCCTTTGCTCCATTTCATTTTCTCTCTTCTATCTTCTCTGTTTTCAACGGACTAATTTAAGAACATTCGTTCGGCCATTCCAAATTATATATAGTTAAATTCTATAAGAACGAGCGGATCGTTCTCCCAATATAATGCTCGTTGCCATTGCAACATTCAGGCTTTCAGCTTGCTGAAGTTTTCCTTGTCGGGGAATTGAAATTTTATGATGGATATGTGGTAAAAGTTTTTCGGAAATTCCTGATGCTTCATTTCCCATCAGCAAAATTCCATTATTGGGCAGTTTGGTTTTGTAGAGATTTTCACCCTCCATAAAAGTACCCAACACCTGATGCGGATATGCGGGCAGAAATTCACTCAAATCGGTGTAATTGACCTGAACTCTGAGAAAAGAAGCCATGCTGGATTGCAAAACCTTAGGATTATAGAGGTCAACGGTCTGCTTGGAACAAACAATCTGCTCGATGCCAAACCAGTCAGCCATTCTGATGATGGTACCAAAATTGCCAGGGTCTCTTAGGTTGTCCAATGCAATGATAAAACCCTCGGTTTGGATTTTCTTTTCTGCAGGAATTTCACACAAAGCCAAAGCCGTATTCGGATGAACCGAAAGACTGATTTTTTTTAATTCTGATTCTGTAATCAACTCACTATCAACATTAAAACCTTCAAAAACATTCTCGGTTGTAAAAACCTTGTGAACTTTAATCCGACTTTTCAGAACTTCGGTAGTAATTTTCACACCTTCAACAATAAACTTATTGTATTTTTGTCTAAATTTTTTTTTGACAAGTGAATTGATTAGCTTGACTTCGTTATTGGTTAACATTGAACAATGATATTTCGACTTACAAAGATAATATTATCCGTTATAATTCTCCTTTTTGTCTGGAGTTGTACTGCGGTTAAAAAAGTTCCAGTGGGTGAATATCTTCTTGTCAAGAATAAATTTGAATACGAAGGTAAGGAAAAGCCCTTCAGTCCAAACCTGCCCGAATATGTGAAACAAAAACCAAATGCAAGTTTTTTAGGCATAATTCCACTCAAGTTGTTGATGTACAATTCTGTGAACCCAAAATTTGACACAACATTTATGGAGTACAATGATTTGAGCCAACGCACCAAACATCTAAAATCGCTTGACAGTTTGCTGGTGAAAAACAATCTGGGGGAGTACAAGGGGAGAAGTCTCTGGCTCAAAAGATTCGTGTTCACCCAAGGAGAAGCACCGGTACTACTCGATTCCGGTCAGTCTAATTTTTCTAAATCCAATCTTGAGAATTACTTCTTTGATCGCGGATATTTTGATGCACATGTAGATACTTCACACGAGTTGGACAGTACGGCCAAAAAAGCAGTGGTGACCTATACGGTAGATCCGGGAGAAATGTCGGTCATTAATTCGTACACCTATAATATCAAAGATACTGCCTTGCGCAAAGATTATGAAATTATGCTGAACTGGACGCCCAGAATCAAACCCGGCGATCGTTATGACATGGACAATTTTGTTTCGGAAAGAGACCGAATCGTCAATTTTCTTCAAAACAGAGGTTATTATAAGTTCAATGATGACGGACAGGCGATTGAATTTACTGCAGATACAACTGTTTCAGATAAATCATTGGATGTGACACTGCTCATTCCGGTGGAAAAAGATTCTACTCAAATCAAACAAAAGTTTGCAAAATACCGTTACGGAGAAATCCATATTTATCCCGATTCAGATATGCCCAAAAAAGGTCAGGATGCTCCGAGCTATTTCGACACAGTCTATGCTGGATATAGACTTCATTATGTGAATCCAAAAATGAAACACAGGCCAAAGTTCTTTACCGATGCGATTGTATTTGAAGAAAGTGAATTATACAGTAAAGATTCGGAAGTACATACCCGAAGGAATATTTCCAAAAGAGAAGGGGTGACCATGACCATTTTTGACGAATACAGACTGGAGAACCCAGCAGAACTGATACAAGGAGACAGTGTTTTGATTACCAAAATGTATTTTAGACCCAAAAAGAAGTACGATTTTTTCTACGGTGCAGAGTTGTCTTGGTCTGAATTCATGAACTTCGGAGTTTCACCCAACGCTTCTTTGATTGCCCGAAATCTATTCAGGGGCGGTGAAAATCTTGAAACCACAATCAGAGGGACTTTGGGGAATGTAAACAAACGATTCACTGATGCCCACGGGTTTTTCAATGCTTTTGAAATGTCTCTACAATCCAAACTGACCTTCCCCTATATGATGTTTCCTGTCAATACAAACAAGATATTTCCCAAACGCTTCTACAAACAAACCGACTTCAGGCTGGGTGCTTCACTGCAACGAAACATCGGGCTCGGTCGAATTTCATACACCACCGGATTGGATTACAACCTTTCGCTCCGCGATACGCATTCGCATATGTTCAGTGTGCTGAATACCGAATTTGTGAGCAATATTCAGAAAGACAATTATTTTACAGTATTTGAAGGAGACGACAATATCAAAAATAATTTCTTTGACAATTATTATTTCATATACAATCCAGCTGCGGCCATTCAGCATTTCAACGGTGAAATTTCTGATGATGAAGTGATTGAAATGGCTTTGAACGACAGCTCTTTTTTGAATTCTCTTGACAACGATGGTTTGGAAGCATTGTCGGTTTTTGAAAACATGAATTTCAGAAAACGAACCATCACTCAGGATGTGGTGATTTCGTCTTTTATTTATCAGTACACTTTGAATCAAAGCGAGCGGACTTGGAGAAGAAATCCTTGGTTTTTCAGAGGAAGAGTGGAACTCGCCGGTAACCTATTCAACTTGCTCGACAGGGCCTTTGGATTCAATAAAGTCACCAACATTGCGGACAAGGAAATGGGTGCGGTGTTCAGTGTTCCTTATTCTCAGTTTGTGAAGTTTGATTTGGATCTGCGAAAGTACATCGACCTGAGCCCGCAATCATCACTGGCAGGAAGAGCGTTTTTTGGGGTTGTGATACCATACGGAAACACAGATTTCATCCCATTTGTACGAAGTTATACCGCCGGCGGTGCCAACGACATCAGGGCATGGGCACCAGCCACGCTTGGCCCGGCAGACATACCGAGGTATGAGGGGGGCGACGATGTGTTTGCGATAGACCAATTAAAAATCCTATTGAGTGCAGAATACAGATTCAATGTTGCCGGTAGAATCAACGGAGCTCTCTTTGTAGATGCAGGGAATGTTTGGGGAATTGACTCCAAAGACAAACTCACCATGTTCAATTTCAAAAACTTCTTCAGTCAGCTCGGAGTAGGTGCGGGTTATGGACTGAGACTGGACATCACCTATTTCTTGCTCAGACTCGATTTTGCATACAAAATCCACGACCCGAGTTTCGCCCCCGGAGAGCGATGGAGAATCGACAATTTTAAAATACTTAAACCGCGAATTGCTTTTGGGATTAATTACCCATTTTAAACATAAGTTCTCTATATTTGTATCTTTAAGCCAATATAAAAATTAAACCATGGATAGAAAATTCCCTGCCGGTATAGCTACCGGTTCTCTGGTTCAGGAAATTATTCAGGATGCTAAGGAAAACGGCTATGCGTTGCCGGCATGTAATGTTATAGGCTCAAGCTCTGTGAATGCAGCCATGGAAGCAGCCGTGGAAGTAAATTCACCATTGATAATCCAATTTTCAAATGGTGGTGCTGTCTTTAACGCAGGCAAAGGACTGAAAACTGAGAATCATTTTTCTGCTGTCAAAGGAGCAGTGGCTGGAGCACTTCATCTACATGAACTTGCCGAAGCCTACGGTGCAACCATCATACTGCACACAGACCATTGCGCAAAAAATCTTTTGCCTTGGATGGACGGCATGATGGAGGCCAATGAAAATCATTATCGAAAAAACGGCAAAGCTCTCTTTAGTTCTCATATGCTCGATTTATCTGAAGAACCACTGGAAGAAAACATGGAAATCTCAAAAAGATATCTCGACAGAATGACCAAAATCGGCATCACTCTGGAAGTGGAATTGGGGATTACCGGAGGTGAAGAGGACGGAGTGGACAATACAAATGTGGACAACAAACTACTTTATACTCAGCCCGAAGAGGTGGCCTATGTTTATGAACAACTGAAAAGTGTAAGCGATAATTTTTGGGTGGCAGCTGCCTTTGGAAATGTGCATGGGGTGTACAAACCTGGAAATGTAATATTGACCCCAAAAATTCTGGACAATTCTCAGAAATACATTGAACAGAAATTCAACACCCAAAAAAATCCTGTAGATTTTGTATTTCACGGCGGTTCGGGTTCTTCACTTGAAGAAATCAGAGAAGCCATCAGTTATGGAGTGATAAAAATGAACATTGATACCGACTTACAGTTTGCATTCATGGAAGGCGTAAGACAATATTTTGATAAGAACAAAGATTATTTACAGTCCCAAATTGGTAATCCCGAAGGAGAACACATTCCTAACAAAAAGAAATATGACCCCAGAGTTTGGCTAAGACAAGGAGAACTTTCTTTTAAAAACAGATTGATAGAAGCATTTGGAGATTTAAACAATGTTGGCAGACTCGCATAAACAATACACGAAAGAAGAATACGAAAAGATGGCTTGGTTTAGAAGAACGAAGAAAAACATTACAACTGAACATAAAAAAGATGTTCCTAAAGGGCTTTGGTACAAATCACCCAGTGGTAAAATTATAGAAACAGAAGAACTCAAATCCAATCTGTATGTCAGTCCAGAGGACGATTTCCATGTTCAAATCGGTAGTAAGGAATATTTTGAAATACTGTTTGACGAAGCAAAATTCAAGGAGCTCAATCCCAAAGTGGTCAGCAAAGACCCACTGGACTGGGAGGATACCAAAAAATACAAAGACAGAATCAAGGAGGTGAGAAAAACCACCGGACTGAATGAGGCAGTACGAACTGCAACAGGAAAAATGAATGGGCGAGATGTGGTCATAGCTGCCATGGATTTTAAATTTATCGGTGGCTCGCTCGGTTCTGCAATGGGTGAAAAACTGGTTCGTGCCATTGATTATGCCATTAAACAAAAAATTGGTTTCATATTGATTTCACAATCAGGAGGTGCCCGAATGATGGAGGCTGCAATCTCTCTGATGCAGATGGCCAAAGTAGAAGCCAAATTGGTAGCACTTTCTGAAGCGAGAATTCCATATATCTCTGTGTTAACCAATCCGACTTACGGTGGTGTCACCGCATCCTTTGCCTCTGTGGGAGATTTGGTTGTGGCCGAACCCGGTGCATTGATTGGTTTTGCTGGCCCGAGAGTCATCAAAGAAACGATTGGAAAGGATTTGCCTGAAGGTTTTCAGACCTCAGAATTCCTTTTAGAAAAAGGATTTGTCGATATGATTATCCACAGAAAAATGCTCAAAAACCAACTGACTGAGGCACTTGGAATGTTGATGCCGGAAGTAGAAGAAAAATCTACTAAAAAAACTAAGTCAAAAAAGTAAAAAATTGTTTGCAAGATGAGACGGAATGGCTATATTTGCCATCCAATTGCGAGAATAGCTCAGCTGGTAGAGCACGACCTTGCCAAGGTCGGGGTCGCGGGTTCGAGTCCCGTTTCTCGCTCTTTTTTTTTGAAATAAACCCACCGCCCTGGTGGTGGAATTGGTAGACACGCAGGACTTAAAATCCTGTGGCCATTATCGGCCGTACGGGTTCAAGTCCCGTCTGGGGCACAAAAAGTCTGATTATCTTTTTACTGATGTCAGTCTTTTTTTGTTTTAACCACATTGCACCGAATGAAATTCAACTATTCCAACAAGAGACTTTTCACCCTATTCATGATTCGGTTTCTACCCTCTCTTATTTTCTGGGTTTTTGCTATGCTGTGGGGAAATATATTTTGGCTCGTCACGCTGATTCTCTGGAGCGAAGCAGTGGTCGAAACCATCTGGTGTCGTAAACGAGGATATCTGAGCATTGACGAGAACCGGCTGTGTAAACATTTGCTTTTCCTGAACGACGAACTGCATTCCATTCAAGTGGGAGAAGTGTTTGCTTATGGGAATGAATGGACCTTTGTTTCCAAAGACCGAAAAATTGAAATCAAAATAATCAAAAATTATGTGCAACCCAAACAGCGGGAATCACTGGATAAGTTGCTCAATGATTTCTGGGCAAATGTCAGGAAGGGCAATGCTTCAGATGCTACTAAGCCAACTGAATTTTGAATATAAAAAAAAGCTCTGCCGTCAGACAGAGCTTCATTACTATGAAAAAACTTATTATTTCACTTCTTCAAAATCAACATCTTCAACGCTGTCGCCATCGGTGGTGTTTCCTGAATCTGCACTGCCTTGGGCAGAACCTTCACCGGTTGCTTGCTGACCACTGTTCATGGCGGAATACAAATCCTGCGAAGCAGCACTCCAAGCTTCGTTGAGTTTGTCCATTGCAGTTGTAATTTGGGCAACCTCTTGTGCTGAATGAGCAGTTTTCAGTTCTTCTAATGAGGATTCAATGGCCGACTTTTTATCCGCCGGAATTTTATCGCCGTATTCTTTCAACTGTTTTTCGGTTTGGAAAATCAAAGCATCTGCTGCATTGATTTTGTCTATTCTCTCTTTTGCTTCTGCATCTTTTGCTGCATTTTCCTGTGCTTCTTTTTTCATTCTTTCGATGTCGGCATCACTCAAACCGGAAGATGCTTCGATCTTGATTGATTGCTCTTTACCGGTTCCTTTGTCTTTAGCAGATACATTCAGAATTCCGTTTGCGTCAATGTCAAAGGTAACTTCAATCTGTGGTACACCTCTTGGTGCAGGCGGAATGTCCACCAAGTCAAATCTCCCGATTTCTTTATTGTCATTGAACATCGATCTTTCTCCCTGTCCCACACGGATGGTCACGGCGGGCTGATTGTCAGCAGCGGTAGAGAATGTTTCAGATTTTTTGGTAGGAATGGTGGTATTGGCATCAATCAGTTTGGTGAAAACACCGCCCAGGGTTTCGATTCCCAGAGAAAGCGGAGTGACATCCAAAAGCAATACATCTTTCACATCGCCAGTAAGTACACCACCTTGAATTGCGGCACCAATGGCAACAACTTCGTCCGGATTTACTCCTTTTGAAGGAACTTTTCCGAAAAACTTTTCAACTTCTTCTTGAATTTTCGGAATTCGTGTAGAACCTCCCACCAGAATTACTTCATCAATGTCCGATGGGGATAAACCTGCATCTCGAAGTGCTTTTTTACAAGGCTCCATAGATCTTTTCACCAATTCATCGCCCAGTTGTTCAAATTTGGCGCGGGTAAGTGTTTGCACAAGGTGTTTTGGTCCAGTTTCATTGGCAGTGATATAGGGCAGATTGATTTCTGTTTGTGAAGAAGAAGACAATTCAATTTTTGCTTTTTCTGCTGCTTCTCTCAATCGCTGCATCGCCATCGGGTCTTTTGTCAGTTCTACACCTTCCTGAGCTTTGAACTCATCGGTCAGCCAGTTGATGATGACATTGTCAAAATCGTCTCCTCCCAAGTGGGTGTCTCCACTGGTGGACAATACTTCAAACACACCATCGCCCAATTCGAGGATGGATATATCAAAGGTACCGCCACCCAAGTCATACACAGCGATTTTTTTGTCGCCGGTTCCTTTGTCCAGCCCATAGGCCAATGCGGCAGCTGTAGGTTCGTTGATGATTCTTTCCACTTTCAGTCCAGCGATTTCACCGGCTTCTTTGGTGGCTTGTCTTTGTGCATCGTTGAAGTAGGCCGGTACAGTGATGACTGCTCTGCTCACTTCCTGACCTAAATAATCTTCAGCCGTTTTTTTCATTTTCTGAAGTACCATGGCTGAAATTTCTTGAGGTGTATAGGCACGACCATCAATTTCCACTTTTGGCGTGTCATTCTCACCTTTTATTACCTTATAGGGTATGTTTTCAATTTCTTTTTGATCCTCTGAGAACTTAGTTCCCATAAATCTCTTGATGGAAAAAATGGTTTTTGTAGGATTGGTTACTGCCTGTCTTTTTGCAGCGTCACCCACTTTTCTTTCGCCACCTTCCACAAAGGCAACGATAGAAGGAGTCGTTCTTTTGCCTTCTGAGTTCGGAATGACTGTCGGGTCGCTGCCCTCCATGACAGCTACGCAAGAGTTTGTTGTTCCAAGGTCTATGCCTATTATTTTGCTCATATTATCTTTGGTTTAATTGTTTGATTCAATTTTCTCTATAAAAGTCAATGATTGTGCCAATGCAATGCTTTGAGTGATTTGACATGATTTTATGACATTATGACAGCATGAGTTTATTCAGCATTGAAACAGTTCAGAGAAAGTCTTGTAATTATTGTGCTGACTGCGGATTATATTTGTTCCTCAAAATACAAATCTGATTTTTGGGTGGAAGGAACAAAATTCTGAACTTTCTGTTCTTTTGTTCTGTCAATCAGCAATATGCCGTCCAGATGGTCTCTTTCGTGCTGAAAAATGACTGCAGTAAATCCTTCCAGATTCTCATATTTTGTTTTTCCGCGGCTGTTTTGGTATTTGATTGTGACCGAATAATGCCGCATCACTTGGCCTCTTTCGTCAAAGGACAAATCACCTTCCGGACCGAGCTGCATCAGTTCAGACGCCCAAATGATTTCAGGGTTGATAAAAAACTCAAAAGGTTTGTCGGCTTTGTCAAATCTCTGAACAAGAATAATTCTCCGGTTGATGCCCACTTGTGGTGCCGCAATTCCGACTCCGCCTGCCGCTTTTACTGATTTTAGCATTCTTTCCTTCAGCAGAGCAGTGAATTTATGTTTGGGTTGAATCGGTGTGGAAGCACTTTTCAAAACTATTGAATCTGTGGGGTTTGAAAGATTATATACCCGCATCATTTCATTTGGATGGCTCCGAATCAGGGCTTTTTCTTCCTTGGTAAATCGATTTGGTTTTTGTGCATTTGATTGTACAATTGCTACACAAAAAATTAGAATTGATAATATTTTTCTCATGTTTGATTTTCTAATTTCTATATTTGAGAATCAATGCCTGCAGAATCGCCCAGGTTTCAGCATCGAGGATGCCGTCACATCTTTCCGGTCTGAAGTGGTATTGAAAGGCCATGATTACTTTTTTGCTTTGTTCATCCCACACACCTGTTTTTTGAATTTCATATCCGTAGGTGTTCAGGTCGTTTTGAACTGACTGTATGAAGTTGATGCTGTCTCGTTCGGCATATGGAAACTGGGACAGGTATAGATTTTTGTGTACATCTTCATACCAGGCACCTATATTGTAGTCTTCATACAGCTGTTTCCATGGGAATTTGGGGCCGGGGTCTTGTTTTCTCTGTGGAGCAATATCCGAATGTGCAAGTACATTGATGGGGTCGATTTGGTATCGGTCTATGATATTTTTTGCCAGTTCGGCCACTTTTTTGATTTGATGGTTGGGGTAACCATAGAAATACCAGCCGTTGGGGTTGCTTTCAGTGATTTCACCCACATAATATCCAGGGTTTACAATTTCAATTCCGATGGACGAAAAATTGATGTTGTTGATTCCTTTCCAGTAACTCATTCCTGCGTGCCAAGCCCTTTTTGATTCATCGACAAGCAGATAAATTGAGTCCGTAAAATCATCGGGTATCAGATAATGTGCGCTCACTTCCTGGGTGGTCAGCACACTCATTGATTTTTCGTTGTCAAGAGCTGTGTAGTGAAAAATTAGAAATCGGATTCTTTCGTCTTTTCCGATGGCTGGATAATTGGTAGTGGATATTTTGTATTTGTCTAAATCAGCAATCCGAACAGATTCGTATTTTTCTGTAATTTTGTTGATGACAATCGTATCTCTGATGATATTATTGATGACTTTGGGCGATTGGGTTGCACAGGATGATAATAGCAGAAGGAGTATAGCTGAACAGCAGAATTGGAATTTCATATGGGTTGATTTAATTGAAACAAAATTACTTAAAAACAAATAGAAATTAAAAACCAAAAAATTGACAAAACTATTTGCAAATACAAAAGTATAGGCTTACTTTTGCGTCCGCTTTCAGAAATGAAATTTTGAAATACAGAAAGCAGGGAGAGGTGCCAGAGTGGTAATGGAGCAGATTGCTAATCTGTCATCGGGAAACCGATGCCAGGGTTCGAGTCCCTGTCTCTCCGCATATAATTTCGGGGTGTAGCGTAGTCCGGTCATCGCGCCTGGTTTGGGACCAGGAGGTCGCAGGTTCGAATCCTGCCACCCCGACAAAAATCTCAAGATTTTGAGTAACAATTCATGGGATTTGTGAAAAGAATTTTGAGATTTTGACTTTAATCAGGTCGCGTAGCTCAGCTGGATAGAGCATCTGCCTTCTAAGCAGACGGTCACAGGTTCGAATCCTGTCGCGATCACTGTTGCAAGATTTACAAGGAGTTACATTAATTATGTAGCTCTTTTTTTTTGGACTGGGTTTTATTGGATTTTGAATTTTTCACAAAAGAGAATGCTTTGGTTTCGAAAAGTGTATTTTCAGAAAAATTTATTAAACCCAAAACAAATTAAATTTTTGAAATGAATTTTGTATTATTTAGAAAATACTTTTGTAATTTACGCCGCAACTTTACGAAGGATGTATGGTAAGTATAGTCGTTGTTGTTTTTGTTATTTCTTTTTTGATTTTAATGTCAGGAAAAACAATACTGCCTAAGTTTTACAAATTATTTTCGCTCATCCCTTTCACTCTTTTTTTCTATTTTTTATACTACCTGAGCCAAGTTCATTCAGAAGGTGAAATCATATTGAAGCATCAGTGGATTCCACTTTTGGGGATTGATTTAAATTTCAGGTTAGACGGACTGTCTCTGTTGTTTTCGTTGCTCATTTCGGGCATTGGGACATTGATTTATTTTTATGCATCTGACTACCTGAAACATTCAGTTTATATCAACCGTTTTTTCTGTTATTTAGGCATGTTTATGGGCTCTATGCTCGGTTTGGTATTGTCCGATAATCTGATTTCGATTTTTGTTTTCTGGGAACTGACCAGCCTTTCTTCCTTCTTTCTGATTGGATTCAATAACGAAGAAGAAGATTCGAGAATCAGTGCCAAAAGAGCGTTTCTGGTTACGGGCTTGGGTGGTTTTTTTATGCTGGCCGGGTTCATGTTGCTCGCAAATATTAGCGGAACTTTTTCGATTCACGAAATGATGAATTCTTCTGAATTTATTCAACAACACGCTTATTTTTTGCCCATTCTTATTCTGATTTTCCTTGGTGCATTTACCAAATCCGCTCAATTTCCTTTCCACTTCTGGTTGCCAAGTGCAATGGCTGCTCCCACACCGGTTTCTGCCTACCTTCATTCTGCGACCATGGTCAAAGCCGGTATTTATATTCTTGCGCGTTTTTGGCCCCTATTGAATGATGGCTTGTACTGGAATCAGATTTTGATGTGGGTAGGCGGAATTACCATGATTTATGGTGCATTTCACAGTATTTTTAGAGTGGATATTAAAGCAATCTTGGCCTATACTACGATTTCTGCATTGGGCATCATCGTATTTTTGCTGGGCATCGGTACTGAGTTGGCGGTGTATGCTGCAGTGACTTTTGTGTTGATTCATGCACTCTACAAAGCAGCACTGTTTTTGACGGCTGGCATCATTCAACATGCGGTTCATCTCAGGGACATCAGTAAAATAGCCGGACTATGGAAATATATGCCTGTGGTGGCCATTGCTTCATTGATTGCAGCATTATCGGGTGCTGGTATTCCGTTGACTTTTGGATTTATTGGTAAAGATTTGATTTATGAAACCACCCTCCAGCTTCCCAAATGGGCATTGTTGTTCACCGGACTGGCAGTGGCAACCAATGCATTGGTAGGTGCGGCAGGTTTTCTGGCCGGAATCAAACCTTTTTTGGGAAAACTTCCGACTTATGAAAAGCCGGTGGAAGTCCCCAATCTGGTTCTTTGGTTGCCATTGTTGATTCTCAGTTCACTCTGTATTCTTTTTGGTGTTTTTCCGGGCATTGCCGATAGGAATCTTTTGAGTTTCGCTTTTGATGCGGTTTATCAGGGTGAAACAGAAATCTATTTGAAGGTATGGCACGGATTCAATCAGGTTTTGGTGCTGAGTTTGATTACCATTGGGCTGACTTTGGTTCTCTTTGTCTTCAACCGTTATTACAGAAAAATACTGAATCAGGTTGAGGAATTAGAAAACTTCTCGCCCCAGCATATCTTAGAATCTGCTGCATATGCTGTGCAGAGATTTGGATTTATCTATACACGATTATTGCACAACGGTTATCTGAGAAATTATGTATTGGTGATTATAGTGTTCATCACAGCTTTGGTAGGCTATCGCTTTTTTACTTCCATTCCGTTTGCTTTGGAAATGAAGAGTATCAATCATTTTAAATTTCATGAACTGACTCTTTTTTTATTGATTTTGACGGCCATAATTTTTGTTTTGAGAACCAATTCAAAACTGATTGCTGTGGCCAGTTTGGGAGTCATCGGCTTTGCCATGTGTTTGATTTTTGTCTTATACGGTGCACCCGATTTAGCGATGACACAGTTCTCAATCGATATTTTGACGGTGGTGTTGTTTGTATTGGTTTTGTACAAACTTCCGCATTTCCTTACCATCAAAAATAAGAAGGTCATTGGTCGAGATGCATTGGTTTCTGTGTGTTTTGGTGGTCTTATTATGCTGATTGCCATGGAGTCGCTTTTGTTTCCTGCCGACAAAACACTGAGCCGTTTCTATGCAGAAAATACTTATGTATTGGCCAAAGGGAAAAATGTTGTGAATGTAATTTTGGTGGATTTCAGAGGGTTTGATACCATGATTGAATCCATTGTTTTGACCATCGCCGCTTTGGGCGTATTCGGATTATTAAAATATAATGCAATCAATGAAGAAGCAGACTAAAAAGGAAAAAAAGGAGAATCAGACTTTCAAGGAGTTTGACTTGATTATACTAAAAACCGCGACCAATTATTTGATTCCGTTGTTGTTGATGGCGTCTATTTTTGTGATGCTCAGGGGACACAATTTGTCGGGTGGAGGATTTGTTGGCGGATTGATTGCATCGATTGCCTTTGTGTTGCACTCATTTGCACATTCAACCAAAAAGACTTTGTCTTTGTTCAAAACTTCCCCCAAATTTTTGATTCCTATTGGATTGTCAATTTCTTTTCTGAGTGCGTTTTTGCCAGTACTAAAAGGGAAACCTTTTTTTACGAGTCTTTGGTCGAGTAAACCGGTGGCAGTCATTGGTTCGGTAGGTACGGCTTCCTTTTTTGACCTGGGCGTTTATCTGGTTGTCCTTGGAGTGACGCTTACTATTTTATTGTCCATAAAAGAAAATGTTTGATAGATGGAATTATTGTTGTTATTATTGGTTGGGATTTTGTATTCGGCGGGGATTTTTCTGATGCTCCGCAGAAGCATGGTGAAACTATTGTTGGGTTTGATATTGATAGGCAACGGTGCCAATATTTTGATTTTTCTGACGGGTGGACTCACACGGGGAAAGCCTCCCATCATTAAAGATTCGCAAACCACTTTTACGGATATTTATGCCGACCCTGTACCACAAGCACTGATTCTGACAGCGATTGTCATTAGTTTTGCTTTGACCGCATTTGCAATTATTTTGTTGAAAAAAGTATACACCACTACGGGAACAGACGACCTGGACTCGTTGAATATTGAGGATTTAGATATATGATTACCAACTTTATTCTGGCTCCGATTCTGATGCATTTGTTTACAGCAATCATGCTGCTGTTTACGATGAGATACCTGCGTCTTCAGAGAATCATCAGTGTAACCGGTAATATCATTGCTTTTGTCCTGTGTCTTAGGTTGTTTTTTGTAACCTTGGAACACGATTATCTGATTGTACAAATCGGCAACTGGCAGGCTCCATTCGGAATAATATTCGTGTCCGATACACTGAGTGCCATCATGGTACTGTTGACAGCCATTGTGAGTTTGAGCGTTGGAATTTATTCTACTGCCGCCATTAATCCCAGCAGAATTCGATTCGGTTATTTCATGAATTTCCATTTTCTGATCATGGGATTATTGGGTGTATTCTTGACCGGCGACATATTTAATTTATATGTTTGGTTTGAGATTGTCATTATTTCTTCCTTTGTTTTGTTGACTTTGGGTGGAAAGAAAATGCAGATGGAAGGTGCCATTAAATATGTGAGTTTAAATATGCTTGCCTCAGCTGTTTTTTTGACGGCCATCGGGATTCTATATGGTATTACAGGGACATTGAACATGGCCGATCTGGCTGTGAAAATCGGTGAAGTAGAAAACGAGGGTTTGGTTTCTGTAACTGCTTTGTTGTTTTTTGCAGGATTCGGAATCAAATCTGCAATTTTTCCCATGTATTTCTGGCTTCCGTCTTCATACCACACACCACCTTCTGCCATAGCAGCGGTTTTTGGTAGTTTGCTGACAAAGATGGGGGTGTATGCATTGATTCGTACTTTCACACTGATTTTTCAACCCGACGAATTCATCCAATGGGTCTTTATCATCATTGCAATCTTGACGCTGATAACAGGTGGTTTGGGAACAATCAACAAGAAGAGTGTGAGGCGTTTGTTGTCGTATCTGATTGTTTGTCACATAGGCTATCTGATTGCTTGTATGGGGCTTTATACAGAGCTCGCTTTTGTGGGGATGATTTTTTATCTGATGCACGATGTGGTGGTGAAAAGCAATTTGTTGATGATTACGGGCATCTTGCAGAAAATCAGGAATACGATTGACATGACCCGTTTGGGAGGATTTGGGAAGGACTATCCGAAAATTTCATTTTTGATTGCGATTTCCATGTTTTCTTTGGTAGGCATACCGCCCTTGTCGGGTTTCTGGCCCAAGATTCAATTTTTTGGAGAATCCTTAAAATCAGGGCATTATGTTTTATTGGGGGCCATCATCTTTGCGAGTTTTGTAACGCTGTTTGTGATGCTGAAAACATGGTCAGAAGTTTTTTGGAAGGATTCACCTAAAAGGTTGACTGAGGACATTGACCGTTTTGCACCATTGAGAAAGGAAAATAAATTTGCACTGATTGCGCCCATTGCATTTTTGGCATTCGTATCTTTGTATCTTGGTCTGAATGCCGGACAAGTATATGATTTGGCACACAGAACGGCCGAAGAATTAATGAACCCAAATCATTATATTGATGCTGTGTTGAACGGAAATTTTAAAAAATGATTAAGTATTTTTTACTCAATATTCTACTTTCTCTGGTCTGGATAGCCCTGAGCGGAGAACTCAATTATGCCAATTTTCTATTTGGATTTTTTCTGGGATTTGGAATTTTGTGGATGCTGACACGAACTACGAGGAGTGATATTGATAAAAGATATTTCTTCAAAGTACCAAGAATATTTTCTTTCTTTTTATTTTTTCTATACGAAATGTTGAAAGCCAACATTGAAGTAACACGGGAAATCATTTTGCCCAAATTCAAAATGAAACCCGGAATTGTGGAATACAAACACGAACTGAAATCGGATTTTGAAATCACTATGTTTTCTAATTTTATAGCATTGACACCAGGAACAATGGTACTGAGAGTGAGCCCTGACAAAAGCATTGTTTACATCCATGCATTGTATTTGCAGGACAAGGAAAAATTCAAAGAGCGGATGAAAAACGGATTGGAAAGACGATTAATTGAAGTATTAAGATAATGAGCGTTCAGAATTATTTGTTGTATGTTGTGACACCCATTATTGCGTTGGCATTCATCATCATCATTGTGCGTTTTCTAAAAGGACCGAGGATGTATGATAGAATTGTCGCAATGGATTTACTCATCACTTCAGGTTTGGGACTGATTGGGGTTTTCAGTATTTATTTTAATGATTCGGTCTTTCTGGATGTAGCCACTGTGATGGCGGTCATCGGATTTCTTAGCACGATTGCTTTTGCTTATTATTTGGACAAAGAAGACATAAAGAGAAAATAATGATACAAGATATTGTCATAATGGTTTTGTGCACTCTTGGTGCAATTTTCATTCTGATTGCCGCATTGGGAATCAGCCGAATGCCTGACTTCTACACCCGCCTGTCAGTTACGGTCAAAGCAAGTACCATGGGCGTTGGATTCATTTTGTTGGCCGCCATTATTTATTTCATGGAATTTTCAATTTCTACCAAAATTATTGCAATCATATTCTTTTTGTACATTACTTCTCCGGTCGCTGCCTTTATGATTTCCAACACCGCATACAAAACAGGCATTAAACTTTGGGATCAATCGGTGGTGGACGAACTCAAAGATGCAGATTTTAATAAAAACAATGAAGATTCGAATTCTGAAGAGCACTGACTACAAATTGTTCTTTAATATACCCATTTCATATTGCCATTGAGATTTAAATCATCTAATGATTTCTTTGCCCGCAGCTGTTTAATTTTAAGGAAAATGAGCCTTCATTTTTCTGATAACGGAATTGCTGTTATATTTGAAGATTCAAAACCAAAAAAATGTCCAAAATTTTAGTAATTGAAGATGAAGCGGCCATCAGCAATGTGATCAAAAACATACTGCTCGATGAGGACAAGAATTACGAAGTAGATTTGGCGGCTGACGGAGAAGAAGGACTGGCAAAAATCGCAGAGAACGATTACGATTTGGTAATCACAGATATTAAAATGCCCAAAAAAGACGGAGTGCAAGTTTTGGTAGAAGCCCTCGAATCAAATCCAGATTTGCCCTTTGTGATGATTTCAGGACATGGAGACATCGATACAGCAGTGGACTGCATCAAAAAAGGAGCATTTGATTACATTTCGAAACCACCCGATTTGAACCGTTTTTTGAGTACGGTCAGAAACGCCTTGGACAAAAAAGTACTGATTACACAAAACCGGGAACTGACCACAGAAAACAAAGCACTAAAAAGAAAGGTGGCCAAACAGTACGAAATGGTGGGTGATTCTGATGTACTGAACAATATCCGAAATATTATCGATAAAGTAGCCGACACCGACGCAAGGGTCCTGATTACCGGTCCCAACGGTTCGGGAAAAGAATTGGTGGCACATCAGATTCATGAAAAAAGCTCGAGAAACCGCCGTTTGCTGGTGGAAGTCAATTGCGCTGCGATTCCTTCTGAATTGATTGAAAGTGAGTTGTTTGGACATGTGAAAGGCTCGTTTACGGGTGCGTACAAAGACAAAGAAGGAAAATTTGAACTTGCAGATGGAGGAACGATTTTTCTGGATGAAGTTGGTGACATGAGTCTGTCAGCTCAAGCAAAAGTACTCAGAGCACTCCAAGAAGGAAAAATCACCAGAGTAGGTGGGGACAAGGAAATCAAAGTGGATGTACGGGTTATTGCAGCTACCAATAAGGATTTGAGAAAGGAAATCAGCCAAGGTCGATTCAGAGAAGACCTTTATCACCGACTGGCCGTTATTGTGGTGGAAGTCCCCGGACTGAACGACAGAAGAGAAGACATAGAAAAGCTAATCAATCATTTTTCTGTACAAATAGCTGAAAGCTCAGGTCTGCCGGCCAAGGAATTCTCAAAAGAAGCCATACAAACACTCAAAGAATACGATTGGACAGGAAATGTACGAGAACTAAGAAATGTGGTGGAAAGAATGTTGATTCTTGGTGGTAATCCTGTCTCAAAAGAAGACATTGAGAATTTTGTGAAAAAATAATAAAATAAAAGATAGCCCAAAGCGTTCAAAACATAAATCTATAATAATGAATAAATTTCTGATTGTAATTCTTGTCGGCCTCCTGATTGTTTGCTGTGAATCCAAAGAAAACAGTGAATTACAACCACCGGAAGACAGAGAAGTAATAATTGTTGACGAAGAAAATGAATTCAACCCCGAAGAAGTTGAGTACAAGGGAGCCTACAAAGGAGAAATCAACGGAAAAGAAGTTGAACTCATCATCAAAGATGAGACCTTCAATATCTCGGTAAACGGCAGAAAAGCAAACGGAAATTGGCAGAAAGTAAACGACGGGAGCATCATGGGATTGGAGGTAAAAAACGGAAGTATAGCAGTAAAAAATTATGCCTACTCTGACCCGGATACATGGGTAGCACTGACCGACAGTCTGACTTATTTTGAGCCCGAACAGTATTTAAAAAGAGTAAAATAAGTATGAGAAAACTGATTTTAATTTTGTCTGTCATTTTTGTGTTTTCATGTACCGGCAACAAGAGTTTGAAAACCACACAAATCGCTCAGAATTATCTGGATACTTATTCCAAAAGAAAAGAAATCGACAAAATTCTTTCCTTTTATTCTGACAATTTTGAATACAAAAACATAAGTTTTGGAACCGAAACCAATGATTCAAGATTTCTGATTGAACAAATATACGGATGGAATGATCCGAAAATGAAATTCGAAACGGATGAAAGCATAGAGGTTGAACAAATCATTAGCAATGACTCGACCATCGTAGTGAGAGGGAAATCAATGCCATACGAATACAACGGCAAAGTGGTCGAAGGAAATAATTTTGTGATTTGGTTGGATCTGGACAAGGAATATAAAATCAAAAGACAAACCGATTGGTTCGATTACCCGATGGAAGAAATCATTGAGGCCTATCAGCTGAAAAATGCGTTCGAAATTCAATAAATATTTAGTGCTTTTTTATTTCTAATTCCGTTAAAATATTTACTTTTGCAGTCCTTGACTAAGCCCATGTGGTGAAACTGGTAGACACGCTATCTTCAGGTGGTAGTGCCTTCGGGTGTGTCGGTTCGACTCCGGCCATGGGCACCAGATTCCAAAATCAAATTCAACCCCGCATTTGTGGGGTTGAATTTTTTATATTTATCAAAAATCAACAAAGTTTATATCAATTGTTTACATATGTAAAGAATCAAGACATCCGTAATTTTGGTATTGACTATTTTAGCTGTCGAAAATTATTTTTCTTCCGTGATGGCTTTTCTGAATTCAAAAAAAAACCTAAAAGTTAATCAAGTACAACCAACCTGATTTTCGTAGAAAAGCTGTTACGGAAGTTTTATTGACAAATCATTTGATTCAATTCGATTCAAACAAACCAACAAAACGAAGAATGAGATAATCAGCCTGAAATCGATGCATTTCAGAAATTAAACCACAAAAAAACAGTCATCCAAGGGACGACTGTTTTTTTATTTGTGCTCGCGACCGGATTCGAACCGGTACATCCGTACGGACACCACCCCCTCAAGATGGCGTGTCTACCAATTTCACCACGCGAGCAAAAGATTTGCAAAAATAACAAAATTGCTCAAAGAAATAAGCCTTTTTTTATCATATTCAAAAAACGGATAGATTCCCTTTTGAATTGCTTTATCTCCAGCCTCCACCAATGGCTTTGTACAGACGGACAATCGCATTCAGTCTTCCGTACTCTGCATTGATTAGATTCAGTTGAGCATTCAATGCATTTCCTCTTGCAGTCAGCACATCAAGATAAGTGGCCATGCCATACTTGAGTAGCTCTTCCGAATAATCGGTCGCCTGATTGTATGCCTTATATTCATTTTCTTTAAGTTCAATTTTTTGATTATTGGTTTCGTAGGTGTACAGTGCGTCAGAAACTTCTCGGCTTGCAGTGAGGATGGTTTTCTTGTAATTCAGCAAGGCTTGTTCCTGCTGTGCCTGTCTGACTTCATACTGGGTTCTGATTTGACGGCCGTTCAGTATAGGCTGGGTCAGTGAACCAATCAAGGCAGCGAAAAGCGAATTGGCACTAAACAATTGGTCGAATTCGAGACTTTGCAATCCTCCGTTTGCATTCAGTCTGAGTGATGGATAAAAATTGCTTCGGGCGGCATTGGTCAATTCAAATGCAGTTATCAGACCGTACTCGGCCGCCATCACATCCGGTCGGTTGCTCAGTAATTCCACCGGGACACCTGTGCTGAGTTCTTCGTTCAAACTCTGCTCAGCCAGTTTGTTTCTCTCGATGCTATGTGGATTTTCACCCATCAATAGACTCATTGCATTTTCGGTCAAATGAATTTGATTTTCTGTATCTACCAGCAATGATTGAGTGTTCAGCAATTGCGCCTCGGTTTGTTTCACAGCCACCTCGGTCACATTTCCTGCTTCTTTCAATAATTTCATCGTTTCAAGTCCTTCCTCCTGATTTTCCAATGTTTCCTGAATGATTCGTTTTTGTTCATCCAACGCAAGCAGTTGGTAATAATATCCGGCCACACTGGCTACCAACTCAGACTTGATTGCCTGATGCGCAGCCAAGGTTTGCAGGTGAGTGGCAACTGCCGCTTTTTCGCCGCTTCTTATTTTTCCCCAAATATCAGCTTCCCATGACAGTCCCAGAGACAATTCATACTGATTCAAATCCGTTCTATTGTCAAGACTGATTCCCTGTGAGCCGTTGAGCGAAGGATTGCTGTATGTATAGGAAGCATTTCCGTTGAGCATTGGGAAATAAGCAGCTTTTCCTTGCTTGAGATAGGCTTGTGAAATGTCAATGTTTTTCAAAGCAATTCTGATATCCAAATTATTGTCCAATGCAGTTTGAATATATTTTGATAATTGGTTGTCGGTGAACAATTGTTGCCACGAAATTCCGGCCGAACTCAAACTGTCTTGTGCAATCCGGTCGGTTCTGAAGGTTTCTTCACTGATGAGCGCCTTTTCATTTCGCTGGTATTCTTTTACGGCCAAACATGAATGAAGCACTGTCAGTACGAATACAAGGATGAGATATTTTATATTTTTCATTGTAAATTTTCTTTGATTTGATTCTTCTCAAATTTCATTGGACTGATTTTTTCCTGTAACCATTGAAAAACCACAAAAAGCACAGGAATGTTGAACACTCCGACAATGGTACCAACCAGCAGACCAAATGCAGCTCCGGTGGCAATCGAACGGTTGCCTATATAACCAACTCCAGAAGCCATTACCAGTGGCATAATTCCAAGAATAAACGCAAAAGAGGTCATCAAAATTGGACGGAACCTTGCCTTGGCCCCATTGAGTGCAGCAGAAGCTATGCTTTCTCCGTGTCTTCTCCGTTGTATAGCAAATTCCACAATCAGAATCGCATTTTTTGCCAGCAATCCGACGAGCATAATCAATGCAATCTGAAAATAAATATTGTTTTCAAGTCCTGCCAGTTTCTGAGCCCAATATGCACCCATTACTCCTCCCGGCAGTGACAGCAGAACCGAAAGTGGCAGCAAATAACTTTCGTATTGGGCAGACAATATAAAATAAACGAAAATCAAACAGAGAATAAAAATAAGCAGAGTCTGATTTCCTGATTTGATTTCCTCACGACTAAGTCCCGAAAAATCAATGTCATAACTGGTCGAGAGTGAGCTTGCGCTAACTTCTTGTATGGCGTTCAACGCATCGCCAGTACTGAATCCTGGATTGGGTGCACCCGATACTTTTGCTGATGTAAATAGATTAAAACGAGTAATATTTTGAGGTCCGTATATTCGTTTCAATGACATGAATTGAGTGATGGGAGCCATTTCACCCGAACTTGTTCTAACAAAAATTTTCTGTAAGTCATTTTCGTCTGCTCTGTCCTCCGGCAATGCTTGAAGCATCACTCGGTATTGCTTGCCGTAACGGGTGAAATCGGCTGCGTAAATCCCACCAATATAACCCTGAAGCGCATTAAAAATGGAACTAACAGAAACTCCGGATTGTTTGGCCCTCGGGATATTTAGTTCAATTTCATATTGTGCATAATTGGTGTTAAATGAAGTTTGAGCATACTGAATTTCGGGTCTTTTCATCAGTTCGTTGATGAAACCCTGAGTGGCCTGGTCAAAATTGGTGAGTTCACCCCCGGATTTGTCGAGTAGATTTAGTTCAAATCCAGACGAAACCCCAAAACCGGGTACGCTTGGTGGAGAAAAGAAAATCATTTTTGCTTCAGGCATTTGAGAAGCCAGCGCAAACAATTGTCCTGTAATTGCATCAGTGGACATGCTTGGGTCTTTTCGTTCTTTGAATGGTTTGAGCGAAATCATTGCCATCCCATAGTTGGATCCTTGTCCCGAAACAAAGCTGAAACCTGATACAAGTGTTATGACTTTGATTCCAGGAATCTGCGAGGCTTTCTGATAAAATTCTTCTTGTACAGCCGTCACTCTGTCGGCAGATGCCCCAGAGGGAAGTTCAAAGTTGCCCATGATAAATCCACGGTCCTCATTCGGAACGAAACCGCTGGGCATGGTTTTGTTTGCCACGAAGATTCCGAGTCCACAGAGCGCAAGTATCATAAAAGTCACCCATTTGTGTCTGATTAGAAAACCGAAGCTTTTTGTGTACGCCTGAGTCACCGACTTGAATCCTGAGTTGAAAGCACTGAAAAAACGCTTTAAAAGGTTTTTCTTTTTGTCATTGTTTTCGTGTTGTGGTTTGAGTACAAGTGCGCAAAGTGCTGGGCTGAGCGTAAGTGCGTTTATGGCTGAAATGACTATTGCCACGATGAGGGTAATACCAAATTGTTGATAAAACACCCCGGTGGGTCCTTGTATGAAAGTGACCGGAATAAATACGGAAGCCATAACCAATGTGATGGACACGATGGCGCCCGCAATTTCTTTCATTGCTTCGTAAGTAACTTCTTTGCCCGATCGCTTTTCTTTTTCAATTTTGGCGTGCACCGCCTCAACGACGACTATGGCGTCATCTACCACAATACCGATGGCAAGAACTAGTGCAAACAATGTCAAAAGGTTGATGGAATAACCAAACAGATTCAGGAAGAAGAAGGTGCCTACGATTGAGACCGGGACGGCTATCAAAGGTATCAATGTTGAGCGGAAATCTTGCAGGAAGATAAATACTACCAGAAAAACCAGAATGAAAGCTTCGATTAGTGTTTCAATCACTTTTGAAATCGATTCACTCAAAAATTCATTGGTGTCAAAGACGACCAAATATTCCAAACCATCAGGCATGTTTACCGAAAGTTCACTTAGTTTTTGTTTTAATTCATCAATGATTTCCTGCGCATTTGAATCCGGTGTTTGATAAATGGCCATGGCGACTGCGTTCATTCCGTTCATTTTGGAATAACCTACATAGCTTTGTGCACCGAGTTCAATCTCTGCAACATCTTTTAGATAGAGAATTTCGCCGTTTGGAAGTGCCTTGAGTACGATGTTTTCATATTGACTCTCATCGCTGTATTTTCCACTGTATCTGATGATATAACTAAAGGTTTCACCACTGTTTTCTCCAAAAGTACCTGCGGCAGCTTCCAAGCTTTCTTCATTAATGGCTGAAGTAACATCGGCCGGAACAAGACCGTAATTTGCCATTTTTGCCGGGTCAAGCCAAATACGCATGGCATAATTTCTACTGCCGAAAACATTCGCGTCACCCACACCGGAAACCCTTTGTACTTCAGGGACTATATTGATGTTCATATAGTTTTGGATATATGTCCGGTCAAATTCGTTGGTAGGTGAGTAGAAGGTCACGAACATCAGCGCACTTGTTTGTTGCTTCTGGGTCACGACCCCGGTACGGTTTACCTCTGCTGGCAGGAGTGGTGTAGCTCTTGCTACACGGTTTTGGACATTCACCGAGGCAATGTCCGGGTCAACGCCTTGTTTGAATAGTATTTGAATACTGGCAGAACCTGTGTTGGTAGCTGTAGAGCTGATGAAATCCATTCCTTCTACACCATTGATTTGTTCTTCAAGCGGAATGATGACACTTTCGAGTACGGTTTGGGCATTGGCTCCTGGATAAGTGGCCCTCACCTGAACGGTGGGCGGTGCGATTTCAGGGTATTGTGTGACTGGCAGTGAGGAAATTCCCAAAATACCGAGAATCACGATTATGATTGAGATGACCGTGGAGAGAACAGGTCGTTCTATGAAGGTTTTTAACATCTTTAATTCTTTTTACATGACTGGTTTAATGATTATAATCGAGTCGAAATCAACTTTTTCAGGTGTAACGGCAGCTCTGTTTCTCAATTGTCCCAGACCTTTTGCAGCTACCAAATCTCCTTTGTCTAATCCAGAAGTAAGAATCGCGACATTGTTTACCCTGTTGCTCACTTCGACTGGTGTTGAAAAAACTGTGTCATTTATCACCTTATAGACATAAATGATTCCTTGTTGCTCGTAGGTAGAACTTTCAGGAACAGTCAACACATCTTCGAAGTTCTGCGGTATTTTAATTAGACCGCTGTTCCCGTTTGTCAGTATTCCGTTTGAATTATTGAAAGTGGCTCTGAACTGTATTGTACCAGTGCTCGGATCAATTTGGCCGGTAACGGTTTTAATGACTCCTTTTTCATCGTATGTTTTGCCGTTGGCCAGCACCAGTTCTACTTCTGGAAGATTTGAAAGTTTTTCTTTGACGGTTTTGCCTTCGGTTTCTTCAAGGAAATTCAAATATTCGGCTTCACTCATTGAGAAATACGCATAGACTTCAGAGGTTTCCGACACCGTTGTAATCGGCGTAGGGTCAGAGGGTCCCACCAAACTTCCTTCTCTGAAATTGATGGTACCGATAACACCAGAAACTGGGCTTTTTACCACTGCAAAATCCATATTGGCCTGAATGGCATTGAGTCCGGCTATCGCCTGTTGTTCTGCAGCCTTTGACTGTTCAAGCTGTCCTTTGGCTCTGGCCAGATTTGCTTTTGCGGTTTCCAGTTGCACACTGCTGATGACATTTCTCTCCACCAGTGGTATGAGTCTATCTACTTCCACCTGTGCTGCATTGACGCTTGCTTCTGCGGCACTGACATTTGCACGGGCAGCATTGATGGCAGAACGGGCAGCGTTTGCATTTTGCGACTGTACGTCGGTTTCCAATCTGAATAGGGTTTGTCCGGCAGATACTTTTTGTCCCTCATCAACAAAAACTTCTTTGATGTAACCAGAGATTTTTGCTCGTACTGCATTGTTTACTTTGCCTTCTATATTGACAGGAAAGCTGGTGTAACCTTGCACATCTCGGCTGGAGACTTCAACCACTGGAATGACCGGTGGCGATGGTGCATATTGTTCTTGTTTATTATTGCAAGAAAGCAGCGTACTGATTGCAACAACTATTGTGAGAAATGTATTTGTTTTCATTTTGTTGTTTATGCGTTTATGTGATTGATTTTAATTTTTCTATTGTATTTTCGAGTTGTTCGATGGCCAACTCAAGATGCTCTGTATAAATATTTGATTTGAGGATGCCCGGGTCGTCAGCTTTGCCAGTGATTTCCAGTTTGTATTCTCGTATTCTGCGGGCGAGATTCTTTTCTTTGTTCAACATGTCTTGAATCTTTTGCAGGCGCAATGTGATGTTGTAGGGTACAATTCTGTACAATCTTTTTCGGTCTTCAATTTTGCTGAAATATTCAATCTCCTTGATTTGTGTAAGAAACCCAAGACTGTTTGAAATTGAACTTTTGCTCGCCTTAAAGGTTGCTGTCAGCTCATCGAATGTCACTCCTTTTCTTCCACAGTCCAGTAGTATATATGCATAAACTTTACTGGTCAAAGGCGGGAAATTCAGACTGAGTTCAAAATACGCTGATAAGTCTTTGAGCAATTGTTTTTTCGTTTCGTTCATCATTGAATGAAAAAAGTAAAAATTCGGCAACAAAGATACAATTAGTTCGGTTGTTGTAAAACAAACCGAATTAAAGAAATCATAAATTTTTAATTTTTGAATTTATTATCATATATCAATTTTTAACCGATGTTTAATCAATAAATTTGCATCATAACCTTAAAAAAATATAATTATGTCAGTAAATTGGAAAATTGATCATGCCCATTCAGAGGTACAGTTCAAAGTGAAACATATGGTCATCTCTACAGTAAGTGGTGAATTCTTGGATTTTGACGCACAAGCAGAAACAGTGGATGAGGAATTCAGCAATCCCAAATTTGAATTTTCAGCAAATGTTGATTCCATCAACACCAAAAACGAACACAGAGACAATCATTTGAAAAGTGATGATTTCTTTAATTCAGCCGATTATCCTGAATTGACTTTCAAAGGCAACAAGTTGACAGGCAATGCCCTTGAGGGCGAAATTACCATCAAAGGTGTGACAAAGCCAATTGTGCTTGATGCGGATTTTGGCGGTGTAATTAACGATATGGAAGGTAACAAAAGGGCAGGTTTTGAATTCTCGGGCAAGCTAAACAGAAAGGATTTCGGGCTGAACTGGAGTGCAACAACAGAAGCCGGTGGATTGGTTGTGGCCGATGATGTGAAACTTCTCATCAACCTTGAATTTGTAAAACAGTAAACTCATAGTTTTCTACCAAAACTGCTGCCCGCTTGCTGATGATTGGAGCGGGTGGCTTTTTTTTGATATTAAACAACAGCTTTAATTAAGCATTGTCTTTTTTAATTTTGTAGATTGATTATCAGGTATTTGATGGCTTTAGCTTCATTGTATTCTTCAATTTATAAATCCTGCTGATCTAAGATTCTTTGGCTTCCATTTCCTTCAGAATCTGTTGAACATTTTCCTCGGTGCTTGTGAGTTTCTCTTTGCATATTTTGATTAATTCTGCGGCGCGACCGACTTTCTCTGACAGTTCGTCCACAGAAATTTCACCTTCTTCAATTTCACTGACGATGGTTTTCAGTTCATCAAATGCGGCTGTGTAATTCATTTTTTCATTCATGATTTTTTGTATTAAGTATGGTTTCTACCCTGCTGACGATTTTTCCTTCAAAAAGCAAAGTTTCAATTGTGTCTCCCTTTTTGATGTCTATGGCTGATGTCATCGATTTTCCGTTAAGCAAACTGATGCTGTATCCTCGTTTCAATACATTTTCGGGTCTCAGATTTTGTACATTTTTCTCAATGTAACTGAGTTGCTGTTGTTGCTTTTTTATGTAGTCTGCCGATTTCTCATTGATCCGTTGTCCGAATCTCATCAATGCCGAATGTTCTTCTCTGATTTGTCTGAATGCAATTTTACCACTGTGTTCGGTTTGTATTTTCAAACCCAACTTGGCTTGATTCAGAATCGACAAGCTGTTGCTATGAATTTTCACCATAGCATTTTTTATTTCGCTTTTGTTTTTTTCAATCAGGCTGACACTGTCTGATCTGAATAGTTTTACCAGATTTTCAAGCGATTTATTTTCTCTTTCTAAGATATTTCTGGACTGAGTGATGATGGATTTCTCAGCCTCCAGAACCGGAACTGAAAAATCGTGAAATTTCTGTATCAGAAATTCGCCGAGTTTGGTGGGGGTGATATGGTTTGAATGGGCAACCATTTCTGCTACGGTTTCATTGGTTGAATGACCGATTCCGGTCAATACCGGTAGCGGAAACGAAGCGATTTCTCTTGCCAGATGATAATCGTTGTAACAACTCAGTCCAACTTCGCCTCCACCACCACGGATGATGGCAGCAGTATCAAAATGATGTCTGAGCCGTTTGATCATTCTCAATTGCCCGATCAGTTGCTCTGCAGCTTTGTCTCCCTGAAGCAGTGAAGGAAAGAGCATATGAAAAAAGCTGTAATTCCAATCGTTGTGGTCAATGATTTTAACAAAATCGGCATAACCCTTGCTGGTTTCCACCGAAATCACAGCGATTCTTTGTGGCAGCAACGGAAGTTTTAGGCTTTTGTTACTGTTAAAAATTCCTTCTTGTTTCAGTTTTTGTATGCTAAGTTGTTTTTCTTTTTCCAGATCTCCCAAAGTAAAACTTGGGTCTATGTCCTGAATCCAGAGCGACAGTCCATATTTTGGGTCAAAAGTAATTTTGGCTTGAAACAGAATTTTGATTCCATCTTTGAGTGGTTCTTTCAGTAATTGAAGAAAATTCTGATTGATTCTTTGATAATCCCTGCTCCATAGATGTGAACGGATTTCCGCAATGATTTTCCCTTCTTCCTTTTCCACAAGATCCGGATAACAATGGCCGGAATGTTTGTAATGGTTCAATTTGTTCATTTCGGCTTTTACCCAAAATGAGCTTCCGTAGCGATTGCCGAGCGTTTTTTGTATGCTCAGCATCACTTCTGAAAGACTGAAAACTCTTTTGTCTTTGATTTGTTCAGACATCTTTCAAAGATATGAATTAATTTCAGCCGGAAGAGGTTTGAGCTTCCGTGGTTTTGCAATGAAATATGTTTTTATTTGAAGGAATGAATTCATTAAACAATAAAATTTAAGCAACTATTTTCAAAAACAAGCCGTCGGTCATTTGTATAATTTTGTGTAATTTGGCAGATTCTAAAAATAATACAAACAATTAGATCAAGATGAAAAAACTGAAATTATTTGTAACAGGCTGCTTGCTTTTTTGTGGATTGGCGATAGGGCAAGAGAGTGGTGGTATGTGGATACCCACTGAGTTGAATGAAGCCGAGATGAAACAAATGGGGATGAGAATCTCGGCCAGTGATATTTTTAATCCGAACGCGCCAAGCATCAATGATGCTGTGGCTCATTTTGGAGGTGGCTGTACTTCTGAAGTGATTTCACCCCAAGGCTTGTTGCTTACCAATCACCATTGTGGTTTTGGTCAGATTCAAAAACATTCCAGTCTGGAGAACGATTATATCAAAGAAGGGTTTTGGGCCAAAGACCATTCTGAAGAACTCACGAATCCAGGACTAACAGCAACTTTTATCGTGGACATTCAGGATGTTACGGACAAAATTTTGCAAGGGACGACCCAAGAGATGGAGGAGGCACAGCGACAAGCTGTGGTGAATGACAACATCGACATCATTTCTGCCAATACCGTGAAAGAACCTTATCAGGATGTTTTCATCAGAGCATTTTACAAAGGCAATAAATATTATCTTTTCATCACTGAAACCTACCGCGATGTGAGATTGGTGGGGGCACCGCCGAGTGCAATTGGGAATTTTGGTATGGACACCGACAACTGGTCGTGGCCCAGACATGTGGGTGATTTTGCTTTGTTCAGAATTTATGCCGACAAAAACAACAAACCCGCAGAATATTCGGAAGACAATGTACCTTATCAACCCAAACATTTTCTTCCTATTAATGCTTCAGGTATAAAGGAAGGCGATTTTACCTTTGTGTTCGGTTTTCCAGGAACCACCAATGAATACTTGCCTGCGGTGGCCATTGAGCAGATTTTGGAGGTGACCAATCCATCGAGAATCGGTATCAGAGATGTTGCACTCAAAATCCTGATGAACAAAATGAAAAAGGACGATGCCACCCGAATCAAATATGCTTCAAAATATGCCAGAATTTCTAATTATCATAAAAAATGGACGGGAGAAAGTCTGGGACTAAGAAAATCAAATGCGGTGCAGAAGAAAAAAGACTACGAAGCTGAATTTACCGAAAGACTCAGCCAGAATCCAGAACTGAAAGCACAATACGGCCATTTGCTCGGAGAATTTAATGAGTTGTATGCAAATAGCAATAAATTTGAAAAAGCAGAAAATTATTTCAACGAAGCCATATACGGAAATTCAGAAACATTCAGAGTTGCATTGTTGATGAGCAATCTGCTGAAATCATACGGTTCATCAAATTTTAGTGCTTTGAAAGAAAGATATGTCAATTATCTAAAAGGATTGTACAAGAATTACGATGCCGATTTGGATCAGGAAGTCTCACTGGCACTGATTCATCTATATAAATTGGATATGCCGAGCGAATATCAGCCGGCAGCTGGGATTCAGATCACAGAAGATACTTTCCGAAATTCATTCATCACTGGAAAAGCTGAAATCAACGGTGTCAGCATTATTGAAGACACAGAAAAGGCATTTGAAAATGAAATTTCTCTGCTCACTGCACTGGAAAATGACCCCTTGGTCCAGCAAATATCAAAGATTGAGGAAGTTTATACCGAAAAGGTTTCGATTCCACGACAGGCAATTCAGAACCAATTGAACTATCTACAGCGAAAATACATGAAAGCACAGATGGAGGTCTTTCCTGACAAACTGTTTTTTCCGGACGCAAATTCAACTTTGCGTGTGACTTACGGAAAAATAGACGGTTACAAACCCGACGACCGACCAGAGCGATACGAGCCCTTTACATACCTGGACGAGGTGATGGAAAAATACATACCAGGAGATTATGAGTTTGATTTGCCTGCGAAATTGATTGAGCTGGAAACCAAAAAAGATTACGGTCCATATGCGGTGGGCAAAGGAAAAAGAGCCAAAATGCCAGTGAATTTCATTGCGAGCAATCATACCACCGGTGGGAATTCGGGAAGTCCAGTGCTGGACAAAGACGGAAATCTAATCGGAATTAACTTTGACCGCGTGTGGGAAGGAACGATGAGCGACCTCAACTACGATCCTGAAATTTGTCGAAACATTATGGTGGATGTCAGATACATATTGTTTATCATAGATAAATTTGCAAATGCGAATTATCTGCTGGATGAAATGGAAATTATTCGTTAAATGGGTATTCATTCTGAAAAATTCAAGCCATGAATTCCTAAAAAAACATACCCCTACAGTGGTTTAATTTCACTGAAGGGGTTTTTTGGTCATATTGGTTTTACCATTTCCATGAACCATTCTCTCACTTCTCCTTCCAAATGCGGAGCGAGTTTCTCTTCACATTTTTTGTGGTAGTCATTCAGCCAATCGATTTCTTCAGTAGAAAGCAAATCTTTTACAATGATGCTCTTGAAAAAAGGACAGAATGTGAGGGTTTCAAATTCATAAAAGGTATTCCACTGTGTTTTTTTCCATTCCTTGACCACAATCAGGTTTTCGTGTCTGATGCCGTATTTTCCTTCCAAATAATAACCCGGCTCGTTGGAAACCACCATACCGGGCTGTAATTCAATGGGATTCAAGTCTTTTCTAATGTTTTGAGGACCTTCGTGCACATTCATGAAACTGCCCACTCCGTGGCCCGTTCCGTGGTTGTAATCCTTGCCTTCCATCCAGAGCGGAAGCCTCGCAAAGGCATCAAGATGAACGCCTCTCGTACCTTTTGGAAATTTGACCATGGAGAGTGCAATCATGCCTTTGAGAACCAGTGTGGAATCTCTTTTGAAATCATCCGAAACTTCGCCCAAGGGCAAAGTGCGTGTGATGTCGGTGGTGCCTTCAAGGTACTGTCCACCAGAATCCACGAGAATACTACCATGGTTTGATACTTTTGCGCTTCCTTCTTTGGGGGCAGAATAATGAATGATGGCACCGTTTCCTTTGTATCCGATGATACTGCCAAAACTCAAACCTATAAAATTTTTACCAGCTGCCCTGAATGCTTTTAGTTTTTCGCCTATGCTGTATTCGTTCATTTCTATTTTACCGGCATTCTGGGTCAGCCAATGCAGGAATTTCACCATGGCCACTCCGTCTCTGATCATTACAGTCCTGAAACCTTCGAGTTCGGCTTGGTTTTTAACCGCTTTCATCAAGTTTCCGGGAACCGGTTTTTCTATCAAGTCATTTTGATTTTTTAATGCCTCATAAACCGATTGGTTGGTATTGGGTGAAATCAGAATTCGTTGGCTTTTTAATTTCACTAAATCATCAAAAAACAATTCGTAATCTTTGAGCTGAACCGCCGAATCGGTCATTAATTGTTTGGACTCATCTGTCAGTTTTTCAATGTCCACATACAAAATGGCATCATTCAAACCGATAATCAGATAGCCGAGAAATACAGGATTGCATTCCACATCGCTGCCTCTTAGGTTGAGCGTCCAGGCCACATCATCCAAACTTGAAACTATATGTTTTGTAGCATTTTCTTCATCCATTTTCGTACGGATATCAGCGAGTTTTTGGTGCACAGATTTTCCGGCCCTTTCTATTGGATGCACAAACACAGGGTTTTTCACTTCTGTTCCGCGATCTGTCCACACATTTTTGAGCAAAGGCAAATCCAAAAGTTTTCTACCTGATTGATTTAATTTTGAATGAAGTTCATTCCAGTTGGCGTGTGAAGTAGCCAACGCATTGACTGCCACAGTGGCATTTTGGGGTGTTTCTGAAATAATCCAGTCAATGTAATTGGGTGTTCCTTCGATTCCGTCTTTGAACAAATCAATGCCCGATCCGGCCAGTTCAATCGGTGCTTGTGTAAAATACCTCCCATCGGTCCAAAGGCCTGCCTTGTCTGAAAGAATCACTGCAAAACCTGCCGAACCGGTAAAACCCGTTAGCCAGGTGCGTTCCTTCCATTGTTCGGGTAAGTATTCGCTCATATGCGGGTCGGCCGAAAAAACAATAAATGCGTCAATGTTGTTTTGCTTCATCTCTTTTCGAAGAGAATCCACTTTTTCTTTAGCTGTCATCTGTAAATTTTTGGTGTTGAAAGTTAGCGATTTTGGACTAAATAGAAAAAATAACAAAGGCTTTTGTGTTTGTCGGCAGGTATGTTTTTAGCCCAAATAAACAATCAAACAATTAAGATGAATTGATCGAACTTAACCTGCATCAATGTCGTTCTACTTTTGAGTAGTTAACTTTGTAAAAATTTTAAGTTATGGAATTAGGAATCGGCATGTTTGGGGATTTAAAATACGACCACCACACCGGAGCATATCAGCCTGCAGCTGAACGATTGCAGGAAATCATAGAAGAAGTAAAGCTGGCGGATGAGTCGGGCGTGGATGTTTTCCTGATGGGCGAACACCATCGTCCGGATTATGCAGTTTCAACTCCTGAAATCATGTTGGCAGCACTCGTTTCGGTGACCAAAAACATCAAACTGGCAAGTGGAGTGACCGTTTTGAGTTCAGTGGATCCCGTTAAAATTTTTCAGGATTTTTCCATGTTGGATTTGATGAGCAATCAACGCATTGAAATCACTGCCGGAAGGGGAAGTTTCATAGAATCTTTTCCTTTGTTTGGCTATGATTTAAAGGATTACAATGAACTTTTTGAAGAAAAGTTAGATTTGCTTTTGAAATTGAATGAAAATGAAGTGCTCAATTGGAAGGGCAAATTCAGAGCCCCCTTGGTTGACCAGACCATTTATCCGCGTCCCGAAAGAAAGCTTCCGGTTTGGATTGCAGTGGGAGGTACGCCAAATTCTGTTGTCAGGGCAGCCAAATTTGGTTTGCCGATTGTTTTTGCCATCATCGGTGGCAGATGGGAACAGTTTGAGCCGCTGATTGATTTATACAAACAACAATATAAAGCACATGGCCATGACCTTGATCAAATGCAACTTGGGGTGCATTCACATACTTTTATTGCTGATTCCAAAATGCAATTGATGGAAGAATATTTTCCTTATTACAAAGCCCAGATGGACAGGATAGGAAAAGAAAGAGGTTGGTTGCCCTACACGAAAATGCAGTTTGAAGGCGGCATGAGTCCAGAGGGAGCTTTGGTGATGGGCGATGCCAATCAGGCAGCCGAAAAAATCATTGCGATGGCCGAGAAATTTGGCCTCACCCGCTATGTGGCGCATATTGATGTTGGCTTCCCTGGGCATCAACAGATGATGAAAGTGATTGAATTGTATGCAACAAAAGTGATTCCGCAAGTGAAAAAAGCTTTGGCGAAATCATGAAAGCAACATTGTGTGAATATGTAATTGTGAAAAGTTTGTAACGAAGACATTCACCCTTTAAATCGATTCATTAATTATGTGAAATCACTTCCACCCCCAAGGTTTTTCATTGAATTCAACAGGTTTTGTCAAATCAAATTTCACTGTAAACAATCTGTCAGAGCCGATTCTGCGCAGGTTGTAGCTAAATGAATTTTGATTCAGTGTCATCCACCAAACATTTCCGCAGGCATAATCGATCAAGTCACAAGTTTGCTGATCGGCCGGAAAAATCTGAGTATCTGCAAATCCGGTATTGGAAGAAGTTCCGCCGTACATTGTTATTTCATCGTCTGAACCGTCCTCAAGCCTGTGGTCGTGTTTCAGCTCGATTCTGTCGTTTTGAAAATTCAAAATCCAAGTTCGGGATTTGTCGTTGCCTACATAAAACGGAATTTTGATTTGGTCCTTTTCGCAGGACAATACTTGCATCACCAATCGTTCGCCGACAAAACCATCGCCTTCTTTGCCTCCTTCGGTGATGATGCCTTCATAGGATTTTCCACAATGTTTTTTTAACTCTTCCTGAAAAGTCATATTGGCTTTTTCCTGTGCAAAACCACCAACCGATAAAAGAATAATAAAAAGAATTTGAATTGATTTCATAATAAGCATTTTGTAAATTTCTACTAACTTCCAACTTCCAACATCCAACATCTATGTGTACATTCCGCCGTCCACACTCAGGACTTGCCCGGTAATATAATCCGACAAATCAGAAGCCAGGAACAAGCAGGCATTTGCGATGTCTTCCGGCGTTCCGCCTCGTTTCAGTGGGATGGTTGCTCTCCATTCTTCCACCACTTTTGGGTCTAATTTATCGGTCATTTCGGTTTCTATGAATCCCGGTGCGATGACATTGCAACGGATATTTCTTGAACCCAATTCCAATGCAACCGATTTAGAAAAGCCAATCAATCCGGCTTTGGAAGCGGCATAATTTGCTTGTCCGGCGTTGCCTTTTCGTCCAACGATGGAACTCATGTTGATGATGGAACCTTTGCGTTGTTTCATCATTGGTCTTACAACGGCTTTGGTCAGGTTGAAAGCCGAATTCAGGTTCACCCGAATCACTTCTTCGTAGTCCTCAATGCTCATCCTCATGAGCAAATTGTCCTTTGTGATTCCGGCGTTATTGATTATAATGTCGATTTGCCCGAATGCTTCCAAAACATCGTCCACCAATTTTTGGGCAGCGTCAAAATCAGAAGCATCGGACTGATAACCTTTGGCTTTGATTCCGGTTTGATTTAATTCATCTTCCAAGATTTTGGCTTTTTCGACCGAAGAAGCAAATGTAAAGGCAATGTTGCAGCCGTTTTTGGCAAAAACTTCGGCGATTCCTTTTCCGATACCGCGCGTTGCACCCGTGATGATGGCGGTTTTTCCTTTTAAAAGTTCCATAGTTTTCTATTAAAGTGCTAAAATAATAAAATCGGATGATGATTAGGAATTAAGCTTGTTATTAATTGAATAAAATTTCTCGCAGATTGGGCGAATCACCTAACTGTAAATGTTCAATGCCTTCTATTTTATCAGTTTTTTATTGTAGCTATGACTTTTCCAAGGTTTCAAACTTCGGAAAAGTTTTGTTTGCGGGCGGTTTCCATCTGCATCAGAGATGCATAACAAATTTCAGATTTTAGTAATGAATTGATTAATCACATGAAAGAGAAATAAATTCCAAGATTTTTTCTTTCTCAAAAGGCGAGAACCATTTGATATTCTGATCTTTTCGGTACCAAGTGAGTTGTCGTTTGGCGTATCGTCTTGTGTTTTTTTTGATTTCTTCAACGGCGGTTTCTAAATCGGTTTTGCCGTCCATAAACTCAAACAATTCTTTGTAACCAACGGTTTGCAGGCTATTCAGTTGTTTGAAGGGATAAAGTGATTTGGCTTCTTCCAACAGCCCGGTCTCCATCATCAGTTCAACGCGGCGGTTGATTCTATCATAAATTTCTTCTCTTGGGAGTTTCAAACCTATTTTGATGCAGTTGAAGTTCCTTTGCACGGATTGATTTTTGCGAAAGGAAGAAAATGGTTTTCCGGTACCGCGGTATATTTCCAATGCACGAATGATTCGCACCGGATTGTTCAAATCCACTTGTCGGTAGTAATCAGGGTCGGTCTGAAGCAATTCTTTTTGCAGCGATACAATTCCCTGATTTTCAAGTTTTCGATTTAGATTTTGGCGAATTTTATCATCGACTTTGGGGAATTCGTCCAGACCTTTGGTGACTGCTTTTTCAAACATACCTGATCCACCGACCATCACTATGTTGTCGTATTTTTGAAACAATTCGTTCAATTTTTTGATTGCATCTTTTTCAAAATCACCGACGGTATAATGTTCATGGATACTCAAATTCCCGATAAAATGGTGGCTTACTTCGGCGAGTTCTTCAGTAGTTGGAGCGGCCGTCCCGATTTTCATTTCCTTATAAAACTGTCTGGAATCAAAAGAAACAATTTCGGTATTGAGTTGTTTGGCCAAAAAAATGGAAAGTCCTGTTTTGCCAATGGCTGTTGGACCTGTGATAATTATTAGATGTTTTTTGTTGTCAGTCATTTACGATTCTTGCAGTCGTCTCAATAGGCTTTATTTTTTGGGCTTTTTCCCATTCCAAGAAGCGTTTGAGTTCTTTTTGAAAATACTTAAGTGCAAAGAAAACGATGGCTGCATCGTCAAAGATAATCCCTGGTATGAAATCCAGAGGTGAAATCACATACATCAGCACGATTGTTCCAATCAGAAGGTTGATGGTTTTGGGTGAATATTTACCTCTGAGCGTGTTGATTATCATTCTTACAAAGACTTTCAGTGATTGAATCAATGACAAATCAGCATTTTTGGATTTTGCTGCGGCTATACCTGCCAGACCAATTAATTTAGTTCTTTTCAATTTGCTGAATTCTAAAAATTATGGTTCATAAAAAGTCAAAAAACATTCCAAGTCTTTAAAAGTCTTGTTAAAATTTGTAATAACTATGAAATCAGTAATTTAGCTCGTCTAAAATACGATATACATCTGGATGACTCCAGTCTTTGGATTGGATTTCTTTGCTTACCACCTCACCGTTTTTATCAATAATATAGGTGGTAGGGAAAGAGTTGGGTCGTATCGCCTTTGGGAGAAGACCTACTGCTTCATAAACCGGCATGGTGTATTGGTTATCAACCAAAAAGGGGACAAATTTTTCGGGTTTGTCGTTGAGTGTAATCAAAACCACAGCGATTTGGTCTCCTTTGTCTTCATACAATTTCTGAATCGACGGCATTTCTTCCACACAAGGTGGACACCAACTGCCCCAGAAATTCAGAAATACCACTTTTCCTCTGAAATCTGCCAGATTGGCATCTGCAGTGCCGTTGTAGCCTTTCAGTTCAATTTCCATGTCCTTGTCATTCAGACTGAACTCCCTATTGGGCAATTCTTTGCTGGCTCCGGTGAGGGTGACATCATTGACTTTGTAACTGAATTGTTTACCCAGCGGTGTGAAAAACGCAAGCCCAAGGACAATTATGGCTGCACCGCTGATCACATAACCGGTGTTGATTTTCATAATTGAGTTATTTTGTAATTAGTTCATATAATTCGTCAAAGATTGAATTTCCTTTGTCTTTGTTGTACCAAACTTGCAGGTCTTTGTGGAATTGGTCAGCATCATATCCTTCCGGATTCTCTTTTGCTTTTTTCAGTAACTCCATGGCTTCTACGGGTCTGGGACCAAATCTAAAAATTTCTTCTCCATTTTCATTCAGGCCAATGATGATGGGTATGGATCTGCTTCCGTTGGTCAGAAAGGCATCCATCAGTTCGGGCTGTTCGTCTCTGAACACAATCCGATGTTCAACAGCCATTGCATTTGCAATTTTTTCTACAACAGGAACTATCTGTGCCGCGTCTCCACACCATCCTTCGCTGATGGTAAGTAGTCTGAAATCGGTTTTGATTTTGGATAATTTATCGATTTGCTTATCACTCAATTCATGATTCTTGTTCAGCCGGTCGATTCTTTTCAGATTGATGGAATAGTACTGAGCGTAATCATACGGGTCATCGCCATTTTCTAATTCAAGTAATTGTTGTCCTATTTTTTTCAGATAATCGTTGTAATTCAATGCTTGGTCAAAGTACGCTGTTAAATTCATGTTTGTGTGTTATTTGTTGTGCTATAAGTTATTAAATCATTAAATATTTCACCTTGTTTTGTCATCAAATTGTCTGCCGTTTGCTGTTGTTTCTTGCCAATTTATATCATATTGTTTTGGTTTCTTACTGATTATTCAAACCCGATAAAATCACAGTCCTTACATTTTCAATCAGTTCTTCTGATGTCATTCCTTTGGTTGAAATCGGTTCATGAATCTCAAGTTTGAATTTTGTCCCCAGAGACAGTGGAAAACTGCCGTATTTGAGTAGTTCCCAGGAATTGTTGATGGTTATTGGGACAATGATTGCATTGGGTGAATATTTGGTCAGTACTTTGAGTCCGTTTTCGTGAAATCTCTTCAATTTTCCGTTGCGGCTCCTCGTTCCTTCCGGAAATAGAATGGCTGATCGGTGGTGTATTTCAATGTATTTAGCTAGTTTTTTTATTTCCGAAAGCGCTTGTTTTGAATCACTTCTGTCGATGAGTACAGAACCTCCTTTCTTCAGATTATAAGAAACACTTGGGATTCCTTTTCCCAATTCAATTTTGCTGATGAATTTTGGATGAAAACTGCTCAGGTACCATTCCAGTGGTGGAATGTCAAACATACTCTGGTGGTTGCTGACAAAGATGAGTGGCACAGCTTTCGGAATTTTTTCTCTGCCTGAAAAATGATACGAAGTACCCAAAATTCTTGTGCTTTGAAAAATCGACCAGTCCATTGCTTTTACTGCTTTGTGATGTGCATGATAGCCGCCCAGATTGTAGGCCAGCCATTGAATGACATGAAATATGACCAAAATCAATCCGAAAACCAGATAGAAAATTACAGAAAGAGGATAGGCTAAAATCTTCATTGAGGTTTATTTGAATTCATTTTTTAGTCTCTCAATTTTTAATCTCAGTTCGTTTTGTGAGGCCATAAAATCCGAAAATTCATCCAGTTTTCTCTTGACCGAAAAATAGAATTTTATTTTTGGCTCCGTGCCCGAAGGTCTTGCACAGACTTTGGTTCCGTCTTCGGAATAAAAAATCAACACATTTGATTGGGGAATGTTGATGGTCGAAATTTCACCACTGAGGATATCTTTTGAAGTCGATGACTGATAGTCGTTGATGCGGATAATTTTGGAACCGTCCAGTTCTTTTGGAGGATTTTGTCTGAAATTGTCCATCATCTGTTTGATTTCGGCTGCACCGTCTTTTCCTTTTCTGACAATGGACACCAAATCTTCATAATAATGCGAGGTTTTGGTGTAAATCCTAATGAGTTCTTCATAGAAACTACTGCTGTTGGCCTTGGCATTGGCTGCGATTTCGCAGGCGAGCAGTGTAGAAGTCACCGAATCTTTGTCACGCACAAAATCACCGACCATAAATCCGAAACTTTCTTCACCTCCACCTACAAAGGTTTGTTTGCCTTCGGCTTTTCTAATCATGTCGGCAATCCATTTGAAGCCTGTAAGACCGGTTTTACATTCTACATTGTAGTGTGCCGCCAATTCAAAGAAGATATCTGAGGTCACGATGGTGGAGCCGATGAATTCGGTGCCGTCCATGCCGTCATTTTGTCTTTGTTGAAGCAGATAATCAATGAGTACGGTGTTGGTTTGATTTCCGTTTAGCAAAATCATATTTCCGCTTAGATCTCGTACCGCCACTCCTAATCTATCTGCATCAGGATCGGTGCCAATTACGATGTCTGCATCAATTTCATCTGCAAGTTTTAATGCCATTTTGAGTGCTTCAGGCTCTTCGGGATTGGGTGATTTCACGCTAGGGAACATTCCGCTGGGAATTGCTTGTTCTTGAACGATGTGAACCTGAGTGAATCCAGCTTTTTCAAAGGCTTCCGGCATAATTGCAATCGAAGTGCCGTGGATGGGAGTAAATACGATTTTCAAATCTTCTTTGCCTTTATTGGTAAAACCGATGTGATTGACACAGTCGTTTATGAAAGCTTTGTCCACTTCTTGTCCAATGGTTTTGATTAGGTTGGGGTTTCCGCTGAACTGAATGTCGGAGGGAGAAACTTTCTGGACTTCAGCAATGATGGCGGTATCGTGTGGTGGAACAATTTGGGCCCCATCGTTCCAATAAACTTTGTAGCCGTTGTATTCGGGAGGATTGTGAGAAGCCGTCAGTACGATTCCGGCATCGCAGGACAGATGGCGAACCGTAAAAGAGAGTTCGGGTGTGGGTCTGAAGCTTTCGAACAAATAAACGACAATGTCATTGGCAGTAAGAATATCTGCAACAATTTTTGCAAAAACATCGGAATTGTTTCGGACATCATAAGCGATGGCCACAGATTTTTGTTTGTTTGGGGATTGTTTTTTCAGATAGTTGGCCAGGCCTTGAGTGGATGCGCCAAGAGTGTATTTATTGATTCTGTTTGTGCCTGAACCCATGATGCCTCTCATGCCGCCTGTGCCGAATTCAAGGTCTTTGTAAAATGATTCTTCGAGAAGCGGCAGATCTTCATCCATCATTCTCTGCACTTCCGCTCTGGTTTTTTGATCATATTCATCACTTAGCCAAAGTTTGGCCCTTTCAATTATATTACTCATGATAAAAATTTATTTTTTCTCGATTACTGCTCTGTCCTTGGTGGTATTGTCTTTGACGGGGTCTCCCTTGTATCTGACGATGGAATTGTCATTTGCCCTGCCGTTCATTTCTTTCATTGGATAGATTGAAAGCATGGAATTGTCGTAAGTTTTAAAATTCACGCTCACGGCTTGCAGCTCTTCGAGTTCGGCATTGGCATTGTCAGAAGTTTCTACGATAAGGTCGATGACGGTTCCGCTGAAATGGCTCCTACTGTTGCCTGACTGTTGGATTTTCATTTCCCGGATATCAACGAAACTCTTGTCGAGCATTGTGTTGTCAGCGAGTTTTATGAGTATTTCATCTGCTTTGAGGGTGCCAGAAATTTTCATTCTGGTTTGATTTTTCAGTTCGATTTTGGTCAGTTCAGGATTGAAATAAACATTAACATTGTACAAACTGAATTTTCCAACTTTGGTGTTTTCGGTGATTTCCAGAGATTTGTTTTTTGATTTGATGTTCAGGTTGTCAATCAGATTTTGGTGCGATTCCACCACGACTTTGGTATTTTCAGCCGGAATGAGATTCAAATCGCAGTTACAGTTCACTATTAGGTTTTGAAAAATATCGACCGCCATTTCATGTTCAGCGGTGGCAACTCCTTCGCCCTCAATTCCTGAGTTGCAGGACATTATAGTGAAACAAACGAACAACAGTGAGATTGTTTTCTTCATAATTTGATTTTTGGATGGAGATTTAGGCTTTCACTGACTTCGAATTCGTTCTTTTTTACTTTTGACCTGACCAGGATTTCACCCAAAAAACCTGCCAGAAAGAGTTGGGTTCCCAAAATCATAGCGACCAGTGAAATAAAGAAAAACGGGTTTTCGGTAATCAGTCTGGCGTCTTTTTCAATGATATAAACTTTGTAGAGTTTGTCTAATCCCAAGTAAACCGCCGCCACAAAACCGATGATGAACATCAGTGTGCCAATGGCTCCAAAAAGATGCATGGGTTTGTTGCCGAATTTGGAGATGAACCACAGCGTGACCAAATCCAGGAAACCATTGACAAACCTACGGCTGCCGTATTTTGATTTGCCGTGTTTGCGGGCTTGGTGCCTCACTTTTTTTTCAATAATATTTCCAAATCCCATGTTTTTTGCCAAGACCGGAATGTATCGGTGCATGTCGCCGTGGAGTTCCAACTCTTTTGCGACCTGCGATCGATAGGCTTTTAATCCACAGTTAAAATCGTGGAGTTTTAGACCCGATACTTTTCGGGCCACTGCGTTGAAAAGTTTTGAGGGCAGATTTTTGCTGAGTTTAGGGTCTTGTCGGTTTTGTTTCCAACCCGAAACGATGTCGGCTCTTCGGTTTTTGAGCAGTTTGTACATTTCCGGTATTTCCTCTGGAAAATCCTGCAAATCGGCATCCATGGTGATGATAACATCACCGTTGGCTGAAGCAAAGGCGGCCATCAGTGCTTGGGACTTGCCATAGTTTTTTCTGAACCGTATGGCTTTGATTTCAGGGTTGACTTCCGCAATAAATTCGATGACTTTCCATGAATCGTCTGTGCTTCCATCATCTATAAAAATTGTTTCAAAATCAAAATCATGTTCAATGCAAACCGTTTTGATTCTGTGAAACAATTCTTCAATTGAATCCTGCTCGTTGAGCAATGGGATGACTATGGACAAATTCATCAGAGTCTTCTGTTTTTTAAGAATATTGCGAAGATAGTGGAAATCAAAAAGTAAAAAAAGAGTATGGCTGAAAATGAGAGGAAGAAAACTTTCCAGCTGAACATATTTGTATTCAAATCTGTCATTGCCCTTAGCAGCTCACCGTTTTTTTCCATGAATTCTGGATTCGGATTTTCTGTCATCAGTTCATACCAGCCTCGTTGCAGACTGTCTTCGGCCCATTTGCCAGTGGTGTTGAAAAATATAAAAATCACAGATAGACTAAGCAAACCACCGATAAACATAGGCAGAAAAACCAACCTCCAGATGTTCCGAAAACCGAGGGCTCGTTGTCTGGCTTCTGTATAAACACTATAGAACCCAAAGAAAGAATAGAGCAGTGGCAGTGCGAAACAACTGAGGAGAACCGAATAGTTAAAATATTGTGCTTCAGTGATTTTCCCCTGTGTTGAAAACAAGAACAGCAGCAAAAAGAACAAAAGCAGTGTAATTGCACAAAGGCTGATGGCTAATCTGAAAATTTTTTGACTGAAAATCATCAAGCAAAAGTAAAGCAAACTATTTACTTATCATCATCGGCTGCGAAATTCAGAGAAACCGAATTCACACAATATCTAAGTCCTGTTTGGGTGGGGCCGTCATCGAAGACATGACCAAGATGTCCACCACATTTGCTACAAAGGATTTCTGTGCGAATCATTCCATGTGAAGTATCTGTTTTTTCAATGATTTTTCCTTCTACGATTTCTTGGTCAAAACTAGGCCAACCGCAATTGCTATTGAATTTAGATTCGGACGAAAAAAGCGGTTCACCACAACCAGCGCATTTGTAAATGCCCTCTTCAAAATGCATATAATATTTGCCCGTTCCGGGGCTTTCTGTGGCGGCTTCTCTCAGCACCATGTACTGTTCGGGAGAAAGTTCATTTTTCCATTCTTCGGGCGATTTGTGAATTTTGTATTGATTTGACTTTTCCATTGCATTTGAATTTAAATGTTGATTGCATGAAAGAATTATACCGAAAAACAATATGACAAAGATGAATTTCATAATGGTAGTAAATTTAGTGATTTTTGACCTGTTTTTCATAATTGTTTTATTGTCTGATTTCCAAGTATAAATGTCATTCTATGAAAGTGAATTTTAATTTTCCCCGAACTTGATTTATTTATTTCAAATCATTTCGAGCATTCGATTATAGATTTTAATGCCTTCTATTATTTGTTCCTTGTTTAGTTCGACATTAAATCTTGCAACTCCGAGACCATTGAGCAGGCTGAAATTTATTTTATCACCAGTGTTTTTTTTGTCATGTTCCATCCATTGCATTAGATTTTCAATACTGCTTTCTTCGATTTTGTTCTTACCGAAAAGAGCAATCATATTCGATAAAATTTCATCGAGTTCACTTTTGTTCATCAAGCCAATTTCTGCACTGAGAACGGCTTCAATCTGGATGCCAATGGCAATTGCTTCTCCGTGCAAAAGCGGATTTTCTGAATTCAAATATTCGCTTTCCACAGCATGTCCTATGGTGTGTCCAAAATTCAAGATTTTTCGCAAGCCTTTTTCGTAGGGATCTTTTTCAACAATATCCAGTTTTAGTTGTACGGATTCTTTGATCAGTTCTGATATGTTTTCTGGGCTGGGATTTTTGAGTTGAATGATTTTCTTCCAATGCTTTCTGTCGTATATCAATCCGTGTTTCAACATTTCGGCCATCCCAGATCGGAATTCCCTTTCGGGCAGTGTCTTTAGAAATGGTGTGTGAATCAGTGTGGCTATAGGGAAACTGTACAAACCGAGCAGGTTTTTTACTCCATTCATGTCCAAACCAGTTTTTCCACCAACCGCAGCATCGACCATCGCCAGCAGCGAAGTCGGAATATTGATGTAGGGAATTCCCCGCATGTACACCGCACTGACAAATCCGCCAAAATCGGTGACCATGCCTCCGCCAAGATGGATGATTAGACTGTTTTTGTTGACACCACAAGCCAATAGGCTTTTCCATGTTTGAACGGCGACTTTCAGTTCCTTGTTGGCCTCGCCCGCCGGGATTTCAATCAGCTCCACCGGAATGTCGGTTTCAAATTCTGACAAGAACAACGGCAGACAATGACGGTGTGTGTTTTTATCCATAATCAACACCATCAAGTTAGGTTTTATTTTGTCGGTCAACCCATAGAGTTGATTCAAAGCATTCTGAAAATAAACCGGAGTTTGTTTCATTTTGCAAATTTAATTCAATTCTTATTAGACAAGTGAATATTTTCAGATAAGAGAAGATTGTTGATTTGTTGTGCATAAATGGTTTGGATTTTGATAATTGCGGATGGTGGATTGACTAACTTCGTGTTATGGATGATGAACACTTGAACAATGACTTAATCGGTCGTTTTGAGCAAATGCTCGAACAGCGTGAGAATTATTTTTTTGAGACCGATGAATTCTATGAAATTATCGCTTATTATTTGGATGTTGGCGATTTGCCATACGCAAAAAAAGCCATCGGATATGCCTCAGCTATGTACCCATCCAGCATAGATATTCAGATAAAAAAATTGGAATATTTGCTTATGGTCAACCGTTTGAAGGAAGCCTCCCGAATGATATCTGAGCTGAAAGTTAGCGCAGGAAACGATTTGGATTACCTGATTGCGGTGGGGCGTTATTGGTCCTTGAAGGCCAATCCGAGAATGGCCATCTCTTTTTTTGAGCGTGCACTCGAATTCGGCGAAGAAAAAGAATACATTTACAATTGTTTGGGAAATGAATACATGAATTTGGAACAAATCCAACAGGCATTTTATAATTTCAAAAAAGCATTGGAACTCGATATGGATGACGAATTTGCTTTCTATTCATGTATTCAATGTCTGGACGAATTGCACTCTCCAAAGGGAATCATTGAATTTTTGGAGGAATTCATCAACCAGCGACCTTATTCAGAACATGCATGGTTTCAGTTGGGAGAGGTGTATATGCAGCAAAAGGACTACGAGCAGGCTCATCGGGCTTTTGATTATGCTACATTGATTAACCCCAAGGGCATCATGGCATTTACACAGAAAGCCGTTAGCCTTGAGAAATTGGATGATTACGAAGCAGCCATAGAAGTTTATCAGGAAACGCTGCCTCTGGATGATTCAGCGGGTTTTACGTATTTGAAAATCGGCAGATGTTATGAGAAATTGAATATGCCATTCAAAGCACTGAAGGCATATCATCAAGCATTGCACGAAGACCCTCAACTCCCTCAGGCATGGGTGGCAGCTTCTGATTTGTATGAAACGCTTGGGAATTTTGAGGAAGCACTCTTTTATCTGAATCGTTCGATTCAATTGGATATCCACAATCCCGAAATATGGAAAAGACGGGCTTATCTGCACATTCAACTGAGCAAACTCGAAGAATCTTCGTTGGACTATTATCGTTTGGTGGAATTGGAACCCAATAATTTCTATAACTGGCTGGGTCTGGTCGAGGTGTTGATTACGATTGGTGATTATCAGAAAGGCATAGAAGCAGTTCATTTTGCTCAAAAACATTTTAACCGTGCTGAACTCTATTATCAATTGAGCAATTGTTATTATTTGCTTGGAAATGAAGAAATGGGGCAAAAAATGTTTCAGAGAGCTTTTGAAATGAATGCCACTCTGCAGTTGGAAATGTTCAAAAAATATCCAATTCTAGAAAACCGTTACAAAAAGTTACCTAAAAAGACATTGGGAAAAAAGAGCAAATAACATCAATGAATAGATTGGCGAGTGCTTTGTAGCTTTTCTTTGAGGTATTTTCCTGTGTATGAATTTTTGGTATTGGCTATTTCTTCCGGTGTTCCTTGTGCGACAATGACCCCACCGTTTTTTCCGCCTTCCGGCCCCAGATCGATGACCCAGTCTGCAGCTTTGATAATGTCAGGATGATGTTCAATCACAAAAACGCTGTGCCCGTTTTCAATCAGTGCCCTGAAGGCTTTCAACAGTTTTTTGATATCGTGGAAATGAAGACCAGTAGAGGGCTCATCGAAAATAAAAAGAGAATTTTGCTGTGTATGGTTTTTGCCGAGAAAAGAAGCGAGTTTGATTCGCTGTGCCTCACCTCCCGAAAGGGTGTTCGAGGATTGTCCTAATTCCACATAACCCAAACCGGTTTCCTGCAACGGCAGCAGTTTTTCAACAATTCTTTCTTCATTTTGTTTTTGGAAGAATTCAACAGCTTCATCTATGGTCATATGAAGTATGTCCGAAATATTTTTTTGATGGTACCTGACTTCCAGAATTTCCTTTTTGAAACGATTCCCCTGACATGTATCACATTCGAGTTCCACATCGGCCATGAACTGCATTTCTATAGTGATGTAGCCTTCACCTTTGCAGGCGTCGCAACGGCCGCCGTCCACATTGAACGAAAAATGTTTGGGCTGGAATCCCATCAGTTTGCTTGCTTTTTGTTTGGCAAACAGATTCCTGATTTCATCATAGGCTTTCACATAAGTAACCGGATTGGAACGGGAGGATTTGCCGATAGGGTGTTGGTCAATCAGTTCAATGTTCTGGATTTTTGAAATATCACCGCTAAGTGTGTCGTAATCACCGATTTTATTGCCATAAATTTCCAGCTGCCTTTGCAATGCGGGAGTGAGAATTTCCTTCATCAGCGTGCTTTTTCCAGAACCACTAACACCTGTGATGACGGTCAGCATATTAAGCGGAAATTTCACATCGATGTTTTTCAGATTGTTTTCTCTTGCGCCAATGATTTGCAGATGATTTTTGACAGGGATTCTTTTTGAAGGGACATCAATTTTCATCTTGCCGTTCAGATATTTTGCCGTAAGTGTTTCCGCTTTGAGTAACTCTTGAAAATTTCCTTCAAAAACCACCCTTCCACCATTGATTCCGGCTTCGGGTCCAATGTCAATAATGTGATCTGCAGCGCGCATAATGTCTTCATCATGTTCAACCACTATCACAGTATTGCCCAAATCTCTTAGTTTTTTGAGTACGCCAATCAGTTTCTCGGTATCTCTTGAATGCAAACCAATGGAAGGTTCGTCCAGTATGTATATGGAACCCACAAGGCTACTGCCAAGCGAAGTAGCGAGATTGATTCGCTGACTCTCCCCACCCGACAAGGTATTAGAGGCACGGTTAAGTGTCAGATAAGAGAGCCCGACATCCATCAGAAAACCGATTCTATTTCGGATTTCTGTAAGTATTCTTTTCGCGACTTTATTTTCGTAATCTGTCAGTTGAAGTTGGTCAAAAAACAATTGGAGTTCATCCAATGGTAAGTCAACGAGGTCCTGCAGGGATTTGCCGTTGATTTTCACATAGCTGGCTTCTTTTCTCAATCTTTTTCCCTTGCAGTCCGGACAAACAGTTTTGCCACGGTATCTCGACAACATGACACGGTATTGAATTTTATAGGTATTGGATTCGACCATTTTGAAAAAGCCGTCTATGCCTTCCCATTCGTTTGCTCCGTACCACAAAAATTCTTTTTGTTCGGAACTAAGCTGAAAATAAGGTTTGTGAATCGGAAAGGAATACCGTGCGGAGATGTTGATGAAATAATTTTTCCACTCGCTCATTTTATCACCTTTCCAAGCAACAACTGCGTCTTCGAATATTGAAAGATTTTTGTTGGGTATTACCAGATTTTCATCTATGCCGATGACTTTTCCGTAGCCTTCGCAGGACGGACAGGCACCATAAGGATTATTGAAACTAAAAAAATGAATGCTTGGCTCGTTGAAAAGCATACCGTCCCGTTCAAAAGAATTTGAGAAAGTTTTTTCGATGAAATTGTCTGCGTTTTTGACAATCAGACTTCCTTTTCCCTCAAAAAAAGCGGTTTGTACCGAATCCGCCAGTCGGTGGTAAAAATGTTCATCGTCTTTGGTATTGACTCGGTCAATCAACAAGTGAACTTTGGCTTTGTCTTTGGGTTCAAAGTTAAACTCAAGTAAATCTTCTATTTTCACCTGGTTTCCATCGATTTCCATTCTTGTAAAGCCTTGCTGCCTGAGGATTTTCAGCAATTCATCAAAGCTTCGCACTCCGGTATTGTAGAGCGGTGCCAAAATCAGAATAGCAGAGTCAATGGGCAGTGACTGTATATAGTCAATCACATCTGTAACCGTATCTTTTTGAACAGCTTCGCCTGAAATTGGGGAATATGTTTGGCCAATCCTTGCAAATAGCAGCTTCAGATAATCATAAATTTCGGTAGAAGTTCCCACCGTCGATCTGGGATTGGAGCTGATAACTTTTTGTTGTATGGCGATGGCAGGTGAAATGCCTTTGATGTACTCTACCTGTGGTTTGTCCAATTTTCCTAAAAATTGTCGTGCGTACGATGATAGACTTTCTACATATCTTCTTTGTCCTTCTGCATAAAGCGTATCAAAAGCGAGCGATGATTTTCCGGAACCCGAAAGCCCGGTGATGACCACCAATTTGTTTTTGGGAATAGCTAAATCAATGTTTTTTAGATTGTGGAGTTTCGCACCTTTGATGACAATGAACTCTTTGGGGTGATATGTTGAAATCGGATTTTTCATTTTAAGCTGCAAAGGTACAAAATCTTCATTCCAATAGATTTAATCCCAAAACAATTTCTACATTTGAAAAATGAAAAGACTGAAATTGATTTGGGATTTTTTCGGGCCGGATGCCAAACGAACAGCTGAGCATCAGATGGAGCATCTGAATGAATTCATTGAGCGAGAAGGTCTGAAAAACAAATTAAGCGGAGTGGAGCATTTTTCTGATAATGAATCAATTTGTTATATGGTGGTGAATGAAGATGAAATGATTTCTGTTCGGGACGCACTTCGGCCACACAGAGGAGAATGGTATGAGGAATAATTACTTGGCGTATGCAATAAACGAGAACAATTTTTGTTATTAAACTTATATACATTATTATGAAAAAATTACTTGGATTGTTGTTACTGGCGGGGTTTATGACCGTTTTTGTCGGTTGTAGTTCGGATGATGACGGGCCGGCGGCTCCTCAATTTACGATTGTGGGTACATGGAAAGTGACGGGAAAACTAATCAATAATGAGCCACAGGACATCAGTGACATCTGCGTTTACAAAGGAAATATGAAATTTGTCAATGGAGGTGTTTATGTGGAAGATGTATGGAGTGAAGACGATGAAAATCCTTGTCATTTGGAAGAAACCATTGGTGGTAACTGGGAAAAGAACGGTGATTCATACACAGTTTCCATTACAACCGAGGGAGGTGAATCACTTCTGCCTGCGCAGTTTACTCCGATTCTTGAGCAGGGTGAAATCAATCGCTTCAAAATTTCTGCTACTATTCTGGGTACGACTACCACGCTGATTTTCACCAAACAATAATTATCTATATATGATTACTCATAAGTGAAGTATATAAAAAAACCGGCGACATGCCGGTTTTTTTTTGAGGAAGAAGTTGGTTACTTCTTGATGATTTTGGTGACAGAATTTTTTCGATGAATGTCTGTGGCTTTGATAATGTATACACCCGAAGGAAGTGTTCTCAGACTAATGGATTTTATTCCGTTCATATCACTGATTTGTCTGATGACTTTACCTTGTGAGTTAATGAGTTGAATTTCGGTTACTTTTTCTGCAGATTCGATCTGCACCAAATCGGTGGTTGGGTTGGGGAATACTTTGAATTCTTTGATTTCATTTTCGTCTGTGTTCAGCTGACCCACATAGAAATCATGTGTTACAGTTTTGCCATTGTAGGTGACTTGCCATTTCCAATTCCCATCCATGGTCGTTTCAAGTGGCCAATACCATAATGAAAGATAATAGGTTTCGCTGGAAGTGACATCCCATTGGTTATGCGTACTCCCGTCAGGTCTGATGACTTTCAGATTCATTGTGGAATTTAGCATTTGGTCGGTCAGATAAACAGCAATATAAACCAATTCACCGGTTTCAAAATAATCTTTGATATTGGGGATTTCCTGCTGTGGACATTCCGGGAAAACAGGTGGGGCGAAATGAGTAAGTAAGGCATTGATAGATGGGTTGTCATGCTCCAATTGGTCTTCCCACCAAGATTCAGTATTTAGCGAGTTACAACTTCCCTGAAAAGGATCAATCAAACTGCTTCCATCGTACACTTCAAAATGCAGGTGCGGACCGGTAGAATTGCCCGAACTGCCAACCACCCCAAGGAATTCACCTTTTGAAACAGTATCACCCACATTTTTGGTGGTGAGTGAACCTTTTTTCATATGACCATACCATCCGATAGAGCCGTCTGTATGCTGAAGATAAATCGCATTCCATTCTCCGCCTCCCATTACGCAACTCCGGTCGTCGTTTCCATCTGATTTTAAAATGATTTGACCGTCGGCGGCGGCGACATTTTCAGCCTGAAGATAATCCATGGCATACCAGTAAAACGGCCACAAATAGATGTCCGTTCCCTTGTGTCCGTTATAGGTTTTTGCCCCGCAGTAGTAGTCGAGTAGTCCTGAGCCGGCCTGGTGGTCAACGAAGTTGGAAATGCCCCAGATCTGGTTGTATCCCACTCCTTCGGCCATTTTTACAGGCCATCCGAAAGCGGCAAGCTCTGGCTTGGAAGCTTCGTCGTACAATAATCTGCCCTCATCTTTCAGCATTTGGATGTTGTTGTTGATTTTCTCAATAATCAATAATCTTTGTTCTTCTGTCACACATTGGTACCCTTCGTCAACCCTGTAGTCAAAACTTTGGAAATGGGTTTCAGGCGGGCTTTGTGCCTGGAGGCCAAGACTGCTGATTAATAAGGTTGTAATAAAGTAGAATTTCTTAATTTTCATAGGATTTGTATTTTGTTGTTAAAATTTAATTTGTAAACAAAATTAACAATTAATAGAATTGACCATTTATTCAAACAGCGCAATTTGTACAGAAAAATTACAATGTAAAAAAATCAGACAAAGTAAAAGCTTTCACATAAGTAGATTTTGACGGTTTTTTCTCAATGATAATTAATTAACATTTTTCACACTTTAATATTATTATTCAATGAAAAATCTGTTTATAGGGGTTTATAAGCAATAAAGACACTGGAGCTTTGATCATCGTTTGGGAATGCCCGTAGCAATTGAAATTAAATCCGTTCACAGCACAAAAAAATCATCAACCAAAGTTATTTGCTAATAAATCAATGAGTTATAAACAATCTCTATGTCATACGAAGCTTTCTAAAAAACTATGAATTGATTTTTTTGTTACATTTGATAACAAGAAATCTATCCCAACATAAATTATACAACAATGATAAGTTTAATCACTTTTAATAGAGCTATCCTTTGCTTTTCCTTCTATTCTGAATCCTGCTTGTTTCACAAAATAAACACCCCAAATGCAACTACCAGATTGAGATTTGTGTCACCTAACTTTAACTCCGACCAATGAAAATACTCGCATCAGAACAATTGAAAGTAGTCGAAAAGGAGACTATAAATTTGAGAGGAATTCAAATGATTGACCTGATGGAAATTGCGGCCACTGCTGTATTTGAAAGACTCAAAACAAAATTTGAATTCATGCGAACCCATTTCCTTGTTTTTTGTGGTACGGGCAACAACGGTGGCGATGGTCTGGCACTTGCCAGAATGTTGAAGAATTCCGGTGCAACAGTAAAAGTTTATTTGCTTGAATCAGATAATTATTCGACAGACAACAAAACCAATCAAAACAGACTGAATGAAATCGGGCACGACATTGAAATTATCAACGAGCATTCTCTTTTTGAATTCAGTAAAGATCAAATCATTATCGATTCGATTTTTGGCTACGGATTGAATCGTCCGGCAGAAGGAGAAATCAAATCAATTATTGAGCAAATCAATCGTTCAGGCTGTACAGTGATTTCCATTGATTTGCCTTCAGGTATGTATTGCGATCGATTGAACCAAGAAAATGATTCTGTCGTTTACTCAAATCTTTGTCTGACATTTGATTCACCCAAACTTTCAATGCTGCTGCCAGAAAGCCGGTATCACATTGACCGGTTTGAATGTCTGGACATCGGATTTGATACGGCGGCCGTTCACCGCCAACAGAGTCCTTATCATTTTATTGACCGTTCCATGGCCTCGGCATTCAAAATAAATAGAAATCGTTTTGCCTACAAATACAAATTTGGAAATCTGTTATTTGTAGGTGGCAGTTACGGAAAAATGGGTGCTGTTTGTCTTGGCTCGCGTGCGGCAATGCGTTGTGGTGCGGGCGTGCTGACCACTTATATCCCAAAATGCGGTTATCAAATGATGCAAACTGTTTTTCCTGAAGCGATGACAATGACCTGTTTTGCCGAGGAAAAACTTATTTCTTTCCCGGATGTCTTTCGTTTTGATACCATTGCGATCGGGCCGGGAATGGGAACTGACAAAAAAACCGCAGCCGCCTTCGAACAATTCCTTGCAGAAAATGATTTGACAGATAAAAAATTACTGATAGATGCGGATGGAATCAATCTGCTTTCAGCGAACAAAAATCTACTTGAGTCACTCCCACCCAAAACCATTATTACTCCACATGACAAAGAATTACAAAGATTGATTGGCAATTGGAAGGATTCGTTTGAAAAAATTGAAAAAATAAAACTGCTCAGCAATAATTATCAACTGATTGTAGTTTCAAAGGGGGCATTCACTCAGGTGCATCTACCTTCAGGCGAAATATGTTTTAATTCATCCGGCAATCCGGGAATGGCCACTGCGGGCAGTGGGGATGTGTTGACTGGAATGATTGCCGGACTGTTGGCGAGGGGACATCCGGCAGAAGAAGCAGCATTATTGGGTGTGTACCTACACGGACTGAGCGGTGATCTGGCAGTCGAAACAGTGGGTGAAGAATCCCTGATAGCATCAGACTTGATTGAGTGGATTCCTATTGCTTTTAAAAATACATTTGACTAATTCTGAAGAAACAATGGTTTTTAGGAATGAATCTTATTTTTTGTTGAAAACTCTGCCCGGATTCTTCATATTAAACAACTTTTCTAAGACCTGAATTTGGATTCAATAGCTTATTTTTGCATACAAATTTCCAGCAATGACTATAGAACAATTACAAACCCATGTACAACAATGTCGAAGGGACATACTGAGAATGGTTCATGCTGTTAACAGCGGACATCCTGGCGGCTCACTTGGTTGTGCGGAATTCTTCACAGCACTTTATGGCCGTATTATGGATTATTCGACCCAATTTACAATGGACGGAATTGGAGAAGACCTTTTTTTCCTGTCAAACGGACACATTTCACCGGTTTACTATAGCACACTGGCGAGGTTTGGATTTTTTCCAGTCGAAGAATTGAATACATTCAGAAAATTAAATTCCAGACTTCAGGGACATCCTACCACCCATGAAGAACTGCCCGGTGTGAGAATTGCTACAGGTTCGCTTGGTCAGGGACTGTCGGTGGCCATTGGTGCCGCACTGGCAAAAAAACTAAACCGGGACAGCAAACTGGTGTATGTACTACAAGGTGATGGTGAATTGAACGAAGGTCAGAATTGGGAAGCTTTTATGTATGCTTCTGCCTACAAGGTGGACAATCTGATTACTACCATTGATTACAACGGGAGACAAATCGACGGAGATACCAAAGATGTACTCGATACTACCGATTTATACGCCAAACTTAAGGCCTTTGGCTGGACGGTATTGGAAGAAAAAGAAGGCAATCATTTGAATAGGGTAATTGATATTCTCGAAAAAGCACAATCAGAAACAGGGAAAGGAAAACCAGTAGCCATATTGCTGCATACCGAAATGGGCAACGGCGTTGATTTTATGATGGGTACACACGCATGGCACGGCAAGGCACCCAATGATGAACAACTTGCGATTGCGCTCAAACAAAATCCAGAAACCGATTTAAAAGATTATTAAAATGATTGATTTAAATTTTAAAGAAAAAAAAGATACCCGAAGCGGATTTGGAGACGGGCTGACTGAACTCGGCAGAACGAATCCAAATGTAGTGGCACTTTGTGCAGATTTGACCGATTCACTGAAGATGGGTAATTTCAAAAAGGAAAACCCTGAACGCTTTTTTCAGGTGGGAATAGCGGAAGCCAATATGATGGGCATGGCTGCTGGTTTGACCATCGGAGGTAAAATTCCTTTTGCCGGTACTTTTGCCAACTTTGCGACTGGAAGGGTGTATGACCAAGTGCGTCAATCCATTGCTTATTCAGGAAAGAATGTAAAAATTTGTGCTTCGCATGCCGGTCTGACTTTGGGAGAAGACGGAGCCACCCATCAGATTCTTGAGGACATCGGCTTAATGAAAATGTTGCCAGGAATGACGGTAATCAATACTTGTGATTACAATCAGACCAAAGCTGCAACAGTTGCCATTGCTGAACATGATGGACCGGTTTATCTGAGATTCGGTCGTCCAGCCGTACCTGTCTTCACACCGGCCGATCAGTCTTTTGAAATCGGAAAAGGAATATTGATTCAGCAGGGCAGCGATATTACATTGGTGGCCACCGGACATTTGGTGTGGGAGGCAATGATTGCTGCCAATGAATTAGAGAGTGATGGGATTTCAGCTGAAGTAATCAATATCCATACAATCAAACCGCTTGACGAGGAGATAATTCTGAATTCGGTGAAGAAAACAGGAGCCATTGTTTCCTGTGAAGAACACAACAAATTTGGTGGATTGGGGGAGAGCATTTCTCGGCTTTTGACAGAAAAATTTCCGGTCAGACAGTCTTTTGTAGCCGTCAATGACTCCTTTGGCGAGAGCGGTACCCCTGCAGAATTGATGAAAAAGTACGGTTTGGATGCATCTGCAATTGTTGAAAAAGCAAAAAAATTACTGACTTAAACATTTATTTGCCTTTTGAAACAGCTGCTCTCAGGCTTATCAACAATTGTTGAAAACCCAGGTTAATTCATTGTGAATAAGTAGAATGGAATTTATTTGCATAAAATTATTTCTCCATCTATATTTGAACTATCAAAATGACATTGTTTACAAATGTTAGTATCCTTCTAAAGGTGCTCATGGTAAATTTTAATTTAGAGATTTTTAAATTTTAAGTCATTTTGTAGAAAGAAGTTCTTTCAAATAGTGTTTTAATTAAGACGGTCTTATTTCTTAGGAATGAAGTAAGTTTTATGAAAGACACAGAGAGGATTTGGCCGTAAGGATTAATTTGGTCTAACTGCAAATTCGCCAAGGCGAACTGTAGTGAAAGAATCGACAACAGGAGATTCCCGACTGATTTACCTTGCACTAACGCGCAAATCGGTCTCATTTTCTCGAAACAGGCTGTAATCGCTTAAATTCGTGGCTGATTTGTCATCAGATGGGTCGTTAAGAATTCAAGACTGAGGACAGCTACCCAAAATGAAGGTCCAACCGGATTTTTGAACCAAATGTTTCGGAAAAAGAAAACCCCGTATGATTTCGATTTTACGGGGTTTTCCATTTTTAGGATACAGAGATTCAAAAAAAATTAACTCCCTTCTTTTTGTCCCATTAACATCAAATAAGCTTTCAGGAATTCGTCAATCTCACCATCCAGTACCGATTGTACATCGCTGGTTTCGTGTCCAGTTCTGACATCTTTGACCAATTGATAGGGATGTAGAACATAATTTCTGATTTGAGAACCCCATTCGATTTTCATTTTGTTGGCTTCAATTTCACTTCGAGCCGCCATTCGTTTTTCGAGTTCAATTTTATACAATTCAGATTTCAGCATCTGCATGGCTCGCTCACGATTGGCAAGTTGAGATCTTTCAATCTGACAAACCACTACAATCCCAGTGGGTTTATGAGTAAGTTGAACCTTGGTTTCCACTTTGTTTACATTTTGTCCACCTGCACCACCAGAACGAGAAGTCTGCATATCTATATCGTTGGGATTGATTTCAATTTCTATGCTTTCATCCACCAACGGATATACATAAACCGACACAAAACTGGTATGTCGCTTGGCATTCGAATCAAAAGGGGAGATTCTCACCAGACGGTGAACACCGTTTTCTCCTTTCAAATAACCGAAAGCGAATTCTCCTTCGATTTCCATGGTGACCGTTTTCACACCTGCTACATCTCCTGCTTGAAAGTTCAGTTCATGGATTTTATAACCATTGTGTTCTGCCCACATCTGATACATCCGCATCAGCATACTTGCCCAGTCACAACTTTCGGTGCCGCCTGCTCCCGCTGTAATCTGGAGTACCGCACTCAGATTGTCTCCTTCTTCTGACAACATGTTTCTGAATTCAAGGTCTTCAAGTTGTCTGAGCGTCAGCTCGTATTGCTTCTGAAGTTCCTCATCGGTGGCTTCTCCTACTTCATTGAATTCTTTGAGTACCTCCAAATCATTGAAAGCGTTTTTGACCTGTTGGTAATCCTCCACCCATTTCTTTTTTGAACGAAGAGTTTTCATAAAAGATTCTGCTTCTTTGGAATTTTCCCAAAAGCCGGGAGAAGCAGCCTTCTCTTCGTCGTTGACTATCTCTATTTCCTTTTTCTCGATTTCAAGATAGGAATATAAATCTTTGATTCGATGGTTCAGGTCTTTGATCAAATCGCTGTTTATCATGGCAGCAAAGATATGATTTTATGACAGAAAATGATTGAACTCAGAACCTGATTTTATATTTCCATTCGATGTATTTAAAAAAATTGTAGAGTTTGTATTCAAAGTGCACACCGTATGCCACAGATTGATTATAATCTATATAGGTGCTGTAAAAATTTGGGTCGTAATGCTGGGGTTGTGAATGTCTGATATTCCATTCGTTTACATAAAATCCGTTTCTGGATTTGTAAAACTCCTCTGAATGAAAATTTTCTGGTTTGGCCATTGTTTTCAGAAAATAATCATAACCAGTGTCAAGAACCATGATGTCATATTCGTCCTGTTCGTTTTTTTCAAACGACAAAGTATCGATACTCTCCTTTGAGCTCGCTATATTTGTTGCACAAGAACATAAAAACAGCAGAGAAACGGATATGAGGACTATGTTTTTCATAGTGTAAAATATTTCTATAAATATAAGAATAATATTAAAATGAATATCAAAATTTATCATAATACAAGATGTGGCAGCAGTCGTAAAGCTTGTGCAATCTTGGAGGAATCGGGACAAACTTATGAAGTGGTCAATTACATAAAAACTCCACTCAGCACAGATGAAATCCAAGAATTATTAGATCGACTCGGTATTTCGCCGATGGAATTGGTGCGAACAAAGGAAAAAGTATGGATGGAAAATTATGCAGGAAGGACATTGACTGATTTGCAGATTGTGGAAGCCATGCAACAACATCCCAATCTGATCCAACGACCCATAGTGGTCAAAGGAAAAATAGCAGTCATCGGCCGGCCGCCAGAATTAATCAAAGACTTGTTGGAAATATGATTTGAATTGATTAATTTTATTAATTGATTATGACTGAAAAGACAGAGAACAAAGTATTGGATCCGACGGAACTGGAGAATCAGGAAATATCCAGACGCTACAAAGATATGCTCAAAAATACTTATCAGACCCTGACCAAGGAGGACAAAAAGCTGATCAGGAGAGCTTTTGATTTGGCAGTCGAAGCACACAAAGATCAACGAAGAAAAACCGGTGAGTCATATATTTTTCACCCGATCGCAGTGGCCAAAATTGTAGCAAATGAAATCGGACTTGGCGCAACCAGTATCGCTGCGGCACTGTTGCACGATGTGGTAGAGGACACCGATTACACCCTTGACGACATCAAACAATTGTTTGGCGATAAAATCGCAAAAATCATTGACGGACTCACCAAAATTTCAATACTGAACCGGCAGGATGTTTCCATACAGTCAGAAAATTATAAAAAACTGCTGCTCACCTTGTCTGAAGATGTGAGAGTAATCCTGATAAAAATCGCAGACAGGTTGCACAATATGAGGACACTCGAATCAATGCCAGAAGACAAGCAGCTGAAAATTGCGTCCGAAACCATATTTATTTATGCACCATTGGCGCACCGGATGGGATTATACAACATCAAATCTGAGTTGGAAGATTTGAGTCTGAAATACACCAAACCTGAAGAATATTTCAATATCGAAAGAAGATTGCACGAAACCAAAGAAGAGAGAGATGTGTATATTGAAAATTTTTCGAATACCATCAAAGAAAAACTCGATGAAGAAGGATTGCAGTTCGATGTCAAGGGAAGGTCAAAATCCATTTTTTCCATCCACAGAAAAATGGTTACCCAAAGAGTGAATTTTGATGAGGTTTATGACAAATTCGCTGTGCGGATTATATATAAATCTGATTTGAAAAACGAAAAATTCGTTGCTTGGAAAATATATTCCATTGTTACCGATATATTTAGACCCAACCCCAACCGATTAAGAGACTGGATTTCACAACCCAAATCCACCGGTTATGAATCGCTACATATCACCGTCATGGGGCCGATGGCCAGATGGGTAGAAGTGCAGATTCGTTCAGAAAGAATGGACGAAATTGCTGAAAGAGGAGTAGCAGCTCATTATAAATACAAAGAAAATTACAAGGTAGAGGATTCCAAAGTTGACCAATGGATCAGTCAGGTCAGGGAAATGCTCGAAAACAATGAAACCCAAGACGCATCGGAGTTCATCGACAACTTCAAATTCAATTTGTACACCAAAGAAATCTTCGTTTTTTCGCCCAAAGGTGAGTTGTTTTCACTCCCCAAAGGTGCTACATCGCTTGATTTTGCTTATGCAATTCACAGCAAGGTGGGAGACACCTGTCTGGGCGCCAAGGTAAATGGAAAACTCTACCCACTCAGCCATGAATTGAAAAGCGGTGACCAAGTGGAAATCCTGACTTCATCCAACCAAAAACCCAAAGCAGACTGGTTGGATTTTGTAATTACCAGCCGTGCAAGATCAAAAATAAAAGCATCGCTCAATGCTGAACGAAGAGTAATGTCCGAAGAAGGAAAAGAAGTCCTAATCAGAAAATTGAGACACCTGAAAATTGATTTCAACGAAGCAATCCTCAACCATCTCCAGAATTTCTTCAAATGCAAGAACAGCCAGGATGTTTTTTACAAAGTCAGTACCGGAGAAATCGACAACCGAGGACTGAGAAAATTTGCAGAAAGCAGAACAGGTTTTACAGGATTTATCAACCGATTCAGACCTAAACCCAAGGCCAATAATGTCAAGGAAGAGGAGCCCAAACAAAAATACGATTCATTGGTTTTTGGCCCGGACGAGGAGAAACTGGATTACGAACTCGCTTCTTGCTGCAACCCGATTCCCGGTGACAGAGTGTTCGGTTTTGTAACGGTTTCAAAAGGTATCAGAGTACACAAGAAAGACTGTCCCAACGCGGTGGCGCTACAGGCCAATCAGGCTTATAGAATCATTAGAGCCAAATGGATAGATTCCACTTCGCAACTTTATCGTGCGATCATCAATATTCATGGAATTGACAGAATCGGTTTGATCAGCGACATCACCAAAATTATTTCGGCCAACCTGCATGTTCATATCAGAAGTATCAACATCACTGAAGAAGACGGAATTTTTGAAGGGAAAATATCGGTTTCCATCAAAAACAAATCACAATTAGACAAAATCATGGATGAACTCAAACTCATTGAGGGAATACAGAAAGTCAGCAGAACTTTTGCGAATTGAGGTGTTTAATAGTCCCCTATAGGAATACTTGTCTTCAACCAATTGTCAGGATTGCACATAGTTATAATTAATTCTATTATATTGGTTAGATTCCTTGAGTTTGAAACTGACAACATTGTTGAAACAGTCAATTAAATACAAAATGTACTTCTGTGTTTTGCTACTTTGTTTTGAATCATCAATAATTAACCCGATTTTTGCCGTCTTATTTTTGTGTAATTAAATCATTATGCTATGAAATTGGAGGATATAATAAAACAAAGAAGTGAAGGACAGTGTGAATTGAGTGGAGAATTCGGAGAACATAATTTTTATAAAGTCGAGCCTACCTCAGGCAATCAGCCCGAAAGAATAATTATGATTTCTGACAAAGCACTTGCCCAGATTGAAAAAAGAGAAGAACCCGACAGTGCATACTGGGAAAGATTTCTTCCTACCAAAATGTGGAGCGAAATTCCCGGTGTGCAGGTGGTCGCTTGGCGCATGCTGAACCGCTTCAGAAATGAATCTTGGGCAGCAGAAGCACTCGACATGCTTTATCTTGACGATGAAACTCTGGAATGGGCAAAGGCTTCCGGCGATCACATCGACGATGGAACGGTTGTGTTGCACAAAGATTCAAACGGAAATATTTTGCAAAACGGAGATACGGTTACGCTGATCAAAGATTTGGATGTAAAGGGAAGTTCGCTCGTGGCCAAAATTGGTACAGCCGTCAGAAATATCCGTTTGGTTCATGACAATCCCGAACAAATCGAAGGCAAGGTAGAAGGTCAGTCAATCGTGATTCTGACTAAGTTTGTGAAAAAATAGATAGCTGATTCTTTGTCTATTATTATGAGTTTTAAATTAAGTTTTACGAAGAATTTGTTGAAATAGTTTAGTATATAATAATTATTATGGAACTTTTGTAGATGTCTGAATCTTCTACGGTTTTCCAAATTCTTTCGCAAAGCACTATCAAAGCGAATTTTCCACTAAAAATTATTCAACGAAAATTTGCTGCATAAAATTTAATGCTTACATTTGCACCCTATTTTTAGGGAGCAGTTATGCCTAATTCAAAAGTAGAAATTACTATCTCCCTGGAAATAAGATAATTAGAAATTAAAATTTTATATGTCTGGTATCATTGGTAAAAAGATTGCGATGACCTCGCTGTTTGATGAAAACGGGAAGAATGTCCCGTGTACTATCATTCAGGCCGGTCCTTGCATCGTTACGCAGGTCAGAACCGAAGAAAAGGATGGCTACAATGCTGTTCAATTGGGTTTCGATGACGCAAAAGAGAAGAACACCTCAGCTGCCTTGAAAGGACATTTCAAGAAAGCGGGGACTACGCCAAAAAGAAAATTGGTGGAATTTTACGGAGAATTTGCAAATTCTTTGGAGTTGGGTAATGAAATAAAGGTAGATGTATTTCATGAAGGTGAATATGTTGACATCACTGGAGTTTCAAAAGGTAAAGGTTTCCAGGGTGTTGTGAAACGCCACGGATTTGGCGGTGTAGGCCAAAGCACTCATGGCCAGCACAACAGGCTGAGAGCACCAGGTTCCATCGGTGCCGGATCAGACCCATCAAGAGTATTTAAAGGAATGCGAATGGGTGGAAGAATGGGAGGAAAAAATGTGACTGTTCAGAACCTAATTGTACTTAAAGTGGATGTGGAACAGAACCTTTTGGTTGTGAAAGGAGCCATACCAGGTGCTAAAAATTCATATGTAATCGTCAGAAAATGGAATTAAAAGTATTAGACATAAAAGGAAAGGAAACCGGGAGAACGGTTTCTCTAGATAATTCAATTTTTGGAATCGAACCCAACGAGCATGTGGTATATCTGGAAGTGAAGCAATATCTTGCAGCACAAAGACAAGGAACCCACAAGGCCAAAGAAAGAGCCGAAGTAGCTAAGAGTACCCGTAAAATCAAAAGACAAAAAGGAACAGGAGGCGCAAGAGCAGGTTCTCTGAAATCTCCAGTTTTTGTTGGAGGAGGTACCATCTTCGGACCAAGACCCAGAAATTATAATTTCAAGCTGAACAAAGCCACCAAAAAATTGGCAAAGCGTTCGGTATTGAGTCAGAAAATGAAAGACAATGAAATCAAAGTACTTGAGAACTTTACCTTTGAAAAACCAAAGACCAAAGATTTCATTGAGGTATTGAAAGCATTGGGACTGGATGACAAAAAATCACTTTTTGTGCTTGGAGAGTCCAACAACAATGTTTATCTGTCTTCGAGAAACCTAAAAGCGACCAAGGTGATTAACAATTCTGAACTGAATGTTTATGACCTGATCAACGCATCAGAAGTTGTGTTTCTGGAAGATTCATTAGAAAGAATTCAGCAAAACCTTAGAAAATAAAACGAAATAAATATGTCAGTAATTATTAAAGCCGTTATCTCGGAAAAAGCGACAGATTCAAGTGAATTGTTGAGTCAGTATTCGTTTTATGTCGATCCAAAAGCCAACAAACTGAAAATCAAAGATGCAGTCGAAAAGGCTTATGGTGTAAAAGTAGTGAGCGTGAAAACCTTGATTTCTGCGCCTAAAATCAGAAGCCGTTACACTAAAACAGGTCTTCAAGTGGGCAAAACCAACAAATTGAAAAAGGCCATCGTTCATGTAGCAGAAGGACAAGAAATAGATTTGTTTAGTTAAATATTTTATTAAATGTCAGTTAGAAAATTAAAACCTATCACTCCCGGTCAGCGCTTCAGAATCGTCAATGATTTTGTAGGCGTTGATGCAGTAAAACCCGAGAAATCACTCACGGTTGGAAAGAAAAAGAGCGGTGGTCGTAACCATTCAGGTAAGATGACCATGCGCTACATAGGGGGTGGACACAAGCAAAGCTATCGTATCATCGACTTCAAAAGAGAACGCGAAGGAACGGCAGTTGTTGAGTCAATTCAATATGACCCCAACCGAACTGCTTTCATCGCACTCATTGTTTATGAAGACGGTGAAAAACGATATGTGATTGCTCAAAATGGATTGAAAAAGGGCCAGACAATTGTGTGTGGCCAAGGAGCATCTCCCGATGTAGGAAACACTTTGAAATTGAAAGATATTCCTTTGGGGACCGTTGTTTCATGTATCGAACTCAGACCCGGTCAGGGAGCATTGATAGCAAGAAGCGCCGGTTCATATGCACAATTGGTTGCAAGAGATGGCAAATACGCTATCATCAAACTGCCAAGCGGAGAAAGCCGTATGATTTTGACGGAATGTAAAGCTACCATTGGCGTGGTATCCAACTCAGATCATCAGTTGGAAGTATCAGGAAAAGCAGGTAGAAACAGATGGAAAGGGCGTCGTCCTCGTACAAGAGCGATGGTCATGAACCCTGTGGATCACCCGATGGGTGGTGGTGAAGGCCGTGCAACAGGTGGTATCCCGCGTTCAAGAAAAGGTATTCCAGCCAAAGGATACAAAACCAGAACGCCCAAGAAAGCTTCTAACAAGTATATCGTTGAAAAAAGAAAGAAATAAGCAATGGCACGATCATTAAAGAAAGGACCTTATATCCATTATAAGTTAGACAAAAAAGTTCAGGAAAATGTTGCATCAGGCAAAAAGACCGTTATCAAAACCTGGTCAAGAGCTTCGATGATTTCCCCTGACTTCGTGGGACAGACATTTGCGGTTCACAACGGAAAACAATTCATACCGGTTTATGTGACTGAAAACATGGTAGGCCACAAATTAGGTGAATTCTCACCAACCAGAACATTTAGAGGGCATGCAGGTGCCAAAAATAAAGGTAAAAGATAGTAGGCAATGGGATCAAGAAAACGAATCAGTAATGAAATGCGTAGAGAGGCAACCAAGGATATTGCTTCTGCTAAATTGAATAATTGCCCCAGCTCACCCAGAAAAATGCGACTGGTAGCAGACATCATCCGTGGTGTTGAAGTACAGAAAGCTCTTGCAATTTTGAAATTTTCAAAACAGCATGCTTCTGAAAAATTAGAAAAACTTTTGTTGAGTGCCATCGCTAACTGGCAGGAAAAAAATCAGGAAACCGACATTGAACAAGCAGGACTATATGTGAAAACCATCACTGTGGACAGTGCTCGTCAGTTGAAAAGAATCCGTACAGCTCCACAGGGCAGGGCTCACAGAATCAGAAAGCGTTCCAACCATGTAACACTGGTACTCGGAACCAAAGCAGAACTTAAAGAAGAAGACAAATAATATGGGACAGAAAACTAATCCAATCGGAAATCGCCTGGGAATCATCAGAGGATGGGACTCAAACTGGTTTGGTGGAAGTGATTACGGTGACAGAATTGAAGAAGACGCAAAAATCAGAGAATACCTGAGAGCACGCCTTTCAAAAGCTGGAATATCAAGAATCTATATTGAGAGAACCCTTAAACTGATTACCATTACAGTTACCACTGCTCGTCCCGGTATTATTATTGGTAAACAAGGACAGGAAGTTGACAAACTCAAAGAAGAATTGAAAAAACTTACAAGTAAGGAAGTGCAAATCAATATCTTTGAAATCAAAAGACCTGAACTTGATGCGGTACTGGTTGCAGACAGTATTGCCCGACAGATTGAAAACCGTATTTCATACAGAAGAGCAATCAAAATGGCAATAGCAGCTGCAATGAGAATGAATGCAGAAGGAATCAAAATCATGATTTCGGGCCGTCTGAACGGAGCTGAAATGGCGCGCTCTGAAACATACAAGGACGGACGAATTCCATTGTCAACCTTCAGAGCAGACATAGATTACCACATTGGAGAAGCACATACGACCTACGGCCGTATGGGAATCAAAGTGTGGATCATGAAAGGAGAAGTTTACGGTAAACGCGAATTATCACCATTGACTGGATTGCAGAAAAAACAATCCAAGGACAGAAAAGGAGGCGGTAAAAGAAGACAGCAAACCCGTTAATTAAATCAAACAGTTTTTAAAGATTTACAGAAATGTTATCACCAAAAAGAACGAAATTCAGAAAGACGCAGAAAGGCAGAATGAAAGGAAACACCAAAAGAGGTGCTGAACTTGCCTATGGTACTTTTGGGATCAAATCACTTGATGAGCGCTTTGTTACTGCCCGTCAGATCGAAGCCGCCCGTATCGCTGCAACCCGTTATATGAAGAGAGAAGGTCAATTGTGGATTAAAATCTTTCCCGATAAACCGATTACCAAGAAACCTGCAGAGGTTCGTATGGGTAAAGGAAAAGGTGCACCAGAATACTGGGTGGCCAGAGTACAACCCGGAAGAATCCTGTTTGAAGTGGGTGGAGTACCCGCAGAGATTGCTAAAGAAGCACTGAGATTGGCAGCCCAAAAACTGCCCGTAAGAACTAAATTGATTATTGCAAGAGATTATTCTGCTTAAAATTGAAATAATGAAAATATCAGATATCAAAGCATTAAGTTTAGAAGACCTGAAAGGTAAGCTTGAAGAAGCACAAGCCGATTATCAGAAGCTGAAAATGAGCCACAAGGTATCCCACTTGGAAGACCCACTGGCCATTCGTAAATCTCGCAGAGACATAGCGAGATTGTTAACCGTGTTGAATCAAAAATTAACTCAACAGTAAAAACATCTCGAAATGGATAGAAATGTAAGAAAAGAAAGAATAGGCGTCGTTTCAAGCAATAAAATGGAAAAAACCATTGTTGTCGCTGAAACCTATAAGCAGAAACACCCCTTGTATGGGAAATTTGTGAAAAAAACCAAGAAATATGTTGCACACGACGAAAAAAATGAGTGCAACGAAGGCGACAAAGTCCGAATCATGGAAACACGCCCCTTGAGTAAAAACAAACGCTGGAGAGTAATTGAAATCATAGAAAGAGCTAAGTAATATGTTACAGCAGGAATCAAGATTAAAAGTTGCAGATAACACCGGTGCCAGAGAAGCACTTGTTATCCGTGTTCTGGGAGGTACCAAAAGACGATATGCCTCAGTGGGTGACAAAATCGTTGTGACCATCAAAGAAGCTACACCTACTGCCAACGCCAAAAAAGGTAGTGTTTCCAAAGCCATCGTCGTTCGTACCAAAAAAGAGGTAAGAAGAAAAGACGGATCCTATATCCGCTTCGATGACAACGCCTGTGTACTGCTTAATGCTCAGGGCGAAATGAGAGGTACCCGTGTTTTTGGACCGGTTGCCAGAGAACTTCGTGACAAAAACCATATGAAAATTGTATCACTGGCCCCTGAGGTGCTTTAAAAATTATAACGATGACAAAACTTAAAATCAAAAAAGGAGACAAAGTTATTGTATTGTCGGGTGCTTCAAAAGCAACCAAAGGCACTGTACTGAAAGTGATGCCCAAAGAAGGAAAAGCCATTGTAGAAGGTGTGAATGTAATTAAAAAACACACCAAACCAAACGCAGAAAATCCTCAAGGAGGCATCGTCGAAGTTGAAGCCCCCATTTATGTCAGTAAACTGGCATTGCTCGACAGCAAAGGAAATCCTACCCGTGTAGGATATGAAATCAAAGACGGTAATAAAGTGAGAATTGCCAAAACAACAGGTAAAGAAATTTAATTATGAGTACAGTTACATACATTCCACGACCACAAATCAAATACAAAGAGGAAATCGTTCCGACACTCAAAGAAGAATTTTCATACTCTTCAGTGATGCAGGTGCCAAAACTCCAGAAAATTGTGTTGAGCCAAGGATTAGGTGCTGCAACAGCAGACAAAAAAATAGTTGATTACGCTGTTGAAGAATTGACACTGATTACTGGTCAAAAAGCAGTGGGCACTATTTCCAAAAAAGACGAAGCCGCATTTAAACTTCGTAAAGGAATGCCCGTGGGTGCAAAAGTAACCCTGAGAGGTATCAAAATGTACGAATTTCTTGACAGATTGATTTCATCTGCATTGCCACGAGTGAGAGACTTCAACGGAATTAGTTCCAAAGGTTTTGACGGAAGAGGAAATTACAACCTGGGCATCAGAGAACAAATCATTTTCCCCGAAATCAATATCGACAAGGTGAAGAAAATTCAAGGAATGGATATTACATTTGTAACCAGTGCGAAGACCGATAAGGAAGCAAAAGCACTGTTAGAAAAATTCGGTTTACCTTTTAAGAAAGATAACAAATAAGATTATGGCAAAAGAATCAATGAAAGCGCGTGAGCGAAAAAGACGAAGAATGTCAGCCAAATATGCTGAAAAACGCAAAGCCTTGCTGGAAGCAGGAGATTATGAAGGACTTCAGAAATTACCTAAAAACGCTTCTCCCGTTCGTCTTCACAACCGTTGCAAACTAACCGGAAGACCCAAAGGATACATGAGAATCTTCGGAATCTCCCGTGTGACCTTCCGCGAAATGGCAAATCAGGGACTGATCCCGGGCGTTAGAAAAGCAAGCTGGTAAGATTTTGGGCAAATGCCCATAAAATCTATTCAAATACAAATCCGGTTCCTTTAGGAATCGGATTTTTTTGATTTTACTCTCCAATCCATCACCGATTTTAATGCTAATACTTTATTCCCTATTTTTACCGTTTATCAAAATTTCATGAAATGAGAAAAACAACATCATTACTTTTTGGATTTATCGCAATTTTTTGTTTTGCACAGGAAGATATCACTTATCAGGTTCCTCCACCTGAAATCCTTGAATTGGTGGATTTCCAACGCGCTCCCTCCATCTCCATGGACAGTAAAAAAGAACAAATCGTGTTCATGTACCGAAATACTTACAAGACTTTGGCCGAAATTTCAGAAGAAGAAATGCGATTGGCAGGACTTCGTATCAATCCCAAAACCAATATATCCAGCACGGTAACTTATGTGAATAATATTCAATACAAAAAATTCAAAGACAGAAATCCCTCTCAAATCAAAAATTTACCAGAAAATCCGAGGCTAACCTATTTTATCTGGAGTCCGGATGAAACCAAAATGGCTTTTACCCATACTTCTCAAAGTGGTGTGGAAGTTTGGGTAGTAGATTTCAAAACCCTCAGCGCCAAAAGACTGACACAGGCCAATGTCAATGCCAATCTCGGAAACCCGATTACCTGGTTCAAAGACAGTCAATCACTTTTGGTCAGAATGCTGCCCAATGACAAACCCCAATTGGTCGATACTGAATCCACGCTACCAACCGGACCAACTGTGACGGTGAGCGACGGAGTTCTGGCACAAAACAGAACTTATCAGGATTTGTTGAAAAGTAAAATAGATGAAGAAAATTTTGATATCCTGACCACTTCCGAACTGTATAAAGTTGACCTGAACGGAAAGGCAACACTTTGGAAGGGAAAAGCGATTTATAGAAGCGAATCCTTCTCGCCCGACGGAAACTTCGTGATGATTTCTACCATCGAAAGGCCGTATTCCTACATCGTCCCACTCAGTAGATTTCCACACACCACAACGATTTACGACAAAAACGGGAAATTGGTTTCCGAGTTCAACAAAAAACCACTGATTGAAGATCTACCCAAAGGATTTATGTCGGTAGAAACCGGCAAACGAGCTATTAATTGGAGGGCCGATCAACCGGCTACTTTGATTTTCGCAAAAGCTTTGGACCAAGGAGATCCTGCCAACGAAGTAGAATTTCGTGATGAGGTTTTTCAACTTACAGCACCCTTCAGCGGACAGCCGCAATCCATCGCCAAAACCATCGGTAGATATTCAGGAATCAGCTGGGGCAATGAGAATTATGCCTTGCTTCACGATTACTGGTGGAACACGAGAAATACCAAAACATATCTGATAAACCCGTCGGATTTTTCCCAAAAACCACAAATCATTTGGGACAGAAATTATCAGGACATATACAGCGACCCGGGAAATCCCGAAACCAAACGAAATGAATTCGGACGCTATGTGTTAGACATTCAGGATGACCATATTTTTCTGTTGGGAGACGGATTTACTGAGAACGGGCAATTCCCTTTCATAGACGAACTCAATTTGAAAACTCTTAAAACCAATCGATTGTATCAGTCCAATCTGACCGATAAAAAAGAGGACATCACTTCGCTTTTGGATATCAAAAAAGGAGAAATTTTAGTGAGAATGGAGTCTAAAAATGAATATCCGAATTATTTTGTTCGAAATCTAATCAAAAGAATTGCACCGATTCAGATTACGCACTTCGAGAATCCATTTAAAAAGATTGAAAATGTTCACAAAGAAGTCATCAAATACAAAAGAGAAGACGGCTTGGAACTTTCTGGAACACTCTATCTTCCTGTGGGTTATGACATGAAAAACAAAGAAAAACTTCCGATGATTATGTGGGCTTATCCGGCCGAATACAAAGACAAAAGCAGTGCAGGACAAACAACCTCCAACCCAAATGAATTCACTTTTCCGTACTATGGTTCTCCGATTTATTGGGTAACCCGTGGGTATGTGGTGTTGGATGATGCGGCTTTCCCAATTGTGGGTGAAGGCGACGAAGAGCCGAACGACACTTTTATAGAACAGTTGGTTGCTAACGCAAAAGCTGCGATTGATGCAGTAGATCAATTGGGTTATATCGACCGAAACAGGGTAGCAGTCGGAGGACATTCCTACGGTGCTTTTATGACAGCCAATTTGCTTTCACATTCTGATTTATTTGCAGCCGGCATTGCCCGAAGCGGTGCCTACAACCGGACACTTACTCCGTTTGGATTCCAGCGTGAAGAAAGAAATTATTGGGAAGCCCCGGAAGTTTACAATACCATGTCGCCTTTTATGCACGCCGACAAAATGAAAACGCCTTTGCTCTTAATTCACGGCAATGAAGACAACAATTCCGGGACTTATACGATGCAGAGTGAGCGATATTTCAATGCGCTCAAAGGATTTGGTGCGCCAACCCGTTTGGTTATATTGCCCAAAGAATCCCATGGATACGCAGCCAAAGAAAGCATACTGCATGTGATTTGGGAGCAAGACCAATGGTTGGAAAAATATGTGAAAAACAGAGAAAAATAAATGTATCGTCCTGAAAAAATGATACAAGATTAAACAAATAATTTTTTATTAAACAGTACAGATATTCTTATTTGTACTGTTTTTTTTGTAAGATTTTGAATTTTTCAAAATAAACAGCAAAATCGTGGAGAATTATTAAAAATTTACACAAACACAACTAATTGATTATTAGTTAAATATCTAATTTTAATCAATTACAACCGATTATAACCGAGTATAAACAATTAGCTACCGACTGTTTTTAAGTGACTGTTTCATCTTTGCATCAGAGATTTGAGAAAAACGGAAGTCTCTTATCTAAATGTTAAATATTAAAATTTTAAGTTATGTCACTAAGAAACAAAGTTACCTTAATCGGTAGAACAGGAAAAGAAGTAGAAATCGTGAATTTCGAAAATGGGAAGCTGGCCAAAGTCAGTCTGGCGACCTCAGATTATTACACCAATAAGAAGGGTGAAAAAGTGGAAGACACTCAATGGCACAATTTGGTTGCTTTTGGCAGAACAGCCGATATCATGGAGAAATATGTACAAAGAGGAGATGAAATTGCGGTAACCGGTAAACTTACTTACAGAAGTTATGACGGTCAGGATGGAAACACACGATATTTCACAGAAATCCGAATGGACGAGCTGGTATTGCTCAGCCCGAGAAAAGCCTCCTGAACCCACTAAACCTATGTGGACGCCGGTCTGAAAGAAATTTCAGACCGGCTTTTTTGAATTAGTGTTTTTCTTCTGCCTTGAATTTTTTAAAATCAGTATTCAGAATGGCAGTGAGCACAATATAAATTCCAATCAGTAATAAAAAACTAAATATCCATAGAAAAAAACGATAATCAGGAATTGAAAGCCAAGGATAATAATAACACAATCCTTGGTAGAGCAGGATGAGTTCAGTCAGTATAATTCCCGACAAAAAAAGATATACACCTGCATTGAACAACCTGACAGCAAGTCTGTTTTTGAGCATTTGTTTGAACATAAAAAGGATGAAGGCACTGATGATTCCAAGCATCATCAAGTGAATAAACCCGATGACCGCCTGTCGATTGTCAAAAATATTTCTTGCAATCTCCGGCACCAAAGAAAATGATTGAAAAACAATTTTCATTACAAGTCCAACAGTAGCAAATATCAGTAATAGCTTTGAAAGTCTGTCGAGTTTTGAGAAGCGGACTTTGTAATTCGAACTGATAAGTTTGGATCCATATACCAAAGCAATCAATTGAAAAACTATTCCGGCATTGTTCAGCCATCTGAAAACGGAAAAGTCATAATACCAGTTAATAGGCAAGGAAAAAGTGAAAATAAGTGAGAGAACAAAGGCCCTGTGAAATATCCTGAAATTCTTGGAATCAGGAATCTTAAACAATTTGAAAACCAGAGCTACGATTGCAAATAGAAACCAGCCGTTCAGCTGAAAATGCAGAAAATATTGTATCATCAGCAAGGCAGGTTTGGATGTACTGCCCAGTAGCACGATGATGGGGCCAAGTGCCCACAAACTGATTGTGGAAAGACATAGCCAAACAATCGATGTACGAAGCAGGGTATAGGCTGCCGATTTTTTTCCCTTGATTTTTTTGAGTATTAATAGAGAGAAAATATAACTGAAAAGAATATAGACAGAAGAAGACACGATGGAGACAGTGCCATATCCTTCAGTAGGAAAACCTACAATCATCCCTATGACCGAAATTTCAGTTATCCAGAAAAGCCTTTGAAAATCTCTCCCTATTTTTCCGGTGAAATGTTGCGTCAGCAAAAGAAAAAGTGCCATATATACCCAACCGAGGATGGCCACATGCGAATGGGCATGCGTTATGAATTTAAAATTAAACGGCATGGGCTGAATAATCATTGTTCGAAGAATCATCCCGAACCAGGTAGCTACCAGAAAATTCAATACAGGAACCGCAAATAAATATTTTTTATGAATGGACATGAATGAATTCTGTAATCAATTGTCAAAATTATGGTTTTGATAAGAGATAAGCAGTGTGAATTCCATTCTTTTTGATTGTAAAATCAGGTACTCAGCAAATGATTGGTTTTTGTAATTGCTCTTTGGTCTTTCCATTGAATCCATTTTTCTCCTTTGATTTTACGCATGATATTGTCAAAATTCCGCATAATAAAAACATTGTAAATCGCTTCTGAAAGGTATTTGGGCTTGTGTGCAAGTGAACGAAGACTCACAGAAAAACCGGGCGTCAGGTATTTCATATAGTGCCACCACCCTTCCGGCATATACAACATTTCACCGTGTTTCAGATGGGCAGACATAGGTTTCAGATGTCTGAGTGCTGGCCATTTGTCAAAATCGGGAAAGTCAAAATCAATGTCTTCTCTACAAATCACAGAATACGGGATTTTGTACATGTATTTTGATTGTTCAGGCGAAACGAGGATACACTGTTTTTGTCCTGCAAAATGAAAGTGAAGGATATTGGCCAAATCTATGTCATAATGCATGAAAACATTTGAACCTTCACCACCAAAAAAGAGCATAGGGAGACTCTTGAAAAGTTTTAACCCCAAATCAGGATATTGAAAATCTTTTTGTAGTTCGGGAACTTGTTTGAGCAGATTGTAAAGAAAAATCCGTAAGTCGCAGGGTCCTTGCTGCAGCAAATCCACATATTCACTCATTTTCATTTTTGCCACAGGCTCATTTACTTTTTTTGAATAATCCACAGGCTCATTATTGTAGAGGGGCACAATTTTGTCACCGGCTATTTTTTTTATGTAATCAAAATTCCATTTCTCAAAAGCAGGCCAGTCTTTGGTGATATTCTCTATGACCACAGGCTTTTGCGGTTTTACATAGAATTTCTGAAAATCATTCGAAGTAATTTCACTTACTCTTTCCACCTCTGTGAATTCAAATTGCATAACATTATTTTGTGACAAAATTATGAAGTTAATGTTAAAAATTACAAAGTATTTTTATCACTGAAATGAATCACAACCCAGATTAGGTCAAATTTATTTATATTGCTTTATATTTCCAACCATGAAAAACAAGCTGACTTTGTTGCTTTTGACTGTTTGTGTTGTAGCTTTTAGCCAGTTGAAACCAGAAAAACCGATCCCTCAGTTATGGACCGAAATAGGTGAAATTCAACTGAAGAGCCAAGCTTTGGAAGTCAATGTCATCGGCAATACCGCCGATGTCAGGCTTTATCAGTCATTCAGAGTGGACAAAGCAGATTCGGCTACTTATCTATTTCCGGTCTCCACAACCGCATCAATTTATGAACTGACGGTTTATTATCCGGATAAAATTTTTACCCTTGAATCCAAAAACATGGACAACATGAGGAAACAAGTGATAGCCGAAAATAAAAGAGGAAAGAAAATTGGGTTGCTTCACAATGTAGAATCATTTGTCAGTATAAAACTCGATGATCTACCCAAAGAGCAGGACATCAAAGTGGTTCTAAAATTTGTACAGGAAATAGAAAGCGAAGAAGAATGGAAGTTGCTGAATATTCCGTCATTTGTGACAGAACAATACCAAAGCCTGCCCGAACAATTTCAATTTCAATTCCATATTTTTAGTCCAACACCCATTACAGAATCAGAAATCACACCCTATGATGCGAAATTCAATAAGATTTCCGAAAAATATAGGACTTATCAGTACCATGGGAGCGAAATAAATTCAGACATCGCATTGAAATTCAGTACCCGCGGTGGCAAAGCTGAAGCCGGTATGTTGGTTTATGAAGACAGAGGCTGTCGTTACATCTTGGGCATTGTTGATCCGCCAAAAGTCTTGAAACCCGAAGACATTGCGCCCAGAGAATATATTTTCGTCATGGATGTTTCGGGGTCCATGGTAGGATTCCCTTTGGAAACTTCAAAGGAACTCGTCAGCCGAATTTTGGATGATTTGAAACCCGAAGAAAAATTCAACATACTGTTTTTTGCAGGAGACAGCGGATTTTTGTCTGAGAAATCAGTTTTTGCCACGCCCGAGAATATTCAAGCTGCAATCGAAATCATCAACAGTCTCACCGGAACCGGCGGCACAAAAATGAGTGAAGCGATGAATAAAGTTTATCAATACAAACCCGACAAACATTACAACCGGATTGTGGTTCTGGTCACCGACGGTATGCTCACTCCTGATTATCAATTGTATCAGGGATTGAAAGACAATTTGAGTTATGCACAGTATTTTGTTTTTGGAATCGGTTATGAAATCGGTCGTCGGACAATTCAGCATCTTTCGGGCATTGCAGGTACAAAGCCTGTGCTGATCAGCGAGCAGGAAGATGCCAGAGAAGAATTGGATGATTTTTTTAATTTGATTAGGACTCCCTTGATGAGAAACATCGAGGTGAGTTCAAAACAACTGAATCTGAGCGAGACCTATCCGAATCAGTTCAATGGATTTTTATCAAGCGAATCAAGCAGCTTCGTCAGCAAAGAATGCAGCGGCAGAAGAAACCCACAACTGATACTGACCGGGGTTTCGGGCGAGAACAAATACCGCGAAGAATTCAACCTTCCCAACGACCAAAACAATGAGCAACTTGCAGTGCTGAAATATCTTTGGGCAAGAGAAAAAATTGATTTTCTACTTCAAGAAGAAGAACGATGCGGTGCTCCTTGTGTGAAGAGTGGAAGGTACAGAAACCAGATTGTTCAGTTGGGTGAGGAGCTGAATATTTCAACACCATACACTTCATTTATTCAGGAATCTTATGAAGCCGTCAATGAGCAAAAGGGGAGGAAAAATTCCTTGTACGCCAATATTTACAATGTATTGGTTTTTCAAAACGATTTTGATTCAGATTTTGACGGCATCCCCAATACCATGGATGAATGTCCGTTTGACCGAGGAGAGAAAAACAGAAAAGGATGCCCCAAAACCCGTGAAGAAAAGATGGCGAATGAAATCAACCGGATGATTGAGGGAATTGAATTTGATTTTGATTCCTATACAATCAAGCCTGAATTCTATGAGAAACTGAATACCGCTTCAATCATTATTCAGAGTTTGCCCGAAAAAAAATTCATCGTCGAAGGTCATACCGATGCAGCCGGAACCCCAGATTACAATATGACGCTTTCGCTGAACCGTGCCAAAGCCGTAGTTCAATATCTGAAATCCAAAGGAGTCAATATCAGTCGATTAAAAATCAGAGGAAAGGGAGACACCGAATTGCTCCATCCGGAATGTCGCCCACAAGAAGTCTGTGATGACCAAAAGAATTTTGAAAATCGCAGGGTGGTTTTTATGTTAATTGACTAAATTTGAAGCCACAAATCATAGCGTTGAGAAATATTATTTACATCGTATTATTTGGGATTTTCACCATTTCCTGCAGCCAACAAAAAGTGTTGAGTAAAACCAAGTGGATGGATACCGACTTGGACGGTGTGCATGACCTAAAAGATGCCTGTCCTATGGAAGCCGGCTCGCCTTTCAATTTGGGCTGTCCTGAGAAAACAAAATTGTCGCTTAATTTCGATCGAGAATCATCGAACGATTCAGATTTAGATGGAGTTCCGGACGACAGAGATGAGTGTCCCAATGTGTATGGTTCGCCTTTCAATCTGGGCTGTCCGTACAAATGATTTCATACAAAACAATCAATCAGAATCTACACCACCACCGTACATTTCTTTGTACTGCTCTTGTAATTTTTGCATTTCATCCATGAATTCTTTATTGGTCAAGGTTTTTCCTTTGGCAGGTCGTTGGATTTTCAGCTCTTCATCTTTCACCACAACATTCACTGCAGTGATAATCATCTCTGCATCATTGGCAGTGAATTCGGCTTTCAGAATCAGCCCGGGCAGACCCCAGAGTCGGTCGGGACCGTCTTTGAAGTTTAGCTTCGGACTGTACCATGCGGTTACTTGGATTGAATCGTTCATCACCCCCACAGCTTTGTAAGTGTCAAAACCAGCAATTTGTGCTTTGTCTTTTGAAATCTTCCAATCAAAATTTTCCAATGAATCTTTCACAAGATAGGTTTTGCCCAAATCGTAGGGCTTCAGATAATAACCTTCTGTAAAATCCTTGAACAAAGGTTCTTTGTCCATGGCCGAGATTTGACTTCCAATAATGCCGACTTGTGATTGCGCATTGCTGATTTTTTCTTGCAATTTGTATTCTGATTCGTTGTCGTTTGACTTGAGTTGATAGTCCATAAAGATACCATTCCCGATTTCTTGTCTCAACTGCTCCTGAATCTGAGCGCGCCATTGTGCAGGCACATTTTGAATGACTTGCTCCACATCCAATTTCACTTCCATCTGGTATTCTACCTGTAGGAATTGAGGCTTGCTCTGAGCATTCAGCACCCAGCTGAAATGCATAACAAAAAGGGCGATACAAACTTTTTTCATTCTTATGATTTTAATCTAATTGGTAGAACTTTTAATCAAAATGTTACACTGAAAGCGAATCCGATGTAATTTGTTTGTTCAAATTTTTTCTATTTTGAAACCAGCTTTGCTCACCGCTTTGATGATTTCTTCTTCGGTGACTTCCTCGGTTTCAACGGTCAGAATTTTGTCTGGATTCTGGGTTTCTACAGACCAATTGATGTTTTCAATTCTGTTCATGAAAGGCCTGAGTCCAGCCACACATCCGTCGCAGTTCACATTGGTTTTGAATTTTAAGATTTTCATTGGGACATATTTTTATGATTGATTAATTTTCTTTGATACTCGATGAGTGTAAAAAACTGATTTTCCACAAACCATCTCTTTTTATGAACCTTGCGCTTTCCAAACGGTTGACAGTCAAAATTCGCATGCCGTTGTACAAAAAACCTGCCGAACTTTTGAAAAAAACGAATGCAGAATTTCCTTCGATGCTTGTTCCGATAAATTCAAACTGGTTTTGTCGTTCGAGCTGGTTTCCCTTCAGCCTTTCGGCCTCCATATTTGCCTTCATCCCAATGACTTTTGAGCGGATAGAATCGGCGGTAAAAATGAATCCATCTTCAAACATTACAACCTCATCGACGAAATATTTATCAAAAGTGCTGATATCGGCTTTTGAAAACAATTCATCATACATTCGTACAATGCTTTGTTGAATTTCTATATGGGTTTCTGTTTGGGCTTTTGCAAAACCAAAAAACAATATCAGGCTCAAAATCGTTAAACTTTTCATTTTGCTGAATGAAGTTTCAAATATAATTAAATTGGAATTGGTCGTTGGCTATGAAATCTCAATCATTCTGTTTTTTTCATATACTTTTCTGGAATTCAATTGATAAATAATGACCGCCAGCAAACAGAGACCACCGCTGAGCAGAAACATATTGGAGAATCCCCAATGTTGAGCAACCGAAGCACCGAGCAGCATTCCTGCCCCTATGCCAAGGTCAAAACCGGTCAAATAGGTCGAATTGGCAGTCCCCCTTTTTGAAGCCGGAGCCATATTGATGTATACCGTTTGGAGGGCAGGGAAGAGGGTGCCGTATCCTATGCCGATAAAAAATGCAGAAAGACAATAAAAATAAATGCTGTTGAGCAATGCAAATCCTGTAAAACCCGCAACAATGACAATCAGCGCAAATGTAATGACAATGTGAATGTAACCACGGTCAACGAATTTACCAGAAGTGACTCTTGAGAGGATGATTCCGCAAGCCAGAAACAAAAAGAAAATACCGGAATTTTCAATGCCAATTTGTTTTCCATACAAGACTGCAAAGGCTACCAGCGTACCCCAACCAAAGGAGATGAACAGTTGATTGAAAAGAATGGGCAGTGCCTTGATTAGAATAAAACGGTCAAAGGACATGGGTGGAATTTTGTCCAATTTTTTTCTGATGGGCACTTTGATGAAACTCACCACAATCACCGAAAGTATTCCCATCGCCAACGCGCATCCAATCAAAGCGTTGAATCCGTATGCAGCATATATATTGACCGCAATGTAGGGCGCAATGGCCATCGCCAGATTGCTGTTTACACCAAAATATCCGATACCTTCCGCTCTTCTTGAAGCAGGTATAATGTCAATGGCCACTGTGTTGGCAGAAACGGTTGAAAGCCCCCAGAACATGCCGTGAAAAAATCTGAGAACCACAAAAAACAATACAGTAAATGCGAAAAAATAACCTACATAAGCCGCAACAAACAAACCAATTCCCAGTATCAGCAAAGGTTTTCTCTGAAAAACATCCACCCAGTATCCACAAAATGGACGGATGATCAGCAATGCAATCGCATAAGAAGAGAGTGCAATACCGATTTTATAAGGTTCGATTCCGAGTTCTTCAGAAAGAAAAATCGGGATGGTGGGCATCAGCAGGTTAAACGAGCATGCGACAAGAAAATAGGTGATACAAGCAATGATGAAATTGCTGTTCCAGAGTTTGTCCTTTTTTGTCATAAAACGACTCAAAATTGAGTTGCAAAAATAAATATGATTCGGCGCATAAAAAATTAAATCGAATGCTATTTATTGATGGCCCGATAAAAATCTACAATGATTCAAAAGTGTTTATTTGGCCTTTTTACAGTTGATAATTCGGATGCCGTCCACATTGGAAGTCAACAAAAGCGTTGATTTGTCTCCTGCCACAGAATAAATCCACATGGCATTTCCGTCCAGATTCAATTGCAAATCATCATCTAAAAACCAATAGCCTTCGCGTACCTCCGGTTCATCACCTCCTGTGTATTCAGAGCGTTTGTAGGTGAAATCCGGATAAAACTCAAACCAATTGTCGGCCACTTGTGCTGTGGGTGTTCTGTCTTCAATGGACTCATATTGTTGCAAAACCACATTCCACCTTCCCGAAGTAATCAGACCGGTGATTTCTTCACTGGTTTTGGGTGTGGGCACATATACATGGTGAATAAGCCCGATTTTGAAACCGCCGTCATAAGCATAATTGAGCAGCAAATTCATGTCGCTGATTTCTTCTATGATGGCTTTGTATTTGGTTTTTCCTTCGTCAAAATGAAGGTTTTTTGTTTCTTTGTCGTATGTCCATTTCCCGATGACTTTCCCACTGATTCCGCCAGGCATCTCATAGTGTCCGTCTTTTCTGAAAATCACCCAACTCGACTTTATTTTCTCTTGATCCTCTTCATCGATTCGCTGACCATCCGGACTAATGTTATAGGCGATGTTCCAAGTGCCGGTTGTAAGAAATTCTATGGTTCTGTCGGAGGTTGTTTCGTCCTGTGCCAATAGACAAAACGGAATGAGTATAATCATTAGGTATTTCATGTTTCCAAAATTAAGCAAATTTTCTCACAGCCTTCCGAAAAAACAGCTGACAAATTGGGCTTACTTAATGTGATTTATTAACTGTGGATTGAATTCATTCTCATCCTGACAAAACTCAGTTCTTTCAAAGCAATTAAATTTTGACCGCAGTAAAAATATCTTAACTTTGCAACGGGCAAGTCCTGCACAACCAGCTCCTGGTCAATCCCCCAGGGTGGGAACACAGCAAGGGTATCCGGTCGTAGCGGTGTGATGTAGTAAGCTTGCCCTTTTTATTTTTCACTCCAGCCCGAATTTCAACTCATGTTTTTTCAATTCATCATTTTCTTTTGAATGACAATTTTCTGTGAGAATTTCTTTTATTGAGTTTCTGTCCTTAAAACCTATATGCCTTTTGACATCCTCTCATGGTTGATTGAAATTTGGAACTGATGAGCGAATGAATTATAGTAAGACCGTTTTCCGCTTAAATCATTCAATGAAATATTCTTAAACTTCTTGATGCAAAATCGATATCATCTATTTTTGTTTGTGATTCATTTTATTTAAAACAAAAAACGGTATTTTTATTTGTATTGGTTCAAATTCAATCTTGGACAAGCGCATGTAAACTCAATAATTTGTTGTAGTTTTGCACCCATTGAATTTTGATCAATGGAACCCGACTCAGTTAAATACATTTTCGTAACCGGCGGTGTCACTTCTTCGCTGGGCAAAGGAATCGTCGCATCTTCACTCGGTATGCTTTTGCAGGCAAGAGGACATTCCGTGACGATTCAAAAATTAGACCCTTATCTGAATGTGGACCCCGGGACATTGAACCCATATGAACACGGCGAATGTTATGTGACCGAAGACGGGGCAGAAACCGATTTGGATTTGGGACATTACGAAAGATTCCTGAACCGGCCGACTTCACAGGCCAACAGTGTGACCACAGGCAGGATTTATCAGTCGGTGATAGAAAAGGAAAGGCGTGGTGACTATCTGGGAAAAACCGTTCAGGTGGTGCCACACATTACCAACGAAATCAAAAGGAGAATCAAACTGCTGGGCAGCAGTGGTGAATACGATATTATCATCACCGAAATCGGAGGTACGGTGGGAGACATTGAGTCATTGCCCTTCATTGAGAGTGTTCGTCAGATGACTTGGGATTTGGGAGAAAAAAACTCTATGGTCATACACCTAACTCTGGTACCTTACTTGGCCTCCAGTGGTGAACTCAAAACCAAACCCACCCAGCATTCGGTGCGTTTGCTGATGGAAAGCGGAATCCGTGCAGATGTACTGGTGGCCAGGACCGAATACCGTCTGCCCAAGGATGTAAAAGAAAAATTGGCATTGTTCTGCAATGTGAAAAAAGGAAATGTCATCGAGTGCAAAGATGCAGGTTCGATTTATGAAGTACCCCTGATGCTACACGAACAGAAGTTCGATGAAGTGGTACTGAAAACCCTGGATTTGCCCTTCGACAAAGAACCCGACCTGAACAATTGGAACAATTTTGTAGATAAATTCCAAAATCCTTCCCATCAGCTCGAAATCGCTTTGGTAGGCAAATATGTTTCGCTTCAGGATTCATACAAATCCATCACCGAAGCACTGGTGCACGCAGGCGCGTCTACTGACACAGGCATAAAAATAAGATGGGTCTATTCAGGGGAAGTTACTGCTCAAACAGTGGATTCACTGTTGGGCGGTGTGGACGGAATTTTGATTGCACCCGGTTTTGGCGACAGGGGAGTACTCGGGAAAATCATTTCAGCCAATTACGCAAGACGAAAGAAAATCCCGACCTTCGGTATTTGTCTGGGCATGCAGGTGATGGTGATTGAATTTGCCAGAAATGTACTCGGACTCAAGGACGCAGATACCACAGAAATACACGGACAGACAACTCATCCGGTCATCAATCTGATGGAAGGTCAGAAAAATATTACCAGCAAAGGCGGAACCATGAGACTGGGCAATTGGAAATGCCAGATTCAGAAGGGTTCAAAGGCCTATGAAATATACGGAAATGAATTGATTCAAGAACGGCATCGCCATCGTTACGAATTCAACAATGATTATCTCGACGATTTTGAGAAATCAAACTTTTGCGCTGTCGGAAAAAATCCCGACACCGGACTGGTTGAAATCATGGAACACAAAGAACTGCCTTTCTATATGGGCGTTCAATTTCACCCGGAATACAAAAGTACTGTGGTCAAGCCGCATCCGTTTTTTGTGAAATTTGTTGAAGCAGCTTTATTACAAAAACAAAATAAGAAGATTCATGCAACAGGAAAGAAAGCCGGACAATAATACTTTTATCGCAATGCTGCTGATGGGTGCATTGTTGTTGGGTTATATGTATTTTAATCGCCCCGATGAGGCGAAACTTAGTGAAACTCAGAGCCAAGAGCAATCCGATAAACAACAAATTGACGACAGCCAACAGCCTACAGCCAAGTTACAACAAAATCAAATGCCGGTCGAATCGTCGGATTCTACAGAAATAATTGTAAAAGCAGAAGATTATCAGTTAGAAAGCCCAAAGTTTCATGTGAAATTTTCAGGAAAAGGAGGGCATATTTCTGAGTTGGGTTTAAAAGGTTATACCGCTTATTCAGAGGATGATCAAAATCAGGATGAATCACTTTTTCTCATCAGTGAAAACAACAATAAATTCAACATAGAACTAAAAGCCAAAGACGGTAGTCTGATCAATACCTCTGAACTCTCGTTTGCTCCAACTGTACAAAAGCACGACTCTGTTACCATAGTGACCATGAGTTCCAGAGTAAACAACGGAAGTTTGGACTATGTTTATACCGTTGGCAATGATTATACCATTGGGTTTGAAATCAAATCAAACGGCATCCACGAACTCACCAATAGCAAAGAGTTGAAAATGAATTGGGAACTCAAAGCGGGCAGCATCGAAAAAGGAAAACAACAGGAAGCCTATTGGTCACAAACTTATTACAGATTCAAAGGCACTGATGATGTGGAGTATGAGCTATTTGGTTCAGACCGTTGGAGCGAAGAAAAAAGCATTGACTGGATTGCATTCAAACAACAGTTCTTCTCATCTATTTTGACCTTTGAAGAAGGTTTCCAGAAAGCCGTTGGTGGATCAGAACCGATTGATGAAAAAGTGGACTCGCTTCACAGCCGCGATTACCACTTTACTTCGGTCTTGCCGATTTCAGGTAGCGAACTCGATTATAAAATGCAATGGGATTTTGTCCCGTTGGATTACAAGATTCTGACACAACCACAATACAAAGGAAAAGATTTTGAGAAAATCATACCTTTTGGCTGGTCAATTCTCGGTTGGATCAACCGTAACTTCTTTTTGTTGATTTTTAACTGGCTTGCCAAAATGGGAATCTCCTACGGTTGGGTAATTTTCCTGATGACCATTGTTGTAAAACTGGTGTTGTCGCCTGTGATGTATAAACAATATCGACAGAGCGCGATGATGAGGATTCTCCGTCCTGAAATCAATGAAATCAACGAAAAATTCAAAGGCAAGGACAACGCAGTCAAAAGACAGCAATCTACCATGGAATTGTACAGAAAAGCCGGTGCCAACCCGCTTTCGGGCTGCTTGCCGGCACTCTTGCAGCTGCCAATATTTTATGCGCTTTTCAGATTCTTCCCCAATATCATTGACCTGAGAGGGCAATCCTTCCTTTGGGCTGATGACCTCACAGCATATGATTCGGCGGTCTCACTACCTGACTGGATACCCTTTATGAACGGACACATGAGTGTTTTTGCATTGGCCTACATCATTGCAATGGTGATTTATTTCAAAGTGTCAGGTTCCATGGACAGTTTCAATCAGCCTCCGCAGGAGGGCATGCCCGATATGCGGATGATGAAATACATGATGTATGTGATGCCTGTGTTCTTCTTTGTATTCCTAAACAATTATGCCTCAGGTCTGTCTTGGTATTATTTGGTGTCCAATGTCATTAATATTGGTATAGTGTTGGTAATCAAAAATGTACTAATCAACGACGAAAAGATTCACGCCAAAATTCAGGAAAACAAAGCCAAACCCAAAAAACAGAGCAAGTTCAGCAAGAAAATGCAGGAACTGATGAATCAGGCGCAGGAACAACAGAAACTTCAGGAACAGCGCAAAAAGAAAGGTAAGAAATAAAGGGTGTGAAAATTAATGCTCTTAAATGAAGAAATAAAAAAATCCCGCAACGAAAATTGCGGGATTTTTTATGAAATATTTTAGTTTTTTATGCTTCTTTGATTCTCGCTTTTTTACCTCTTAGATTTCTGAAGTAGAAAATTCTTGCCCTTCTTACTTTGCCTTTTTTGTTGATTTCAATTTTCTGAATTGCAGGCAAATTGACAGGAAAAATCCTTTCTACACCCACTTCACCACTCATTTTTCGGATGGTAAAAGTCTCTGTGCTTCCAACTCCTCTGCGTTGGATTACAACCCCCCTGAAAAACTGTGTACGGGTTTTGTTGCCTTCGGTAATTTCATAATAAACCGTGATGGTATCTCCGGATTTGAAGTCAGGATAGTCCTTTTTGTCAACATATTTGTCCTGAACATACTTTACTAAACTTTCCATTTTATTTGTTTAATTCGTTAACACTGAAAAACATACACGGATTTCGTCAGAGGTTTTGTCAATGGTGTGCAAAATTATAAACAAATTGTCAATCCTCCAAAGTATTTTTGTAAATATTTAATGCCTTCAAAAATTGCTGCTGTTCCACCTGCAAACGGTAGCCTTCGGTAATGGTCGGCCCGAAGGAGTAATTTACAAGAGGATTGATCAGATATGCGTGCACGCCTTCTTCTATCAGACGGTTTTTTACCACTTCGGCTGTGAAATAATTATTGAATACTTTCAGGGTAACAAATCTTCGATTTTCCTGTTCTTTGTTCATTCTATAAAATTAATGAATTTTATAAAACCGCAGACACTTCTCCCCAAATTGCTTTGAATTCTGTACCAAAAACTTCAGAAATTTCCTGCCCCTCCACTTCATAAGTCCTGATTGCATATACAATGTTCTTTTTGGGTGTTTTGATAGGTTGGATCGAGATTAAATCACCCTGAACAAATTCGTTGGACAAACAAGGAACCAATACAGAAATCCTTTCGATGTAATCACCCACCACAGTGGTTCCGATGATTAGACTGTAAGACATTTTGCCTTTGGTGGCGCATTCTGGATTCACCATTGTAAAATCAACCAATAAATCAAATTCTTCCTTCAATTCAAGGTATGTAAAAGGTCCTTCATTGGAATCTGACGGTTTTTCCTGAGAAAATATGATTCCAGACAAACACAAGAAAATGGTGACAAGAAGCCTTGGTTTCATTTGTGGGGTTTTGTTTGTGCTAAATTAAAAAAACTATTGAAATATGCTGCATCATACTTCACTTCCAATCAGTGCTTTTACGAGTTCAATGATTTTGGGCATTGCTTTGTCTGCCGCACTCAGCACCTCCTCATGAGAAACTGGCACTCGGATTTCGGGCCCGCCGAGGTCTGTGATTACAGAAATACAAAAAACCCGCATGGACTGATGATTGGCCACAATTACTTCAGGTACAGTACTCATCCCTACGCAGTCAGCACCGAGAATTCTCACCATGCCGTATTCTGCGGGCGTCTCAAAGGTCGGCCCTTGCAGTCCCAGATAGATGCCGGTTTTGACTTCGATTCCGTTTTGTTTGCCATAATTGACAACGAAATCAATCATTTTTTCGTCGTACGGATGAGACATATTGACAAATCTTGGTCCCAATGCATCTTCGTTTTTTCCTCTTAGCGGATGTTCGGGCATCATGTTGATGTGATCATTGATGACAACTGCGTCACCAACACTGTAATCAGGATTTACACCGCCGCTGGCATTTGAAAGGATGACTTTTTCAATGCCCAATCCTTTGAAAACCCGCATTGGAAAAGTAACTTCCTTCATGTCATATCCTTCATAATAATGAAAACGACCGGCCATCATCAATACGGTTTTTCCTTCGATTTCACCATAAATCAGTTTTCCGCTGTGTCCTTTGACTGTGGTTTGCGGAAAATTAGGAATGTCTTGATAATCAATAGTGACAGGATTGTTTACTTCCTCTTGAAGTTTCCCCAGACCTGAGCCCAGGACAATGGCAAATTCGGGTTTACCGGGTAAAATTGATTCAATGAATCCAACTGCTTCTTTAATTTTTTCCAACATAATTCAGTAATTTTTCTTTGAAGCCTTCATAATCATTCAATTCGACTTCAATGGGTAAATAAAATAAATTTTCTATCAATGCTGATTCGTCTTTCAGCCGCATATAGTCTTTTTCTGTGGTCAGTATGATTTTGTTGAGTGACTTGATGTTTTCGTATTTCCGGTCAATGTTTTCTACATCTGCTACCGAGAAATTATGGTGGTCGGTAAATTCAAGGTGATGAATTTTTTTGAATCGTTTGCCTACAAAATCCACAAAAGGTTTGGCTTTGGCGATTCCGGTCAACAAGAGTACTTCGTATTCCGGCCATTCGTCTGAGTGCAGATTGAATCTGTAGCCAATGGCATTGTCGCTGTAAACAACTTTTGAGAAAAATACTTTTTGGTGTGGTCGGGCTTTGATTCTGGACAAAACTTCGTTGTATTGTTTGGTTGTGAAATGGTCGGGACATTTTGTCACCACAATTATATCAGCCCTTTTGGCGCCCGAACGAGGTTCTCTCAGGTTCCCGGCGGGCAATACGAAATCTTTATAATAGGGTTCATCGTAGGTGGTGAGCAGAATTGAAAAACCAGGTTTCACACTTCTGTGTTGATAGCCGTCGTCCATCAGAATGACTTCTGCATCATACATGTCCACGAGGTGTTTGATGCCGTTCGTCCTTTTTTCACAAACAGCCACTACAACCCTGTTTCTGAGTCGGTTAAAAAACTGCAAGGGTTCATCGCCGATGTCATATACCTTAGAACTGTAATTGGCAATTTCCAGCCCTGAAGTTTTTCTACCGTAACCCCTGCTAAGCATGGCAGTACGATAATGATCTTTGAGTATATCCGCTACCAGCATTACGAAAGGTGATTTTCCTGTACCTCCTACTGACAAATTTCCTACACAAATAATGGGGACATTAAATTTATGAGACGGAAGCAGGCCAATGTTGTAGGCCAGATTTCGCAGGCTTGAACCTATCCAGTACAGCCCTGAAAAGGGCAAAAGTAATTTTCTAAAGTTCATGTCAGTTTTTGAATCCGCAAATTTAAGACTTTCAAAATGCATTTGAAGTATATATCCTCATTTATGATTGATTTTTCAGTCGTGTTATTCATATCAGAAACATGTAAATTCTTTAATTAATGTTAAAATTGTTTGAATTGTGATAAGTTTAGAATCAAGAGATAAATAATATTAAAGTGAAATGACCCAAATTCAGTAGCCAAATTTAAAAACAACAATTATTTAATTGACTAAAAAACAATTAAATAGACAATAATCAAAGCAAATGTTGAGAAAGATTAGTTGCTTGTTGGCAAATGAGGTTTCAATTTTTAGTTATCAATGTTATCAATAACCCTGTTTTGTTATTCCCTTTTTAAGTCAACTCAGAAAATCACAACCATGGTTCTATTTTTTTATTTTCTCTTGATGTTGCAGTTTATCAAGGTTTTGTAGTTAATTATCGGTTGAATTAATTCAGCAGGAAATTGGATATCATTTTCATTTGTTTATTTTTGTTCACACATTTTTCAGAATGACTCGATTAAAGCGTATGAAAAAGAATCTGTATCTGCTCCTTCCGATGTTTGTCATTTCGTTGACTGCGATCATTGTTGCATTGGATTTCATCTTTGAAAATATCCCCCACAAACTCGTGTTTGTCGCAAGGTGGCTTTCCATTCTGAGCCTGATTCCATACTGTATCAAAAAAAGGTCACTGACCAGTTGGATTCTGCTGAGCATTGTCATCGGTGCTACGATGGGTTATGATTATCCCAATTTGGCCAAATCGCTTCATCCGCTGAGTCAAGGGTTCATCAAATTGGTGAAAACCATCGTCGGCCCAATTTTGTTTGCCACCTTGGTGTACGGAATTGCCGGTCATTCAGATTTGAAACAAGTGGGGAGAATGGCTTGGAAATCATTGAGTTATTTCTATTTTGCTTCCACCGTTGCATTATTTATCGGACTGGCAGCCATCAACATAACGCAGGCCGGAAAGGGAATAGAAATGTCTCATGTGCCTGAAATGGAAATTCCCGACCGTGCCAATGCAACGGCCGTTTCTGACTTGAAAGAACTCGAAGGATTGCCCGACAATGTGCACTGGATTTTCAAGACAACTTCTTTTTTTAGGGATATTTTTCCTGAGAATATTGCCAAATCAATATACGAAAATAAGGTGTTGCAAATTGTTGTCTTCGCAGTGATTTTTGGAATCGGACTCGCTTTGGTAGAAGAGAAAAAAAGGAAACCCTTGGTAGATTTCATGGAGAGTCTGGCCGAAACCATGTTCAAATATACCCATATCGTTATGTATTTTGCGCCCTTTGGTGTAGGTGCTGCCATGGCCTATACTGTCGGACACATGGGACTGGATATTCTGAAAAATTTGGCCATGTTGCTGATGACGCTTTACGCCGCTTTGACCGTGTTTCTACTTGGAGTTTTGTTACCCATCGCACTCTATCTCAAAATACCCATCAGAAAATTTCTTACAGCTATCAAAAAACCTGTTTCCATTGCTTTTGCCACCACAAGTTCTGATGCAGCACTTCCGCTGGTAATGACCAATATGGAGAAATTCGGAGTGCCCCGCAAAATCGTTTCTTTTGTTGTACCTACCGGCTACAGTTTTAACCTGGATGGGACGACACTTTATTTGTCGCTGGCTTCTATCTTCGTCGCTCAGGCGGCCGGAATGCATCTTTCTTTCGGGCAGCAGCTGTTGATTTGTTTGACTTTGATGATTACGAGCAAAGGTGTGGCAGCTGTACCCAGGGCTTCGTTGATTATTCTGATAGCCACAGCAGATCAGTTCGGTATGCCGCTTTTTGTCATAGCAGCCATCCTTGGTATCGATGAGTTGATGGACATGGCGAGAACTTCTGTGAATGTGATTGGAAATTGTTTGGCTTCAGTTGTGATTGCCAAATGGGAGGATGAATTTGATACAGAAAAAGCATTGAATTACATTGAAGATTAAACAGTTGATGAGAAATTATGTCATTTCATTTTTGTTGGTCTCAGTGATTTGTTTTTCAACCAACTGCAAGTCCGAGAAACGAAAAATCAAAGAACACAATGAAATCGTTGAAAATACAATCAATGCATTTGAAAAACAATTGCTCAACCAGCAGCTGGATTCAGTTTTTTCAAAATACAATTTCAACGGAATTATCGCTGTTTACCGGGACAGTATCTCGTTGTACCTTAAAACGCAAGGATATGCTGATTTTAATCTCGGAACCCCAATCGATTCATTGACAGTTTTCGGAATAGCTTCCAATTCAAAACAATTTACCGCTGTCATGATTCTTCAATTGATGGAACAGGGGAGACTAAGTTTGGAGGACAAAGTTTCTGATTATTTGGATGAATTCAAAAATCCTTCATACAAAAATATCACTATCCAACAACTGCTCAATCATACTTCAGGTTTGAATTACATGGGGGGTGGTCTGTTGTTTGAAAGCGGAACTGATTTTCATTACTCCAACGAGGCTTACAATATGCTTGGAAAGCTGATCGAAAAACTAAGCGGTAAAAGTTTTGAAGAAAATGCGGACACACTTTTCAAACAATCCGGACTGGAACATACCTATACAAACAAAACCTTTGATGCCGTCAATTCTGCGGGTGCTTGGATCGGAAACCGCAACAAACCATCAAAAGTTCCCAATATGCCTGACCGATTAAGTCAAAACGGAATTGGCAATCCCGCTGGAGGTATTTTGTCAAATGTGGTGGATATCAACCATTGGAACCAACAACTCTTTGGCGGAAAAATTCTCCGCCCCGAAAGTCTTGAAAAAATGACCCAGCAAACCGCTACGAGAATGAGGCATTTTTTTGCCAAAGTGGGCTACGGCGATGGTATCATGATGTATGGTGAGGGGCCGTTGGCCTATTTTCATACGGGTTATGTGAAGGGGCTGCCCTCTGTCAATATTTTTTATCCATCTACCCGTACTTCTGTGATTATTTTGTCCAATTATGCCGATGAATCTAAAAGCAAAAAGGAAATTTTTGCGCCACATGCCGCAGTCAGAGAAATTACCGACGGAGTGCAATCCGCTGTGAGTCAAATCAGAGAAGAACTGATGTTGGTAGAAAACTAATCGGTCAGCACTGCGATTCTTCCATTGGTACCGACCAAATAAACTTGTTGGCCATATTTGGCTCTTTTACAACTGTGAAAACCGGTTTTTGAAATTGTTTCCCAGTTTTGGCCCCTGTCTCTTGAAAATGCGACATTTAACATTCCGCAGCTAAGGGCTTTACCACCATCGAGTAGGGCTACACCACTTTTGTAACCTTTTGGTGCTGAGCTGGGTGCTTTGATTTTGACATTTCTGTTTTCATCCATTTCAAAAATAAACAGATTGTTTGCTGAGGATTTTGGATTCATGAAATCTCCTCCAACGATCAATCCATAGGCTTGTTCTACAGAATAATCCATTCCGTTGGCACCAGAGGTGTCAGAATTTGTTTTGGGTAAATTGATTTTAATATTTTGTTCTCCACTGAAAATCAAGTCTGAAGAAGTCCCACCACTGACTACAAAAAATGAATTTTCGTCAATCAGTTTTAAATTGGAATTGCTGGCAGCAAAAAAGGCTTCGCCTTCGGCCAATTCAGGCAATTCAGATGAGTCAATCCGGTGCCAATTTTCACCACCGTCAATGGTTTTCAGAAAGAAAGCTTCTCCATCCACCGGGTCTCCCACAGTCATACCAATCAAAGGGTTTTTGTCGTAAAAACTTAAATCGTTTAGAAAAACATCGGGATGAATGTCAGTGAAAACTTCCCTCCAGTTCTTTCCACCGTCAGTGGTTTTGAGAATGATTGCTGGAGAAGCTATGGCGATGACGATGGCAGTTTCTGTATCAAAAGCGGCAATGGCTCTAAAATCTCGATTAGAAAATCCATCGGGATTTACCCATTGAAAAGATTTTCCACCATCAATAGACAAGCCTACGGTACCCATGTTGCCGCTGACCCAAAGTGTGCTGTCATTGACTACAGACAATCCCCTGAATGATACTTTTGACTTTTCAGAATTTTGCAATTGGATTTTCTGAGCAAAACACAAAACACCCGATAAAAACATCAAGAACAAAGCTTTGTTTTTCATGAAAACCAATTTTTAATTCTTATTTGGATTGCCGAATTCTTTCAGTGTGTGGACAAAATAAAAGAGTACAGACATCACTGCCATTAGTACCAGTCCACTGAGCAGGCCAAAGGACAGTGAAATTCCTGGTGGCATATCTTGGTACAAACCTGCAATACTCGTCCAGCCGAACATCGATAAAAATGCAATGATATTCTTAAACGAAAAAAACCGTGAAAAGATATGCGTACGGGTTCGGTCAGGTGTTTTTTTGATAACTGTAACCATCAACTGATAAAAGAACAGAAGAGTGGCGACAATCGAAATTATCCAGAGCATTTGTTCATACCATATCAATGACTTAAACCAGTTGAGCATAAGTATTTAATTTATCGCAGTTTTAGCCTGCAGGTTTCTGATTTTCACCTTCTTCTTTTTCTCTTTGCTTAGGTTTTTGCTTTGGGTTGATAGGTTTTGTTGAAGTTGTTTTTGTGTGTTCTTTTTTTTCTTCCCCTTTCAGGTAGGTCGGCAGTTGCATTCCGGCCATGTTGAACATGTCTTCCAAGGGCGGAACTGCTTTGTAAATTCCTGAAATGAAGTTGGCGGTAGAAGTTTTGCCGTCGGCATTGTTACCGTTGCCGTCCCAAACGGTCACCTTATCGATTTTGATGTTTTTAATCGCCTCGGCTTGTGTTCGCACCAATTCCGGTAGTTTGTCCGCAATGAGCAACAATACTGCATCTTTGGAGTCATCTCCGGCGGCTTTCACAATTTGCTCAAGTCCTTGTGCTTGTTTGGTCAGTATTTCATATAAACCTTTTGCTTCGGCTTCTTTTTTCAATAAAATTGCATCGGCCTCACCTTTGGCTCTTTCCCGGATTCTTTCAGCTTCTGCTTGGGCTTCGATGACAATTTTACTTTTCTCGATTTCAGCCGGCACCACAATGTTGGCATGCTGGGTGGCTTTGTCTCTTTCGGCCCTTTTCTGTTCGGCTTCCTGTTCAGCCTCGTAAGCTTCTTTCAATGCGTTTGCCGACTGGACTTTTTCGGTTGCAACGGCTAATTTTTCGGCCTCTGCCTGTCTTTGCCTTCTTTTGGCATCGGATTCTGCGATTTCAATTTTGGCCAAGTTTTCTCCCTCAATCGCAATGGCATTGGCTTTGGCTACTTGTACCCTTTCATTTTGCATGGCATTGGCTTCACCAATTTTTGCTTCTGCCAATGATGCAGCGACTTGGGTTCTTTCGTTTTGTTCCGCTTCAGCTTCTCCGATTTTTGCTTGGGCGAGCAATCTGGAAACCCGGGTTCTTTCGTCCTGCTGTGCATTGGCTTCACCGATGGCTCCATCTCTGTTTTTCTCGGCTACCGAAACTTTTGCTTCGTTGATTGCTTGTGCGGCAGCTTCTTTGCCCAAAGCTTCTATATAGCCGGATTCGTCTTTGATGTCTGTGATGTTAACATTGATCAACTTCAAACCGACTTTCTTTAATTCATTTTCTACATTTTCTGTAATGCTTTGTAGTAATTTGTCGCGGTCAGAGTTGATTTCCTCAATGTCCATCGAAGCTACAACCAAACGCAATTGGCCAAAAATTATTTCTTGTGCCAAATCACGAATGTCGTCGCCTGAAAGTCCCAAAAGCCTTTCGGCCGCATTTTGCATCACCCCAGGATCGGTTGAAATACCGATGGTAAAACGGGAAGGTACATTCACACGGATGTTCTGACGGCTCAAGGCATTGGTCAGATTGACTTCAATTGACATCGGAGTCAAATCCAAGAATGCATAGTCCTGAATTACCGGCCATATAAAAGCAGCACCTCCATGATTACACCGTGCTGACTGACCTTTGCCGGTTTTACCGTAAATAACTAAAATTTTGTCCGACGGACAGCGTTTGTATCTTTTGATGACTGAGAAAAACATGATTACCACAAACAGCATGGCAATCAGTAATCCAACAACTGCAGCAAACTGCGATAAACTTTCCTGAGCAAAAATTACTGAATAATTCATGTTATCAAAGGGGTTTAATGATTAATACTCCGTTTTTTGTGACAGAATCAACGACTACGAGCGTGCCTCTTTTGATGTCTTCAAATTCATCGGTAAGGGCGTCCATTTCACGCAAACTGCCTTGCACATTGATTTGAACTTTTCCCATTTTACTTCTTCTGCCTCCAACTTCTAAATAAACTTCTCCGGTTGAATGGACGGCGTTCTGATAATCCAGTGTACCGCTTTCGGTCATCCGACTGACATAATAAAATATTCCTGCCATAATCGTCATCATGACCAAACCGCAAATGCCCGCAACGATGATGGAAGTAATCAGCCCATAGCCATTGTTTAGACAGGCAATTCCTATCCAGCCGAAAATCGCAAAAAAAGCAACACCGTTTTTGAAAGTGAAGAACTGAAATCCTGCGCCACCATCAAAATCGGTGTCCATATCTGTATCCCCACCCAAAAAAGTGGTTACCAGCACAATCAGAAAAATGAAAGTGGCAATCAGGGCAATCAGCCAAAAAACCTGTTCAGGCGATGTCAGTTCATAAAACCAGTCAAGCATCTGCTAATTTATTGAATGGGCTAAAATACAAATTATTTGCAATTTTAACATTCTTGCAATATTCTTTTAACAAATTGAATGAAATTAAATCAAAGCAACAAAATGAGATTGATATGAGGCTTGAGGCATGGATTTTGATTATTCTGGACAAGGATTTTAAAAAAAACAATTAAGGAACAATAATATGGCGAGATGGGTTTATTTGTTATTTTTTATACTCATAGTTGAAATATATTCGTATCAGGCATTCAGAACAGCATTTGACAATAAACTCTTCAGCCGGATTTACCTGTTGGTTTCATTGGGAATCTTCATATTCTTGCTAATTTCTACACTTAGTTTTAATCAGCGTGCAGGACTGAATCATTTCTCGATGATTGTCATCGCAATTTTTTTGATGGTTTACATTCCCAAAACGCTGATCAGTGTATTTCTAATGGTTGAAGATGTAATACGATTGGTTTGGGGAATACTCAGGTATTTTGCTGGCTCAGGACAAGAAGTAACATTTTTGCCCGAAAGGAGGCAGTTCATCAGCCGTGCTTTGCTTGTTTTGGCTTCTGTGCCGGTAGCGTCCATGGTTTATGGTATTTGGAGAGGTAGATACGACTACAGAGTGACAAAAACCAAGGTGTATTTTGATGATTTGCCGGATGATTTTGATGGTTTTACGATACTTCAGATATCGGATACCCATTGCGGGAGTTTTGACAACCGAGAAAAAATCCGTTACGGCATTGATTTGATCAGTCAACAGAAATTTGACATGATGGTTTTTACCGGTGACCTAATCAATACAAGGGCCGAAGAGATGGACGATTGGTTGGAGATGTTTGCTTCTATCCCTATACCGGAATTTGGGAAATTCTCAATATTGGGTAACCACGATTATGGAGATTATCTTAAATGGCCAACTGAAGAAGATAGGCTCAACAACCAAAAAGCCATCAGAGATGTATATCCAAAAATTGGTTTTCAGTTGTTGAGAAACGAAAATAAAATTATCCGCAAAGGCAATTCAACCATCAGATTGGTTGGTGTTGAAAATTGGGGAAAAGGTGGTTTTCATAAATTAGGAGATTTGAAGAAAGCCACTCAAAATGTTGGACAGGATGAATTTAAAATATTACTCTCTCACGATCCTTCGCATTGGGACATGAAGGTGCAGAACAACCCGTTTAATTATCATCTTACGCTGAGTGGCCACACACACGGAATGCAATTCGGTATAGAAATTCCCGGTTTCAAATGGAGTCCGGTCAAATACAGATATCCGCACTGGGCAGGATTGTACGAAAACAAGGGTCGCTATTTGTATGTCAATCGTGGGTTTGGTTTTCTGGCTTTCCCGGGCAGGGTGGGAATCTGGCCTGAAATCAGTTTGTTAGAATTGAAAAAGAAGGTCTGAAGTTTCATGATTTCTTAGAAGTATCTCTTTATTTTTGATGAAATAAATTTATGTAATTTTGGGAATTATTAAATAATCCTAACGATTTTGAATTTCAGCTGGTGGTTTGCAAAAAAAATAGGCTTTGGAAAGACCAATAAAAACAATCTTTCCACCAGCATTATTCGTATTGGTCAACTTGCGGTTGCCATCGGAATCATGGTGGCATTGATTACCGTTTCCACGGGTATCGGAGCAAGAAAAGGCATCAAGCAAAAACTTGCTGATTTCAATGGACATATCACCATCAAACCATACAACAGCAATCAGTCATTCAATTCTGATTCGCTTACTTTACGACAGGATTTTTATCCTGAATTCAAACAGGTTCCAGAAATTACGCACATCCAGGCCATCGCCACCAAAAGCGGAATCATCAGAACTGTGGACAATTTCAGCGGCGTGGTACTCAAAGGCGTGGGGACAGATTTTGATACGCTCAGATTCAAACCTTATCTTATAAAAGGAAAGTTCCCGAAAATCTATCATGACAGTCTTTCGGATGAAGTGGCTGTCCCACAGAAAATTGCCAATGAAATGCATTTTGATGTGGACAGCAGTTTTGTGATTTATTTTATCAGTGATACAGGAAAACCATTGTACAGGCGATACAAAATCAGCGGAATTTTCAAAACTGACATCAAGGATTTTGACGATATATACATTATTGGCGACATCAAACAGGTGCAAAGGCTCAACCAGTGGAACAATAACACTGTGGGTAGTTTTGAGCTTTTTGCAAAAGACATTGAAAAGTTGGATGAAGTAGCTCAAAAAGTGAATGACCAAATAGATTTCAGTTTGTTTGCACAATCAGCCAACAGCACTTTTAGCCAGATCAACGACTGGATAAGCGTTTTTGACACCAATATTTTTGTGGTTTTATTCATCATGATGGTGGTGGTGGCCATCAATATGATTATGGTGTTACTGATTCTGATTTTAGAAAGAACCCATTCCATTGGTTTGCTCAAAACGATGGGGGCGACCAACTGGCGGATCCGTAAAATTTTTATTTATTATGCATTATTTATCATGATTCCGGGTTTGCTTGTAGGTAATTTTATTGGAATCAGCCTGTTGCTTGTTCAGAAATTCTTTAAGTTCATCAAACTTCCGGCCGAAAACTACTATTTGTCCTATGCACCTGTGTATTTGGATGTATTTCAGATTTTATTGCTCAATCTTGCAGCACTGTTGATTTCTGCCATGGTGCTGACACTTCCTTCTTGGTTGATTTCAAAAATCACCCCCAACCAGGCAATGAAAATCAAAGAGTAATTGATATCTTGGGTGATGGGTGATGGATGATGGGAGTTGGATGATGGATGATGGGAGTTGGGTGATGGATGATGTGTGATTGGGTGATGGGAGTTCTATAATTTCACTAATTGATACCGGCGTTCTGAAATAAGTTTACTAAATTGTTGTCAAATTTTTTCAGATGAAACCAAAAGATAGAATCCATGTACTTGATTTGAATTTTCTGGGAGGTTCATTTTCTATCGCTACTTTTTTAATTCCTTCCACAGACGGCCTTATACTGATTGAAACCGGCCCCGAAACGACATTTGAACGATTGAAAAACGCAATTTCTGAAGTCGGATATAACAGCAAGGATGTCCGTCATGTTTTGTTGACCCACATCCATTTTGACCATGCGGGTGCCGCATGGAAATTTGCCAAAAACGGCGCTTCGATTTATGTGCACCCCATTGGATTGCCACACTTACAAAATCCAGAAAAACTTTGGAATTCAGCAAAAATGATTTACAAAGAAGACATGGAAAGGTTATGGGGAGAAATGAAACCGATAGCAGCTGAATTTTTGAAACCAGCCAATGATGGAGATTTGCTTAAAATCGGTGAATTGAATTGGAAGGTTCATTATACGCCAGGTCATGCAATTCATCACAACGCCTATCAGTTAGGCGATGTGATTTTTACCGGAGATGTGGCAGGTGTCAGTATTCAGGGAGGACCTGTGGTACCTCCTTGTCCACCACCGGACATTCATATTCCTGACTGGAAAGCTTCTATCCAAAAATTGAGAAGTCTGAAGCCAAAAATGCTTTATCTGACCCATTACGGAGCTGTTCATCAAGTCAATAAACACTTGGATTCTCTCGAAATCATGCTGGATGAATGGGCAGATTGGATGAAACCATTTTTTGATGCGGGAGTCCCGGCGGAAGAAATAACACCCAAATTCATGGATTACACCAAGAATCAACTGAGAGTTCAAGGTGTTTCTGAAGCGGATATTGAACGATATGAACGAGCCAATCCCAGTTGGATGTCGGTCAGTGGCTTGCTCAGGTACTGGAAACTAAAAGCGCAGGGAAGAATATGAGTCAACTTTTATTGACCGTCGCATCATCACCGAGTTCCGCTATTAATTTTTCAGTCTTCTTTTTCTGATTTGATTTTGCTTTCAAGAGCGAATTGATGACGATGGCCAAAAGCATTACCAAGGTGGCCATATAAAAAAGTGGGGTCATTTTTTCTGAATCGCCAAAAATAAGATAAGCGATGATGATTCCGTAAACCGGCTCAAGATTGACATTTAGCAACAAAGTGAACGGGCTTACATTTTTCATCAATGATACTGACTCGGTCATCGGATAGGCTGTAAACAAACTTCCAAGTAGCAACAACAAACCAAGGTCTCTCCAAGAAACCGTCATCAATGCACCCACTCCATCAGCAAAAAGTAAGGCAACGGAAACAACCACCCATGCGCCTATCATTTCATAAAACATGATTTTTCTTGATGGAAATTTGTAATAAATCTTTGCATTAATTACAGAAAACAAGGCCGAAAGAAAGCTACATACAATTCCGTAAACTATACCCAGCCAGAAAGAAGGACTTGCATTGTAAATCAACAAAATACAACAGGAAACTACGATTGCCAGTATGATTTCCGATACATTGATCTTTCTTTTGAAAAACATAGGTTCCAAAAAGGCAGAAAACAATGCACCCGTCGAAAGAGTACTCAGCGCGACAGCCACATTAGATACTTTGATGGCGCCAAAAAAAAACATCCAGTGCAGTCCGATGATGACTCCGATTCCCAACAACATAATCAAATTACTGCCGTTGAGCGTTAAGTCCACTTTTCTGTATTTAAGTATGGCAAACAATACCAAGGCGGCCACTGTTACTCTGTACCAAACCAGCGGAATGGCGGAGGTTTCGATTAGTTTCCCCAGTACACCTGTGAAACCCCACAGCAGAACGATGAACTGTAACCGAAATTGAGTGGATGAAATCAATCTTAATTTTTCACAAAATTAAGACCTAAAATCTGAATTTGGGTTTAAAAACATCAAAATAATTTGCACAAAAATGGCCGGAAAATCCGGCCAATGTATAAAGATTGATTTTATGTTCAAGCTTCGATTGGATGCTCCACCAATTGTCTCCAACCGTATGGGTCTTCGCTGATGCCCATTTGCAAATCCACCAGTTTTTTCTTCAGTATGCTGCCAAAGCAATCCTCAGCTGGAAGTTCAGGAAGACTGAGTTTTTCTTCTCCGTATCCAACGGCCGCATAATTATTGACCACAACAGCGGTTCCAACACCGATGACTTCTTTGAGTTCTCCGCTTTTGTGAGCTTCATACACTTCTTTGACGGTAATCGGACGAACTTCTACCTCAATGCCAGCGTCTTCGGCCAACTGTAGTATGCTTTTTCGGGTGACACCGTTCAGAATTCTTTCGGATACCGGTGCAGTAAGTAATTTGTCACCAATTCTGATGATGACATTCATGGTGCCGGCTTCTTCAATCAAAGTATGGGTGGCGTCGTCAGTCCAAATCACCTGATCATAGCCTTCCTCTCGGGCGACCCTTGCCGGATAAAAGGAAGCACCGTAATTTCCGGCTGCTTTTGCAAAGCCTGTTCCGCCATTGGCAGCACGACTGAATTTATCGGCGATTTTGAGAGAAAGCGGTTTGTTGTAATAATTGGGCGCAACGGCCATCACGATAGAAAAAAGAAATTCGTCGGATGATTTGGCTGAAATGGCTTCTTCGGTCCCGAACATTACTGGTCTTATGTACAACGACATACCGTATTTGTCCGGAATCCATTGTCGGTCTATGTCAACAAGTGTTCTGATGCCATCCATGAAGATTTCTTCCGGAATTTGTGGCATATCCATTCTTACAGCCGATTTATTGAATCGCTCAAAATTCTCTTCGGGTCTGAAAAGATAAGCCTCTCCGTCCGGTCCTTTATAGGCTTTCATTCCCTCAAAAATTCCCTGACCGTAATGTGCCACCGAAACCGCCGGAGTGAACTCTAATTTTCCATATGGCTTGATGACGGGGACATTCCATTTTCCGTCTTTGTAATGGCACAACAGCATGTGGTCTGTAAATGCTTTTCCAAAAACTTTGATGTTGAAAACCTCAGGTGTGAATTTCGATTCCTCTATCTTTTGAATTATCATAACTAATTTTTTGATTAATTTTTCAGAATTGCAAATTTAGCCATATTTAATAGATTTTTGGCTTTGTAGCATGATAAATAATCGTTAATTTATTCACATAAATGCAGAATATAGTTGAATTTTTGAGTAGAATTCATCGGTAGTTGTTGAGTAGGATTTTTAATTTGAAATAAGTTAATACAGGACAAAAAACTTCGTAATTCGCTATTTTAAATCCGAATAATGCTTTCGCATTTTAATAAAATACTGAAAGGGAATCATTTTGCGTCTATAATACTCTTTATTGCCTCCTTTGCTATTTCTGAGATAGTATGAAAGCCGTCGATAGAAGCCGAAATGAGCTCTCACAATCGCCAGACAATGTGGGGGACCTTCGTAAATCAAAAACACCAGACCGGTAATTCCGTCCAAAATCAAACGACTGAAAATGACCCTGATTTTTTTTCTCTTGGGCAGGTTTTTGGCAAGCATGCCCAGGTTATTTCTAAAGTTGAGATAAGTTTTTTGTGGACTGTTGGCTTTTAGGGTTCCTCCTCCCAGATGGTAAACCTTTGATAAACCACAGTAAAACACCTTCCTGTTCTCGTGATTGAACCGCCAACACAAATCAATTTCTTCCATATGTGCAAAAAATGTTTCGTCAAAACCGCCACTGTTGATGAAATCATCTGTTCTGACAAAAAAGCATGCACCACTTACCCAAAAAACCTGCGCCGTATCGTTGTACTGCCCATAATCATTTTCCAAAGTCCAAAACACCCTTCCACGGCAGTATGGATAGCCGAAATTATCGATGAAGCCGCCACCTGCACCTGCATATTCAAATTTATTTGGATTTTTATAATCGAGGATTTTGGGTTGGGCTGCCGCTATTTCCGGGTTTTGTTCAAACAAATTCATCATTGGTTCGAGCCAGTTTTCAGAAACCATCACATCTGAATTCAGTAGACAAAAAAGCTCAATACCGGGATTTCGTTCAAGAATTTTTTGAATTCCGTCATTGTAGCCTTTGGCAAAACCATAGTTTTCAGGGTTTTTGATGACTTTCACTCTTGGGAATTCGGATTTCAGAATTTCCACAGAATCATCCTCGGAAGCATTGTCAATGACATAAATATCGGATTCTTTAGAATGCTCAATTACGGAAGGCAAGAATTCTTTCAACAGTTCCTTTCCGTTCCAGTTCAATATGGCAATGGCGGTTTTCAATAGTCGATTCCTTTTTTGTATTTCCATCTTTTGTGGCTCCATAGCCAGTTGTCTGGGTATGAATTGATAAGCGTTTCGAGTTTTCCAAAGAATTTTTGTACCACCTCCATTTCACCAAATTTTTCTCCGTCTGGGAGTATTCTTTCAAATGTTGTATGGTAATGGCCTTGTTTGATTTTGATTGTTTTGCAGAAGATGACCGCCATATTTTTCTTGACAGCGATTTTTTCAAAGCCCGTAAAAACCGGGGTTTCCTGGTTCAGAAATAGAATGTTTTGTCTGACCATGGATTTTTTTGGACTCTGGTCAGCAACAAAAAGATAGGTTTTATTTCCGTCGTTTTCTGATCTCATCATGTATCGTCCCGTGTCTTTCATATCGAGAACTGTAGTTCCAAACCGACTGCGAATTTTTTTGATTCGCTCATTCCAGAATTTATTTCGGATTTTGTGATAGACCGCAAGGGTTTGTTCGGAAGGCAGATGGTTGACCAGTCCGATGAACCACTCCCAGTTAAAAACATGACCGGCCATGAGAATCACATCTTTTTTTTCAATGAAACATTCATCAAATACTTCAATATTGGCAAAGGTATGCCGCTTGTTGAGTTCCGCTTGTGAAATCGAAAAACTTTTGAGGGTTTCTACCAAATAATCGGCGAAATTTCTGTAGAATTGTTTTGCAATTTTTTGGATTTCAGCTTTTGATTTGTTGGGGAATGATTTTTTCAGATTGTAGAGAATTACTTTTCTTCTGTATCTGATGATATAATTCAGCAAAAAATAAACCATGTCCGAAATAACATAAAGCACGCTCATCGGCAGACGAGAAATGCAATACAAAATTCCGTAAAAAAGTCGGTTCATCAGTTGAATGAATTAGTCGGCAAATTTAAGACATTCTTTCCAAAGCGAATCATTGGGCAGATTGGCTGTCAGTGTGATTTCTTCTTTTTTTACCGGGTGTAAAAAACTAATTTTTCGTGCATGAAGCGAAATTCCACCGTCTGGATTTGAGCGTTTGGCACCGTATTTCAGGTCGCCTTTGATGGAATGTCCAATGAAACTTAACTGTGCACGGATTTGATGTGAACGACCGGTATGCAATTCAACTTCAAACAGCGAATAATGATTGAGGTGACCAAGTACCCGGTATTCGAGAATTGCTTTTTTTGCTGCTTGATTCGGTTTTTTATAAACGCTTACTTTGTTGTTTTTCGGATTTTTGCTGAGATAATGTTCCAGTATTTCAGATTTGATTTGCGCCTTTCCTTCGGTGATGGCCCAGTAAATTTTTCTAACTTCTCTGGTTTTGAACACTTTGTTCATTCGGGTCAATGCTTTGCCGGTTTTGGCAAAAACAATGATTCCGCTGGTGGGGCGGTCCAGTCTGTGAATCAATCCCAGAAAGACATTGCCTGGTTTTTTGTCTCTGATTCTGATGAATTCTTTGATGGTTTCAATCAACGAATCATCACCGGTTTTGTCGCCCTGTGACAATTCTCCCGGCAGTTTGTTGATGGCAATCAGGTGATTGTCCTCATACAGAATTCTGTCTTTGATGTTTCTCATTGAGCAGATAAAATCTTTGCGAATCAGTACTGTTCATTTTCATTAGGGAAATCCAGATTTTTAACATCCTTAACATATCTACCGACCGCCTTTGTGATGTCGTCGTATAGATTGAGGTACTGTCTCAGGAATTTCGGCTTGAATTCGTGTGTCATCCCCAGCATGTCATGTACGACCAGCACTTGACCATCGCAATACGGACCCGCACCGATTCCGATGGTGGGTACTGAAATGCCCTCGGTTACTTTTTTGGCCAGTACCGCAGGAATTTTTTCCATTACCAATGAAAAAACACCCAGACCGTCCAGTAATTTGGCGTCTTCCATGAGTTTGTCTGCTTCTGCTTCCTCTTTGGCCCTGACTTTATAAGTTCCAAACTGATAAATTGACTGCGGGGTCAGTCCGAGGTGCCCCATCACCGGAATGCCCGCATTAATAATTTTTCTGATTGATTTTTCAACCTCCACACCTCCTTCCAGTTTCACTGCATGTGCACCTGATTCTTTCATGATTCTCACTGCAGAATCCAATGCCCTTTGCGGGTCTGATTGATATGTACCAAAGGGCAAATCAACGATGACCAAGGCCCTTTTGACCGCCCTAACCACAGATTGAGCGTGATAAATCATCTGATCGAGGGTAATCGGCAGTGTGGTTTCATGCCCGGCCATCACATTTGAAGCAGAATCACCGACCAATATGGCGTCAATTCCACCGGCATCCACCATCTGTGCAATGGTAAAATCATAAGAAGTGAGCATACTGATTTTTTCGACACCTTTCATACTTCTGATGGTTTCGGTCGTAATTCTTTTAATTTCTTTGTTCACTGACATGGTTTTCAAATTTTCAGCTAAGGTAGGATTATTTCGGTTTTAAGTCTTACTTTTGCTTGGCCAAATGCACTGTTTGATTGGTTTATTAATCCGTCTAAGAGAAGTACAATTGGCCTGAAGTAAATTAAAAAGAATGAAAATAACTGTTGTAGGAACAGGATATGTTGGATTGGTTTCCGGAACTTGTTTTGCAGATGTAGGAATTGAAGTGGTCTGCGTTGATATAGACAAGAAAAAAATAGAAAGTTTAAAAAACGGAATCATTCCGATTTATGAACCTGGATTAGAAGAGTTGGTCAATAGAAATTACAATAACAAAAGACTGAAATTCAGTACAGATCTTGGAGAAGCCATTCAGGGGAGTGAAATTGTTTTTATAGCTGTCGGCACACCTCCGGGTGAAGATGGTTCGGCCGATCTGAGTTATGTACTGGCAGTGGCTCGCGAGGTAGGAGAGAAGATGACTGATTATCTGGTGGTGGCGACCAAAAGTACGGTTCCTGTAGGAACAGGAGAAAAAGTGAAGAATGAAATTGCTACTGCATTGAAAAACAGAAACTCTGTACTTGAATTTTCGGTAGCCTCTAATCCCGAATTCTTGAAAGAAGGTGCGGCTGTGGAGGATTTTCTGAAACCTGACCGGATCATCATCGGCACTGAGGACGAGCGGGCAAGAACCATTATGCACAGGCTTTATCAACCTTTTCAGTTGAGCAGCGACCGTATGATTTATATGGACATTCCATCGGCTGAAATGACAAAATACACCGCCAATGCGATGTTGGCTACCAAAATCAGTTTTATGAATGACATCGCCAATCTTTGTGAAAGAGTGGGTGCGAATGTAAATCTGGTCAGAAAAGGAATAGGCTCGGACAGTAGAATTGGAAACAAATTTATTTATCCGGGTACGGGATATGGAGGTTCCTGTTTTCCGAAAGATGTGAAAGCAATCATCAGAACTGCCAAGGAGTTTGACTATGAACTGAGGGTTTTGCAGGCGGTTGAAGCAGTCAATGAAGACCAAAAAGGGGTACTTGTTCAGAAAATCATCTCACATTTCGGAGAAAATCTTTCGGGCAAAACTTTTTGCCTTTGGGGGCTGAGCTTCAAACCCAACACTGATGATATGAGGGAAGCACCATCCATTGTTATCATTGAGGAATTGTTAAAAATGGGGGCTGTGGTCAAAGCATACGACCCGATTGCAATGGAACATGCCAAAGCGTATTATCTGGGCAACAAAATTGAATACTGCAGCAATGCGTATGAGGCTGCAGACGATGCCGACGCATTGTTACTGGTCACCGAATGGTCTGAATTCAGAATGCCAAAGTGGAAAACGCTGAGCAAACTGTTGAAAAATAAAATACTATTTGACGGAAGAAACATCTATGACGGACAATACCTCAAAGAACTTGGGTTTACTTATTACGGCATTGGTGTAAATAATAAATAAATGAAAAAGAATTGTCATATGAAAATTGGAATTACCTTTAGTACCTTTGATTTGCTTCATGCCGGACACATCAAAATGTTGGAAGAAGCCAAAAGGGTTTGTGATTATCTGATTGTGGGACTACAGATGGATCCAAGCATTGACCGCCCTGAAAAAAACAAGCCCACTCAGTCCATTGTAGAACGATACATACAGTTGAAAGGTTGTAAATTTGTGGACGAAATTGTCCCTTATGTAACTGAACAAGATTTGGAGGATATTCTCAAATCATTTAAAATCGATGTCCGTATCATCGGAGATGAATACCGCAACAAGGAATTTACCGGTAGAAAATATTGTGAAGAAATAGGTATTGAGCTTTATTACAACAGAAGAGATCACAGATTCTCGAGCTCAGGATTAAGAAAGACAGTGCATGAACTTGAAAATCTTAAAGTTATACATAAAAAGTCTAATTAATTTTGAAACAAAAAACAATTGTCGTAACAGGTGGAGCAGGTTTTATAGGTTCTCATGTTATTAGAGAATTTGTTAAGAAATACCCGGATTATCTGATTATTAATCTGGATTCACTCACCTATGCAGGAAACCTTGAAAACCTAAAGGACATTGAAGATGCACCCAACTATCTTTTCATCAAAGCCGATATCACGGATGAAATTGGGATGGACAAAATTTTCACCAAATATCAGCCTGAAGGCGTCATCCACCTTGCTGCAGAATCGCATGTGGACCGTTCGATTTCTTCCCCTTTGGAATTTGTGAAAACCAATGTGCTCGGAACGGTTGTGCTACTGAATGCCGCCAAAAAAATATGGGATGGAAATTTTGAAGGAAAAAGATTTCACCACATATCTACGGACGAGGTGTACGGAACGCTGGGAGAAACCGGATTTTTCACCGAAGAAACGCCCTATGATCCGCATTCGCCTTATTCTGCATCCAAAGCAAGTTCTGATCATTTTGTGAGAGCTTATGCAGATACTTTCGGTCTGCCTGTGGTCATTTCCAATTGTTCGAACAATTACGGCCCGAATCAGTTTCCTGAAAAATTAATTCCGCTTTGCATTCACAACATTATTCACCTCAAACCTCTGCCGGTGTACGGGGAGGGCATCAATACACGAGATTGGCTTTATGTGATTGACCACGCCAAGGCGATTGATTTGATTTTTCATCGGGGCAATAACAGTGAAAGCTACAACATAGGTGGATTTAACGAATGGAAAAACATTGACTTGGTCAGAGAACTTTGCCGTCAGATGGACGAAAAGTTGGGACGAAGCAAGGGAGAGAGTGAAAAGTTAATCCGTTTTGTGAAAGACCGCCCGGGCCACGACTTGAGATATGCGATTGATGCTGACAAAATTCACCAGGAATTCGGTTGGCGACCCACTGTGACCTTCCAAGAAGGTTTGTCAAAAACCATCGATTGGTATCTATCCAATCAAGAATGGTTAGAACAAGTAACCAGTGGTGCTTATCAGAAATATTACAATGCTTTGTATTCAGGTAGAGAGCGGTTGTAATCTGACTTGTCCATCTTCAATCACAAGAGAACAAAGAAAAGTTATAATTTTATGTAATTTTGGAGCAACAATAATTGCCAAACGACAGTTCAAATGAGCAATAAAATGAAAGGAATCATACTTGCCGGTGGTTCGGGTACCCGGCTTTATCCGTTGACTATTTCGGTGAGCAAACAGCTGATGCCGGTTTATGACAAACCGATGATTTATTATCCTTTGTCCACGCTGATGCTGGCAGGTGTCAAAGAGATTTTGATTATCACCACACCACAAGACAATCATGCTTTCAGGCGATTGCTTGGCGACGGCAGTCAGATTGGTTGTCAGCTCAGCTATGCAGTTCAACCTAATCCTGAGGGTCTTGCGCAGGCATTTATTATCGGTGAGGAATTTATCGGAGAAGATGCAGTGGCGCTGATTTTGGGTGACAATTTGTTTTATGGTGCTTATTTGCCGGAATTGCTGAAGAGCAAAACCCAAATCAAAGGTGGATTTGTATTTGCATATTCGGTTTCAGAACCGGAAAGATATGGGGTGGTCGAGTTCGATGAAAACGGAAAAGTAATTTCAATTGAAGAAAAACCCGAGAATCCCAAATCAGCTTATGCAGTACCTGGGCTGTATTTTTATGACAACCGGGTGGTGGAATTTGCCAAATCGTTGAAGCCCTCCAAAAGAGGGGAACTCGAAATTACCGACATCAACAAAAAATATATTGAAAAAGGTGAGTTGCAAGTAGGTGTACTTGGTAGAGGGATTGCTTGGTTGGATACAGGTACCTTTGATTCACTCCATCAGGCCACTGAATTTGTGAGAATCATAGAAAAAAGACAAGGACTGAAGGTGAGTTGCATTGAAGAAATCGCATACAAATATGGGTACATCAGCCGAGAACAGCTTCTTGAGTCGGCAGAAAAATACGGAAAGAGCCAGTACGGCAGTTATTTGAGAAAAATAGCCGGTTGAGTATTACAGAAAATCATCTGTTAAATCTTCCAGTTCGTATTGGTTAAGGAATCCCTGATGAAACAGTAGTTTTTTTCCGTTTTTATAAAATGCGGTCGAAGGGATTGCACCTATCCAGTCAGGTTCCAGTTCCAGAATTAGTTCCATGATGGGTCTCTCATCGTCTAATAGAAATACATCTACGGTGATATTGTGCTTTTGCACAAATCTTTTGACCCGAGTATTGAGTAATCCCTTAAAATCAAGCGAAATCATAATCATTTTGAATTTCGGATTGTCGCTATGTATTTTGTTTACTTCCATAAATCCAGGAATTTCTTCAATGCATGGTTTGCACCAAGTAGCCCAAAAATTAAGCACATAGAGCACATCATCTTTTTGCTCTATTATGGAGCTGAGTTCTTGGAAATCAATTTTTTTTAGTACCGCCTCCTTGTTTTGTTGGGCAGAAATCAATCCCCAGAAAATAAAAGTAGCTGTAAAGAAAATATTTTTCATACGAATTTATTTACAAAAATCATATTAATCATTTTGCTGTCAATCACCAATATTTGTCAATCATATAAATCATCTGTGCCATCACCACCGCTCCCAGATGCAGTTCTCTTTTGTTGACTTTGTCAAAGGTGTCAGCTTCGCTGTGGTGAAGGTCAAAATATCTTTGTGAATCTGGTTTGAGTCCCGAGACCGGAACGCCCATTTTATATTTGAGCGGATTGATGTCCACGCCGCCGTATCCTTTGGGGAGTTCATGAATGCCATAGGGGAGGAACAACGGTAGCCAGCTTTGGATTTGTTTGATTTTTTCTTCATCCATGTCAAGCGATATTCCTCTGGGCGAAAATCCACCGGCATCACTCTCCAGTGCAAACAAATGAGTTTCGTTTTTGGCTTTTGCTTCCTCTGCGTATTTCTCACCCCCTCTTGTACCATTTTCTTCATTGGCAAAACAAACAAATCGGATGGTGTGATTCGGTTGAATACCCAGCTTTTTGAAAACTCTGAGAATTTCAATGGTTTGAACAATTCCTGCGCCGTCATCGTGTGCACCCTCGCCCACATCCCAAGAATCAAGGTGAGCACCTACTGTGATGATTTTGTCGTCCCTGCCTTTGATTTCGCCTATGATGTTGTGATTGATGACTTCTGATTTCATGCCGCAGTCAGAATTCAGTTTTAGATAAATTTTTTGATGATTTAGTTGTTCAGCCAGCATGTCAGCTACTGAATTTCCCACTGCCACTGCCGGAATTTTAGGGTATTTTTCGTCATACACCATTACACCGGTGTGCGGAATATCTCCAGTACCCGTTGAAACCGAGCGAATCAAAACAAATTTTCCGCCTTTTGAGGCAACCAATGAAGCGGTTTGAGAACGGTAAGCAAAGGATTCAGAATAACCTTGGAAAGTAACCACATGCTGTTGTGGAAAGTGAAAATCAAAAAAAACGGCTTTTCCTTTGACCACTTCGGTGGGAAGTTGATGGAATTCTTCAAAATTGCCGACACGAATGACCTCAGCTTCCACATCTTTTTTACCGGTACCTTCAGAATTTCCGAGCGATAAGAATTTGATGTCTTTCCAATTTCCGTCGCCCGAACTGAATTTCAAACTTTCATCTCCTCTGTGCCAGACCGGAACCAAGGTTTCCTGTAGCCAGACCTTGTCGGCACCTGCTTCTTTCAGTTTTTGTTCTGCCCATGCGGTGGCTTTTTCGTATTCGGGTGAACCACTCAGCCTGTGCCCGATGTTTTGTGTTAATTCGTACAGATTGTCATATGCTTGAGCGTTCAAAAGGATTTCGTCTGATATTTTTCTGAATTGAAGGGAATCTCCTTTGGTTTGTGCAAGACAAATTCCGCCCAAAATCAAAGTTGAAAACAGTATATTCTTCATGGTTGTGTTTGTGTAATTATTTGAATTTTTAAAGGTAAAAAATCTTTTAACAAACAAAGGCTGATTTGTATCCGAAATTTTGGATGAATTGAAGAATAATAAGCAAAAAAAAGTAACTCAACTATTCAATCGAAAGAAGAGTTACTTTAACCAACCTAAACCTATGAAAAGTTACATAAATAACTTGGTGTAAATTTATAAAAGTGATTTCAAATAAAAAAACATTTTGCAAAGTATTTTCACATTTTTTTTGGCGAATCAATTCCAAGTAGCTCTAATGAGTTGATAATCACTATAGAAACCCAATTGCAAATTTTTAGCCTAATGTTCATAAGTTGTTCATTTCTTGCGTTCAATATGGGGTAATTCTGATAAAATGAGTTGAATGTTTTAACGAGTTCGTAAACGAAATTTGCAATCAAAGCCGGATTTAAACCATCACAAGCACTTTGGATGGTGCTTTCAAAATCATTGAGATGACGGATGAGCTCGATTTCAATTGGCTCAAGCTCCGTATCTGTATTAGTTGAGATTGGATGATTGGCTTGTTTTTTACTGAGAATTGAATTGATTCTCGCATAAGTATATTGAATGAAAGGTCCGGTATTGCCTGTAAAATCCACGCTTTCTTTGGGGTTGAACATGATTCCTTTCTTGGGATCTACTTTCAGAATAAAATACTTCAGCGCACCCAAACCTATCGTTTCATACAAGCGGTTTTTTTCTTCCTGTGAATATCCGTCCAATTTTCCGAGCTCGGCCGAAATTTCTTTTGCGGTCTGAAACATTTCTTCCATGAGTTCATCTGCATCTACCACGGTGCCTTCTCTGGATTTCATTTTTCCTTCGGGAAGACTGACCATGCCGTAGGATAGATGTTCCAAAGAATCCGCCCAATCAAAACCGAGTTTTTTCAGAATCAGAAACAAAACCTTGAAATGATAGTCCTGTTCATTTCCGACCACATAAATCAGTTTGTCTATATTAAAGGTATTGAATCTTTCAACCGCAGTACCCAAATCCTGGGTCATATAAACCGAAGTACCGTCAGAACGAAGCACCAATTTTTCGTCCAAACCCTCGTCGGTCAGATCGATCCAGACCGAGCCATCGTCCTTTTTAAAGAATACACCCGATTCCAGTCCTTTTTGAATCAAATCTTTTCCCAGCAGATAGGTATTGCTTTCGTACTGATAATGGTCAAAATCAACGCCCAGTCTTTTGTAGGTCTTTTCAAAACCTTCATACACCCAGTTGTTCATCATTTGCCACAAATCTTTGACTTCTTTGTCGCCGTCCTCCCATTTTCTGAGCATTTCCTGGGCTTCCAAAAACAGAGGTGCATTTTTCTTTGCTTCCTCTTCGGTCTGCCCTTGTGCCATCAGGTTTTGCACTTCTTGTCTGTGTCGTTTATCGAATTCAACATAGTACTTTCCAACCAGATGGTCACCTTTGATGCCCGAAGATTCAGGCGTTTCACCGTTCCCGAATTTCTGCCATGCAATCATGGATTTGCAGATATGGATGCCGCGGTCATTGACAATCTGTATTTTTTGAACTTTATGACCGGCGGCCTTGAAGATTTGAGCCATTGAATACCCCAAAAGATTATTTCTGATATGTCCCAAATGAATCGGTTTGTTGGTATTGGGCGAAGAGTATTCTATCATCACTGATTTTGCCTCCGGATGAATTTTGGTATAGCCGTAATCAGTATTTTCCGCATTTTCAGCCAGTTGTTCAATCCAGAAGGAAGAAGGAAGATTCAAATTCAGAAAACCTTTGACAACATTGAATGAGGAAACATACCCTTTGTCTTTCAGATGATTTCCAATTTCTTCCCCGATTTGCTCAGGTTTTTTTCTAAGTTCTTTAATCAGTGGAAAAACAACCAAGGTATATTCTCCTTCGAACTCCTTTTTGGTATTCTGAACCTCAATGTTCTCAGCTTCGTAGCCATAGAGTTCTGAAATTGTGATTCTGAGCAGGTTTGTAACTTTTTTTTTGAGATTCATTCTGTGGTTTTGAAATTTTCAACTGATTATTCAGCGGTTGTATATACATTCTGCACATCGTCGTCTTCCTCAATTTTTTCGAGCAATACATCGAGTTCAGCCTGCTGTTCTTCGTTTAGTTTTTTGGTTGCCTGAGGGATTCTGTCAAAGCCACTACTAATGATTTCAATTCCTGTGTCTTCAAAATATTTTTGCAACTGACCGTAGCTTTCAAATGGTGCGTCCACCTCAATGTTTCCTTCTGACTCGGTAATTTCTTCTGCACCATAATCGATTAGTTCCAATTCGAGTTCTTCTATGTCTTTGCCCTCAGAACTGATGGTGAAATTACAAACATGGTCAAACATGAATTCAACCGAGCCTTGTGTGCCAAGACTTCCGCCATATTTGTTGAAATAACTTCTGATATTGGCCACCGTACGGTTGTTGTTGTCTGTGGCGGTTTCAATCAGTATGGCGACGCCGTGTGGTCCGTATCCTTCGAAGATTACTTCCTTGAAATTGGCAGTGTCTTTGTCCACAGCTCTTTTGATGGCTCTTTCCACATTTTCCTTGGGCATGTTGGCAGCCTTGCAATTTTGGATGACCGCCCTCAGTTTTGAATTCGATTCGGGATCGGGTCCGCCTTCTTTGACGGCAATAACTATTTCCTTGCCTAACCTTGTGAAAGTTTTGGACATGGATGCCCATCTTTTTAATTTTCTTTCTTTTCTGAATTCGAAGGCTCTTCCCATTGTGATTGAATTTTTGAGTTGCAAAATTAAGAATATTTGAATGAAATGAAAACTTCATCCAATTTGAGTTTATATTTTTTGCATAGCAACAAAATGAGCGACAAAATCTGCAGTATTTTGTAATTTCGTATCACAGAATCAGGTTTTGATTGGCTGTCTTAAGCGGTATTTAATTATCTTTGCAACTGACAAAGTTTCCTATGAACACACAAGTTTCTGACTGTCGGACTGTCGTCCGTGAAGCGATGGAAGTGTATGCTTTCAATGAATTTGAACCCAAAGAGTTATACGATGCTTGTCATTATATATTGAGTCTTGGAGGAAAAAGAATCAGACCTGTACTTTGCCTGATGGGAAATTTGCTGTTTGACGGTGATTTGAATGATGCCATCAAGCCAGCATTGGGCATAGAGTTTTTTCACAACTTTACATTGATGCACGATGACATTATGGATCAAGCACCATTGAGAAGGGGAAAGCAAACCGTACATTTGAAATATGATTTGGGTACGGGCATTCTTTCTGGTGACGCGCTTATTGTGCAGGCATACAGGATGTTTGAAGATTTGCCTGCCGATAAATTCAAACATATCGTTCAGCTTTTTTCAAAAACGGCTGAAGAGCTTTGTGAAGGTCAGCAGTATGACAAGAATTTTGAAACCCTCTTTGAGGTGTCGTATGAGGATTATATTCGTATGATTGAATACAAAACCGCAGTTCTTGTCGCTGCAGCACTTCAGATTGGCGCAATCACTGCAGAGGCTGATTTGAAAAATCAGTCTTATTTGTATGAATTTGGAAGAAATCTGGGAATTGCTTTTCAGCTTCAGGATGATTATTTGGATGTATTTGGCGAGGGTGCTTTCGGAAAACTACACGCAGGTGATATCATCGAGAACAAAAAGACAATCTTATATGTGAAGGCCATAGAATTGTCAGACAAAGAAAATCAGAAAGCATTGAAAGATTGGTATTCTTCGTACACTGAAGATCCTCAGAAAATTGAGGCCGTCAAGTTGATTTTTCAATCCGTCGGCGCAGACATGGCAGCAAGGGAATTGATTGAGGAATTTACTCAGAAAGCAATGAATTTCTTGGACAAAGTTGAAGTGGATGAAACCAACAAACTTCCATTGAGAGAACTTGCTAATGAATTAATGAAAAGGAAAATCTGATGAAATTCAGAACCGAATTGGTGCTCAATCCAGCAGTAAGAAAAATTTCACATTCACAGCAGATACTCAGTATTGGTTCCTGTTTTGCAGATGAAGTAGGCAAGAAGCTGACCGATGCAAAATTTAGCATGTTGAGCAATCCGTTCGGAACAATATTTCATCCCTTGGCCATTGAAAATGCTTTGGCAAGAATTCTTTCACTGACTCATTATTGTTCAGATGAAATTTTCAATCACGGAGAACTTTTTTTCAGCTGGGATCATCACACTTCATTCAACCGAACATCAGCGAATGAAACACTGGAGAGTATCAATACACAATTGGAGAAAGCCAATAAATTCATCCGTGAAACTTCGGTTTTCATATTGACATTTGGTACTGCTTGGGTGTACCAACTCAAAGATACTGAGCTTTTTGTAGCAAATTGCCACAAAGTACCTGCACATGTTTTTGAAAAAATACTGCTGACAGAAAAACAGCTGGAATCCGCTATCAGAAACTGTATAAACCTGATTATCGACATCCACCCCAATGCGCATATCATTGCTACGGTTAGCCCGGTGAGACACACCAAAGACGGTATTGTTGAAAATTCGCTGAGCAAGGCCAGATTGATTTCTGCACTGCATACCGTGATAGAAGAACGGGCGGTCGATTATTTTCCAGCTTATGAACTGCTGAATGACGATCTACGAGATTACAGATTCTACAAAGAAGATTTGGTGCATCCCAATTCGATGGCCACCGAATATATATGGAATAAATTTTCAGAAGTTTATTTTGAACAATCTACTATGGACAAAATTCAAGAACTCAATAAAATCAAGTCTGCATTGGCACACAGGCCACTGAATCCAAAAGCAACGGCTTACAAGGAGTTTTTGTACAAAACCCAGAAAATGATTGAAACTGCTGAAAAGCATTTTCCGAAAGACAGTTTTGCCAAAGAAAAATCGGAACTCCTAAAACTTAGCAAATTATGTTGATAGATACCCACACCCATTTGTATTCAGAAGAATTTGACCAAGACCGAGATGCTATGATAGAACGAGCAGTGGAGGCAGGTGTGAAAAGATTTTATATTCCTGCCATCGATTCTTCCTACACTGCTCGGATGATGGAACTGGAGGCGAATTACGATAATATTTTTCTGATGATGGGCTTGCATCCGACCTCTGTCAGGCCAGAAACCTACATAGAAGAGCTGAAACTTGTCAAGACATGGCTGGACAAAAGAGAGTTTTGCGCTGTCGGTGAAATCGGGATAGATTTGTATTGGGACCAGAGTACGCTGAAGGAACAGCAAATAGCTTTCAAAACCCAGATTGGTTGGGCAAAAGAAAAAGGTTTGCCCATTGTGATACATTGTCGCAACAGTTTTGATGAAATTTTTGAAGTATTGGAGGATGAGAAGGACGACAAACTCCATGGGATTTTTCACTGCTTCACAGGTACCAAAGAACAGGCAGAGCGGGCGATTGGTTTCAATATGAAACTTGGAATCGGTGGTGTGCTAACTTTCAAAAACGGAAAAATAGATAAGTTTCTGCATCAAATTCCGATTGAAAACATTGTTTTAGAAACCGATTCTCCTTACTTGGCACCTGCACCATTCCGGGGCAAAAGAAATGAATCTGCTTTTGTGACACTGGTAGTTAAAAAGTTGGAAGATGTTTATGGGTTGAGTGAGAATCAAATCATTGAAGCCACCGGTAAAAACGCAATTGAGGTTTTTGAAAAGAAATCATTTCATCAATAAAAAAAGAAAATCACACTTTTCTGCCTGACAGAAGATGGTGTGATTTTCTGTTCTTATTAATAGTTTGATGTAATCTTTTATAAAAATTTGTCGGCTACTTGGTGTGAAATACCTGTTGTAGAATACCCACCGTCGTTATACAGGTTTTGCATGGTTACTTTTTTGGTAAGGTCAGAGAACATACACACTATATAATTGGCGCAGTCTTCTGCCGTTGCATTTCCTAAGGGTGACATTTCATCTGCAAAACGCAAGAAACCACTGAATCCTTTTACGCCTTGTCCGGCGGTAGTGGGTGTAGGAGATTGTGAAATGGTGTTGACCCTCACATTTTTTTCTTTGCCCCAGAAATATCCGAAATTTCTTGTAATGGATTCCAGATAGGCTTTGTTGTCAGCCATATCGGAATAATCAGGAAATACGCGTTGGGCTGCAATATAGGTAAGTGCAACAATGCTTCCCCACTCGTTGATGGCGTCTTTGTCCCACGCGGTTTTCATCACTTTGTGAAAAGACACTGAAGAGATGTCCCAGCCTTTGGTCAGATATTCATAATCCAAGTCGGTATAGTGGTTTCCTTTTCTGACATTGATGCTCATTCCGATGGAATGAAGTACAAAATCGAGTTTACCGAATTTTCTGAGTGCTTCGTCAAACAAATTAGAGAGATCTTCCATGGAAGTGGCGTCTGCACCGATGACTTCAGAGCCGGTTTCTTCGGCCAGTTGGTTCAAAGCACCCATTCTGAGTGCAACAGGCGCATTGCTCAATATAAATTCAGCACCTTCTTCATGACATCTTTTGGCGGCTTTCCATGCGATAGAATGTTCGTCCAGTGCACCGAAAATGATTCCTTTCTTTCCTTTCAATAATCCGTAAGACATAGTAATGTGTTTTAAAATAAAATCAAAAATAAGCTATTTTGTCGGATGTTAACTATTCCATCCGCCAAGTTTTTAACAAAATTTTGATTGTCAGGGGCTTATTTTCTTTTCATCAATTCTTCGTTGAGCAATTTTTCCAATTCAGAGGGATTTGCATTGAGCAAGTGACTCCGAATGACCATAGATGAGCCGTAAAGTCTCTGGTTTTGTTCAACATCCTTTTTAAAAACCGGACTTTTTATTCTGCTGATGTATTTTTCGGCTTTTGAGGTTTCTATCAGAATCAGCTGTTTGTCGGGTGATGTTGCCAATTTAAAAACTTGGATGTCCTTCCATTCTATTAACCCGAAATTGTAGGCACCGGAATTGTTTGTTATTCCAAATTCGTCAATGATCAATCCGAGCTTTTTGTTGGTGAGTTTTCTGGTGGTGTATAGCAAGGGGATTCCAAAAAAGAGCATTCCCAGAATTCCTAAAATCACAACGAATATTTTAGGGATGACAACTCCCGAAAAAAATAAACCAGGTGCAATTATAAACAGCAAACTGAGAAGAAAACAAATCAGGCTGATGACAAATTGAATTCTCAATCTTTTTTTTCTGATTTTGATGTGTACGAAATTCATGATTAGAAATTCTGAATTAGGCTTTCGAGTTCCGGATGATTAAATAGGTGTGAATATATTTCAACTTTCTCAGATTGAAACAAGCAGAGATTATTGACAAAAAGTTGTGTGAAATGTTTGCTTTCCAAATCCAGAATTCCAAAAACAGTGGTCTGATGATTTCTGAAAACGACTCCTTTGCGCATTTGGGTTTCGGTATTCAATCTGTAATTGACCAAATCATTTTCGTAAACATCTCTGTGGAATTTGTCCTGAAATCCTACAAAAAAATCAATCTGCTCATAGTTGGGTTTTCCTCTCATCCACCACAAACCTTCTCTGCCTTTGAAGAGCAGCCCTTCCGATGTCTCTTCGGCGTAGCCAATGATTCTTTTGTTGAGTCTCAGCCTGTATTTATTCTTCTGCATCATTCACCAATATATACAATTTGAAATTTAAGTATTTTCCGTTGTATGTTTTCAAAGGCTGTATCCAGTACCAGTCATTTTCTTTGGAAATGATTTCGTAGTGGTACTGTTCGCCTTCTCTGCTTAGCGCTTTCTTCATTTCGTTATTACTTTCAACGAAAGTCAGCGTGAATTTATTACGGTCGTCCCAACTTATTTTGTTGCTCGAATAGGTGTTGTCCTCAAAAAATTCAAACCATTCATCGTTTTCAATGATAAGGTAAGTGGGAACATAATTAATTAAATAATAATAGTATTTTTCATTTTTGAATTCTTCTAATTCAGTGTCAGAAATTCCACTTTGTCTGGGCTGGTCATAATAAACGATTTCTGGATTTTCTTGTGGCTCAATTCGTTCCAGCAGTTTCTGGAATTCCTGACAATCCTTTTGAATCCTGATGTACAATGCAAAATTAACCGAATCCGCTTTAACGGATTCCCATTTGTCGAGATAAGGCTGTATGTGTTTTTGGAATGCTTCTTTGAGAACCAGCGTATCGTGCTTTTCGGTTTTGATTTTTATGTCATCACAGAAGGCTTTGATGATTCGGTCTTCAGCAGCGTAATTCTGCGCATAAAGCCCAGATGAAACAAAGAGTATAAGCAACAAACCGATGATTTTCATTTTTTTCAATTTGGGTAAATATATAGATTCATGAATTTATGAACAAAAATTATTCGTTCGAATTTAAAAGTCTGTCTTCCTGATTTTTCTCAAATATAATTTAAACCTAAATTAGCCCAATCATTCAAATCGGACCAATTGAAGTACAGTATTGTCATTCCGGTACACAACGAAGAAAAACACCTTGCACATTGTCTTGAATCTGTGTTGGAACAGAGTTTACAGGCGGCTGAAGTGATTGTTGTTGACGACAACTCAACGGATGATTCTGCTCAAATCGCAACTGAATTTCAACGCAAATTTCCTCAGTTGCGGTTGATTTCATCTGAGACTCTATCCAACCATCACGAACCTGGAGCGAAAATCGTGAATGCTTTTTACAAAGGTTTTGAACAGATTTCAAAAGATTGGGATTTTATTGTCAAATTGGATGCAGATGTGATTTTGACAGCCAATTATTTTAAGAAAATTGCAGAATGTTTTCAATCCGGCCAAAATATCGGAATCGCTGGCGGGGTGGCTTTCATAGAAAAAAACGATGAGTGGGTAGCCGAAAACATTGGTGACAAAAGGCAGGTTCGCGGACCTTTTAAATCATACACAAAAGAATGTTTCGAGAAAATCGGTGGCATCAGACGAACCATCGGGTGGGACACGCTCGATGAAATAATGGCCGCATCCCAGGGTTTCAAAGTCGAAGTGATTCCTGATTTGATTGTGAAACTTCAAAAACCTACGGGCACCGACTATAAAAAAATTCATACCCAAAAAATGGGACAGGCATTTTATAAAATGGATTATGGCTGGTGTATCAGCACAGTGGCAGCCGCAAAAGAAGCTTGGAAAAGAAGAAGAATTTTAGTTTTCTTTTCGATTATGAATTCCTTTGCTGTATCTTCGTTAAGGTCTGAACCAAAGGCGGTTACTAAGGAGGAAGGGAGGTTCGTAAGGAGGTTTCGCTGGCGTGGAATTCTTGCGAAATTGGGATTGAAAAATAAATTTTAAAAACACATACAATAATTAAAAATATTTTTCGTTATTCTCACAAGAGAGTTGTTCTCATATTAGTATTTTTTAGCTTTTTGGGTGTTGTTCCTGTTCTGGAAGGAGGTTTTCAACAAGAGTCATAGTAGAATGGCGGACAGGAAGAACACCCGGGAAGCGTCAAGCTTCACGATTTCTTATAGCCTTATTAATTCATTGTTAAACTTTATTAAATTGAATCCGCAACCCATGGAATTTTCTTTCTTTGCATTCAATTTAATACTTGTCAAATTGATTATCCTGTGTTTGGTTCCTGCCGAATTATTGATTCATAAATCTTTGGTATTTGATGTCGAATGCTTATTTCTGCAAAACTAACCCCATGCGGATACTATTGACTTTCTTTGTTTTGTCTGCCATCTATTCGACTGCCCATGCCCAGGAAAAACTAATTAAGGGTCGGATTATCATTGACATCGAAGAAGAATCGGCCGAAGGAATTTTTATAACCAATTCAAGAACCCAAATCACCACCGTCACAGATTTGACTGGAAGTTTCAGCATGTATGCCATGGAAACAGATGTGCTGCTCATCCGTTCATATATTTACGAATCCAGGAAATTTACTCTCACAAAAAATATCATGGACAAAGGAAAAGTGAATATTCACTTGAACCTACAGCCGATTGTATTGGAAGAAGCCATTCTCACTCAGAAATTGACCGGTTATCTCGACAAAGATGTGAAATACGATCCGTCGAAGGATAAAATCGCCAAATTGTACAAAGAACTCGGTTTCGATCCCGATGCTGGCAAAGAAAGAGATTCAACCGCCATGAAACCTTGGAACGAATACAAGCCGCTAAGTCTAAATGTAGAAGGGTTATTTGGTGCAATTACCGGTGATACGAGAAGAAAAAGAAATCTGTATGAATTTGAAGACAAGGAAGAAAGGATTCAGAATATCAAAGAATATTTTGGAGAGAATTATTTCACCGACGATCTGAACATTCCGAGAGAGAAAATCAGAGAGTTCATTTACTTTTCTTTTGAAACCACGACCATTCCAACGCATTATGTTAACGGAGATTACTTCAGCATTATGGTCGATTTGGGCATCAGTGCCCGAACCTATTTGAAACGAATCAGTGTTTGGATGCCTTCTTATGACACTCAGTCAAAGTAATATCTTTTAGAAAGATTCTTCCAGCCGGCCTCACTCTTCCAATCGGTAAAATAAATGATTACATCTGCATCAGACTTCCATTCGGTGAAGTAGATTATTTTTTTGGCATCAGATTTCCATTCTGTGAAAAACCAGATGCCCGAATTTTTGCTCGCTTCGCTTTTCCATTCTGTTTTATAAACCACTAAATCCGCATCAGATTTCCATTCTGAGACATAAACAACCACATCTGCTTCAGATTTCCATTCGGAGGAATAAACCACTTGCGCGTTCAATAGAAGACCACAAAAGAACAAACCAAGAATTGTCAAAATGTTTTTCACCTTGAGATTTTTTTCAAAAATAGCACAAAAATTGAATCCTTTGGTATTTTTGTTCATTTAAGAGTTCAATTGTCGATGCTCTTGTTTCCGGATTTGTTTGTGATTTCAGACCGACCCACGATATCAGAAGAAGGTTGGATGTTGCGGCCAAAGGTTTTTGAATATTCTTTGGTGAATTCAGCACCAAAATATAAGTTGGCCGCTGAATAATAAATTCACATCAGTAACAATATCAATGCTGCCGCCGCACCGTAGGCACTTGCGAATGGATTTTGTGTTTAAAAATGATTTTTTTAGGCTAAGCAAATTAAGACTCAGTAAAAACTTTCATAAAATCAAATTTCAAATCCCTGATTTCTGCTAACAAATCATCAAAAACCTGTTGCACTGTTTTGATTTCGTCGATGAGTGCAGAAGATTGTCCCGCCTGAAATTCACCCGAAATTAAATCCCCCTCAAACATTCCTTTTTTGGGTCGAGCCCTGCCGAGCAGTTTAGCGAGTTCCTCTTTGGACGCACAGTTTTCATAAGCATTGACCAACTCATGATAGAATTCTGTTTTGATGATTCTAACCGGAGCCAATTCTTTTAGTGTGAGCACGGTATCGCCTTCACCGGCGTTCACAAGGATATTTTTGTATGTTTCATGTGACGAGGCTTCAAAGGTGGCTGCAAATCTAGACCCCAACTGAACACCGTCTGCACCCAACACCATTGCTGCGACAATCTGACTTCCGGTGGCAATTCCTCCGGCTGCAATCAATGGAATATTGACATGTTTTTTTACATTCGGAATCAGACAGAGCGTAGTGGTCTCATCCCTGCCATTATGTCCGCCTGCCTCAAAGCCTTCCGCTACAACAGCATCCACACCTGCATCTTGCGCTTTTAATGCGAATTTCACACTGCTTACTACATGTACCACAGTTATCCCTTCATTTTTAAGGGTTTCTGTCCATATCTTTGGGTTTCCAGCTGAAGTGAAGACCACAGGAACTTTGTATTTTAGGATGGTTTCAATGTGTTTGTCAATATCAGGATAGAGCATTGGCAGATTTACGCCGAAGGGTTTGTCAGTCGCTTGCTGACATTTTTTCACATGTTCCTCAAGTACATCGGGATACATGCTTCCGGAGCCAATCAGCCCCAACCCACCCGAATTACTGACTGCTGCTGCCAGCCTCCAACCGCTGTTCCACACCATACCCCCTTGAATAACAGGGTATTTGGTTTTTAGAATTTCAGTTATTTTGTTTGCCATTTTTTCGATACATTTGCCCAAAAATATAAAAAATAAACTCAAGGACTGACACAAATTTTTTGGCAAATTTTTTGATAAGTCCGAAGCGATTGTTATCATGTGCAATCAGAATTGAATGAATAACCTGTAACTTATAAAGTTTTGTAATATGTATTGGACTTTAGAATTGGCATCCTATTTAAGCGATGCACCCTGGCCTGCAACCAAGGACGAATTGATTGACTACGCAATTCGAACTGGCGCTCCGCTTGAGGTAGTTGAAAATCTTCAGTCGATTGAAGACGAAGGCGATTCTTACGAAAGTATAGAAGAAATTTGGTCTGACTATCCAACAAACGAAGATTTTTTGTGGAATGAAGATGAGTATTAAACCAAAGCCCCGAGCGGGCTTTTTTATTTCAAATAATTTCGCTAACGCCTTTGAATGGCGTATATTTGCGATGATTTTACCCCGGTAATAAATTACCAAAAAAAATAATCTATGAGTATTGTTGAAAAAGTATTAAAAGGTTTTTTGGGCGATAAAAACAAGAAAGATGTCAAAGAACTGCAGAAATATGTTGAGAAGGTGAATGAAGTTGAGAAACATATTTCACAATTATCCAACGATGAACTGAGAGCCAAAACTCTTGAATTTAAATCTAAACTCAAGGAGGCCATTAAAGCCCAGAAAGAAGAAATCGAAAAACTAAAAAAGGAAGCAGAAGATATTTTGGATTTTGACCAGAAAGAACTCGTGTACGAACAAATCGACAAAATCAATAAGGAAGCCTACGAAATTGAAGACAATGTACTGACAGAAATCCTTCCCGAAGGTTTTGCAGTAGTCAGAGAAACGGCAAGAAGATTTGCAACCTATCCTGAAATTGAGGTTACCGCATCTCCCTTTGACCGAGAACTCTCCGGAACCAAATCTTATGTTGAACTGATTGATGAGGAGAAGGCGGTATGGAAAAACCATTGGGATGCTGCCGGAAAAGAAGTGGTTTGGGACATGGTGCATTATGATGTACAGCTGATCGGAGGAACTGCACTTCATCAAGGGAAGATTGCAGAAATGCAGACCGGTGAAGGTAAAACCTTGGTGGCTACACTTCCGGTGTATTTGAATGCGCTCACAGGTCGTGGTGTACATCTGGTAACCGTAAATGATTATTTGGCAAAACGGGACTCCGCATGGATGGCACCCATCTTTGAATTCCACGGACTCAGAGTGGACTGTATAGACAACCACCAGCCAAATTCAGAAGGAAGAAAAAAAGCATACAAATCCGATATAGTGTACGGAACCAACAACGAATTTGGATTCGACTACCTGCGTGACAATATGGCAAACACACCCGAGGGGCTGGTTCAACAAGAACTTAATTATGCCATTGTCGATGAGGTGGACTCGGTCTTGATTGATGATGCGCGTACCCCACTGATTATTTCAGGCCCCGTTCCTCAGGGAGACCGTCAAGAATACGATACACTCAAACCCAAGGTTGAAAAAATATACAACATTCAAAGAGAAGAATTGGGTAAAACACTAAACAAAGCCAAAAAGCTCTTCGAAGAAGGAGACCGCAAGGAGGGGGGATTCAATTTGTATCAGGTTTATAGGGGACTGCCCAAATACAAACCCTTGATTAAATTTTTGAGTCAAGAAGGTATCAGAACCCAGATGCAGAAAACAGAAGCGCATTACATTGCGGACAACAATCGAGAAATGCCAGAAGTTGATCAACATTTGTATTTTGTGATTGACGAAAAAAACAACCAAGTAGAACTGACCGATAAAGGAATTGAATACCTTTCTCAAGGAATGGAAGATCCCGACTTTTTCGTATTGCCAGAAGTTGGGAATGTGCTGGCTGAAATCGAAGCCAAACAACTTTCAAAAGAGGAGGAACTGAGAGAAAAAGAAGACTTTTTTAGAGATTTTTCAATCAAATCAGAGAGAATCCATACCCTTACTCAATTACTCAAAGCATACACATTGTTTGAGAAAGATGTCGAATATGTGGTGATGGACGGACAAGTGAAAATCGTGGACGAGCAAACCGGCCGTATCATGGATGGCCGCCGATATTCCGATGGACTCCATCAGGCGATTGAAGCCAAAGAAAGCGTGAAGGTAGAAGCCGCAACCCAGACTTTTGCTACCGTTACACTCCAGAATTATTTCAGAATGTACAACAAACTGGCGGGGATGACCGGTACAGCCGAAACCGAAGCAGGTGAATTCTGGGAAATTTACAAACTGGATGTTGTGGTGATTCCCACAAATCGTCCGGTCATCAGAAAAGACTTGAACGACAAAATATACAAAACCAATCGCGAAAAATTCAATGCGGTCATCGAAGAAATCGTGGATTTGTCTCAAAATCAAAAAAGACCCGTGTTGGTGGGTACCACCAATGTGGAAACCTCAGAATTGTTGAGTCGTGCGCTTCAGCTGAGGAAAATTGAACACAATGTGCTGAATGCCAAATTACATAAAAAAGAAGCCGACATCGTTACAGAGGCCGGTCGTCCGGGCATAGTGACCATCGCAACCAATATGGCAGGCCGTGGTACCGACATCAAAATCACCCCTGAAGTCAAAGAAGCCGGAGGTTTGGCCATCGTGGGTACAGAAAGACACGATTCACGACGGGTGGACAGGCAGCTGAGAGGTCGTTCTGGTCGTCAGGGAGACCCCGGAAGTTCCCAGTTCTATGTGTCGCTCGAAGACAATCTAATGCGAATTTTCGGTTCTGAAAAGATGGCGAGATGGATGGACAAAATGGGCCATCAGGAAGGAGAAATGATTCAGCACTCAATGCTCTCAAAATCCATTGAAAGAGCACAGAGAAAAGTAGAAGAGAACAACTTCGGTATCAGGAAAAGATTGCTTGAGTATGACGATGTGATGAACAAACAGAGAGAAGTTATTTACAAAAGAAGAAAGAATGCTTTGTTTGGCGAAAGACTCGATTTGGACATTGCCAATATGATATACGACACTTCGCTTTCCATTACTACTGAAGCCAAAAACAACGAGAACTTTAAACAGTTTGAACTCGATCTTATCAAGTATTTTACAATGGATTCACCAGTGGATGAGAGTGGATTCAAAACAACTTCGGTAGCAGATCTTACAGTAAAAGTTTACAAAGCAGCAATGCAGGATTATCAGAACCATATTGCGCATCAGGCAGAAAAAGCATATCCGATTATCGCAAATGTATATGAAAATCCATCCAATCATTTCACCAGAATTCAGGTGCCTTTTACAGATGGCATCCGCACCCTTATGGTGATTACCGATTTGAAGGAATCCTACGAAACCGAAGGTAAAAGACTGCTGAAAGACTTTGAAAAAGGAATTGTACTTAGCCTGATTGACGAATATTGGAAAGAACACCTCAGAGATGTAGATGACCTGAGGAGATCTGTGCAGACAGCTTCATACGAACAAAAAGACCCCTTGGTGATATACAAACAGGAATCGTTCTTTATTTTCCAACGAATGCTCGACAGAGTCAACAAAGAAATCGTTTCTTTCCTGTTCAAAGGCGAGCTTCCCACACCTGATCCGGAACAGATTCAGCAGGCAAAACAATCCAAACAAGAAAAAGTACAGACCAATCAAGGTGAGAGAGAATCCGGAGGACAAGGTGGCGGTGGAAACAATTACTTTAATAATTCTCCGACTTCCACAAATGCACCACAAAGCAGACCCGAAATCACTGCACCCAGAACGGTTGTGAAAATCGGAAGAAATGAAAGGGTCTCCATCCGGAATGTCAACACCGGTGAAAAACAACAGATGAAATTCAAACAAGCTCAGTCACTGATAGAAAACGGAGAGTGGGTGTTGACAGAAGATTGATACACACGGGGTTTTGGTTTTTTCAATGCCCCGTATTCAATACATCAGCAAGCAGATGAGTACTTGGCTTTTTTTCAAATAACATTTACTATTTTTGTCGGATGAAAATACTCGTAACAGGTACCGCCGGGTTTATCGGTTTTCATCTTGCCGAAAAATTGCTGAAAAGAGGAGATGAAGTCATGGGGTTGGATTCAATCAATGATTATTACGATGTTGCCGTTAAATATGGTCGTTTAAACAAAAGCGGTATTGAAAAACACCAAATCGAATACAACCAACCGGTGCAAAGCACTGTGCACGAGAATTATCAATTCATTCAGCTGGATCTTGAAGACAAAGAAAACCTCAAAAAACTCTTCGAAGAACAAAAGTTTAACCGGGTGATCAATATGGCTGCACAGGCCGGAGTAAGGTATTCGCTGACCAATCCCGATGCGTACATAGAATCAAACATCGTTGGATTTTTGAACTTGTTAGAATGCTGTCGTCACCACAAAATTGAACACCTGACCTATGCGAGCAGTTCGAGTGTCTATGGGCTGAACCATCGGCAACCATTCTCTACGGCAGACAATGTGGATCATCCAATCAGTCTATATGCGGCGAGTAAGAAATCTAATGAATTGATGGCACATACCTACAGTCATCTCTACGACTTACCTACCACAGGACTCAGGTTCTTTACGGTCTATGGTCCGTGGGGTCGCCCCGACATGGCTCTCTTTCTGTTTACTAAAGCAATGATTGAAAACCGGCCGATTGATGTTTTTAATCACGGAAATATGCAACGAGATTTTACCTACATAGACGATATTACAGAAGGCGTCATTAGGGTCAATGACAGTCCACCGGTGAGAAATCCCGATTGGAATCCTGATTCAGACGATGCTTCAACATCTTCAGCACCATATAAAATCTACAATATCGGAAACAATCATCCGGTCAAACTAATGGATTTTATTAAAGCCATCGAATTCAAGCTGGGTAAAACCGCAAAGAAAAATTTTCTACCCATACAAGCAGGCGATGTACCTTCTACTTATGCCGATGTATCCGATTTGATTAGAGATTTCAATTATCGTCCCCAAACACCTATTCAACAAGGCATTGACCGTTTTATTGAATGGTATATAGATTTTTTTGGAGTGGAAATCTAACCGATTTATTTTTGGACAAAACAAATAGGTAAGCTTGGGAAATCCTTTGTTTTGATAAATTCAGACTAAATTTGCAAATCAACAAAATCAGGTTTTGAAAAAATACTCAAAGAAATTAAGCGTTCAACTCATCGCAGAAATATTCTCAGCATTCGACATACAGCATATAGTGCTTTCACCCGGTTCAAGAAATGGAGCATTGGCAACGCATTTCAGCCATCATCCGAAATTCAAAACATACAGCATAGTGGACGAGCGTTCTGCGGGTTTTGTAGCACTGGGCATGGCGCAGCAACTAAAAAAACCGGTGGTTGTCTGTTGCACTTCCGGTTCTGCTTTGGTCAATTATTATCCTGCGGTGACCGAGGCTTTTTATCAGAATGTCCCCTTGATTGTTCTTTCTGCCGATCGACCAGAACAGATGATTGATCAGTTTGATGGTCAAACCATCCGACAGAAAGATGTCTTTGCTTCTCATATTCTCAGCCAAGTGCAATTGTCTGAAGACGAATCTCCGGAGGCACTTAGCCATCATCTGACTTTGGTCAAAAAAGCCTTGGCTGAATGTATTTTCAAATCAGGTCCGGTACATATCAATATGCCCTTTTCTGAACCTTTGTACGAATTCCAACCGACCATAGATATTCATTTTGAGAAGTTTGAAATTCCCAAAAAAATTAAAACATCTTTTGAGATTTCTGATTTTGCAGACCGATGGAATTCAGCCCAAAAGAAATTAGTTTTGGTAGGTCTGCATTCTCCCGACAAAAAGTTGAACCAACTGTTGAGCAAACTTGCGGACGATGATTCTGTGGCCGTTTTGACCGAAACGACTTCCAATCTTCATTCTCCAAGATTCTTTAATAAAATCGATGCTGTAATCATCTCACTTTCAGATGATACGCTTGAAAACCTGAAACCCGATATACTTCTGACCGTCGGACAAAATGTGGTGTCGAAGAAAATCAAGGCCTTTTTGAGAAACCATAAACCTGCAGAACACTGGCATTTGGATCCATATTGGCAACCGGATACTTTTCAGGCATTGACCGATAAAATCAGTATGGAAGCGGTTGATTTTCTAGAGAATTTCATTCCAGAAATTTATCAGCAATCCTCTCATTATTACAATGATTGGAATTCCATTCGTGTTGAAAAACAAAAAATGCAAAAAGAATTTGCGGCAAAAACCGCGTATTCTGATTTCAAGGTCTTCGAACAAATTATTAAAAACTTGCCCAGAGACATTCATCTGCAATACGGAAATTCGTCTGCCATTCGCTATGCGCAGCTGTTTGACCACCCTGAAACGGTCAGTGTTTTTTGCAATCGTGGTACCAGCGGAATTGACGGCTCTACTTCTACTGCGGCAGGTGCTGCCATGGTGAGTCCGAAACAAACCTTATTGATTACCGGAGATGTTTCATTTTTCTATGACAGCAACGGTTTGTGGAACAATTACTTGCCCGAGAATTTCAGAATCATCCTTATCAATAACGGTGGTGGTAATATTTTTAAAATCATTCCGGGTCCTGAATCTTCAGGTGTGTTGGAAGAGATTTTTGAGACCGTACACCGGCTCAATGCTTCACACCTTGCTGCCATGTATGGATTTGGTTATGCCAAGGTCAACAATTTAGAAGAACTCAGTGAATCGCTCAGTCGCTTCTTTTTGCCAAGCGGTCGGCCAGAAATTCTTGAAATTGATACCACAAAAGCAGCCAATTCAGAAGTGATGCGTGCTTATTTTAAAATTTAAATTGCATCTCAGGAATTCTAAGAGGTATGTTGCGGCTTTTCATTGTTGGCTTTGTATAACAATTTAGCCGATCTTCCCTTTTTGTAAATATTGTTTTTTATCAGTTTCCCCTTTCTCAATCTGCGCTGTTCCTCTTCGGGTAGGTGATAGATATCGGTGCATTCGGTAGAGCAACATCCGTCGAATTTTTCTCGACATTCATCACATTGAATAAAAAGTATGTGACAAGCCTCATTGTTGCAGTTGGTATGTGTGTCACAAGCTTTGCCGCATTGATGGCAGTGAGCAATCACTTCGTCAGATATTTTTTCTCCCATTCTTTGGTCAAAGACAAAATTCTTTCCAATGAATTTATTTTCCAAACCCCTGTCCTTGCAATCGTTTGCATATTTGATGATACCGCCTTCTAATTGATGCACATTTTTGTACCCACGGTGTTTGAACCAAGCGGAAGCTTTTTCGCAACGGATTCCGCCGGTGCAGTACATCACTATGTTTTTGTCTTCGTTTCCTTTCAGAATTTCATCTTCAATGATTGGCAACGACTCTCTGAAAGTGTCCACATCGGGTGTAATAGCACCTTTGAAATGCCCGACTTCTGATTCGTAATGGTTGCGCATATCGATGAGCAGGGTTTGTGGGTCGTCAGTCAGTTGGTTGAACTCTTCGGCTGACAGATGTTTTCCGCGGTCGGTCACATCAAACGAAAGGTCGTTCAGCCCATCGGCCAATATTTTATTTCTGACTTTGATTTTTAGTTTCAGGAATGGAAATTCAACCCCTGCATCGTCCACTGCGATATTGAGCCGAACAGCTTCCAAAAAAGAAATTTCATCCAAACAACTTCTGAAAGCTTCAAATTTATCAGCCGGCACACTGATTTGTGCATTGATGCCTTCATGAGCGACATAAGTGCGGCCCACGATGCCGAGTTCAAACCATTTTTGGTAAAGATAATTTCTGAAAATCTGAGGATTGCCGATGTGTGTATACTGATAGAAAGAAACAGTAACGAACTGAACATTCTGTTCCTTTAACTGATTCAGCAATTCCTCTTTATTCAATTTGTTCCACAGTTGCATGCTATGTATTTTTATTGATTAAAGATGGGCACAAAGTTAATAGAAAAACGGATGTTTTGTGGTGGATGACTGAATTTTTTTATTAATTATTGGATGTCTGTATCGACTGTTTCTAAAAAAGGATTGAACCAAAAAAACAATTAATGATATTCGGGTTAGAATTCATGAAATAAGCATGGATATCCATGAAATTTATAGTACAAGACAAAAATGTCTCAATTTACCTTTTTTTTAACAATTTTAACATTTATATTTGGTTACAAAACATCGTGATTATGAAAAAGCTCTCTATTCTAATTACTTTATTTTCATTTTATTTTATTGGCTTTGGACAAACGGAGAAGATTGATAGTTTATTAGAGATTGTTAACTCCAATGTAGCGGATACAGTAAAACTCAATGCTTATAAGGACAT
>ENA-UOVV01000075-UOVV01000075.1-compost-metagenome-genome-assembly--contig:-NODE-75-length-151474-cov-8.405398_pt1 | contig 151474 bp, 138 predicted proteins | sample MGYA00238155_ERZ761577 | MGnify/ENA primary metagenome ERZ761577 (study PRJEB28898, sample SAMN06268775) | compost metagenome | isolation source: Emeryville, CA | place: USA:Emeryville, CA | collected...
TCGCACTAGAATCGGACTTTGTATGGTTTCCTGGCCCGATCGGGCCGTCCCAGTCCAAGGAGCGCCCTCTCGTGGCCGAATCGCAGCAGTCGGAACGTGCAATCACCGTTGAAGCCCCGACCACCGGTATGGAGCTGTTTGGCACGGACCGGACAGTTGTGGCGATTCGCGTGGACGGCGTGCTTCGGGACCTCGCTGCGGAAGTGACGGTCGGCCAGGTCGTCGAGCCGGTGTTGATCAGTGAGCCGGACGGTTTGGACATTCTGCGTCACTCCACCGCGCACGTGCTCGCCCAGGCCGTGCAGCGCCTATTCGACCCAGCAAAGCTCGGCATCGGCCCGCCGATCGTCGACGGCTTCTACTACGACTTCGATGTGCCCGAGGCGTTCACGCCCGAGGACCTCAAGAAGCTTGAAGCCGAAATGGCCAGGATCGTGAAAGAAGGCCAGCACTTCCGTCGCCGCGTCGTCACGGACGATGAGGCTCGCGAACTGCTCGCCCATGAGCCCTACAAGCTCGAACTCATCGGCCTGAAGTCGAAGGCCAGCGGTGACGACGAGCTCGGCGGTGACAACGAGAGCGTCGAGGTGGGCGCTGGCGAACTCACCGTTTACGAGAACGTGCATCGCGATGGCGAGGTGGCCTGGTTCGACCTCTGCCGCGGCCCGCACGTGCCGAGCACCCGCATCATCGCGAACGGCTTTGCCCTGACCCGCGTTGCCGCGGCCTACTGGCGTGGCAGCGAGAAGAACAAGCAGCTACAGCGTGTCTATGGCACCGCCTGGCCGTCGAAGGATGAACTGCGCGCCTACCAGGAGCGCCTGGAAGAGGCAGCCCGCCGCGACCACCGCAAGCTGGGCGTGGAACTGGACCTGTTCAGTTTCCCGGACGAGATCGGTTCGGGACTGTCGGTGTTCCACCCTAAGGGCGGCATCATCCGCTATGAGATGGAGCAGTACCTGCGCACGCAGCTCATCGCGCACGACTACGAGCTGGTGAACACGCCGCACATCACCAAGTCGCAGCTCTTCATGACCTCCGGCCACCTGCAGTGGTACGCCGACGGCATGTACCCGCCCATGCACTTGGACGAAGAGCACGACGCGGATGGCAACATCACCAAACAGGGTCAGGACTACTACCTGAAGCCGATGAACTGCCCGTTCCACCACTTGATCTTCCGTTCGCGCGGTCGCTCCTACCGGGAACTGCCGCTGCGCTTGGCGGAGTTCGGCACCGTGTACCGCTACGAGAAGAGCGGCACCCTCTCGGGTCTGACCCGCGTTCGTGGTCTCACCCAGGACGACGCTCACGTGTATGTGACCCGCGAGCAGGTCAAGGACGAGGTAGCCCGCCAGCTCGCCTTCGTGTTCGAGACGCTGCGTGGCTACGGCCTCAGCGACTTCTACCTGGAACTGTCGACTAAGGATCCGGACAAGTATGTCGGTGACGACGCGATCTGGGACGAGGCGACCGAGACGCTGCGTGAGGTGGCGATCGCTTCCGGCCTGGAACTGGTTCCGGACCCGGGTGGCGCCGCATTCTACGGCCCAAAGATTTCGGTGCAGGCCCGCGACGCGATTGGTCGTACCTGGCAGCTCTCGACGGTGCAGCTTGACTTCAACATGCCGGACCGCTTCGAACTGGAATACACCGCCGCGGACGGTACCAAGCAGCGCCCGGTGCTGATCCACCGCGCTCTGCTCGGCTCGATCGAGCGCTTCTTTGCCATCCTGCTCGAGCACTACGCCGGTGCCTTCCCGGTGTGGCTGGCTCCGGTGCAGGTGGTGGGCATTCCGATCGCGGACGACTACGCGCCGTACTTGGCTGAATTTGCCGCCCGCCTCAAGAAGCGGGGCGTGCGGGCCGAGGTCGACGATTCGAGCGACCGCATGCAGAAGAAGATCCGAAACCAGGCAAAGCAGAAGGTCCCCTTCCTGCTCATCGCCGGTGAAGAGGACCGCTCGGCCGGCACCGTGAGTTTCCGATTCCGTGATGGCAGCCAGCGCAACGGTGTGCCGCTGGACGAGGCGGAAGCGCTGATCCTCGGCGCGATCGCCAGTCACGCGCAGGTGCTGACCGCCGACGACCTCGCTGCGGCCCAGGCCTGAACAAATACTTTGCTCAGCCGTCGGCTGAGCGTGACGAACGTAGAATGGATTTCGTGATGAGCACCCCCGAATCGACCCCGACCACCGGTACCAGCCGGGTCAAGCGCGGCCTGGCTGAGATGCTGAAGGGCGGCGTCATCATGGACGTCGTCACGGCTGACCAGGCCAAGCTCGCCGAAGATGCCGGCGCTGTCGCCGTGATGGCGCTTGAGCGCGTGCCAGCGGACATCCGCGCCCAGGGTGGCGTGGCTCGGATGAGCGACCCGGATCTGATCGAGCAGATCATTGACGCCGTGTCCATCCCGGTGATGGCGAAGGCCCGTATCGGTCACTTCGTCGAAGCCCAGGTGCTGCAGTCGCTGAAGGTGGACTACATCGACGAGTCCGAGGTGCTGAGCCCGGCGGACTACGTCAACCACATCGACAAGTGGCAGTTCAACGTGCCCTTTGTCTGTGGTGCCACGAACCTGGGTGAGGCGCTGCGTCGCATCACCGAGGGTGCGGCGATGATCCGTTCCAAGGGTGAGGCCGGTACCGGCGATGTGTCCGAGGCCACGAAGCACATCCGTCAGATCACCAGCGAGATCCGTGCCCTCACCGCCCTGCGCGAGGACGAACTGTACGTCGCGGCCAAGGAACTGCAGGCTCCGTACGAGCTCGTCAAGGAAGTCGCCGAGACCGGCAAGCTCCCGGTGGTGCTGTTCACCGCTGGTGGTGTCGCTACTCCGGCGGACGCTGCGCTGGTGATGCAGCTCGGCTCGGACGGTGTATTCGTCGGCTCCGGCATCTTCAAGAGTGGCGACCCGGCCAAGCGTGCCGCCGCCATCGTCAAGGCAACCACGTTCTATGACGACCCGGACGTGATCGCCGAGGTCAGCCGTGGCCTGGGTGAGGCCATGGTCGGCATCAACGTCGCCGACGTGCCCGCGCCGCACCGCCTCGCTGAGCGCGGCTGGTAGGAGTCTGTATGGCGGCCTCGCCGCGAGTTGGTGTCCTCGCCCTCCAGGGTGACGTGCGCGAGCACGTGCAGGCGCTGGAGGCGCTGGGCGCCGATGTGGTGCGCGTTCGACGCGTGAGCGAACTCGATGCTGTGCAGGCGCTGGTGATTCCGGGTGGGGAGTCCAGCGTGATCGACAAGTTGTCGCGCACCTTCGGACTGTTCGATCCGATCCGGGAACGCCTCGCCGCTGGCATGCCTGCCTACGGCACTTGCGCCGGCCTCATCATGCTGGCCGACACCATCTTGGATGGCATCCCGGGCCAGCAGACCTTTGGCGGGTTGGACATTGTGGTGCGCCGGAACGCCTTCGGCGCCCAGGTGGACTCCTTCGAGGCGGACCTTGACATCGTTGACCTCGGCGCCCCGCCCGTGCACGCGGCATTCATTCGCGCACCCATCGTGGAGTCGGTCGGCCCGAAAGCTGAGGCACTGGCCTCGGTTCCGGATGGCCGCGTCGTCGCGGTTCGGCAGGGCCGACTCATCGGCACGAGTTTCCACCCCGAAATTACGGGCGAACTGCGCTTCCACCAGTTGCTGCTCGACTCGATCTAGTCGATTTATTCTCGCGCTCGGGCCCGTTCTGCGCGCTGCCGGCGTGTTGGGCGCAATAGTATTTCTTCTATGTCTGGACACTCTAAGTGGGCAACCACGAAGCACAAGAAGGCCGTGATCGACGCTAAGCGGGCCAAGAGCTTCGCCAAGTTGATCAAGAACATTGAGGTCGCAGCCAAGATCGGTGGCGCTGACCTCAGCGGCAACCCGACCCTGCAGGACGCGGTCATCAAGGCCCGGAAGACCTCGGTGCCGAACGACAACATCGAGCGTGCCATCAAGCGCGGTGCGGGTCTGACCGGCGAATCCGTGGAGTACCTCTCGATCATGTACGAGGCATATGGCCCCAGCGGCGTCGCCTTCTTGATTGAGTGTCTGACCGATAACAAGAACCGTGCGGCCGCCGAGGTGCGCACCGCCTTGAGCCGCAACGGTGGCACCCTCGCTGACCCGGGGAGCGTGGCCTACAACTTCGCGCGCAAGGGCGTGGTGTCGATCACCAAGACCGAGGGCGTCACCGAGGATGCAATCCTTGAGGCCGTCCTCGATGCGGGTGCCGAAGAGGTGATCGACCGTGGCCTCGGCTTTGAGGTCATCAGTGAACCGAGCGACCTGGTGGCCGTGCGCACCGCGCTGGCCGACGCCGGGATCGAATATGACTCGGCCGAAGCGGAGTTTGTTCCGGGCCTGCAGGTCGAGGTCGACATCGACACGGCTCGCAAGGTCTTCAAGCTGATCGACGCGCTCGAGGACTCGGATGACGTGCAGAACGTGTATGCCAACTTCTCGGTGAGCCCGGAAGTGCAGGCGCAGCTGGACGAAGAGGACTAAGTCCCCGCAACGCGTACGGTGGCGCGGCCTTCGGGTCGCGCCACCGCTGTGTCTCAGCACTCCGTCGTGGTCAGCGGGGGAGCCGTTGGGGTCACGACACGCGCCACCATTCGAACATATGTTCGGTTTCTATGGCACGATGGATCCATGACGTCGGCCGCGCAGCGCATTCTGGGGATTGACCCCGGCCTGACTCGCTGTGGTTTCGGCATCATCGACGTCGCTCCGAACCGGCAACTCACGCTCGTGACCGTGGGGGTGCTCCGCACTCCCGCCGACGCGCCACCCGAGCAGCGCTTGCGAACTATCGCTGACGGGGTGCAGGAACTCATGGATCAGTACACGCCAGGCGTCCTCGCCATCGAGCGCGTCTTTGCCCAGCACAATCGCAGCACCGTGATGGGAATCGCGCAGTTGTCGGGTGCGCTGTTGGTGCAAGCCGCGCGGCAGGATCTCGCAGTGGCCATGCACACACCCAGTGAGGTCAAGGCCGCTGTCAGCGGCTATGGTGCCGCAGACAAGCAGCAGGTGGCTGCAATGGTGGCACGACTGCTGCGGTTGCCGGAACCACCGAAGCCTGCAGACGCCGCCGACGCCCTCGCCTTGGCCATCACGCATGCCTGGCGAGGCGGTGCCAGCGCCGCTGCTGGGGCCGCTCACCTGCCGCACCACGACACGCCCGCGCTCCGTGCTTGGCGCGCCGCAGCCCAGGCAGCGTCGTCGCGCCGCTCTAGGCTGGGAGCATGATCGCCTCCGTCCGGGGCACTGTCACAGTGCTTCAGCAGCAGCAGGTCGTTCTCGACGTCCAGGGGATTGGCTACGCGGTGCAGATTACGCCTCGTCTGTCCGCCTCCCTGCGCCATGGCGAGACGGTCTCACTGCACACCGCCCTCGTGGTTCGCGAGGATGCCATGACCCTGTTCGGCTTCGCGGATCCCCAGGAACTGGCCGTCTTTGACCTGCTGATCGGTGTCTCTGGGGTTGGTCCGCGTTCGGCACTGGCAATCCTTGGCACCTTAACCGTCGATGAGATCGCCCGTGCGATCGCGGCTGAGGATGACGCGCCATTCCGGAAAGTCAGCGGCATCGGTCCAAAGACGGCGAAGCTGATCATCGTCTCCTTGGCTGGCAAGCTCGTTGCCGCGGCGGATGATCAGGGCGCCGCGTTGCCGCCGGCAGCGGCGGATACGCAGCTTGCGGAACAGGTGCTGGTTGCGCTGGTCGGCCTCGGGTGGCCGGAACGGGTTGCTGCGGCGGCGCTCGATGAGGTGCTCGCCGAACAGGCACCGCAGACGGTCGCTGAGGCATTGCGACTGACCTTGACCGCGCTGGGACGTCCGGGGGTGACCCGATGACCGAGGACCGACTGCTGCAGCCGAACGCGTCCTCGGATGCGGAAATCGCCTTCGAAGGCGCGCTGCGCCCCACCTCGCTGGACGAATTCGTGGGCCAGCAGAACGTGCGGGAGCAACTGTCACTGCTGTTGAAGGCGGCCGAGGTGCAGGGGCGCGTCCCGGACCACATCTTGTTTGCCGGCCCACCCGGCCTCGGCAAGACCACCTTGGCCATGATCGTCGCTCATGAGGGTGGGCGGCCGCTGCGGATGAGCAGCGGCCCGGCGATCCAGCACGCTGGCGACTTGGCGGCCCTGCTCTCGAGCCTGCTGCCAGGCGAGGTCCTATTCATCGATGAGATTCACCGTCTGGCGCGTTCGGCCGAAGAAATGCTCTACCTCGCGATGGAAGATTTCCGTATCGACATCATGGTGGGCAAGGGCGCCGGAGCTACCTCGGTCCCGCTCGAACTCGCTCCCTTTACGTTGGTCGGTGCCACAACCCGTGCCGGCTTACTCCCGAGTCCGCTGCGTGATCGTTTCGGCTTCACCGGCCAGATGGAGTTCTATTCACCCGAGGAACTCGAGTTGGTGCTCGCGCGGGCAGCGAGCAAATTGCACCTTGACCTCGAACCCGATGCGCTGAGCGAGATTGCGTTGCGTTCGCGGGGCACGCCGCGCGTGGCCAACCGTCTCCTGCGACGTGTGCGGGACTGGCAGCTCGTGCATCCGGGCACCACGGGGCTTGATGCCGTTCGGCAAGCACTCGCGCTCTATGAAGTTGACGCCCGAGGCTTGGATCGCCTGGATCGCGCGGTACTGTCGGCCCTGGTGGATCGGTTCGCCGGCGGACCGGTGGGACTGTCAACCTTGGCGGTCGCCGTGGGGGAAGAACCGGAAACGATTGAGTCGGTCGTCGAGCCATTCTTGCTTCGAGAGGGTCTGCTGGTGCGCACCCCACGCGGGCGCGCTGCCACGACGGCCGCGTGGCACCACCTGGGTCGACCGGCGCCCGACACGCCATGAGCAGGCCGGGCCGGTAACCTATAATCAAACCTGTTCCGCGCGCCCACCTCTGGGGGGAGTTCCCGGGCACCATCAATGCGGACCTCTGCGCCAGAAAGGCAATAACTTCCCATGGCATTCAACAACGTTGTGACTACGCTGACCCTCGCCCAGACTGGCACCGACGCCGGCACGGGAACGGGCGCGGCGGCCGACCCGCAGGGCTTTGACTTCATGTCGGTGATCCTGCTCGTGCTCGCTGGCGTGATGGTGTTCTTCGTCTTCCGTAACTCGAAGAAGCGTCAGACTGAAGCCCTGAAGCTGCAGGACAGCGTGGTTCCGGGCGCCGAGGTGATGACGGGTAGCGGTATCTTCGGTACCGTTGTTGCGATTGACCCGATTGACGAACTCAAGGTGCAGATCGAGACCAGCCCGGGCACGGTCCTCACGGTGCACCGTCAGGCGATCGCCAAGGTCGTGACGGCGGAAGAAGTTTCCGCCGACGACGCTGACGACACTGACGCGCGCTAACGACCCTGCCTGTCTGCACTGTTCACTGACGAATACGAGGAGCCCCGACCCGTGGCAACGACACCCCAGGTGAGGCAGGCGCGCAAGACGCTGCTGTGGCTGCTGGCAATCATCGTCGGGCTCGGGGGTATCCTCGGCATCGGCGTGGCCACGGGCCAGGCAACCTGGACCCCGAAGCTGGCGCTCGACCTGGAAGGTGGCACCCAGATCATCCTGGCTGCCAACCAGATCCAGGGCAATGAAGTCACGGCCGAGGGGCTGAACCAGGCCGTCGCCATCATCCGCAACCGCGTCGACTCAACCGGCGTTGCCGAGGCAGAGATCACCACGCAGGGCTCGAACAACATCGTCGTGTCCCTGCCCGGTACTCCCGACCAGGAGACGATGGAGCGCATCGAGGCCTCGGCGGAGTTGACCTTCCGTCCGGTCCTGGTCTCTGGGATCGGCACGGTCGGTGGTGAAGAACCGGCCGAGGGTGATGATGGCATCCCCGACGACCCGGACGCCGTCACTGGCACCGACGACGACGCTGTCCAGGACGAGCCGGACGAGTCCCCCGCGGGTGACGAGGCCGATGGTGACACCGCCTCCGGTACGCCGGAGAACGGGAGCGACCTGGCCTGGGTGAGCGAAGAGCTCCAGGCTGAGTTCGAGGCGTTCCAGTGCACCGCAGAGGCGCTGGCCCTGGCTTCGCACGCTCCGGCTGACCGGCCGCTGATCACCTGTGACTCGATCGACGGCCTGCCGGCGGGGGTGCAGGTCGAGAAGTACATCCTCGGTCCCGTCGAACTGTCTGGCACCAACATCACCAAGGCCAGCAGCGGCATGCGTCAACTGCAGAACGGTGGCGTGTCGGGCCAGTGGGTCGTGAACATCGAGTTCGATGACGAAGGCCGCGAAATCTTTGGGGCAGTCACCCAGCGTCTGTACACCATTGGTAACACCGAACCCATGTCACCGCGCAACCGCTTTGCGGTCGTACTGGACGGCCAGGTGGTGACGTCGCCGACCTCGAACGTGCCGATCCCGAATGGCAAGGCCGAAATCAGCGGCAACTTCACCCAGCAGAGCGCGGAGACGCTCGCGCAGCAGCTGCGGTTCGGCGCTCTGCCGATGAGTTTCACGGTGCAGACCAACGAGACGATCTCGGCGACCCTCGGTACTGAGCAGTTGGCCAGCGGCATGATCGCGGGTTTGATCGGTCTGATCTTGGTCGTGATCTACTCGCTGTTCCAGTACCGCGTCCTCGGTCTGGTCACGGTTGCTTCACTCCTGATCGCGGCCGTGGTGACCTATCTGCTCATCGCAATCCTTTCCTGGCGGCAGGGGTACCGCCTCTCGCTGGCCGGTGTCACTGGTTTGATCGTGGCGATTGGTATCACCGCAGACTCCTTCATCGTCTACTTCGAGCGAATCCGTGACGAACTTCGCGACGGCAAGATGCTCGGTGGCAGTATCGAGGCTGGTTGGAAGCGGGCACGCCGCACGATTCTTGCCTCGGACGCGGTGAACTTCATTGCCGCGGGCGTGTTGTTCTTCCTTGCCGTCGGCAACGTGCGTGGCTTCGCCTTCACCCTGGGTCTGACCACCATCGTTGACCTGATCGTGGTGTTCATGTTCACCCACCCGCTGATGGTGTTGCTGGGCCAGACGAAGTTCTTTGCCGACGGGCATCGCGCCTCGGGCCTTGACCCGCGGATGCTGGGCGCCGTCTACCGCGGACGCGCGCAGTTCCGCGAGCCGGTCGCCGCCTCGAAGGGCAAGGCAAAGAAGGTGGCTGGCGAGGCTGCCCGCCGTCGAACCCTCGCTGAGCGTGGCGCTGACGGCAAGCCGCTCACCCTGGCAGAACGCAAGGCACTTGCTGCCGCAACCCAGACCAAGGAGGTCGAGGACTGATGGGCTTCGCACAGTTCGGTAACGACCTGCACACCGGCAAGCGTTCCTTCAACTTCGTCGGTCGCCGTGTGCTCTGGTACGCCATCGCGTTGGTGGTGATCACGATCACGGTCCTGCTGACCGTGCTGCGCGGCGGCTTCAACCTGGGCATTGAGTTCCGTGGTGGTAGCGAGTTCCGGGTCTCGAACGCCGGCGCCTCGGCTGAGGTGATTGACCAGTCGCAGGCACAGAATGCCGTCACCGAGATCAAGCCTGGCGCCATCGTGCACGTCGCGATTGTCGGCACCTCGACCGTGCGGGTGCAGACCGATCAGCTGACCGACGACGAAGTGCGTCAGGTGAGCGCCCTGCTGGCTGACGCCTACGGTGTGGACCCGGACCAGGTCACCTCCAGCTTCGTGGGTGCCTCCTGGGGTCAGGATGTGACCCGTCAGGCCCTCACCGGTTTGGTGATCTTCGTGATCATCGTGTCGCTGGTGATGGCTGCATACTTCCGCACCTGGAAGATGGCCCTCGCCGCGTTGCTGGCCATGGCGCACGACATCGTGCTCACCGTCGGCGCCTACGGCGTCTTCGGGTTTGAGATCACCCCGGCCGCAATGATTGGTTTCCTGACGATCCTTGGCTATTCGCTGTATGACACGGTCGTGGTCTTCGACAAGGTTCGTGAGAATACCGAGCACCTGAAGGACCCGAGCCGCGAGACCTTCCGCAACAAGGTGAACCTGGCGGTCAACCAGACCCTGGTGCGCTCGATCAATACCTCGGCCGTGGCAGTGCTTCCGGTGGCAGCGATTCTGTTCATCGGGGCGGCCTTGCTTGGCGCAGGAACGCTGCGTGACATCTCGTTGGCGCTGTTCGTGGGTATGTTGCTCGGCACCTATTCCACGATCTTCATCGCTGCACCGGCATACTCGCACCTGCGCGAGTCGGAGTTTCCTGCGGAGGGATCGACGGGCAAGTCCGTCGCCAAGGCGAAGGCCCAGGCCGCTTCGGCCAAGGCTTGAGCCGGGCGCGTGCATCCTGTGACGATGTCAGGTTCGGCCGCTCTCCGAGCGCGATAATGGTGTTGCAGGAGGTGCGCGCGTGAGTGAGACGCCGGGGACATGGATTCGGCGGTCGTTGCTGCCAAAGCTCTTTGCACGCGCGGCGACTACCAGTGGCGTTGAACCGCTGCTGAAAAAGATCCGCAGCCAGCACCCGCGTGCCGACCTGGAAGTCATTGAGCGTGCCTACCGCGTCGCTGAGCAGGCGCACCGCGGTCAGTTCCGTCGGAGTGGGGAGCCGTACATCACGCACCCGCTCGCGGTCACCGAGATTTTGGTCGACCTTGGCGCGGGCCCACGGACGTTGGCAGCGGCACTGCTGCATGACACCGTAGAAGACACCGACTACTCCTTGGAGCAGTTGCGTTCGGACTTTGGCGATGAGATCGCCATGTTGGTCGATGGCGTGACCAAGCTGGACAAGATCAAGGTCGGCGATTCTGCACAGGCCGAGACTGTTCGCAAGATGGTGGTGGCGATGTCTCGCGACATCCGCGTCATCGTGATCAAGCTTGCTGACCGGCTGCACAATGCGCGGACGTGGGGGTTTATGCCGGCCGAGTCGGCACAGCGCAAGGCGAAGGAAACGCTCGAAATTTACGCGCCGCTGGCTCATCGTCTGGGTATCCAGTCGATCAAGACTGAGCTCGAGGACCTGTCCTTTGCCGTCTTGCAGCCAAAGATCTACGTCGAGATCGAGAACCTCGTCACGCAGCGGGCGCCGGAGCGCGAAACGTTCCTGCGGGACGTCATCACCACGATTCGCAATGACCTCAAGAGTTCCCGAATTCGTGGCACCGTGCAAGGTCGACCCAAGCAGTACTACTCGATCTATCAGAAGATGGTCGTCCGCGGTCGGGAGTTCGACGAGATTTATGACCTCGTTGGCATTCGCGTCATCGTGAACACGGTACGCGATTGCTACGCCGTGCTGGGTGCGATTCACGCCCGCTGGACTCCGGTGCCGGGCCGTTTCAAGGACTACATCGCGACGCCGAAGTTCAATCTGTATCAGTCGCTGCACACCACGGTGATTGGTCCGCACGGACGCTCCGTCGAGATTCAGATCCGCACCGAGGAGATGCATCAGCGCGCCGAGTTCGGTATCGCGGCGCACTGGAAGTACAAGCAGGGGCAGTCCGCGGATCGCGGCACCGGCAAGGTCGCCGACAAGGTTGGCGGGCCTGATCAGTCCGGTATGGCCTGGCTTGCCCACATCGCCGAGTGGGAGTCTGAGACGACCGACCCGGGTGAGTTCCTTGACTCCTTGCGCTTCGAGATCGGCGCGAAGGATCTGTACGTCTTCACGCCGCAGGGCAAAGTGATTGGTCTGCCCACCGGCGCGACCCCAGTGGACTTCGCCTACGCCGTCCACACCGAGGTCGGTCACCGCGCCATGGGCGCCAAGGTGAATGGTCGCCTCGTGCCGCTGGACACCACGCTGAAGAGTGGGGACGTGGTTGAGGTCTTTACCTCGAAGAGCCCGGATGCGAGCCCCAGTCAAGACTGGCTGAGTTTCGTCAAGAGCACACGCGCCAAGAACAAGATTCGAGCTTGGTTCACCAAGGAACGGCGCGAGGAAGCGATCGAGCAGGGCAAGGAAGCGATCGCACGTGCCATGCGGAAGCAGAACTTGCCGCTGCAGAAGCTCATGGGCCAGGAAGTCATTGCTGAGGTGAGCGCGCAGCTGCGCTACGAGGATGTCTCGGCGCTCTACGCCGCGGTGGGTGAGGGCCACGTATCGGCGCAGTCGGTGATCGAAAAGGTTGTGGCCCTGGTCCGCACCGACACCGACCTCGAAGAGAACATCGAGCACTCCATTCCCTTCGGCAAGGCTACGCCGCGCCGCGAAGGGACGTCTGGCGTGCTCGTGCGCGGGGCCCCGGACATCCTGGTGAAGCTCGCAAAGTGCTGCACGCCGGTACCCGGCGACGAGATCGTGGGCTTCATCACCCGCGGTTCGGGTGTGTCAGTCCATCAGGCCAGTTGCCGCAACGTAGACGAGTTGATGAAGCAGCCCGATCGGATGATCGAGGTGGCGTGGTCGTCGACGGGTAAGGGCTTGTTCCTGGTGCAGATTCAGGTTGAGGCGCTGGACCGGGCTGGTCTGCTGTCGGATGTGACCCGGGTGCTCAGCGAACACCACGTGAATATCTTGGCGGCCACAGTGCAAACTTCGGACGACCGAGTGGCGATCAGCCGCTTCTCGTTCGAGATGGGTGACACCACGCATCTGGACCGTCTGCTCAACGCAGTGCGCCGCATCGACACGGTCTATGACGCCTATCGCGTCACGCCGAACGCCTAGGCAGCAGCCGGTGCGCCGGCACTGAGGCCATCCAGCGTCTCTAGGATGCGGCGACGGAATGGCATCCGCGGTGCCGCGCTGACCTGATGCCGCACCCGGTGCAGGTCGTGGCCTGCCAGCACCGCCAGACGAGCGAGTACCGGCCCCAGGTCAGAACCCACCAGATCGGGTACGGCCGCGAGGTCAAGCAGCGTGCGCAACGGTGCGGTCACGAGTGTCGGACCGACCTGAACGATCTCGTCCGATGCGAAGACACGTTCGCGCCATCGTGCCCCGGCCTCGGGTATGCGGCCGCGGCGGTGGCGATCGATGGCCAGTTCCATTCGAGTCGGTGCCTGGGGGAGTGCGCCGAAGATCCACGCAGCGGTGCCTCGCTCTGCAATCACGCGATCGCTCAAGCTCGTACTTGGCAGCGCCGCGCGAACGCTGGCAGCCCGCAGCTCAGGACTGTTCGGCGTCGCCCAGCACGCGGCCGCGCCAGCGCAGGACCAGACTTCGCCGCTGGTGACCAGTGCGCTCAACTCCGCGAGCGGCCAGCCTAGGTCGGAGGTGTCGCTGAGATCGGCGGGGGCGAGCACGGGAGCGAGCAGACGTGACATGGTTCCAGGCTGCCCGAATATCGCCTCGGCGATCACAGCCGGAAACGAGCCGTGGAAAGCGTTCGGCCCGCCCATCCTGTGGATGCGCGGGCCGAATGTAGAATCGGGTTAGCTGAGGGCGTCGAGCCACACCTTGCGAGCGGCCAGGGCCTCTTCGGCAGCACGAATCCTGTCGGCGTCCTTGGACTCCTTAGCGGCTTCCAACTCCGCCTCAAGCTTGGCGATGGCTTCCTGCAACTGTACAGCCAGGCCACCACCACGCGACTGCGCCGCGGGGTTGTTCTTCGCCCACTGCTCGTCAGCCAGGGCCTTCACATGCGCTTCCACCTTGCGCAGACGGTCTTCCACTGAACGCAGGTGCTCGCGCGGCACGCGGCCGATCGCGTCCCACCGATCGTGAATGGCGCGCAGGGCGTCGCGGGCCTGGTCCAGGTCCGTCATCGAAAGAATTGCCTCGGCGTCCTGCAAGACGGCAAGTTTCTGCTCCAGGTTGGCAGCGTATTCGGCGTTCTCGATGGCGTCGCGTTCCGCCTTGGCGCTATAGAGCACGTCACCGGCAGCCTTGAACTTCTCCCAGAGGGCGTCGTCCTGCTTGCGACCGCTCCGGCCAGCCCGCTTCCATTCGTCGAGCAGACGACGGTACTCATCGATGCCAGCAGCACCCTTGGGTGCGAGCGCTTCGGCGCGCTCGATGAGGGCGCGCTTGGCGTCACGAACCTTGCGCTGCTGCTGATCCAGTTCCGCAAAGAAGGCGCGACGGCCGGCATCCAGGGTGGACCGGGCGGCACGGAAGCGCTGCCAGAGGGCGTCGCTGTCCGCCTTGGGCAACCGCGGTCCGTGCTGCTGCGAGTGCTGCCACTGCTGGAAGAGTTGGTCGATCTCGGCGGCGGCCTGCTTCCACTGCTGCTTTGCGGGGTCCTTCGCAGCGAGCGCCTCAGCGGCGGCAACGATGGCTTCGCGCTCAGCGCGGGCGGCCTCAATCGCGGCCTGACGTTCTTGCTGCTGCCGCTGATCAACCTCTGCCACCTGGGCGTCGATGGCGTCGAGGCGCGCGGCCAGGGCGGCGAGGTCACCAACGGCCTTGGCCTCGGTCACTTGCTCACGGAGCTGGGCTGCCGTCTTGGCAATATCCTTCGCCGGGGCGCCGGTACGCAGGCGCTGCTCCAGCAGTCGGAGCGCAGCGTCCAGGTCGTCGTACTTGCGCTGATAGAAGGCGAGGGCTTCCTCGGGGGTGCCGTCCAAGAACTGGCCAACCTCACGTTCCCCGTCCGCCGTGCGTACGTAGACCGTGCCCGTCTCGTCGACTCGACCCCAGTCCTGCGTTTCCTTGTCCGTCATCGGTCCAATCCCGTCGCCCGCCAATGCCAATCCAGCCTAGCCGACGCGCCCGTCGATGGTGACGCTCTTGATCGTGATCGGCCGGACCGGTGCACCGTCAGCGCCGCCATCCGCGGTGCCTGGGGCAGCGAAGTCAGTGATGAACGCCTCGAGGCCGTTCGTGATGCGCCCCATCACCGTGTAGCCGCCCGCGCCATCGGCCGGGATCATGGTGTCTTCGTAGACGATGAAGAACTGGGAACCCATGCTGAAGCCGTCGTTGCTATGCCGGGCCATGGCAATGGTGCCGGCCGGGTAGAAGTTGTCTTTGGGCGCGTTCTCAATCGGGCCGAAGGCATAGCCAGGGCCGCCGCTTCCGTCGCCCTTCGGGTCACCGCACTGCAGGAGAGCGAAGCCGGGAGTCGTGGTCAGACGGTGGCAGGAGACCTCGTCGAAGTAGTGTTGGTCGGCCAGACTGAGGAACGAGGCGACGGCTTGCGGCGCCTTGGCGCCATCCAACTCGAAGTGCAACGGCAGGGAATTGAGGGTGAGCGTGCCGGACCAGGTCTTTCCCTCCGCCAGTGCCGGGTCCGGAGCCTGCGCACCGGGTGCGGCCGTGTTGTCGTCGGCCGGTGCCGACGTCGGGCCGCCGACGAAGTAGAAGACCTGTGCGGCAATGAGCACCAGCCCCGCGACCGCGCCGATGATGCCCCAGCGCAGATTGTCGCTCTTGCGACGCTGGACGATGCGCTGGGCCACTGCCTGCTTGGTCTGATAGGCCTTGAGGCGGGCGAGCTGGGCTCGATCCTGCTTTGCTGCGGACATGTTTCGGCTCCTGAAGAGGTAGGGCGCGGCAACCGTGGCGACTACCGCGGCGTAGACACCACATGATGGTATTCGGCGGCGCAGAATCGGAGCAAACCCCCTGCTGCAGCGGCATCGGCGAGCTGTTCCACACGGCTGGCGCAGCAATGACAGTGTGCCTCGGTAGCATGGCGGTATGTCCTCGCAGCCCGGCCTCTACTCCGGCGCGGTTCCGCTTGCCGTGCGCATGCGCCCGCGCTCTCTGGACGAGGTGGTGGGCCAGCGCCACCTGCTGGGACCGAATGCTCCGCTGCGTCGCCTCGCCTCGGCTGATGGCACTCAGGGCGCCGTCTCGGTCATTCTCTGGGGACCGCCAGGCACGGGGAAGACCACGCTCGCCCAGGCGATCGCCCAGAGTTCAGGTCGCGAATTTGCGGAACTGTCGGCCGTCACCGCGGGCGTCAAAGACGTGCGCGAGGTGATGGAACGCGCCCTGAGCAATCGCGACCTCTACGGTGTCTCCACCGTGCTGTTCCTGGACGAGATCCACCGCTTCACGAAGGCACAGCAGGATGCCCTGCTGCCGGGGGTCGAGAATGGCTGGGTCGTGTTAGTGGCGGCAACCACTGAGAACCCGTCGTTCTCGGTGATCGCGCCACTGCTGAGCCGCTCGCTGCTGCTGACGCTCGAACAACTCTCCGATGAGGATCTGGCGACGGTGATCGATCGTGCGGTCGAGGATGAGCGCGGATTGCGCGGCGCCGTCCGGCTGGAACCGGAGGCGCGTGAGGCGCTCATTCGCCTCGCTTCGGGCGATGCCCGACGAGCCCTGACCGCCCTGGACGCTGCAGCCCAACTCGCACTCGGCCCGGATTCGGACGCGGCCGAGGAAGACGGCGTGGTCGTGGTCACCGCCGAGATGGTTGCCGCGACCGTGGACCGCGCGCTGTTGCGGTATGACCGCCAAGGTGATGAGCACTATGACGTGATTAGCGCCTTTATTAAGTCGATTCGGGGCTCGGACCCGGACGCGGCGTTGCACTATCTGGCACGAATGGTCGAGGCGGGGGAGGATCCGCGGTTCATCGCGAGACGCATCGTGATCTCGGCGGCCGAAGATATTGGTATGGCTGACCCTCAGGCGCTCCCCATAGCGGTCGCTGCCGCGCAGGCGGTCCAATTGGTCGGTATGCCGGAAGCGCGCCTGATCCTCGCCGAGGCGGTGGTCTATCTCGCGACCGCACCCAAGTCGAACGCCTCGTACGTCGGTTTCGAACGCGCGGTGGCGGATGTGCGGGCCGGCAAGCTCGGTCGTGTGCCGAAACACCTGCGTGACGCCCACTATCCGGGCGCCAAGCGACTCGGGCATGGGAAGGGCTACCGGTATCCCCATGACGACCCCATTGGCGTGTCCACCCAGCAGTACCTGCCGGATCCCTTGGTCGGGACTGAGTACTACCAGCCGACGGACCATGGCAATGAGCGCGACATCAAGTCCCGGCTCGAGAAGCTGCGTCGTATTCTGCGAGGGGAGCGCGGGTAGCGACGGATGTGGGGCGCCCCCTGCGTCCACATTCCGGCCATCACTGCTATGCTGTATAGGCCCATTCCACTGTGATCGTGCGGCTGCGATCGCAGATGTTGGAACGGAATCACCCTGTAGCCGGGTCTCCACGGGCACATCCCTCTTCAACACATCGCTTCGGCACGCGTCGACGTGCGGCCGAAGTGGGAAGACTGATGTACGTCCATGAGTCGCACACGCGGCCATGTATTTGAAAGGAAACCGTGTCCACCAAGTCACGCGCCCGCACCAAGGTTCGCCTCTCGCGCGCCCTGGGCATCCCGCTCACTCCGAAGGCTGCTCGCATCCTCGAGAAGCGCCCCTACGCTCCCGGCCAGCACGGCCGCACCAAGCGCAAGTCGGACAGCGACTACGCTGTGCGTCTGCGCGAGAAGCAGCGTCTCCGCGCCCAGTACGGCATCCGTGAGAAGCAGCTGCGCATCGCCTTCGAAGAGGCTCGTCGCACTGCCGGCCAGACCGGTGAGAACCTGGTCGAGCTGCTCGAAATGCGTCTGGACGCCCTGGTGCTCCGTGCCGGCTTCGCCCGCACCAACGCCCAGGCCCGCCAGTTCGTCGTGCACCGCCACATCCTCGTTGACGGCAAGATCGTGGACCGCCCGTCGTTCCGTGTCAAGCCGGGTCAGCTGATCCACGTCAAGGCTCGCTCGGAGGGCACCGACCCGTTCCAGGTCGCCGCCGCCGGTGGTCACGTTGACGTTCTCCCGCCGGTTCCGGCCTACCTGGACGTGCAGCTGGACAAGCTGCAGGCCCGCCTGGTTCGTCGCCCGAAGCGCGCTGAGGTTCCGGTTACCGTGACCGAGCAGCTCGTGGTCGAGTACTACGCAGCTCGCTAAGTCGTCAGACTGCAGTGCAGGAGCGGGGAGCCTCAGGCTTCCCGCTCCTGTGCATCTGGCCACATCGTTGGTGCGCGTCTGTGTCCATTCGGTGAGCGGCCTGGGAACCTGCCGAAGGGGAGGGGCCGATCCGCTACGCTGAGATCACCGCGATACGCGAAACGAGGGAGTAGCACTATGAGCAGACTGCTCTGGCTCATCGGCGGCGTTGCCGCTGGCTTTGTGGCCGCACACCAGCTTTCCAAGACCGAACAGGGCAAGGCATTCTTCGACACCGTCGATGCCAAGGCCAAGGAGTTCGGCGAGGCGGTTGCGGAGACGTATAAGGCGCAGGAAGCGAACCTCAAGTCCGCTCTCAGCAATGTCGAGTCCGCCATCAAGGACCTCTCGGACAAGGCCTCCAAAGCCACCAAGTAGCTGTACCTGCGTTCCCGTGCCCGCCAGCGCGGGCACGGGAACGCGCTGTTGCCCGACTCCGTCGGGCCCGATCAAGAACTGAACAACTTCCATGCAGAGTGCCGATATCCGTAACCGTTGGTTGAACTACTTTGGCGAGCGCGGCCACACGGTCGTTCCCTCGGCGTCACTGGTCAGTGATGACCCGACGCTGCTGTTCACTGTTGCGGGTATGGTGCCCTTTGTTCCGTACCTGACCGGCCTGGTGCCGCCGCCGTTCCCGCGCGCGACCAGCGTGCAGAAGTGCATTCGCACCAACGACATCGAAGAAGTGGGCCGCACCCCGCGGCACGGCACCTTCTTCCAGATGAACGGCAACTTCTCCTTCGGCGACTACTTCAAGGAAGAAGCCATCGGCTTTGCCTGGGATCTGCTGACGAAGTCCGAGGCGGAAGGTGGCTACGCCTTCGACGAGCGGGACCTCTGGGTCACGGTCTACAAGGACGACGACGAGGCAATCCACTTCTGGAAGAAGATCGCTGGACTGCCGGACGAGCGTATCCAGCGCCTCGACAAGGACACCAACTACTGGTCCACCGGCCAACCGGGTCCGGCCGGCCCCTGCTCTGAGATTTTCTTCGACCGGGGCCCCAAGTACGGCATCGACGGTGGTCCGGCCACGGACGACGACCGGTACGTCGAAATCTGGAACCTCGTCTTCATGCAGTATCTGCGTGGCGAGGGCACCAGCAAGACCGAGTTCGAGATCCTCGGTGAGCTGCCGAACAAGAACATTGACACCGGCATGGGCTTGGAGCGCGTCGCGTTCATCAAGCAGGGCGTCGAGAACATGTACGAGACCGACCAGGTCCGTCCGGTCCTGGACCGTGCCGCGGAACTGTCGGGCAAGCGCTACGGCGCGAACCCGGTGGACGATGTGCGCTTCCGCGTGATTGCCGACCACGTCCGGTCCTCGTTGATGCTGATCGCGGACGGCGTCACGCCGTCGAACGAGGGCCGCGGCTATGTGCTGCGGCGCCTGCTGCGTCGCTCGATCCGGGCGATGCGACTGCTGGGAGTGCAGGAGGCCTCGCTGCCGGAACTGCTGCCGGTGAGCCGCGACGCGATGGCGCCGATCTACCCCGAGGTCGCCAGCGACTACGACCGCATCTCCCGCCTCGCCTACGGCGAAGAGGAAGCCTTCCTGCGCACCCTGGCCGGCGGTACCCAGATTCTGGACCTGGCCGTGACCAAGGGCAAGGAATCTGGCGCCGAGAAGCTCGATGGCGCCACCGCCTTCCTGCTGCACGACACCTATGGCTTCCCGATTGACTTGACGCTAGAAATCGCCGAAGAGGCAGGCCTGAGCGTCGATCGCACCGCTTTCGACCGCCTGATGAGCGAGCAGAAGGCCCGTGCCAAGGCGGATGCCAAGAGCAAGAAGCAGGCACTGGCTGACCTGTCGATCTACTCCGACCTGCGCAGCAAGGGCGAAACGAACTTCGTCGGCTACACCGACCTGGTGACCGATGGCACGGTGCTGGGCTTGATCGTGGATGGCCAGAGCGTCACCAGCGCAACCCAGGGCCAGGTGGCCGAGGTCATCCTCACTGAGACCTCGCTGTACGCCGAAAGTGGTGGCCAGGACTCCGATGCTGGCCGCATTGTCGGTCCTGGCTTCGAAGCGACTGTGTTGGATGTCCAGAAGCCGGTTCCCGGACTGGTGAGCCACCGCGTCGAGGTGCTGACTGGCGCGATCGGCGTGGGGGACACTGCTACCACCATCGTGGATGCCGAGTACCGCCGCGGTGCCAACCAAGCCCACTCGGCGACCCACGTCATTCACGCTGCACTCCGCGAGGTGCTGGGCAAGGACGCACAGCAGGCCGGTTCCTATAACAAGGCCGGCTACTTGCGCCTCGACTTCTCCTGGAACCAGGCGCTGTCCGCTCAGGCGCGGACTGAGGTCGAAGAAGTCGCGAACCTGGCGTTGCGTGCCAACCACGAAGTGGTCACTCGGGTACTGCCGCTGGACGAGGCGAAGTCGCTGGGTGCGATGGCGCTGTTCGGCGAAAAGTACGGTCAGTTGGTGCGGATGGTTGACATCGGTGGCGAGTGGTCACGTGAGCTCTGCGCCGGGACACACGTCTCGCGCAGCGCTGAAATTGGCATCATCAACCTGGTGTCCGAGTCCTCGGTTGGCTCGAGCGCCCGTCGTGTTGAGGCGCTCGTGGGCATGGACGCCTTCCGCGAGTTCGCCGCCGAACGGGCTCTGGTTGCCCAGCTCAGTGCGGACCTGAAGGCACCGCGGGAGCAGCTCGCCGAGCGCATCACGGAACTGTCCGCGCAGCTCAAGCAAGCTGAGCGCACCGTCGTGGAGCTCAAGGCGAAGGAACTCGGTGCACGGCTGCCGCAGCTCGAGGCCGCAGCAGAGCGGGTCGGTGACGTTCGCCTGGTGGCCGAGGACCTCGGCTCGCTCGGCTCGGCCGATGAGATTCGTTCGCTGGTGAACCAACTGCGTGCCCGCCTCGGCACCGAGGCCGCCGTCGTTGCTCTTGGCGGTGTCGTCGATAGCAAGCCCGCCGTGGTGATCGCGACGAACGAGGCAGCGCGGGCAACTGGCGCTAAGGCTGGCGTGCTGGCCAAGGCGGCGGCCACCGTCCTCGGCGGCGGTGGCGGCGGCAAGGACGACATGGCTCAGGGCGGTGGTACGCGCGCCGAAGCCCTCGGGGAGGCATTGCAGGCCGTTCGCGCAGGGCTCCAGGGGTAATGCGTCAGGGCGTTCGCCTCGGCATCGATGTGGGTCGCGCACGCATTGGCGTGGCCCGCAGCGACCGGGACGGTCTGTTGGCGACCCCGGTCGAGACGGTGGCGCGGACGTGGGGGGCTGATGTCGAGCCGGTGCAGAGCCAGGATTTGCAACGGTTGCTCGCACTGATCACGGAGCTGGAACCGGTCGAAGTCATCGTGGGCCTGCCGTTATCGTTATCCGGCGGACACACCCCGTCGACGCAGGATGCGCTGGATTTTGCGCACGCATTGGCCCAGGTGACCAGCGTGCCGATCCGGCTCGTGGATGAGCGGCTCACCACTACCAGTGCCCAGAGTGCGATGCGCACGACTGGGCGTTCCACGCGTCACCAGAAGCCCGTCATTGACCAAGCTGCCGCTGTTATCCTGCTCCAGCACGCGCTCGACAGCGAGCGCAGCACCGGGCGCGAGCCTGGCCAGGCCCTGACCTAGACCCGATTGCCCGTGGTGCGATAGCCTCCACCACAACCGGCCCTAGCAACGACCCACAAGGAGTGCGCGTGACCGATCCGCAGACCAACCGCTACGCACATGGCCGCAAGCCGGTGCCGATGGCGCGTCCGGAGCGCAAGCGCCGTACCTGGCCCATGGTGACGGCCATCGTGCTGGTGGTGGCCCTCGTCGGCGGTGTGGTCGGCTGGAGCGTGTTCGGTGACCGGATCGCACGAGCACTCGGCTGGGAGCAGGTGAAGGACTACGTGGGGGAGGGCACCGGTGAGGTGCTGGTCACCGTTCGCGAGGGTGAGACGGCCTGGGGCCTCGCCGATGAACTTGCATCACTCGATGTGGTGGCCTCGCCGCAGAGCTTCCGCGACGCTGCCGTGGCGGCCGTTCCGGAACCGGTTTTGATCCCGGGCACCTATCGCCTGGCTCTGCGAATGAGCGCCGAGGCGGCGCTTGCTGCGGTGACCAACCCGGCCAATCTGGTGGTGAATTCCGTCCTCATCCACGAGGGCATCTCGTACCACAAGGTCTTGGACCGCCTCGCCGAGGCGACCGGTATTCCGCGCGAAGAGTTCGCCGAGGCGGCGAAGGATCTGCAGGGTCTCGGCCTGCCGAGCCAGGCGCCGACCGTGGAGGGTTACCTCTTCCCGGCGAAGTATGAGTTTGCCCCGCACCTCAGCGCGGCCGAGATCCTCCAGGTGATGGTCAACCGGACGTATCAGTCGCTGGACCGCGCTGGCGTGGCCGAAAAGGACCGGCACAAGGTCCTGACGATGGCGTCGGTCATTCAGCGTGAGGCGGGATCGCGCAAGGAAGATTTCTACAAGGTGAGCCGCGTGTTCAAGAACCGCATTGACCAGGGATGGAAGCTGGAGTCCGACGCGACCGTTTCGTACGGCACCGGCCGGACGGACTCGGTCTGGACCACGGACGCGGAGCGGGCTGACAAGTCCAACAAGTACAACACCTACGCGAATGCGGGCCTGCCGATCGGCCCAATCGGCGCCGCTGGTGACCTGGCCATCGATGCAGCCTTGCATCCGGTCAAGGGGAAGTGGATGTACTTCGTGCCGGTGAATCTCAAGACGGGCGAGACCAAGTTCTCGGTGACCCTGTCGGAGCACCTCGCCGGCGTGGACCAGCTCCGGCGATGGTGTGCCGCGAGCTCCGAAAACGCCAAGTACTGCGCATAGGGACGTGGTGCGGTGACGTCTTCGCTCCAGTTCGCGGTGCTGGGGAGCCCGATCGGGCATTCGTTGTCGCCGCGGTTGCATCGCGCCGCCTTCGCCCTGCAGGGGCTGGCGTGGCACTACGGGCGGCATGAGGTGGACGAAGCCGGTTACGCCTCCTTCTTGGCGAGCCTGGATGCAGCCTGGCGGGGTCTCTCACTCACCATGCCGCTGAAGCGTGTCGCTCTCGACACACTGGCCTGGGTTGATCCAGCGGCCGCGCAATTGCAGGCAGTGAACACGGTGCGTCTCGATGAGCACGGACGGCGCGGCTGGAACACCGATGTGCCTGGAGCCGCCGCCGCGCTGCGTGACGCGGGGGTGGACCGGGTTCGGCACGTGGTGTTTTTTGGGGGCGGCGCGACCGCGGGCTCGCTGCTGGCGACCGTGCATGGCATCGGAGCGACCCGGGCCACCGTGGTACTGCGTGACCCGGCGAAAGCGACCGCCATGCAGGAGCTGAGCAGCGCCTTCGGTATCGACACAGCGGTGGTCGCTCTGGCCGACGTTGCCGAGGCCGTTGCCCTTCGTGAGGCGGACATCGATCTTGTGGTCAATACCATCCCGGCGACCAACGGCTTCCCGACTGACGCGCCGGATTCGCTGTGCCGTGCGGCCTTGTTTGAGGCCTCGTACAGCCCCTGGCCATCACCGGCTGCGGAGCGCTGGCAACAGGCTGGTGGGGTAGTCATTCCCGGGATCGACATGTTGATTCATCAGGCGGTTCTGCAACAGCGCATCTTCGTGCTCGGCTCGCCGGATCAGCCGCTGCCGCGCGAGGCGGAGGTGCTTGCGGTCATGCGTGCCGCAGTGGGACGTGACCTCGACGCAGCCTGGCTCGGCGTGCCTGCGGGGGCTGGCGACGAGCATTCCTAGGCTCCACGCCGTCATCAAGGCCGCTGGCGAGGCGCTGAACATGGCAGGATGGAAGCATGCTGCGTTGGCTGACTGCCGGTGAATCTCACGGACCCGAACTTGTCGCTGTGATCGAGGGGCTCCCTGCGGGGATCCCACTCCCGCTCCAAGCGATTCGCGATGACCTCGCGCGTCGCCGCCTCGGCTATGGCCGTGGTGCTCGGATGAAGTTCGAGGAGGACGTGCTCACGGTGTCCGGTGGTATTCGCCACGGCTACAGCCTGGGCTCGCCGATCGCGCTGCGCATTGGCAACAGCGAATGGCCGCGCTGGACCGAGGTGATGAACGCCGAGCCGGTGGATCCGGAGACCCTGCCCAAGGGCCGTGGCGCCGCCCTGACGCGTCCGCGTCCCGGGCACGCCGACTTGGTCGGTATGCAGAAGTACGACCTCCCGGAGGCCCGACCGATCCTGGAGCGAGCCAGCGCCCGTGAGACGGCGGCACGCGTGGCCCTCGGTGCGGTGGCGAAGGCGTTCCTCGGGGAACTGGGCATCCGTCTGGTCAGTCACACCACCTCGATCGAGACCGTGCGAGTGCCTGAGGGTGCCGCCCTGCCAACCCCGGACGATGTGGACGCGCTGGACGCTGACCCGTTGCGGTGCTTCCACGCCGAGACCTCGGCCGCGATGGTGGAACGCATTGACCGCGCCCACGACGAGGGCGACACGCTCGGCGGCGAAGTCGAGGTGCTTGCCTACGGGGTGCCCCCGGGACTCGGCTCGCACGTGCACTGGGACCGCCGACTTGACGCAAAATTGGCCGCAGCCCTGATGGGCATTCAGGCGATCAAGGGTGTGGGTGTCGGTGACGGGTTTGCCACGGCAGCCCGCCCCGGATCGCGTGCCCACGATGAACTGTCGCACGGACCGGAAGGCATTCACCGCGCGTCGAACCGTGCCGGTGGCATTGAAGGCGGTATGAGCACCGGTGTGGTGCTGCGGGTGACCGCTGCGATGAAGCCGATCTCGACCGTGCCGCACGCACTGCGCACCGTGGACCTGGCCACGGGGGAGCCGGCAACGGCCCACCACCAGCGTTCGGACGTGTGTGCCGTGCCGGCCGCCGGTGTCGTCGCCGAGGCGATGGTCGCCTTGGTCCTCGCGGAGGCGGTGCTCGAGAAGTTCGGTGGCGACGCTATCGGTGAGACCAAGCGCAACCTCGAAGGCTACCTGGCCGCGATTCCCGAGTCGCTGCGCACCGGTGTCGACCTGCGTCCGCTGGACTAGCAGTGGCTCGCATTGTGCTGATTGGGCCGCCAGCGGCTGGCAAGACCAAGCTTGGTCGTGTGCTCGCCTGGCAGCTCGGCGTGAAGTTCATCGACACCGACCGCAAGATCACCGCCAAGCACGGACCGATCCCGGATATCTTTGCACAGCTCGGTGAGGCCCAGTTCCGCGCTTGGGAGCGTGAAGAAGTCGTTGACGCGCTCAAGCATGACGCCGTGGTGTCCCTCGGCGGCGGCGCGATCGTGAACGAAGACACCCAGCGCGACCTCGAGCAGGAGCGAGTGCTCCTGCTTACCACCACGCCCGAGGCGGTGGCCTCGCGCCTCGGTGGCGATCGGCCCCTGTCCAGTGACCTGGATCGCTGGGTGCAGCTCGTCACCGAACGCATGCCGATTTACCAGCGCCTCGCGGATTACACCATCGATACGTCGGCGAAGCCCGCCGTCAAGATCATTGCCGAGGCGTCTGCCTGGGCCGAGGGACGACTCGAGGAGCAGGCGTGAGCGAGCAGGCAGCAGAGCCCACCATCATTTCGGTGCGCGGCGCCGATCCCTATGACATTGTGATTGGTCGAGGCCTGGACCAGTACATCGCCGATGCGCTCGGTCCGACCGTGAGCAAGGTGCTCATCGTGCACCAGCCCACCCTGGCGGCGGAAGCAGAGCGGCTGCGGACCGCGCTCGGTGAATCGGTACAGGTCCTGCTGGCTGAGGTGCCGGATGCTGAGGGCGCGAAGCGCGTTGAGGTTGCTGCCTTCTGTTGGCAGATCATGGGCCAGTCCGACTTCACCCGCAGCGACGCGGTGATTGGTCTCGGCGGCGGGGCTGCGACCGACCTCGCGGGCTTCGTTGCGGCGACCTGGCTGCGCGGGGTGAAGCTGATTCAGGTGCCGACGTCGGTGCTCGGCATGGTGGACGCCTCCGTTGGTGGCAAGACCGGCATCAACACCGCCGAAGGCAAGAACCTGGTCGGGGCCTTCTATGCGCCGGCAGCGGTCATCATCGACCTGGACCGACTGCAGTCGCTGGCGCGGAATGAACTGCTCGCCGGCTTTGCCGAGGTGGTGAAGTGCGGCTTCATCGCCGAGCCCGAGATTCTCGACATCGTCGAGGCAGACCCGGACGTGGCCACCGATCCGACCACGCCCGAGTTCCGCCGTCTGATCGAGCTCGCGGTGGGAGTCAAGGCACGAGTGGTCAGCGAGGACTTTAAAGAGTCCGGCTTGCGCGAGATCCTGAACTACGGCCACACCCTCGGCCACGCCATCGAGCACGCCGAGCGCTACACCTGGCGGCACGGTGCCGCAATCTCGGTCGGCATGGTCTTCGCTGCGGAGCTGGGCCGAATTGCTGGCAAGTTGAGCGACGAGGCCGTGGACCGGCACCGACGCGTGCTGGGGCTGCTCGGCTTGCCGATGACCTACCCCGGCGATCGCTGGCACCCACTGCTCGAGGCGATGCAGCGCGACAAGAAGGCGCGCGGGTCCATGCTGCGCTTTATCGTGTTGGACGCGATTGGTCGGCCGACGGTGCTGGCAGGTCCGGAACCGGCCCTGCTCTTTGCCGCCTATCAGGAAATCGCCTCGGAGTAGCGCGACCTCGCCGGCCGTGCAGCGGCGCTAGCATGGAGCAATGACCTCGATTCTGGTGCTGAACGGACCGAACCTTGGCCGACTGGGCAGCCGCGAGCCGGACGTCTACGGCAGTGCATCGCTGGACGACCTGCGGGCGGATCTCGGTGCTCGCGCCGAGGCAGCCGGAGTGGCGTTGGAGGTGCGCCAAACCGACGACGAGTCGGAACTGATTCACTGGCTGCACGAGGCCGTCGACGCTGGACATGCGGTCATCCTGAACCCGGCCGCCTTCACGCACTACTCCTACGCGCTGCGGGATGCCGCAGCGCTGGTGAGCAAGGCTGGTCTGCCGCTGATCGAGGTGCACATCTCGAACCCCCACACGCGCGAGATCTTCCGTCACACCAGCGTGATCTCGGGAGTGGCCACGGGCGTGATTGCGGGCTTTGGATTCGGGTCGTACCGGCTGGCACTCCAGGCGGTCTTGGACGCCTCGGCGGCCTGAATCGCCTAGGCAAACTCAGGTTTCTGGCAGGAAAGTGCCTGGAGCGTGCATGGGCTGCCGCGCGCGCTGATAGGCTAAACGCCGGCAATTGAGCCATTCCAGCGTGAAGGATTGACAAAACAACCATGGCGACGACGAACGACATCAAGAACGGTTCTGTGCTCAACCTCGACGGTCAGTTGTGGACCGTTGTCGAGTTCCAGCACGTCAAGCCCGGTAAGGGTGGCGCATTCGTCCGGACAAAGCTGAAGAACGTCATGACGGGCAAGACCCTCGACAAGACCTTCAACGCTGGTGCCAAGGTTGACTTCGAGACCGTGGACCGCCGCGACTACCAGTACCTGTACAACGACGGTAGCGGCTTCGTCTTCATGGACGTGGACGACTACGACCAGATCACGGTGTCCGAGACGGTCGTGGGCGACGCCGCCAACTACATGCTCGAGAACCAGATCGTGCAGATCGCGCTGAACAACGGCAACCCGCTCTACCTCGAAATGCCGGCATCGGTCGTGCTCGAGATCACCTACACCGAGCCGGGTCTGCAGGGCGACCGCTCGACCGGTGGCACCAAGCCCGCCACCCTCGAGACTGGCTACCAGATTCAGGTGCCGCTCTTCCTTGAGACCGGGACCAAGGTCAAGGTTGATACCCGCACGGGTGAATACCTCGGCCGCGTCAACGACTAGTGGGCGCCCGGACCAAGGCACGCAAGCGCGCGCTGGATCTGCTGTACATCGCAGACCTGCGCGGACTGCCGGTGTCGGCAGTGCTGAGCGAGGAGCGCGTTCGTGCGGCGAATGAGCCCGCGCGTCGCGCCTCGTGGGACTACGCGGCCCAGATTGCCGGTGGCTACGCGGACCACGCTGACCAGATCGATGCGCTGATTTCGGCGCACTCGCACCGCTGGCCGCTGCACCGCATGCCGGCCGTTGACCGCGCCATTCTCCGCGTCGCCACGTGGGAGCTGGCGCACAACCTTGACGTGCCCGCCGCAGCCGCCATTAGCGAGGCGCGGGCGCTGGCAACGGAACTCAGCACGGACGATTCCGCTCGGTTCGTCGCCGGTGTCTTGAGCGGCATCGCTCAGGCCCTCGGCCAGGATGCGGGCGAGCAGGCGACCGACGCCGACGACGCTGCTGAGGCCTAGGTCGCATCGCCACGACGCGGCAGCAGGCCGCTGGCGCATGCGTGACTCGGCAGATGACCCGCCGCGCGCTCAGTTCTGAGCGAGACGCTCTCGGAACCAGCCGTCGATGGATCCTGCCCCCATGGCGAGCACGAGCACCCCGTCGGCGCGATAGGCATCCAGCCGCTGCCACAGCTCCTCGCCCCACTCTGCCGTTTCAACGGCTTCGGGATTGCTGACCGAGGCGAAGAGTTCGGCCGGCTCCAGAACTCGCAAGTTGGGGTCCTCGCGAGACAGGTACGTCGGGAGCCAGAACGTGCGCTCCGCGAGACGGAACTCATCACCGTAGTGCCCCAAGAGTTCGTGCTGGCGAATGTTCTGGTGTGGCTGATACACAAGCACGACCCGGTCTGCGACTTCGCGCGCCAATTGCAGCGTCGCGGCAATCTCAGTCGGGTGGTGGCCGTAGTCGCTGTACAAGTTCTCGGCGAGGCGCTCGAAGCGCCGGTCCGTCCCTGGGAACGAGGCGAGCGCGGCCCGCACGTCACCCTCACGGCCCGGCCCCACCTGCTCCACGAGCGCTGCCGCGAGCAATGCGGCGTTCCGGCGATTGTGCGCACCGGGGAGCGGGATCTCATCGAAGGAGACGTCGCGAGCGGGCAAGGCACGCACGCCCGGCACCTGGTTGAGGGCACCGCCGGCCTGATCGTCCCAGATATAGGTCGCTCCCGACTGCGCAGCGAATTGGGCGAAGGCCGCCTGATAGTCCTCCCGACTCGGGTAGGTATCCGGGTGGTCGTAGCCGACCGCCGGCAACACAGCGACCGTGGGGGAGAAGCGCAACATATTCCGGTCGAACTCGTCGCATTCGAGCACGAACCATTCCGCATCCGGGTCGTAGTGCCCGGCGGCGCCGTAGCGGATCGTGGTGCCAATGGACCAACTGACGGGGATTCCGAGCTGCTGGAAGGCCCAGATTGCCATCCCCGTGACCGTGGTCTTCCCATGGGTGCCACTGATAGCGAGCAACTTGAGTTGGTGTTCCCGGATCAGCTCGTTCAGGAAGACGTCACGCTTTGCAGTTGGGATGCCGAGCTCGTCGGCGGCCAGGAGCTCCGGGTGGTCTGGCTTCAACGCGGCTGTGTGTACGACGCGGTCGATGGGGGCAGCTTGGTGTGTCTGGCGCAGCGCTGCACCGTCCTGGCCGTAGACGATCTCGATGCCGCGCGCTTCGAGCTCTGCGGTGGTGAGGCTTGGCGAGAGGTCGGAGCCGACAACGTCATACCCGGCGTCCGCTGCAACCGAGGCCAGCGAGCCGATGCCAACGCCACCGATACCGGAGAACCAGATACGCATCGGGGTTCGGCTCCAATCAGCTCCTACGCGGGTCAATCCCAGACCAGCCTAGTGCGGCCGCTTCCATTCGCCGCGCAGTCGGCGTCGCTAGACTGACGGGGTCATGATGCAGACTATTGATCTTCGCGGTACGGTGCTCAGCGCCGCCGAATTGCGCGACCGCATGCCCCGCGCCTCCATTGACCTGTCGGCGGCGTCGGCCGCGGCAACGCAGCTCGTGGAGGCGGTGCGCACCGGCGGTGAAGCCGCGTTGCGCGCACAGGCAGACCGCTTCGACGGCGGCGCCCCCGCGTCACTGCGCGTGGATGCTGCCGAGATCGCCGCCGCGGTCACAGCGCTGCAGCCGGAGATTCGGGAAGCGCTGGAAGCAGCGATTGCGCGGGTGCGCGCTGCCAGTCGCGCCCAGATCCCCACCGCCTCGGTGACCACCTTTGGTGACGGGGCCGTCGTCGAGCAACGCTGGCAGCCGGTGGGTCGCGCAGGTCTGTACGTACCGGGTGGCAAGGCGGTCTACCCATCGAGCGTCGTGATGAACGTGGTCGCTGCGCAGGAAGCTGGTGTCGGCTCCATTGCCGTGGCCTCACCCCCGCAGCGCGCCTTCGGCGGCCAGGTGCACCCCGTGGTCCTTGGTGCCCTCGGCTTGCTGGGCGTCACGGAGGTCTACGCCATCGGTGGTGCCGGTGCCATTGCGGCGCTGGCCTATGGTGTGCCAGAACTTGGCCTGGAGCCGGTCGACGTGATCACCGGTCCTGGAAACCCGTATGTGGCCGCAGCGAAACAGTTGGTACAGGGTACGGTCGGTATCGATGCGGTGGCAGGCGCAACCGAGGTGCTCGTCATTGCAGACGCCAGCGCCAACGCAGGCTGGGTGGCCGCCGACCTGATCAGCCAGGCGGAGCACGATGAGCAGGCCGGTGCGGTCCTGGTTACCGACTCCGAGACCTTGGCCGAAACGGTGCGCGCCGAGATCGCGGCCCGCCTGCCCAAAACCGACAACCACGAGCGCGCCACGATCGCGCTGTCTGGACCGCAGTCGGCCGTGGTGCTGGTGGACGACCTCGCGGCCGCAGCCCGTGTGAGTGACGCCTACGCCCCCGAGCACCTCGAACTGCACGTTGCCGACACCGAGACGCTGCTGGCGCAGATTTCGAACGCGGGGGCCGTTTTCGTCGGCGCTTATGCCCCGGTGAGCCTCGGCGACTACCTGGCGGGTTCCAACCACGTGCTGCCCACCGGTGGTCAAGCTCGGTTCTCCAGCGGCCTCGGTGCGTATTCGTTCCTGCGAGCTCAGCAGATCATTCGCTACGACGAGCCTGGCCTTCGGGACGTCGCAGACCGCATTGTCGCCCTGTCGCGTGCGGAAGCGTTGCCAGCCCACGGTGAGGCAGTGCAGGCCCGGTTCGAGCAGCACTAGGCGTTTCTGCGCCTGGTGCGTGTTTGGGTAGCAACTTTCTGTACGCAGTGGCACCATTGGGGGAGTCGCTACTGGCCATACGGAAAAGGACACGACGATGCCCGAACAATCGGACCAATCCGTCTTGGAACTGAGCTTCCGCATTGCGGCCTCGCCCGAGCGCGTGTTCGCAGCGATCGCAGAACCGGAGCAGTTCGCGCACTGGTTCGGAACCTCCGCCGTGGAGGTCCCGCTTGACCAACTCGTCTGGCATCCGGAAGAGGGTGGCAACTGGCGCGCCATGATGGTGCTGCCAGATGGCGGCTGCATTCACTGGCATGGCACCTTCGTGGAAGTGGATCCGCCGCGCCGCCTGGTCATCACCATGGATGATGATCCGCTAATGGATTCGACTGATCCGACGTCCTTCACCCTGATTCCCGACGGCGACGGCACGATCGTGCAAGTGCAGCAGTTCACTCCGGGCTTCAGCGCCGAAGAGCAGGAGGCAACCCGTGCCGGCTACCAGGCGTTCCTGACGGATATGGCGGCGCTGATCGCTGCCGATGCCTAGCCGCAGCCGCGGCAGAGGCTGACCGGTATCCTGGATGCACCATGCACTGTCCTTTCTGCCGTCATTCCGATTCCCGCGTCGTTGACTCGCGTACCAGCGATGACGGCCTCTCGATCCGCCGTCGTCGGCAGTGCCCGAACTGCGGCCGCCGCTTCACGACGGTGGAATCCGCTAGCCTGAGCGTGCTGAAGCGCAGCGGCGTGGTGGAGCCTTTCAGTCGAGACAAGGTTGCCTCTGGCGTGCGCAAGGCCGCGCAGGGTCGTCCGGTGACTGATGCGGACTTGGCGCAGCTCGCGCAGCGGGTGGAAGAAGCGATCCGCGCCTCCGGCGTGAGTGAGATCGAGTCCGATGACATCGGCCTGGCGATTCTGCCGCCGCTGCGTGAACTGGACGAGGTCGCCTACCTGCGATTCGCTAGCGTGTACCAAGGCTTCGCCTCGCTCGACGACTTCGAGGCCGCCATCGCGCAGTTGCGGGCCGAACACGCGGCCTCAACGGAGTCGGCGGAGGACGAATCGTGAGCGTGTACGAACTGCTCTATCGCACCGTCATTTGCCGGTTCGAGGCGGAACGCGCCCATCACCTCGGCATGGCGATGATCCGAGCGGTGCCGTTCGTCGGCGGAGCGCTGTGGGGACGACTGCTCCAGCCCAAGCCCGATCAGGCGGTGCGTGCCTTCGGTGTAGACTTCCCCTCACCGATCGGTCTTGCCGCCGGTTTCGACAAGGATGCTCGCGCCGTCGTCGGCCTCGGTCAGCTCGGCTTTGGCCATGTCGAGATCGGCACGGTGACTGCTCACGCACAGCCGGGCAATCCCAAGCCGCGCCTGTTCCGCCTCGCCGCGGACCGCGCATTCATCAACCGCATGGGATTCAACAACCAGGGTGCCGAGGCGGCTGCACGGCGCCTGGAGCGCCTGCGTCGCCGCAAGCGTCGTCCCGTCATCGGGGTGAACATCGGCAAGAGCCGCATCGTTGAGGTGGAGCACGCGGTCGAGGACTACCTCACGAGCACCCGGTTGCTGGCGCCGCTCGCGGACTACCTGGTGGTCAACGTGTCGTCACCGAATACGCCAGGACTGCGGGGGCTGCAAGAACTCGACATGCTGGAGCCGCTGCTCACGGCGGTCCGCGATGCGGCGGGGACCACGCCATTGCTGGTGAAAATTGCCCCGGATCTCGACGATGAGCAGGTGCGTGGCATCGCGGCACTCGCGACTCGTGTGGGCCTGGCTGGGGTGATTGCGACGAACACGACGCTCTCCCGCGAAGGCCTGCAGTCCGACCCGAGCCTGATCGGGGAAGCAGGTGGTCTTTCCGGCGCGCCGGTGGCGCGTCGTTCCCTTGAGATTCTCAAGGTACTGCGGGCCGAGTTGCCGGCCGAGACGGCAGTGATCAGCGTGGGCGGTGTCGAGACCGCAGCACAGGCCCAGGAGCGCCTCGATGCCGGCGCCACGCTGGTGCAGGCCTACACCGGCTTCATCTATCGCGGTCCGTTCTGGGCACACCAGGTCACCAAGGGGCTGCGGCGCTTGTCAGCGTAATCGTTCCGGACACACAATGAGGGCCCCCGCACTGCGAGGACCCTCATGCGTTCTGCGGTCTATTCGACGTGTTCCCCACGCGCCACACGCGGCTTCGGCACGCGGGCCGAGCGGAAGGTGAGGCTGCGCATGAAGGCGTACAAGCGCCAGCCTCGCTGCAGCTTGTCCTTGCCGAACTTAGCTGCGAGTGCGTGTCCGAGCCGCCAGATCAGGAAGAGGCTCACCAGGATCACGATCAGCAGGTAGCCGTAGGTGATGGCCACCGAGAGGAAGCGCGCTTCCAGGTTGTCGCCAGTGAAGAAGGGGATCAGCAGCAGACCCAGCATGATCGGCAGGGCGTACTCACCGATGATGAAGACGCGCGAGTCGATCCAGTCGCGAACGAAGGCGCGCTGTGGGCCTGCGTCGCGCGGCGGCAGGAAGCGATCGTCGCCGCGCATCATGCCTTCGCGAATCTTCGCGCGCTCGGCCTTGAGACGCTCCCGCTCGGCCTTACGGTCGTTCGGGACGAGGGGGCGGCGGTTCGCCTCAACACGCTCCTTGCGCGACGGCGTAGCCTTGCCCTTCCCGGACTGCGGGGCGCCGGAGGTGGAATCGTCTGGGGTGGGAGTGCTCAATGAAGGCTCCTGCTCGAATGAGTCGGCATAGCATGGACTTCATGTCAGGCCATGAAGCGTCCCCAGACTATCGGACTTCCGGGGCTGAGACCGTAGTCGATGCCGAGACCGTGGCCGCCCGGGTGCGGACGGTGCTGCCGTGGACGCTACGCCGACTCAGCCGCCTGAGCCAGATTCCGTCCGTCTCCTGGGACGGATTCGCGGCTGAGCCCTTGCGCCGGACCGCAGGCCTCATCGCAGACGAACTGCGGGCGCTCGGCATCTTCAACGACGTGGCCGTGGTCACCGCTGAGCGCGACGGAGCCCATCCGGCAGTCTTGGCGCGGCGGGCGGCGGCACCGGGTGCGCCGACGGTCCTGCTGTATGCCCACCACGACGTACAGCCTCCGGGGCCGGACGAGGAGTGGGATAGCGTCCCGTTCCAGCCGGCATTGCGCAACCAGCGCCTGTACGGTCGCGGGACCGCTGATGACAAGGCCGGGATCGCCATGCACCTGGCCTCCCTGCGTCTCCTGGCCGAGTACAGCGCCAGCAGTCCCGCACTTGGCCTCGCCGTCTTCATTGAAGGCGAAGAGGAAGCGGGCTCCGAGTCCTTCCCGTGGCTCTTGCAGCAGTACGGCGACTGGCTGGCCGCCGACGCGATCGTTGTTGCCGACTCGGGGAACTGGGATGAACAGACTCCCGGCCTGACGGTCAGCTTGCGGGGCAATGCGACCTTCACCATGACGGTGCGCACCCTGGACCACAACGTGCACTCGGGCATGTTTGGCGGAGCGGTGCCGGATGCAATGCTCGCCACTATTCGTACGCTCGACTCGCTCTGGGCGACCGATGGCAGTGTGGCGGTTGCTGGTTTGCACCGGTATGTGGCTTCCGCGCCGGAATACGACGAGGCTCGGCTCCGCGCCGAGTCCGGCCTCTTGGACGGCGTGGAACGCGTCGGCATCGACAACCCGCTGCAACAGCTGTGGTGGCAGCCGGCGATCACGGTGACCGGCATCGACGCGCCAGCGGTCGCAGTGGCCGCGAATGCGCTGGCGGCAGCCGTCCGGGTCAAGATCAGCGTCCGCGTGGCGCCCGGCCAGACGGCGGCAGAGGCGGCGCGGCTGGTGCAGCAGCATCTGCTCGCCAATGCTGCATTCGGCGCCCGCCTGGAGTTCGGGGATGAGCAACTGGGGGAGGGGTACCTGGTCGAGGCCGACCACCCAGTGGTGCACGACGCCATTGCCACCATGACGGCAGCCTGGGGCCGCGAACCAGTGCTACAGGGCGTTGGTGGCAGTATCCCCTTCATCGCCGACCTCGCCGAACGCTATCCGGAGGCCGCCATTCTGGTCACCGGCGTGGAGGATCCGGATAGTCGAGCGCACAGCCCCAACGAGTCCCTACATCTGCCCGGATTCCGCAAGGCAGTGGCTGCTGAAGCACTGCTCTTGCTGGCGTTGAACGCAGCCCGGGAATAGCCCGGTTGCATTCAGTGTTGAGGCCTACAATGAGCCTGCACACGTATTCAGCAAGGAGCAGCAATGTCTGACGTCAGCACTGACCTCACCCTCGGCCCGACCCGGACCGCGGATTCGCCCGCGCACGGCGTGGTGTTGACCGACGCCGCCGCCGCGAAGGTGAAGAGCCTGCTGGACCAGGAAGGTCGTGACGACCTGCGTTTGCGCCTCGCCGTGCAGCCTGGTGGTTGCTCGGGTCTGATCTACCAGCTCTACTTCGACGAGCGCCTGGACGAAGGCGACGCGACCGTATCCTTCGGCGACAACGTTGAGGTCGTCGTGGACCGCATGAGCAGCCCGTACCTGGACGGCGCCACCATCGACTTCGAGGACACCATTCAGAAGCAGGGCTTCACCATCGATAACCCGAACGCAGCCGGCAGCTGCGCCTGCGGCGACTCGTTCCACTAAATCGCCTCGCCACGCTTAAGTCGGCCCCACCAGCAGCATGCTGGTGGGGCCGATTGCGTTGGACCGATTCGGGCGAGCAGGTGCTCACTACGCAGGGATGCGGTCGCCCCAAGTGCTCGGCGCCTCCGCGCGCGAGGGGGGCAATGCCGTCTGCGCGGTCCACTGCGCCACCCACGCGGGCAGCTCGGGCAGTTCTTCGCCCTCGACCACCTCGATGAGTTCCTCCATAGGCACGGTGCCACCACTGCGTCTGAGGAAGCGGGCGCGGACAATCGCCTGAGCGTAGATCTGGCCAGCAACGACGAAGCGCTGCTCGATGAACACCGACTTATCGTCCACGCCGAGCAGTGCGGTCTCGAGATCAAACTTCTGGCCGAGTTCCAGCGAACGACGGTAGGTGATCGTTTGCGCGACGACCACCGGGTACCAACCGCGCTCGTTCACACGCTGGAAGGTACCGCTGCGGCGCATCAGATCGATGCGGCCGAGATCCATGATCGACAGGTAGATGCCGTTGTTCATATGCCGCAGCACGTCGAGGTCGCTGAGGCGGACGCGGAACGGGGTCCGAGACACGTCTGTGGGACGCAACCGCGGCCAGCGGCGCGACCGGAGGGCGAGCCAGAGCATCCGAACGATCATGTTCATGCCTCGAGGCTAGAACTCGACAACGAGTTTTTCCGAATCGCTTGTGCAGACTTGCCAATGATTCCAAGGACGGGGCCCAGAAACTTGGGTGCACGCCACCCCGAAGGGACCTGGGGTGCGAAGAGTCGGTCGGTTTATCGAATAGACTGGCCAGAGCCCTTTTTCCATCGTCGAAAGGCATGAGGTGCGTCCGCAGCGTCGACTTCGTTGGACTTCGATCCCACTGGTAGCTTCCGTGGCCCTTCTGGTCACCGGTTGCACCCAAGAACAGCAGCTGGGATGGCTGCCGACCGAGCCTGGAACGACGAATCACGTCGATGGCGTGATCGGTCTTTGGGTGAACTCGTGGATCGTTCTGCTCTTGGTGGGTCTGCTCACCTGGGGCCTGATCCTTTGGGCAATGATTGTGTATCGTCGCCGCCGTGGCCAGGAAGGCCTGCCGGTGCAGCTGCGCTACAACATGCCGATCGAGATCTTCTACACCATCGTTCCGCTGGTGCTGGTGATTGGCTTCTTCGTCGCGACGGTGCGCGAGCAGGTCAGCATCGAAGCCCCGGTTGCCGAGCCGGACGTCAAGATCCAGGTGATGGCAAAGCAGTGGGCGTGGGACTTCAACTACGTTGACGAGAACGTCTACTTCGCTGGTGAGCAGGCGCGTCACGAGAAGGGTCAGCAGGTCGACACCTCGAACGTGCCGGTCCTGTACCTGCCGGTCAACAAGTCGGCACAGATCGAACTGCGTACCCGCGACGTCATTCACTCCTTCTGGGTGATCGACTTCCTGTACAAGAAGGACACCATTCCCTTCCAGTCGAACTACATGTACGTGACTCCGCAGAAGGAAGGCACTTACTACGGCAAGTGCGCCGAGCTCTGTGGCCAGTACCACTCGCTCATGCTCTTCGAAGTGCGCGTCGTCTCTGAGGCGGAATACGCCAAGCAGATCGAGGCGCTGCGCGAGCGCGGCTGGGTGGGTCAGCTGGACGAGACCTACGACCGCTTTTCCGACCGTGAAGGCCTGAACCAGGCCGCTGCGAAGCACTGAGGACAGAGCTGATGAGCACCAACACTACGGCCACGGCATCGAAGCCCGTGAACGCCCCCAAGCCCACGCGGAAGGGCGACATCCTGGTCAACTGGATCACCTCCACTGACCACAAGACCATCGGGTACATGTACCTGATCACGTCGTTCATTTACTTCCTGATCGGTGGCGTCATGGCCCTGATCATCCGCGTCCAGCTCTGGGAGCCTGGCCTGCAGGTCGTGCAGACGAACGAGCAGTACAACCAGCTCTTCACTATGCACGGCACGATCATGCTGCTGATGTTCGCGACGCCCCTGTTCGCCGGCTTCGCCAACGTGCTGATGCCGCTGCAGATCGGCGCACCGGATGTGGCTTTCCCGCGTCTGAACGCCTTCGCATACTGGCTGTACAACTTCGGTAGCCTCATCGCGGTGGCGGGCTTCCTGACCCCGCAGGGTGCGGCTTCCTTCGGTTGGTTCGCTTACACCCCGCTGTCGACCGAGACGTATTCGCCGGGTATCGGTGGCGACCTGTGGGTTCTCGGCCTCGGTATGTCCGGTTTCGGTACCATCCTTGGTGCTGTCAACTTCATTACCACCATCATCACCATGCGTGCCCCGGGTATGACCATGTGGCGTATGCCAGTCTTCACTTGGAACACGCTGGTGACCTCGATCCTGGTGCTGCTGGCCTTCCCGGTCCTGGCCGCCGCCATGCTGGCCCTGGCCAGCGACCGAGTGTTCGGTTCGCACGTGTACGACGGCCCCGGTGGTGCCCTGCTGTGGCAGCACCTGTTCTGGTTCTTCGGTCACCCCGAGGTGTACATCATTGCGCTGCCGTTCTTCGGTATCGTTTCCGAGATCTTCCCGGTCTTTAGCCGCAAGCCGATCTTCGGATACAAGACGCTGATCTACGCGACCATCGCGATTGCGGCGCTGTCTGTGACGGTGTGGGCGCACCACATGTACGTGACTGGTTCGGTGCTGCTGCCGTTCTTCGCCTTCATGACCATGCTGATCGCGGTGCCGACCGGTGTGAAGATCTTCAACTGGATCGGCACGATGTGGCGCGGTTCGTTGACCTTCGAGAACCCGATGCTCTGGGCGATCGGCTTCCTGATCACCTTCACCTTCGGTGGTCTGACTGGTGTGATCCTGTCCTCGAGCACGCTGGACTTCGCGCTCAGCGACTCGTACTTCGTGGTCGCGCACTTCCACTACGTGATCTTCGGTACGGTCGTGTTCGCAATGTTCGCCGGCTTCTTCTTCTGGTGGCCGAAGTGGACCGGTCGGATGCTCAACGAGCGTCTGGGCAAGATTCAGTTCTGGTTGCTGTTCGTCGGCTTCCACATGACCTTCCTGATCCAGCACTGGATCGGTGTGGTTGGTATGCCGCGTCGTTACGCCACGTACCTGGAGCAGGACGGCGTGACCTGGATGAACCAGCTGTCCACCATGGGTGCGGCGCTGCTGGCCATCTCGATGCTGCCGTTCTTCCTGAACGTGTACCTCTCGGCTCGCAAGCCGAAGGTGCAGCTGCCGGACGACCCGTGGGGACACGGCCGCTCGCTCGAGTGGGCCACCTCGTCGCCGCCGCCGCGTCACAACTTCACCTCGATTCCGCGGGTTCGTTCCGAGTCCCCGGCTTTCGACCTGAAGCACGGTCTGTACACTGAGCCGACTCAGGCAGCCGACAAGGCAGGAAAGGACGCTCACTAATGCGTAGCAATATCGTGATCTTCTGGCTGCTCTCGGCGTTCTTCCTCTTCGCCGGCGCCCTGTACGTGGGCTGGAGCTACTTCGAAGACCCCAACGTGTTCAACGACCTGTGGGGTGGCACGCACCGTGAGGGCTTCTGGGTGGGCACCATTGCCTTCCTCCTGAGCTCGATCCTGGCCGCGTTCATTGCCTTCTTCCTGTGGCTCAACTACCGCCGTCAGGCCGGTCAGCAGCTTCCGGAGGACCGCCTGGACGCCGACATCGATGACGGTGACTCCGAACTGGGCCACTTCAGCCCGTGGAGTTGGTGGCCGATCGTGGTCGCCTTCGCCGCCGGCCTGATGTTCCTGGGTCTCGCGGTCGGCGCGTGGCTCATGCTGTACTCGGTGCCGATCCTTGTGGTCGCACTGGTGGGCTGGGTGTTCGAATACACCCGCGGCAACTTCGCCCACTAGACAGTTCCTTCGAGGGGCCCCAGCAGTTTCGGCTGCTGGGGCCCCTCGCGTTGTGCGTGGCACGTGCTCTCATTGCGCGGCAGAGCGGTGGGCGTCGAAGCCGCAGGCAGTGGGACGGGTCGACAGTGTTCGCCGCGGCAGTCGAGGATGCGGGGAGGTGCGGTACGCGGCGTACCGCCGCACGCGAGCACGTGTCGTGCTGGCCGCGTTTGTACGGCAGTGGCGTACAGCTCCGGGGCCTGAGACGGCCTGCGGCGTTACGTGAGTGACGTTCTCGCCGTTGCGGAGTGAGCTGCGTGTCCGCGCACGAGCCCGCCCGCCCGAGCCCGCCCGCCCGCAACCGGATCGGAACTCGGCGTCCGTAGCACCGGGACCGTCACTGACAAGGGCCTACTTCGGCGATAGGGGAGAGGGGCTCGCATACACCCTGGGCTGACTGCGTGTGTGCACTGGCTCGAGGACACGGGCCGACGCCAGTGGCCAGCCAGTGCACTTGGCGCTGGATACGAGAGCCCATGACATCGTTCGCTGTGGTTGCGAAGATTGAGCGCAGGGCTCAGGCGTTCTCAGGCGGCGCTCAGCGCCGCGCTGCGCGGCTGTATGGGCCTTGCGCAATAGGAAGCCGGATAAGGTCGGTACGGCCCGCACACCGGCGTAGAGAGCTGATCTGTGGCACGCCTACGGCGGATGGAACTCGACTGCGACACGAGCACAAGAGAGGTGCTGCCGGTCCTGACGCAGGCACCAAATGCATCAGGGGCGGCCTACCGAAGCAGACCGGCCCTGAGTGGCGTAGGAACGTGCCTAGTGGTGGCCGTGCTCGTGCGCGGCGTCCAGTTCGCTCTGCGAGACCGGTGCGATGCGGTCCTCGAAGAACCAGTTCGACAGGCGTGAACGCAGGCGGGCACGGAGGGTGATCTTGCCCTTTGCGTTCGGGCGCAGCATCACCGGGGCGTACTCCTCGAAGGAGACCAGACGCCAGCGCTCGGCTTCCTCGAGCGGCTGGTGCACCTCGATGTACTCGCCACCAGGCAAGCGCACGATGCGACCGGACTCGAAGCCGTGCAGGGCAATCTCGCGGTCCTTCTTCTGCAGGCCGAGCGCGATCCGCTTCGCAAGGAAGTAGGCCACGAACGGTCCCACGATGAAGAGGAACTGCAGTGCGTGCGTGACGTTCTCGAGACCCAGTGCGAAGTGGGTTGCGATGAGGTCGGAGCTTGCTGCGGCCCACATCACGGCGTAGAAGGTCACACCAGCGGCACCGATCGCGGTACGGGTGGGCGCGTTGCGCGGACGGTCCAGCAGGTGGTGCTCGCGCTTGTCACCGGTGATCCACGCCTCGAGGAAGGGGTAGATCGCCACGACGACGAGGAAGAGCACACCGACCAGCAGCGGCAGCAGCAGGTTCAGCGAAACCGTGTAGCCAGCAACCTCAAACTCCCAGCCCGGTGGCACGAGACGGAGCAGACCGTCAAGCCAACCCATGTACCAGTCAGGCTGCGTACCTGCAGAGACAGGGGAGGGGTCGTACGGACCATACGCCCAGACCGGGTTGATCTGGACCAGGGCGGCCATGGTCATGATCACGCCGAAGATCAGCATGAAGAAGCCGGCAACCTTGGCTGCGTAGATCGGCAGAATCGGCTGACCGATGACATTGTTCTCGGTCTTGCCCGGGCCCGGGTACTGGGTGTGCTTGTGCAAGAACACGAGCACCAGGTGCACGCCGATCAGCAGCAGAATGACCGCCGGAATCAGCAAGATGTGCAGGCTGTAGAAGCGGCCGACCAGGTCGTCACCGGGGAACTCGCCACCGAACAGCAGGTAGGAAATCCAGACACCGATCACCGGAATCGCCTTGATGAAGCCGTCGATAATGCGCAGACCGTTGCCGGAGAGCAAATCGTCAGGCAGCGAGTACCCGGTGAAGCCTGCGGCCAGACCCATGGCGAACAGCGTGAAACCGATGACCCAGTTGAGCTCGCGCGGCTTGCGGAATGCACCGGTGAAGAACACGCGGAGCATGTGCAGGCCGATTGCTGCGTTGAACAGCAGTGCCGCCCAGTGGTGGACCTGACGCATCAGCAGACCACCGCGGATTTCGAAGCTGATGTCCAGCGTCGAAGCCATGGCGGCCGACATGCCCATGCCCTTGAGCGGTGCGTAGGCACCCTCATAGGTCATGTGCGTCATCGACGGGTCGAAGAAGAATGTCAGGAACGTTCCCGACAGCAGCAGCACGATGAAGCTGAACAGTGCCACTTCACCGAGCATGAACGACCAGTGGTCCGGGAAGAGCTTGCGGCCAAACTCCTTGACGAGGTAGCCAGCGCTGGTGCGCTCGTCAATGTAGTTCGCGGCAGCGTTGACGAAGCGGCGGCCACCGCCGGGCTGAGGCTTCACCGCTGCGGGCGCAGTTGCGGTCTCAGTGCTCATCGTGCACGCTCCCAGTAGCTCGGGCCAACCGGCTCGCTGAAGCCGTCCTTGGCGATCAGGTAGCCGTCAGCGTCGACCGTGATCGGCAGCTGCGGCAGCGGACGCTTGGCCGGGCCGAAAATGACACGGCAGCCGTCCGAGATGTCGAAGGTGGACTGGTGGCAGGGGCACAGCAGGTGATGCGTCTGCTGCTCAGCCAGTGCCACTGGGCAACCGACGTGGGTGCAGACCTTCGAGTAGGCCACGATGCCGTTGTAGGACCAGTCCTTGCGCTCCGGCGCTTCCTTGAGGTCTTCCGGCTTCAGACGCATGAGCAGCACGATGGCCTTGGCCTTCTCGTTCAGCATCTCGGCGCCGCTGTAGTTCTTCAGGGAGTCCGGAATGACGTGGAAGACCGAGCCGAGGCTGACGTCCGACGCCTTGATCGGGGTGCCAGATGGGTCGCGAACCAGGAGTTCGCCCTTCTTCCACAGCGTCTGCTTCAGTACGACGTTGGGGTCTTCAGCCGGGGCCAGGTCGCGGAAGAGCACGACTGCCGGCAGCGGGCTCAGCACCGCGGCACCGATGAGGCTGTTGCGGATCAGAGCGCGACGGCCGAGGCCCGATTCCTTGCCCGCGGTCTCGAGGATGTCAACCACAACCTCGCGAGTGTCATCGTCGGTGCGGATCGGGTGGCGCTCGTCGACGAGTTCGGTGTCCACCATGAGCTGGCGCGCGTAGTGGACGATACCGAAACCGAGGAACAGCAGCGCGAGTGCGATGCCGCCACCGATGACAGTGTTGGCCAGACGCACCGAAGCTGCGTTGTCAGCACCCGTGCTGATCGGCAGCAGGAAGTACGCAACCGTAGTGGCCAGGCTCGCGATACCCGAGAGCCAGAACAACGTGGTGACCTGACGCGACACGCGCTTCTCGGCCTTGGGATCCACGTCGGTCAAACGCACGTGGTGGTGCGGCGCACCCGGATTGCTGGCGCGATCGTCGGACAGTACCGCCGCGCCTGCGTTCACCTCGGCCGCCGGTGCTGCGTGCGCATCGCCGTGAAGCTCAGCCATCGACCGTGTCCTTCCTGCAAGTCTTGAATTCGATTGAAAACGTCATGAACTTAGTTGGCCCGCGAGGTCATCCACACGGTGATGCCAACCACACCGAGCAGACCAACCAGCCAGATGAACAGACCCTCAGAGACCGGGCCCAGACCACCGAGGTCGATGCCACCCGGAGACGGGTTGGTTTCGGCCCACTTCACGGCGGCGATGATGTTGCGCTTCTCTTCCGGCGTGATGTTGGTGTTGTTGAACACCGGCATGTTCTGCGGACCGATCACCATAGCGGCGTAGATGTGCTTCTCGGACACGCCGATCAGGGTCGGGGCGAACTTGCCCTGGGTCAGCGCGCCACCGGCGTAGTTCACGTTGTGGCACATGGCGCAGTTGATGCGGAACAGTTCCGCACCCTTGGCCAAGTCCTCGTCGCTGACATTGCTGATGTCGAAGTACTCGTCGCTGGGGATTTCCGGTCCCGGAGCGAGCGAGGCGACGTACGCGGCCAGCTTGTCGATCTGGGCCTGCGAGAACTGGACCGGCTTACGAACCGCCTGCGGACCGTCCGCCTGCATCGGCATACGACCGGTACCCACCTGGAAGTCGACTGCCAGGGCGCCGACACCGATAAGGCTCGGGCCGGAGTCCGAGCCAGCGGCGTCCAGACCGTGACACGAGGCGCAGTTCGCGGCGAAGAGCTTGCCGCCTTCGGCAATGTCCTCAGCGCTGTGCACCGCAGTGCTCTCAGGCGCAGGAAGCGCGGTGCTTGCAACGGCGTACACGCCGCCGGTGAGGGAGAGGCCTACCGCCACGAGGAGCGCAGCGGCGAGGGGGTGCCGGCGTCCGGTGCGGGGTCGCTGCCGAGTCTTAGCCATCGGTGCTTATCGCTTTCTGCGTTACTGGAGGAAATAGATGACGGCGAAGAGGAAGATCCACACCACGTCAACGAAGTGCCAGTAGTACGACACAACGAGCGTGCTGGACTCCTCAAAGGCGCCGAACTTCTTTGCGGCGTAAGCGCGTCCGATGATGAACAGGAACGCGATCAGACCGCCGGTCACGTGCAGACCGTGGAAGCCAGTGGTGAGGTAGAAGGCTGCTGCGTAGGCGTCCGTGTTGAGCGAGACACCTTCGCTGACCAGCTGCGCGTACTCGAAGATCTGGCCCGACACGAAGATGGCGCCGAGGATGAAGGAGAGGATGAACCACTCGGTCATGCCCCAGCCGCGACCCTTGTTCGCGAACGGGTTCCAGCTCGTGCGGTACGCCTGACGGCGGTGCGCAGCGAAGACACCGAACTGTGCCGTGAACGACGAGATCACCAGGATGCTGGTGTTCGCCAGCGCAAACGGCAGGTTCAGCAGCTGGGTGCGCTCAGCCCACAGTTCGGGGTTGAGCGAGCGCAGCGTGAAGTAGATGGCAAACAGGCCAGCGAAGAACATCACTTCGCTGCCAAGCCAAACAATGGTACCGACGGCCAGAGTGTTGGGTCGGCGAATACCGGATACTGCTCCGGGGTGGCTGATCTGGGCGGTAGTCACCCATCCATTATGGCTCAATCTTCTGCCCCCGTTTGCACCCGGCATCATCTCGGCGTGCCTCACGCTGTTCTTGGCCAATATCTGCACGACTACGATCGAGGTATGACGACCGCGAATTCTGGCGACCTCGCTGTTCCCACCTGGCCTGGACTGCTCACCCAACTGCTCGCCGGGACCGATCTGTCGATCTCTGAAGCCAGTTGGGCAATGCAGGAAGTGTTGGCCGGCCGTGCCACGGACGCGCAGTTGGCCGCGTTCCTCATCGCGCTGCGGGCCAAGGGCGAGACGGTGGACGAGATTGTCGGCTTCCGCGACTCCATCCTGGAGAGTGCCTTGCCGCTTGCGGTCGATCCGATGGCGCTGGACATTGTGGGCACTGGGGGCGACCGCTTCGGCACCGTCAATATTTCGACGACCGCCTCGATCATTGCTGCGGCCGCCGGGGTGCCGGTGATGAAGCACGGCAACCGCGCGGCATCCTCTGCGTCCGGTTCAGCGGATGTGCTCGGCGCGCTCGGCGTGCAACTCGACTTGGAACCGGAGCAGGTGGCGTCGGTCTTCAAGGAAGTTGGTCTGTCCTTCGTGTTTGCGGCCAAATTCCACCTCGGCTTCCGGCATGCAGGCCCGGTTCGCAGTCAGCTCGGCGTGCCTACTGTGTTTAACTTCCTCGGTCCGCTCAGCAACCCGGCCCGGCCCGAGGCTTCGGCTGTCGGTGTTGCCGACGTCCAGAAGGCGCCGCTGGTGGCGGGAGTGTTCCAGACGCGCGGTGCCACCGCACTGGTGTTCCGTGGTGACGACGGCCTCGACGAATTGTCGACCACCGGACACAGCCACATTTGGGAAGTCAGCCGCGGCGATGTGCACGAGCACGACTTTGACCCGCGCGATCTCGGTATCGCCCGCGCGACCATTCCTGATCTGCTTGGAGGCGATGCGGCGCACAACGCCGGGATCGTCCGCCGCGTCTTGGATGGCGAGCCTGGCCCAGTACGTGACATCGTCTTGCTCAACGCCGCTGCGGGTTACGTTGCCTTCCAACTCGCGCAAGATGCCCGTCAGGTGGAACGTCCGCTCTTGGAGCGCTTCGACGAAGCGCTGCAGGTAGTGACCTCTGCCGTGGATTCGGGCGCTGCGGCAGCGAAGCTCGGGGCGTGGGCTGAGCAGACGCAGCGGATCGCGCAGGCCTAGTTAGCGCTCGGTCAGGGCGACGTCTTCCCAGTCGAAGGCGCGCTCCAGTGCCTTGGTCCACTGGCGCTCGAGGCGGGCGCGATCCGCATCGGCCATGTCCGGCTGCCAGGTGGTGGGTTCGGGTCGCAGCGCCTGGATCTCTGCCATGCTCGACCAGAACCCGACTGCGAGGCCGGCTGCGTAGCTGGCGCCGAGGGCGGTCACTTCCAGGTCGGCGGGGCGAACGACAGGGCGTTGAATCAGGTCCGCCTGGATCTGCATCAGCAAGGCGTTCGCACTCATTCCGCCATCAACCAGCAGCGAGTCGATGGGGCGACCGAGGTCCGCCTCGGCGGCCCGGATCACGTCCGCGGTCTGGAGCGCGGTTGCCTCGAGCGCGGCCCTGGCCAGGTGGGCCTTGGTGACGAAGCTGGTCAGGCCGACAATGACGCCGCGCGCATCCGGTCGCCAGTGTGGCGCGAGCAGGCCGGTGAACGCTGGCACGATGACCGCGCCGCCACTGTCCGCCACGCTGCGGGCGAGCGGCTCGACCTCACTGGACGACGCGATGAGGCCGAGGCCGTCTCTGAGCCACTGGATGAGTGCGCCTGCGATGGCCACCGATCCTTCGATCGCGTATTGCGCTGGTGCATTGCCAATCTTTCCGGCCACCGTGGCGATGAGGCCGTGTGCGGACTGCTTGATCTCAGCACCCGTGTTCACTAGCAGGAAGCCGCCCGTGCCATAGGTGTGTTTCGCGTCGCCGATCTCAATGCCACCGTGGCCGAAGAGGGCAGCCTGCTGGTCGCCGAGGATACCGGCGACGGGAACACCGTGCAGGGATTCCAGGCCTGGCAGCTCGGACACGTGACCGTAGACCTCAGCGGAGGAACGGATCTCTGGCAGGATCTCCGAGGGGACACCGAACGCGGTGAGCAGTTCGGCTTCCCACGCCAAGGATCGCAGTCCGGCGAGCAGAGTGCGGGACGCGTTACTGACGTCCGTCGCATGCACTCCGCCATTGGGGCCGCCGGTCAAGTTCCAGAGCACCCACGAGTCGGGCGTACCGAAGGCGAGTTCGCCCCGATTGGCGCGCGCCGCCAAGTCTTGGTCATGCTCGAACAACCACGTGAGCTTGGTCGCAGAAAAGTAGGTGCTGAGCGGCAGGCCAGTGAGTTCGCGGAATCGATCAGTTCCGCCGTCCTTCGCCAGTCGGTCGACGATGCCCTGGGTACGCACGTCTTGCCAGACGATCGCGCGTGCGGCTGGTCGGCCGGTGTTCCGTTCCCATAGCACCGCCGTTTCCCGCTGATTCGTGATGCCGATCGCGGCGACGTCACCAGGCTGCAGGGAAAGCTCGGCAGCGACTTCCTGCAGGCAGGACAGTACGTTCTGCCAAATTTCTGCAGCATCGTGTTCGACCCACCCGGGTTGGGGATGGTGCTGCTGATGCTCTCGTTGCGCGATTGCGGCGATGGTGCCGCCCTTGCGTACGGCAAGGGCGCGGCTGCTGGTCGTGCCTTGATCGATCGCGATCACGTACTCGGCCACGGTGCCTCCACAGGATTGTTCGTGGGGTAACGGTACCGCAGTTCCGGGCACCAAGAATGGGGGAGTAGCCCCGGTGAATCCGCTCCGGTAGCGTGCTGGCTACCTAGCAACGACGCTGGGGGAAAGGAGACCACAATGGAGTGGTTGATTGGTGCGGTGTCCGGCCTTGTCGGTGGAAATGTCGCGGGTGCCGCCTCGAAGAACAGCAGCCTTGGTCCGCTACTGAATTCGGTGACTGGCGCGGCAGGTGGTGCCCTTGGTGGCTTTGCGGGCAACACGCTCGTGCAGTCGATCATCGGCGCTGTCTCTGGTGGCAGCTTCGACATCGGAAGCCTTGCTGGCCAGATCGCCGGCGGTGGCGTGGTTGGTGCCCTCGTCACGCTGGTGATTGGTTGGCTGAAGAATCGCTCATCGCGGTAAGGAAAACCCGATACGCCCGCGCCGGGGTTGGCTCCGTGCGCGGGCGTACCATTGAGTCGTGAACGACAAATCGCGTTGGTTCGGACTGCTATTCATTAGCATCGGCGTCTCGCTGATCATCGTGGACACCACGATCGTCAACGTGGCGATTCCCGCAATCGTTGCGGACATTGCTCTGACTTCTACCGAGGTGCAGTGGGTCCAGACCGCGTACACGTTGGTGTTCGCGGCCCTGCTCATTCCGTTCGGTGCAGTGGCTGACCGTATTGGTCGACGGACGCTGATGGTGATCGGCGTCATCATCTTCACGCTCGCCTCGGTGGCTGCTGGTTTGGCGCCGAACGGCGGGTTCCTTGTCTTTGCGCGTGTCCTGCAAGGCTTCGGTGGCGCGATGGTGCTGCCGACCACGGTCTCACTCATTAACGCCACCTTCCGCGGTAAGGAACGCGGCATTGCGTTCGCCATCTGGGGTGGCACGATCGGCGGTATGGCCGCGGTGGGTCCGCTGCTGGGTGGCTGGCTCGCGACGGACTTTTCCTGGCGCTGGGCCTTCGGCGTGAACGTGCCCTTCGGCATCCTTGTTGTGATCGGTGTCCTTCGTACCGTGGCGAACTCGCGGTCGGGGGAGAAGGAGGGCTTCGACCTCGTCGGCGCGGCGCTGGCGGCGTTGGCCACCGGAACGCTCGTCTTCGGCCTGATTGATGGCCGCACCCTTGGCTGGTGGACCAGCACCGAGCATGTCGCGGACTGGTGGACGCTCGAGCTCTCGCCGGTACCCTTCCTGTTCCTGGCTGCTCTGATTCTTGGCATCCTCCTGGTGGTCTGGTCTGGCTACCGATCTCGACGGGGCAAGGCTTCGCTGCTGCCCCTGGACTTGTTTGCGGTGCGCTCGTTTAGCGCCGGTAATATCGTGGCGATGATCGTGAGCCTCGGTGAGCTCGGCATGCTGTTCGTGCTGCCGCTATGGATGCAGAACGTGCTGGGCTATGACCCGCTGCAGGCTGGCTTCATGCTGTTGTCCCTGGCGATCGGTTCCTTCCTGGCCAGTGGCGCAGGCTCTGGCCTGTCGCGGTCGATGACGCCGCTGGGCATGCTGCGACTCGGCGTCGCGCTGGAGTTCGCTGCACTGCTCGCACTGGCGATCTTCCTCAGCCAGGACTCGGGCTGGTTCCTCCTGGCCGCTATTCTTTTCGTCTATGGCCTTGGTCTGGGACTGGCCAGCGCGCAGGTGACCAATGTGGTGCTCGCCGAGATTCCGGTCGAACAGAGTGGTCGCGGCTCCGGCATGCAGTCAGCCTCTCGTCAGGTGGGTTCGGCCCTGGGCGTGGCTGCACTGGGCACGGTCTTGTTCTCCTCGCTCGGTGACCGTCTCAACAGCAGCCTTGAAGGCTTGCTCCCCGACGAGCAGCGGGAAGGTCTCGTGAATGCGGTGACGGAGAGCGCGGGTGGCATGATTCCGAAGCTGCTGAGCGACCCGAACACGCAGGAAATCGGTCAGAAGGCTGCAGAAGCATTTACCGGAGCCGCCTCGACGGCATCGTACGTGGCAGCCGCGTTCCTGCTGGTGGCATTGCTCGCCTCCAGCGTGCTTCGTGCCCGTCGCCTGGAGGACATGGACAAGGTGAAGACCGAGCCGGTCAAGGCTGAATAGTCCATCAACGCACTACGGCGGCGCGCTCACTCGGTGGGTGCGCCGCCGTTGTCCGTTGCGGTATCGGGGGAGAGGGCCCCGGCGAGGAACACCGCCGTGACACCGATCACCACGAGCAGGCCGAGCGCGGCCTGCAATCCGAACACTGCGCTGATCCCGCCAATCAGGGGACTGGTCACCAGGAAACCCACCCGCATGAGCCAGTTGATGAGGGTGACACCGGCTCCATCGCTGAGGCCCGGGATGCGAGCGGCAGCACCGAAAGCGCTCGGTGTGAGCGTGGCAGAGCCAAAGCCGACGAGTGCGAATGCGATCAGGACGGTGACGGGGCCGGGAATAATCACCAACAGCAGGCCACCCATCGCGATGAGCGCTCCGCCGAGTCGTGCCACGGCGGCCGCGCCGAGTCGTTGAATCATGGCATCGCCGAGGAAACGGCCGACGCACTGGCTTCCGATGGCGACGGTAAACACAATGCCGGCCGCTGCCGCGTCGAGGCCGCCAAGGGTTGCGCCGGTGAGTGCTGCCCAGTTATTCGCGACGTCTTCGACCATGGTGCCGCAGATGGCGATGATAGCCAGGGGGAGTGCGAGGGCGATGACGGCGCGTAGACGTGCGCCGCGCGTACTGTGCGGGGCGGCAGCCGGGTCTTGGGGGAGATCCTCCTCAGCGACGCCTCGTGTCAGCCATGCGCCAATGCACACGGCGACGATGCCGAGCGCTGGCAGCACGATGATGGCGATTCGTATGTCCACGCCAGACGCGGCCGCCGCCGTCGCTGTAGCACCGCCCAGGACGCCACCGAGGCTCCACAGCGCGTGCATCGACGACAGAATGGCTCGGCCCGCGCGGTGCTGCACGCGGACGCCGGCGACGTTCTGCGACACATCCACAATAGCGTCACAGAATCCAGCCAGGAAGATCGCGCCGGCGAGCAGCAGTCCGGAGTCGACGAAGCCGACGCTGGCGATCGCAGACGCCAGCAGTACCGTGCCGACCACGGCGACCCGGGTGGGTCCGAACCGGGCGATCAACGGTGCAGGCAGCGCTGAGGAAGCGATCGACCCGACAGCAAAACTCGCCACAATTACGCCGAAGGTCGCGGCATCCAGCTGCAATTGCGCTACGAGGGTCGGATACCAGGGGAGGAGCGAGGCCAGGATGGCGCCGTTGCTGAAGAACATGACTCCGACGCCGAGCGCTGCGCGCCGACTCCTCACCGCTGGTTGCATGAGGGACATCGTATGGTGCACGTCGCGTCCCTCACGAACTGAGTCAGTTGCGGTATCTCGACGTTGGCTTCGCGTGCCGCGGGAGAGTGGGTCGGCCGGGCCTGCCGTGGGCGCGACTCTGGTGAACTGACATAATGGACATTATCAGCGCAACGGGCCCGTGGTCACGTCCTGTCGTTCCTCATCGGTCCAGTTGCTGCGATCAACATCACATCGCTCGACCCGCAGTGTGTACCAGTACGCCAGGTTCTGCAGCGTTGAACCGTCGCGCTGGAGCGATTCGTACAGCTGCGACCAGATCGGCACCTCGTCGATACTGAGGCGTTGACCGGTTTCTTCGTAGATTTCGCGCTCTGCGGCCTGCTGTGCCGTTTCGCCAGGTTCCCAGCGACCACCGGGTGCGATCCACCGCGGTGGATGCCCCAAATAGTCTGGCTGTGTCAAAAATAACAGAACCGAGTCCCGCTCATCAATAAGCAGGACTCGGCTCCGTGCAATCGGCATGTTACTTGGCGAGGAACGAACTCACATCGCCGACCAGGCGTTCGTTGTTGGCCGGGACGGGTTCCACCGCGGCCAGCGCGACCTCGGCGGCAAACTCCTGCACGTTGTACAGCTTGCCGGCAGCCTCACGACGAGCCTCAATGGCGCCGGGCTCTGCGCGATCCAGCAAGGTCGCCGTCACGGTCCCCTCGATCATGTCGCCGCTGACCACGACCAGGTCAATGCCCCGTTCCTGGAGCGCAGGAATCCGCTCGCGGAGTGCGTCCTCACCGGCTCGCTTGCTCAGCGCCACCGGCTCGTAGAGATCCATGGTCGGGGTTTCACGGATGAAGTGCGCCTGGTGGCTGGTGACGAACACGACGCGTCCGCCCTCGGGCATGAGTGGCACTGCCGCTTCCAACATGTTCACCTGGGCGTCTCGGTTCAAGCGCAGCGCGTAGTCCTCACCGACGCCGGATTCCATGCCGCCCGAGGCGTTGAGAACGAGAATGTCGAGGCCACCCCAGGCTTCCTGCACCTGATCGATCATGGCCTGTACCGAGGCCGGATCGGTGAGGTCCGCCCCGATTGTGAGTACTTCTCCCCCGGACGCCCGCAGTTCGTCAGCCAACTTCACCGCGCGGGCTTCCTTGTTGCGGTAGTTGATCACGGCCTTCGCGCCAGCGGCGACAAAATAGCGCACGGTGTCGGCGCCGATGCCTCGAGACGAACCAGTGACCAGAGCGCGCTTCCCTGCGAGCGAACCTTCGGCGAGCGGTGCGGACATGGATCCTCCAAGACGTTCCAAGACGAGTGGCGGGGTACGGAAGTGTCCATCGCAACCCCCTGACGACACTAGCCGATTGGGGTACTTCGGGTGCTACGTTTGGACACAAGACAGAAGGGCGGAATTGATGGAAATGTTCTTAGCCGAGTACGGCTGGATCATCTGGGTGGGCATCATCCTGATCTTCGTCATCATCGAGATGTTCACCTTGGAACTGACGTTCCTGATGCTTGGTCTCGGCAGCATTGCCGGTCTCGTTGGGCAGTTGGTGGGCGCGCCGTGGTGGCTGCAGATTCTGCTGGCCGCGATCTTCGCCATCGCGCTGCTGATTGTTCGACCACCGCTGCGGCGTTGGTTGGATCGTGGTGCTGACCCGGCCAAGTCCAATGTCGAGGCCCTGATTGGCCTCACTGGCGTGTCGCAGACTGCGATCACCAGTGTCTCCGGTCAGGTCAAGCTGACGAACGGCGATCAGTGGAGCGCCCGCACTGAAGACGGTTCGACCATCGCCGAAGGCGATCAGGTCTCCGTCGTCCGAATTGATGGCGCTGTCGCCGTCGTGACCGCATCGCAGAAGGGATAGCTCCATGGGTGGAGAAGGCCTGACGTTTGGCCAGGCAGTAGGAATCCTGGCCATCATCATCCTGATCATTTTCGTGGTCACTACGATCGCGAAGGCGATTCGAATCGTGCCTCAGTCGTATGCCGGTCTGGTGGAACGGCTCGGGAAGTACCACCGCACCCTCTCCCCTGGCCCGCACCTGCTGGTGCCGATCATCGACCGGATGCGTCCCCTGATTGACCTCCGTGAGCAGGTGGTCTCATTTCCGCCGCATCCGGTGATCACCGAGGACAACCTGGACGTCTTGATCGACACGGTCGTGTATTTCCAAGTCACCGACGCACGTGCCGCCACCTATGAGATCGCCAACTATCTGGCAGCCGTCGAACAGCTCACGACGACGACGCTTCGTAATGTGGTCGGTGGCCTGAACTTGGAAGAGGCGCTGACGAGCCGCGACTCTATTAACAAGCAACTGCGCGCCGTCCTCGACGAGGCTACGGGCAAGTGGGGAATCCGAGTGGGCCGCGTCGAACTGAAGGCAATCGACCCGCCCGCCTCGATTCGGGACTCGATGGAGAAGCAGATGCGCGCTGAGCGTGACCGTCGCGCCGCAATCCTGAACGCCGAGGGTACGAAGCAGTCTGCCATTCTCGAGGCCGAGGGTCTTCGCCAGGCCGCGATCCTGAAAGCCGAGGGTCAGGCCAAGGCCGCGGTGCTCCAGGCGCAGGGTGAGGCAGAAGCAATCGCGACCGTGTTCAACGCGATTCACGCGGGCAAGCCAGATCACCTGCTGCTGGCCTACCAGTACCTGCAGACCCTGCCGAAGCTCGCTGAGGGCGACGCCAATAAGCTGTGGGTCATCCCGAGCGAGCTGACCGAGGCGCTCAAGGGCATTGGTCAGGCTTTCGGCAACTCGGCTCGTGGGAAGTAGTCGACGAGCGCCAGCCGCAGCATTCTTTGCTGGCGCGAGGCCGCGGTTGATCGCACACCGCGGCCTCGCGCTCGGCGTGGCGGAGAACACCTTGGGTGCGTTCCGCGCCGCCCTGGCCGCTGGTGCAACGCACTTGGAATCGGACGCACACGCGACGGCAGACGGTATCGCGGTGCTCGTCCATGACGAGGACCTGGTTCGCGTTGCTGGCGTCGACGGTCATGTCGCAGATCAGACCCTCGCACAGTTGCAGGCGATTCCGCTGGAGGGTAGCGAACGCATTCCTACGCTTGCGGAGTTTCTGGAGGCCTTTCCTGAGGCGCGGCTCAACCTCGATGTGAAGTCTGAGGCAGCTGCCGCCCCCGTTGCCGCAGACATCCGCGAGGCAGGTGCCCAGGATCGCGTACTGGTCGCCTCATTCGGCAGTCGACGTCGCAAGCGTGCGCTGCGACTGCTTGGCCGGCCAGCGCCGACCTCAGCGAGTGTGACGCAGATCCTGGTCGCCGTTCCGGCGGCGAAGCTGGGCCTCCTCCCCCTGGCCCGACTCGCCCTGCGTTCCGTGCACGCAGTGCAGCTGCCGCTGCGCACCGCAGGCATTCGCATCGATACTGCTCGCATGATTCGTCGGCTGCAGTCCTGTGGCGTTGAGGTGCACTTCTGGACCATCAACGATCCAGCAGAAATGCAGCGCCTGGTAGCGCTCGGCGCCGATGGGATCGTCACTGATCGGGTCGATTTGGCAGTCAGTTTGCTCGGCTAATACATGCTTGTCCCCCACAACAGGGGACAAAAAACCGCCAACACAATCATCTTTTCCTGAAAATCCGCTGAAAATGCGCCTGTCCGGAATTATTTCTGGCATCTTCACGCTTATATCGGGGATAGCGGAAGGGAGCACGTAGATGGCAGATCGCAGTCTTCGTGGCATGCGCCTGGGATACCAGAGCATGCAGTCAGAAGAGGGTGTCGAGTTCGCGGACCGCGTGCAGCGGCAGTACTTGTGCCCGGATGGCACCACGTTCACGATGACCTTCGCGGCGGACGCCGAGATCCCTGAAGTGTGGGAGAACCCGCGCAACGGTATCGAGGGTGTCCTGCTCGATGAGCAGGGAAACCCGGTCACCAGCCTGGAGCAGGACTCCAAGCCGGGCCGCACCCACTGGGACATGCTGCTCGAGCGTCGCAGCCGCGAGGAGCTGGAAGTGCTGTTGCAGGGACGTCTGGACTACCTCCGGTCGCGTCGCGGCCAGGAGAAGATCGGCGCCTAGGTCGCGCTCGAGGGCCGTTCAGCCTCTGCTGGGCGGCCCTTTCGCATACCCAGGCGCAGCCATAGCAGGGCCAGGAGCGCATCGAGGCAGATGATCCACTCCAGAATCCGTCCGAGGGCAACTGCCGGCGTCGTGCCAATGTAGGTCGGTACATCCGCTACGAAGGCGCCCGGGGTGAAGGTCGGCAGCCGATTCGTCACGGTGCCATCCGGCAGCGCGACACCGGAAGTTGCCACGGTTGACGCCTGCACCAGGGCGCGGCCAGTCTCCATGGCCCGCATCCGCGCGATATCGAACTGCTGTAGGTGCTGATCCGTGCGGCCAAAGTCGGCATTGTTGGTGGGCGCGAACAGTACGGTGGCCCCGTCCCGCACCATGCCGATCATCAGATCGTCGTCGACAATGTCGAAGCAGATCGCGATGCCGGCGACCGCCGCGCCCTGTCCGTTGCCAGGCTCCGGGACCGTGAACAATGCGTCACGTTCCCCGAATTGGTAGTCGCGGGTCACCAGGCCAATGAGATCCGGAACTAGGAGCGAATAGAACCAGCGGTCCGGGACGTATTCAGCGAAGGGCACGGGGTGCTTCTTGTCGTATTGATCGACGGCACCCTGTCCCGCCTGCCACAGCAATGCAGAGTTGAAGTACCGATCGCCATCCTTGGTGATCGTGCCGGTCACGAGCGGCGCATCCAGTCCGCTCGATACCAGGTCTAGGACGCGAGCCGCGTCCGCGAACCGCAGCGGGTCACGGTCGCTGGCGTTTTCGGGCCAGAGGACGACATCGAGATCCGCACCGACCAACGCGCGTGAGGCCTCCACGTGGTTGTTCAGGATGGTGCCGGGCGGGTTGCGCGAATTCAGGGCTGCGTCCGCGTTCCCCTGGACTGCGCCAACCCGAAGTGAGCCGGTGGACGTCACGAAGACAGTGCCGCTGGGCAGTACCGCGAGCACGACCGCTGCTACGATCGGCCCCGCCAGCGCGCTCCCCCAGCTCCGTACAGACGTTGTGTCGCGTTCCGCAGTCCATCGGACCAAGACCTGCACCAGCGCCGCGACGATGACGACGATGGCGAAACTCAGACCCGAGGTGCCGATCCATGCCACAGCCGTTGCGAACGGTGCATCCACAAAGGCTTGGGCAACGCGGCCCCAAGAGAAGCCGCCATAGGGCCAGGAACCGGCCACGAACTCCCGGAGGGTCCACAACGCAGCGACGACGAGCGGTGCAACGCCGTGGCGCACTCCAGCGACCGGATGCTGCCAACTCCAGCGGTATGCCAGAGCAATGAGCAGGCCCATCAGCGCGAAGTACACGGCCATAGCGCCGGTCAGGGCAAGCCACGGGACGGGGCCCAGATAGACCGTTGCCCATTCGATCAATGGACCGTAGAACGCCAGGCCGGCGAGTGCGCCGAGCAGCAGGCCGGTCCACGGACCTCGACCGCGCAGCGCCAGCAGGATGGCGGCGATGCCGGGGACTGCCAGTGGCCACAGACTCGGGCCAGGAAACGCGAGGCGCAACAGCAGCCCACCGGCGATCGCTAGCGGCAATGCCCCGCTGAGCGGAACTGCACCGGGCAGACGCGCTGCGGACGACGCGGCGCTATCGGCAGGCAGGTGCGGGCTCACGCTGGCTGCCGCCGGCGTCAGTGACGTCGTGTTGTGCTGCATCTGCAAGATCATCCCACTGACGAGTATGCAACGATGCCGCGTCGAACCGAGTCCAGCGCCACGCGGGCGTTCCGGGCCACCGGTTCATGCGCGACCTGCGTGAGCTGGTCCAACAAGTCGATGACTTGCTTCGCCCAACGCACGAAGTCTCCGGCGGCGAGGTCGGCTTGGCGCAGCACCGCATCGAGCGACGCACCCTTCGCCCAGCGCTGCATCGCCCCGCTCAGCGCGGCCGAAGGCGGCTCGGTGCCAGGCAGACCGTTGTCCTGCTCGAGGTCGTCGAGTTCGGACCACAGTCGGATGGTGTCGTCAAAGGCCACTCGGAACTGACCGCCGGGGAGTTGCCGCTCATGCATCAGCGAGTCCTCGCGCCGTGGCTCATAGACCAGCGCGCAGGCCATCGCTGCCAGGCCGGGTGCGTCGAGACGATCCCAGAGTTGCAGCCGCAGCGCCTCGGCGACCAGCAGGTCACGCTCGCCGTAGATGCGCTGCAGGGTCTTGCCCTTCGGGTTGAGGCTGAGCTCCACGCCCTCGTCATCCCACTGGTCGATGTAGCCGCGGGCCACAAGGACACGGCTGACACGGTCGAAGATTCGCGCAATGGCGCCGGTACGACCTGCAATCTCACGCACGAGTCGGTCGGTATCGCGGCGCAGTCGCCACCAGCGCTCAGCCCAGCGGGAACGGTCCTCACGGTCCGGGGCCTGGTGGGCAGGGTGCGCCCGCAGTTGCTTACGGAGTTCCCCCAGTTCGTCCTGGATCCGTTTGGCTGCGGCGCCGCGGGCACCACGATTGCGCTTCTCCAGGTCGCTGATTTCACGTCGCAGCGCGGCGTAGGCGGCAAAGTCGCTGTCCAAGCCGCCCATCGCCTTGGCATAGCCGGCCAAGGTGTGCTCTTGCTGACGGACCTTTTTGGCCAGGTCAACCACGCCACGGTCGGCTTGAAACTGCGCGAAGGACGATTCCAACAGTTCCCGCGTCCGCTGTGCCCCGAAGCGTTCGATGAGATTGACGGCCATGTTGTAGCTCGGCTTGAAGCTCGACCGGAGTGGGTACGAGCGCCGGCTGGCGAGTGAGGCGACCGACTGTGGCTCGAGGGTGTTGCTCCACACGATGATGGAGTGTCCCTCGGTGTCGATGCCGCGTCGCCCGGCGCGGCCAGTGAGCTGGGTGTACTCCCCCGGCGTGATCGGCACCCGCGATTCGCCGTTGAACTTCTGCAGTTTCTCCAGCACCACGCTGCGGGCGGGCATGTTCACACCCAGCGCCAGCGTCTCAGTCGCGAAGACGACCCGGAGCAGCTTGCGTTGGAACAGTTCCTCGATGGTTTCCTTGAACACGGGGATGAGTCCGGCGTGGTGCGCTGCCACACCCCGTTCCAGACCGTCCAACCAGTCCCAATAGTCCAGCGCGGCCAGGTCCGCATCGGGCAGGCCTGCGGTTCGCTCCTCGACGATGTCGCGGATACGGTTCCGTTCGTCGGCGTTGGTGAGGCGCAGTCCCGAATGCACGGCCTGCCGCACGGCCTGGTCGCAGCCTGCGCGGCTGAAAATGAAGAAGATCGCGGGCAGCAATTGCGCCTCGCCGAGGGTGGCGATCAGTTCCGCACGATCGACACGACGCTCCGGGCCGTACTGGGGTCGGCCGCGACGTGAATATCCTCTAGTCCCCGACGAGACCAGCCGGAGCAATTCCGGATTCACCCGTGTGCTGTCTTTGGTGCCGTCAAAGAGGTCGATCAAGGATCCGCGCAGTAGCACATGCTGGTGCAGCGGAACCGGGCGTTCCTCCGAGACGATGACTTCGGTGTCGCCGCGGACGGTCTGGAGCCAATCGCCGAACTCTTCGGCGTTCGAGACCGTGGCGCTGAGCGAGACCAGGCGCACCTGCTCGGGCAGGTGGATGATGACCTCTTCCCATACTGCGCCGCGGAACCGATCAGCCAGGTAATGCACCTCGTCCATCACCACGTAGGCGAGATCGGGCAGGAGGTCGGATTCTGCGTAGATCATGTTGCGTAGCACCTCAGTGGTCATCACCAGGATGCGTGCACGCGGGTTAATGCTGGTGTCGCCGGTGAGCAGGCCTACGGCGTCACTGCCCCACTGCTCCACGAAGTCGGCATACTTCTGATTGCTGAGTGCCTTGATGGGCGCGGTGTAAAAGACCTTGGCACTCGGGTGCTGCATCGCCAGATACACGGCGAAGTCGGCAACGATGGTTTTGCCAGCGCCGGTGGGAGCAGCGACGAGAACGCTGCGTCCTGCTTCGAGCGCGGCGCAAGCCTGCACCTGGAACGGGTCGAGGTCGAACCGCTGTTCGGCCCGGAAGGTTTCGAGCATTGGGGCGCGGGTTCGCTGTTTGGCCAGTGCGTAGCGCTCCGCCGGCGACAGCTCCGGGCCGCTCATGCGGTCGCGTCCGAATACAGTTCGGGGAAGCGCTTGGCCCGCGCCCGATCGCGCAGCGTCGTAATGACAATGGCCACCAGGAACAGCAGCAGCATCACACCGATCAACGCGAGCATCGAGACGATGTCTGCTGGCGGTGTCACGATCGCGGCGAAGATTGACACGATCAGCACCGTCACTCGCCAGCCCTTCCGGATGGACTTCGCCGAGAGTACGCCGATGACATTCAGCAGCACCAGCACAACTGGCAGCAAGAAGCCCACGCCGATGGCGACCACGAACCGGAACACAAAGTCGAAGTACGTCGTCGCGTTGAGCAGGACCGCTTCTTCTGGTGCGGCAAAGCCGGTCATGATTTTCAACACGTACGGAATGAGGAACACCGCAAGGGTGCAACCAGCGAAAAACAGCGGGACCGCAGCCAGGATGAATCCCATGGCACCGCGACGCTCTCCCTTGGTGAGGGCCGGGAGCAGGTAGGCCCAGGCTTGCCACAACCAGATGGGCGCTGAGATCACGAACCCGAAGGTGACGGCCATTTGCAGGCGCAGCATGAAGGCGCTGGTCACCTCGGTGTAGTTCAGGCGTGCCAGCTCACGGTCCTGCTCTGTAGTCAAGCTCAGAATCGGCTCGCGCAGTGCGTCCCAGATGGGACCGGCCAGAATCCAACCAACGATAGCGCCCAGCAGGATCCCGACCATGGCGATCAGGATGCGACGACGCAACTCCCGCAGGTGCTCGGCGAGGGACATCCGCCCCTCGGGATTTGCCGAACGCCGCGAACGAGCGGCCACGCCCTAGGGCTTGGCCTGCGGCTCAGTGGACTGCGCCGCCGCCTCGTCGTTCGTGCTTGCCGTGCCGTCGCGCTTGGCAGCGGAGTCGTCCTCACCCTTGAATTCCTTGCGGAAAATCTTCATCGATTCCGCGACAGAACGAGCGAGCGCCGGCAGCTTCGGGGCGCCGAACAAGAGCACGACAATGACCAGCACCAACAACCAGTGCTGCCAACCCATTGCACCCATTCTGCGTCTCCTTTCGCAAGCCTCCCGTCATCTTACTCTGCGCGGCTGGGCGTCTGCTTGCTGTGCCGGGAACTAGTTGGCGTGCGAGCGGTAGCGCTGCAACGCTGCCCCGGCCCAATCAATGACCGCATGCCGCGCCTCGCTGGGCTCCACGATCCGAATGAGTCCCCCGCTGGCCGCAACCATCCGTTTGAGGCCGTGCCAGTGCCCAGAACTGCGCAGTTCGAAGCGCGCCCAGCCAGCCGGTGCACCCGGCGAGGCCGGTGGCAATAGTTCGCCATACAGCGGGATGGCGCCTTCCGCCACTTCAATCGTCACGGTGGGCAGGTCGGGGTCTTGGAAGAACCCGGGGTCGAACGCTTCTTCCTCAGCCTCGTGCGTGTGCGCGGCGGCTGCCGAAACGACCACGCCAGCCATGCGCTCCACCTGGAAGGTCCGACGCGCTTCGCGGTTGTGGCACCAGGCTGTCAGGTACCAGGTGCCTTCTTGTGCCGCCAGCAGTAGCGGATCGACGCGCCGAAGTTCCCGCTCTCCACGCAAATTCTGATACGCGAACTCGAGCTGGTGGCCAGTCTGGATGGCCTCCTGGATGGCAGCGAGTTCCGGTTCCAGGCGCGCGGCCGCAGTCGTGGCCACGGCGAGCGGCTGATACGCATCGCCAGTGGTGCCGTGAGCGAGTTTGTCCAGCAGGGCACCGATCGCGGTGGCATCGTTCTGCCCCGGCATACCAGCCAGGTACTGCAGGCCTGCGATCAGCGCCGACGCCTCCTTGGCAGTGAGCCGCAGGCCGCCTTCCAGGGCGACGGTGTGTGTCAGGACCACGCGGCTTTCTGTCTCGTAGACGTCCCAGTCGATATCGAAGAGATCTTCCGGGCCGTAGGAGCGGCTCGCACCTGGTACGCCGCTGGTCGCCAGCAACATAATGGTGCTGCGCACCTGCGCTTCGGACAAGGAGAAATGGCTGGCGAGTTCCGCCACGGTGGCCTCTCCCCGCTCCATCAGATACGGGACGAGGGTGAGCAGTGTCAGTGTGCGATCGGCTGCTGACGGCGTTGGTGCGCTCATGCCAATTCCCCTCCGGTAGGCTCGGCGGCTTGCGCAGTCGATTCGCGACGTGGACCGGGCGTGGCCAAGTCGTTCACCGGTGCTCCCTGCGCGGCCAATACGAGCCAGAGTCGCTCTTGCACCAGTTCGGCGAGGTTGCTCGGTGACAGTACCAGCACCTCGGGACCGAATCCGGCGAGTTCATCGGCAAAGATGAGGGCATCGGTGTAGTGCACGGTGATCAGATCACCAGCGACCGCCACTGCCCGCCGCCGGAGCCGGAGCTCGGCGTCGCTGCCGGCCTCAACCTGCAGTGTGGCAGTCTGGCTCTGGTGCAGGTCAGCCAGTTCCTGGAGCGCCTCATCATGCACGCCAGGACGATCATTCGGGATGACGCGGTTGGTGATCGTCACCGGTCCCATAATGCGGCTCAACAGAAAAGTGCGGCGTTGATTGTCGCGCTGCAGGTCCTCAGCGACCAGATGCCAGCGCTCGTCGTGCAGCACCTGGGCCAGTGGCAAGACCTCACGTTCCAGCGGGGCGTCCTGGCCAGGTTTGAGGTACCGGAAGCGCACGACTTTCTGCTCCATGATGGCCTGCGTCAGCGCTTCGAATGCGCGACTGCGCAGCGGCAGCTTGGGGGCAATTCCAGTGAGCGAGTCCTCGGCCACGTCACCAAGTGCGTGCAGTTTCACTTGACCGCGACGGGCGGCTTGCGCCAGCGAGCCGTCCTGCCAGACGCGTGCCGCGGCATGCAGCAACGCCAATTCCTTGCGGCTGAGCCGCAGGTCCTTCGGCAGGCGATACTCGGCCCGAGGGATCCGGTAGCGCATGCCCTGATTATTGCCCGGGTCGCTCGGATCCTCGATGGTCTCGAGCGGGATACCGAGTTCACGCAAACTCGCCTTATCGCGTTCAAACTTGCGTTCCAGGCTGGCCTCTTCGACGCCAGCGCGCAGTTCCTCTACATACCCACGCACCTGGCCGAGGATTTCGGCCTTAGTCAGGCCGATGGTGGTGTCCATCAGCGCGAGAGTGAGTGCGAACAGACGCTCCTCGGGTTTGATTCGCACCGGCTCAGCCATGCCAGCATCCTAGAGCCGAAGCAAGTGTGGGCGCGGCTTTGCCGCGCCCACACTGCGTGATTCTGACTAGTCGATGCCGAGAATGTCGATCACGAAGATCAAGGTGCTGTTCTGCAGGGCGTGACCTTCGGAGTTGCCGTATCCTTCGCTCGGCGGCACGACGGCCAACACCTGCGAGCCGACCTTCTGGCCGACCAGGGCCTGCTTGAACCCGGAAATCATGTTGCTCGGGCTGAAGGTCACCGGCTGAGCATCGTCCCAGCTGGTCTCCCGGATCGTCTTGTCGCCCCACACCATCAGGCTGTACTGCAGCGTGACCTGGGAGTTTTCCGTCACAACGTCGCCGTTGCCCGCCTTCAAGTTGACGATCTTCAGCTCGGTCGGCGCATCGGTCTTCGGCACCGAAATACCAGGGGTGCCGTCCGGAGCGGTAATCACGGTCGGCAGACCGGAATCGGTGACCCAGACTGGAGCGCCATCGGCCTTCTGCTTGTACACCCGCTCGACTTCAATGAGGTAGATCAGGTTGTCGGTGTCCTCCAGGCCGACAGTGTCGATGTTCTCTGGTAGCGAGGACACCGGCATGCTGATCAGGCGACGCTCTCCCTCCCGGGCACAGGCCATGGCGGGCGCGAAGGCAGACACTGTCGGGTCGACCGACATGCCCAAGAGCTCGTCGCCGTCATAACCGGCCATGCCGAGGGCACCGAGGGCGGCGTCATTGGCGCCGAGGTAGCCCGCGAGCTTGACCCGAACAAAGGTGCCAGCGCTGACCACCGGGCCGTCGCCCTCTTCCAGGACTCGCACCTCAAGACCAGGGCTCGAGAACGGCACCGGGTAATCCAGCGTAGGAACGCCGCTGGCGTCGTAGGTCACCTTGATCGCGTCGATCGCAGATCCGGTCGGGGTCACGATGCAGTCCGCGGACGGCGCCGTGGAGCATCCAGTCAGCACGCCGACAGTGAGTGCGGCTCCAAGCAGCAGGGCAGTTCGACGCGACACGATTGCGTGTTCTCCTCGTTCGGATTTCGGTACAGAAGGTGCTGCGGCATCGCCGCCAATTCCGCGGATCAGTCTAGCGGGGTGGTGCTACCAGTGGGGTGCTCTTGCTCATCAGCCATTTGGCGCGCCGCGACGGAGGCGGTGGCCTGGCGAACGGTCTTCCGCAGGCGCTTCTCACTCAACGGTCGAATGCCGAGGGCGCCCGGCGTCCAGGCCTCGAGGTCCTCGTCGCTGAACTCGGTCTTGGAGGCGCGACGGGCGACTGCGGGCAGCTCGGCACCGGGGGCCAGTCGGCGCGCAGTGACTAGGAAGGCGGTGTGCGCGACCATGCGGTGGTCGGGGCGAACCGCCAGGCCCTCCACATGCCATCCGCGAATGAGCGTCTCGGCGGTCTCCGGTGCGGTAAAACCACCGTGCGCGCGCACGGTCTCGACGAAGCGAGAAACCTGCGGCACGGTAGCCACATAGGCGACGAGCACGCCGCCGGGCACCAGCGCATCGGCCACGGCATCCACGCACTCCCAGGGCGCGAGCATGTCCAGGATGACTCGGTCGACCGAGCCGGCAGCGGCCTGTTCGGGCAGCGCTTCAGCAAGGTCGCCGGGGACGACATCCCAGTTGCTCGGGGTGATGCCGAGCCAGGCAGTGACGTTGCCGCGGGCGACCTCGGCGAACTCGTCGCGGCGTTCAAACGAGAGCAGCTTGCCTTGGCCGCCGAGTGCGCGCAGCAGCCAGAGGCTCAGCGCACCCGATCCCACGCCAGCCTCGACGACCGTGGCTCCGGGGAAGATATCGGCTTCAGTCAGAATTTGCGCCGCGTCCTTGGGATAGATCACGGCAGCAGCTCGCGGCATCGAGACCGAATAGTCCTTGAGCAGCGGACGCAGCGCCAGATACTCCACCCCGTCACTGTTGCGCACCACGCTGCCGTCGGGCCGACCGATCACGTCCGCGTGACGGAGGAAGCCCTTGTGCGTGTGGAACTCGCCGTCTGGCTCCAGCACGATTGTGTTGATTCGCCCCTTCGGGCCGGTCAACTGGACTCGGTCACCCACGCGGAATGGCCCACTGGCCACCCGTCCCAAGTTCTCGCTGGATTCAGACATGGCTTGCTCGCAGTTCCGAGTAGAGCACCGAAAGACGGTCGACCGTCATCTCGGACAGGTCGGGCAGGATCACGTGTGCAGCATCGGCGGTCAGCGGCACATGAGCGATGACGCCGAAGGTGACGGCTCCGGCTGCCATGGCGGCCGCGGTCCCAGGCGTGGAATCCTCCACTGCGACACAATCGCGGATATCGACTCCGAGCTGGGCAGCAGCGCGCAGGTACGGGTCGGGGTTGGGCTTGGGGAACTCGACGTCGTCGCCGGAGATCACGACGGAGATGACGCCAGCGCCGAGCTGTTCGGCCATCCACGCCGCGGTTGGACGCAACGACATCGTGACAATGGCTTGCGGAACGCCGGCCTCATGCAGTGCGTGGAGCAGTGCTGGGACGCCGGGACGCCACGGCACGCGTTGCCGCATCATGTCGAGAACCTGGTTGCCCAGCAGCGTACCGATCTCGTCTCGCTCCATAGCCACGCCCGCGGCCTGCAGTACGCCAGCGGAGTAGTCGAGGCCGCTGCCGATCAGCGCTTGCCCCTGTTCCAGACTCCAGGATCCACCAAAGGATTCCACCAGGTCACCTTCGGCCTGCCACCAATAGGGTTCGGTGTCAACGAGGGTTCCGTCGAGGTCCCAGAGTACGGCGGCAGGCAAGGCAGTCACACGCTCAAGTCTAGCCGTGGACTCCCAGGTCGACGCGTATCCTGAGGGCAGGGCACGGTTCGCCCGTGCGAAAGGAGTCGAGGGTGACCAACGGAGCGTTTCATGACCGCCACCTGCTCGTGATTGCCTTCGAAGGCTGGAACGATGCTGGCGAGGCGGCCACGACTGCTGCTCGCCTGTTGCGGGACAGCATGGATGCGATTCCGTTGCACGTCATCGAGAGTCAGGACTACTTCGACTATCAGTTCAACCGTCCGATGGTGGCCAGGCCCGACGGGGGTGCCAGCCAGATTGTGTGGCCGAGTGCCGTGTTTTCTGGCGCCGAGGGAGGCCTACGGCGTCGCGGCCGAGGCGATGACTTCGATGCCCCGCGCATGAGTTTCCTGATTGGTACTGAACCGGCGCGTGCTTGGCGTGACTTCGTCGACGAGGTGGTCGACTATTCGCAGTTGGTGGGCGTTACCGGGGTGTTGATCCTCGGGGCCATGCTCGCGGACGTGCCGCACACCCGCCCGGTGGATGTGTCGGTGACCAGCGAAAACGAGGCGGTCCGCGCGGAGCTTGGCATCGAGCGCAGCAGCTACGAGGGCCCGGTGGGCATCGTCTCGGTCTTGGCGCACGCCTTTGAAGCCATTGGTATTCCGGCCGTGTCCGCGTGGGCAGCGCTCCCCCACTATGCGCATCAGGCTCCGTCGCCGAAGGCGACGCTGGCACTCATCGACGCGGTGGAGTCGCTGCTGCGCATCGCTATTCCGCGTGGCGACCTGGAGTCGGATGCTCGCGAATGGGAAGCCAACGTCGACGCCCTCACCGGTGGCGATGACGAACTCGCCGGCTACATCGCCGACCTGGAGCAGACTCGGGATGCCGCGGACGCGGTTGAGGCTTCCGGTGACGCGATTGCAGCGCAGTTTGCGCGATACCTCGAGGAGGCGGGCCGCTCAGCGGAATCGCCGATCGAGCCCTTGGATGCCGATGCTGAGGATGATCTCGGTCCGGACCAGCGCGACGAGTAGGCCCCGCCCACGCACGGCCTGTGACGGCGCCGCCTACGGCTGCACGATGCCGAGGCTCAGCAGCACGATGATCGCGGCACCGAGCAGGATGCGGTAGATCACGAATGGCAGGAAGCTGTGCTTGCTAATCCACTTCATGAGGAACGCAATCACGGCCAGGCCCACCACGAACGACACGCCTGTGGCGAGCACCGTCTCGGTCATGCCGTAGCCGCCAGGGGCCACCTCATCGAGCTTGGTCAGTTCGTAGAGCCCTGAGCCGAACACCGCTGGCACCGCAAGCAGGAAGGCGAACCGAGCCGCCGCCGGACGCTCGTAGCCGAGGGCGCGACCAACGGTGATGGTGGCGCCAGAGCGGGAGACACCCGGTACCAGCGCCAGCGTCTGACCGAGGCCGTAGAGCAGGCCATCACGGTACGTCAGCTCGGTGAGGCCCTTGGTGCGCTTGGCGAGGGCATCGACCAGGCCGAGCAGGACACCGAAGACGATCAGCACGATGGCGACTAGCCACAGCGACCGGAAGACGCCTCGGATGTATTCCTGCAGGAAGTAGCCCACCAGCACGATCGGGATCGTGCCAAGGATGATCAGCCAGCCCATCCGTGCGTCGGGGTCGTTGCGCGGTACGCCGCCGTACAACGACTGATACCAGCGCTTGATGATGCGCACGATGTCCTTGAAGAAGTAGACCACCACGGCCAACTCCGTTCCGAGCTGCGTGATCGCAGTGAAGGTCGCTCCCGGGTCCCTGCCATCGAAGAACAGCGCGCCGGTGATGCGCAGGTGAGCACTCGAGGAAATCGGGAGGAACTCCGTAAGGCCCTGCACAATGCCCAGAATCAGCGCCTCAATCATGGAGCCCATGGATCACCCTTTCCGTCTCTCGCTCTGCCCCAGAACGGGTCTGCGCGAGCGCCGCGTCTCAGCCTAGCGCCCTGCGTGCAAAGTGCTGCGCAGAGTGTGCTAATGTCGATTCTCGGTTCACACCACACCCTGCCCGGGTGGCGGAATGGCAGACGCGCTAGCTTGAGGTGCTAGTGCCCTTTATCGGGCGTGGGGGTTCAAGTCCCCCCTCGGGCACGAACAGATGCGGTTGACGGTAACGTCAGCCGCATCAGTCGTTTCTGGGCGCATCGGCCCATCGGCGCTGCGACCGGGAGCAGGTCGGACTTAGTACCCGACCCACTTCCGCAGCAGATCAATGCGAGCCTGCAACTGGGCCACGCTGGCCCGGTTGACCGGCGGCCCGCCACAGCGACGTCGCGCCTCGGCATGCACGTGACTGTGGGGCTGATTCATGCGCCGGGCGTAGATCGCCACCAAGCTATTGAGCAACTGCCGCTGTTCCTGCAGCGTACGGTACAGGGGCTGATCGGGATTGGCAGGGACAGTGGACGCGGCCAGATCCGGATCCGCCTTGCTGCCGCCGGCCAGAATGGCAGCCTGTCGCGCAGCGGCGCGTCGGCGTGCCTCGGCTGCGGCTTTGCGCCGTTGGCGCTCCTGGCGGGCGCTGAGCAGGTCTTTGACCTGGTCTGGTGACAGGATGCCGGGCAGTCCCAGGTACTCCTCCTCCTCGACGCTGCCGACCGCAGCAGGCAGGCCGAAGGCGTCGCCGCGGTAGAGCATGCCACTGAACGCGGCTTCGGATTCGAGGGCGGTGAACTCGAAGGGTTCGGTCAGATCCTCACTGGCACGATCTTCGCGGTTGGCAGCGTCTAGGTCGTCGAGCAGGCCATCCTCGTCCCCCGCCCCGTCCTTGCGGCCGAGTGCGTGATCGCGTTCACGCTCAAGCTCGGCGGCAAGTTCGTGCAGGACCGGAACGGTCGGCAGGAACACACTGGCCGCCTCGCCACGCCGCCGGGCGCGCACGAAGCGGCCGATGACCTGGGCGAAGTACAGCGGCGTCGAGGCGTTGGTGGCGTACACACCGACGCACAGTCGCGGCACGTCCACACCCTCGGACACCATGCGAACCGCCACCATCCAGCGGTCGTTGCTCTTGCTGAACTGTTCGATTCTGCCCGAGGCGCTGGGATCGTCACTGAGCACCACGGTCGGTGCCTGGCCGGTGATGCCCTGAAGGATTTTGGCGTAGGCGCGGGCAGTGCGCTGGTCGGTAGCGATGACGAGGCCACCCGCATCGGGAACTTCGGCCCGCACCTCGCTCAGTCGCCGGTCCGCCGCGCGGAGCACGGACGGCAGCCACTCCCCCTCCGGGTCGAGCGCGGTGCGCCAAGCTTGGGCACTCACGTCCGCGGTGTCGGGGTCGCCAAGCTTCGCGGACATCTCCTCGCCGAAGCGGTCTCGCCAGCGGGCCGTACCGCCGTAGGAGTGGAACAGCACTGGGCGAACGACGCCGTCCTGGAGAGCGCGGCCGTAGCCGTAGCGATAGTCGGAGCGCGAGACCATGCTGCCGTCCGCCTCGCGTTCATAGTGCACGAAGGGGATGGTGGCTTCGTCGGAGCGGAACGGGGTTCCCGACAGCAGTAAGCGCCTGGTTGCCCCCGAGTAGGCGATGCGGATGGCATCGCCCCAGCTCAGCGCATCGCCACCATGGTGGACTTCGTCGAGGATCACCAGCGTGGGTACGCGGTCGGTGATCCGGCGGTGCAGTTCGGCGGCGACCGCTACCTGGGCGTAGGTCACCGCAGCACCGTGATAGTGCCGGCTGATGGCGTTGTTCGCATTCTGGAAACGCGGGTCGAGTCGGATCGAGACCCGCGCTGCAGCATCGGCCCACTGCCGCTTCAGATGCTCGGTGGGAGCCACCACGATGATCTGCTGCACGATGCCGCGCGCCCGAAGCTGGGCGGCGAGGCGCAGCGCGAAGGTCGTCTTGCCTGCGCCTGGGGTTGCAGCGACGAGGAAGTCCTCGCTATCGGCCTCCCAGTAGCGCTGCAACGCTTCTTCCTGCCAGGCGCGCAGCGGCTGGACGGTACCGCGAGCAGCCCGCTCGGGGAAGGCAGGCGACAGGTGTTCTGCCGCGGCCAACCCACGGGGTTGCCCGGGCGGGGTCATCACACTCACGCGGTCGCGCCTCCGGCGGCCCCCATGCTCAGGCCCAGGGACTGGCCCGAGGCAATCAACGTCTGTGCCGAGTGCTGCAGCGCAGCCTGCTCGGCTTCGTCCAACGGCAACTCGATCGTCCGTACGATGCCTTCGGCCCCGACGACCGCCGGCAGCGACAGCGCGACGCCGTGCAGGCCATAGGCACCGTCAAGCACGCCCGATACCGGCAGGACGGCGTGCTGGTCCTGCAGGATCGCTTCAATAATCCGGGCGCCGGCGAGGCCGATGGCGTAGTTCGTCGCACCCTTGCCGGCGATCACCTGGTACGCCGCGTGCGCGGTGTCGTGCGCGATCTGCTCCAGGTACTCCGGAGTGAAGGGCTGGGTGCCGTCAGACTGCCGCCAATCGCGGATCGGGACGCCGCCGATCGTGGCGGCGGACCAGACCGGGAACTCGGTGTCACCGTGTTCCCCCAGCATCATGGCGTGCACGCTGCTCGGCATGACGCCGGCTTCCGTGGCCAGGCGCCAGCGCAGGCGCGATGAATCGAGGACGGTGCCCGAGGACAGGAATCGACCGGCCGGGACAGCGCCGCCGGCCGCCTCGTACGCGGCGACGGTGAGCACGTCGCAGGGGTTGGTGACGAGGACGTAGACCGCGTCCGGAGCTTGCTCGATGACCGCGGGGATGAGGTCGCGAATGATGGCGACGTTGGTGGCGGCGAGATCGAGGCGGGTCTGGCCCGGTTTCTGACGAGCGCCGGCGGTGATCACCACGACCTCGGCGTTGGCGATGACACCGAGATCCGCGCCACCGGTCACCGCGGCCGCGCCAGTGAACTGGGTGCCGTGCGCCAGGTCGAGGACTTCTGCCTCCACCTTCGGTGCGTTCAGATCGTAGATTGCGACCGTCCGCGCGGAGCGCCGGATCAGCGTGGCATAGGCAACGGAGGTACCCACACTGCCTGCGCCAATGATTGCGACTTTGCCGCGTTCCCGTGCCATCTGTGCCCCCTCCGTGGTGTGTACGAATCCATCCTATGACGTGACTCTCGGCCAACTTCTGGGAAGTCCTCGCTAGTTTTTCGGTATGACCGATGAACGTTCTTTCAGCAGCGAAGCGCAGCACCCGTGGCAGCGTTACGTCGCCTTGGGTGACTCGTTCACCGAAGGGCTCGGCGACCCAGAACCTGCAGCGCAGGGTGGCCTGCGTGGCTGGGCGGACCGCGTTGCCGAACAGCTCGCCATCCGTACCGAGGGATTCGCGTATGCCAACCTCGCGATTCGCGGCAAGCTCATCGCCCAGATCGTCGAGGAGCAGGTTGCGCCGGCCCTGGCCTTGCGTCCCGATCTGATCACGATCTCGGCGGGCGGGAATGATGTGCTGCATATCGGCAGCGACCCCGACGACATCGCCGAGCAGTTCGATGCAGCGGTCGCGAGGCTGAGTCGTGACAACGCCACGATCGTGCTGTTTACCGGCGTCGACGTGCGCTTCTCCCCCGTGTTCCGACCGTTGCGGGGCAAGGTGGCGATCTACAACGAGAACATTCGCCTCATCGCACGCAAGTATGACTGCATCGTGGCCGACATGTGGGCGCTCCATGAGGTGCAAGACCAGCGCATGTGGTCCGAGGACCGGCTGCACATGAATGCACTCGGCCACCACACGGTGGCCCGGATGGTGCTGGAGGCCCTGAACGTCGAGAACGACCTGAAGCCCATGCTCCCAGCTCCGATGCCACCTCAGTCCTGGCGCCAGGCGCGGGCAGAGGACTTGCAGTGGGCGCGGGAGCACTTGATGCCGTGGGTCATTCGCCGGATCCGCCACCAGTCCAGTGGCGACGGTCGGCTCCCGAAGCGGCCGCGTCCGAGCAGCATCACACCGATCGAACTGCTCGAGCCGCTTGAGGATGGCGCAACGGCCGAGCGCTCGGCCTGACCCGATGGATTAGCCTCGCTGCTCGCGCAGGTGCCACATGGTGACTGCACTCGCTGCGGCCACATTCAGTGAGTCCACACCGCCGGACATGGGGATGATCACGACCTGATCGGCGGCGTGGAGCGCTCGACGGCTGAGGCCATCGCCTTCGGTACCGAAGACCACCGCGTACGGCATGCTGGTGTCGACGGCATCGAGGCTGATGGCATCTGCGGTCAGGGCGAGGGCAAGGATGGTGAGGCCCGCCTCGTGCAGAATGTCGGCGGCGGCGGGCCAGGACGGCAGGCGCGTCCACGGCACTTGGAAGACGGTGCCCATGCTGACCCGCACGCTGCGGCGGTACAGCGGGTCCGCGGCCTCCGGCGTCAGCACCACTGCGTCGGCGCCGAAGGCCGCAGCGCTGCGGAAGATCGCGCCGACATTGGTGTGATCCACGATGCTGTCCAGCACGACCACGCGGCGGGCGCCACGCAGGATCGCGGCCGGTTCCGGCAGTGCGGGCCGATGCATCGAGGCCAGGGTGCCGCGGTGGACACGGTAGCCAGTAATGGACTCCAGTTCGGCAGCATCGGCGACGAGTAACGGCACATCGTTGATGCCGGGGTGACGCGCCAAGACTTCCTCAAGGTCTGGCAGCCACTTGGCCTCAGTCAGGACTGAACGGGGCCGGTGTCCTGCGCGCAGGGCGCGGTCCAGGACCTTCAGGGATTCTGCGATGTACAAGCCCTCCGCGGGCTCGCTGATGCTGCGCAAGGCGCTATCGGTGAGGTCGCGATAGTCCCGCAGCAGCACCAGGCGCTCTGCCTCGTCGATGATCGGTCGGGCTTGCTGCATGGTTCCAGGCTAGCCGCACGACGAGATCGGCCCGGCGCCGGCAAAGATCGTGGCAGTCCAGTCCAGCAGCTCAGGAATCAAGCCGGATTCGGGTTCCACCAGCCCCAGGTGATCCAGGCCCGGGTACTCGCGGTATTCAATGGCTCCCCCGGCCGCGCAAGTCTCTGCAACGTAGTGACGTTGCGTCTCGGGCGCAATCAGCGGATCCACACCACCCTGTGCCAGGAGGATCTGGACGCCGGGCGCAGCGGGCGGCACATTCTCTTCCAGCCGAGCGGCAAAGGCGCCAGTGGTCGGATCGACGCGGAACAGCTCCGGATCGAAGTGCAGTGACAGGGCCTCCAGGACACTCACCAGCACGCCCGGTTCCGCCAGGCAGCGCGAAGCAATCGCGCGCAGAATAGGTTCTGCTCCCGGCCGGATGTACTCGTTCCAAGTGACGTCCGCGTAGGCATCCGCATATGCCTGGAAGGCGAAGGCGCCGAAGACGCTGCCGCCGGTACCGTGCGGCAGGTTAGCGAGCAATTCCGGCAACATGGCGGCCGGTGCGAGGGCAGCCGCGTGGGTGATCCCGAGCTCCGGTGCGTACTCCCCCGCTCGGGCAGCAGCCCACAACGCGGCACCGCCACCTTGCGAGTGGCCCCACAGGACGGACTCCGCACCGAGATGGGCATCCGCCAACTGGCTCGCGGCCCGGCGGGCCTCGAGCACGGCGTTCGCGCTCTCCACCCCGATGAGATACGGATGCACCCCGTCGGTCCCGAGTCCGAAATAGTCGGCCGAAACCAGGGCCCAGCCCTGTTCCACGATCGCGGGCAGCACGTACATTGCGCCCGCATCAAACGGGTCCTCGGCCAGTGTCGGAGCGCACTGCTGTGCAGCACCCGTCGTGCCATGCGCCCACGTGATGACCGGAAAGGGGCGAGTACCGTCGCGTGGCGTCACGACGAGGCCGCTGGCAAGCGCGATTCGACCGTCTGCGCGGGTTGAGGTGTACAGGATCCGCCAGGCCTGCGCGGTCGCTGGCACAGCACGATCCAATGGCTCCGCACGCAGCAGCACACCAGGTTGGTCGGGGAGGACATCGGCGTAGTCATAGAAGCCGTCCACCACCGGTGATCCAGCATGGACTCGACTCGATAGCTGCATACCGAGGATGGCCATTGCAATGGCTGCGACCGCACCGATGGTTCGCATCCAGCGCTGCAGCAGGTTGCGGCGAGGCGCTGCTTCCGTCGCCAGCCCCGGCTGGGCCGCCGGCCCAACTCGCCCAATAATCGCGGACCAGGCCAGGCGTAGTCCAAGCAAGATGAGCCAGGCCCCGAAGCCCACCGAAACAACGAGCAGCGTCACATCCGGCCAGGACATGGCAAGCACACCGGCGACGATGCCCGCAATACCCAGCAGGCCAGTGGCAACCCGCTGATCCAGCGAGTCCCGCTGCCGTACCGCAGTCACCGCCGTGGCCAACGCCTGCAGCAGCAGGGCAGCGCCCACGACGAGTGCCAGGATACGCACGCCGAGACCGGGCCAGCTCAGCACGAAGATGCCCGCAAGCGCGCTGCCAAACCACAAGATCCACGGTGCAGCAGTCCCACCTCGCTGCAGCACCATCACGATGCCGATCAGCCCAGACACGATCAGCCCGAGTGCGGAGAGCAGGATCAGGACACCGAGTGCCGTCGTGGGCCGGATGGCCAGAACTGCACCGAGCGCGGCGATACCGAGGCCCGATGCCAGACGCAACCACCACGGCAGACGCAGGTGCATGATCCCATCGGCGCATTGACGCAACAGCACGTTCTCACCATGAGCCTACGCGCGTCCCGATCTGCCAAATGCGCAGCCGCACGAAACATTCCCGAAAACTACTCGGCGTAGATTATTAACGTGCCGGGCGGCAGAGACTGTCCTCGGCCAGGTCACACGAAGGGTTTTGGGTGCGCATGTCGATGATCACGGCGCCAGCCGGCAGCACCCTCGAGACCCTCGAAGCGGCTCGTGCGGTGCTGGATGGGCGTCGTTTTGCCGTGCTCACGGGGGCTGGTGTGAGTACCGACTCTGGCATTCCGGACTACCGGGGCAAGGGGCGCAATCACCGTACCCCGATGACCTTCGGTCAGTTCGTCGCCGACCCTGCCTACCGTCAGCGCTATTGGCTTGGCGGCCACCTTGGCGGCGCGGTCTTTGAGCAGGTGCAACCGAACCCGGGGCATACGGCCATCGCCGCCTTCGAGCAGCATGGTTTGATGACCGGTCTGGTCACCCAAAATGTCGATGGCCTGCATCGACGCGCCGGATCACAGAACGTGGTTGAACTCCACGGTGCACTAGATCAGGTGGTCTGCCTGAGCTGCGGCCACCGCTTCCACCGGGACCGTATCAATCAGCAAATCCGCGCCCGCAACCCGTGGATTAACGACTCCACCAGCCTCGAGTTCCGTCCTGATGGCGACGCGGCGCCGTTCCCGACCGACATTGACCGATTTGTCGTGCCGGATTGCCTGGTCTGCGGCGGCCTGCTCAAACCGGACATGGTTTTTTTCGGCGAGTTTGTTCCGGTCGAACGCTTTGATCGGGCTCGCAGAATTGTCGACACTGCCGAGGCGCTGCTGATCGCCGGCTCGTCGCTGGCGGTCAACTCTGGCGTCCGCTTGCTCGAAGTGGCGCGCCGACGCCGCATGCCAGTGGTTGTGGTGAACCTTGGTCCATCGAAGGCGGACTCGCGTGCCACGGTCCGGATCGAGTCGGGGACTTCGGAGGCTCTCTCGTGGCTCGCGGAACGACTCACTGCCTAATCCGTCCTGACCTGTACGCCCCGTTCGCTGGCGGCGCAGGGCAATTTGGTCAGAGCCGGGGCAATCCCCCGGAACCAGTCCCTGAACTGTCGTAGGCTCGAATCATGGTTCGACTCGCATTAGTCCGGCACGGTCAGACGGATTGGAATCTTGCAGGCCGGGTGCAGGGCTCATCCGATATCGAGTTGAATGACACGGGTCGTAGCCAAGCCACCGATGCCGGGCATGTCCTCGCGCAGCGTGGCTACCGCTGGTCAGTGTTGATGAGCAGCGGCCTGCTGCGGGCGCGAGAGACCGCCGAGCGAATCGGTACGGTCATTGGATTGGACTACGCCGGTGCACTCCCCGCCTTCGCTGAGCGTCGCTACGGTCAGGCAGAGGGATTGCTCAGCGAGCAAATCCGGGCGCGCTTCGGCGCGATCGATCGTGCCCCGGGCATTGAACCACGCGACGCCGTCATCGAACGGGCCTTCCGTGCTGCGCTGGAACTTGGCGCCGAGTATCCGGCTGGCACCGGCATCATCGTGGTGAGCCACGGAGGGGTCATTGGCTCGCTCATTCGTCACCTCAGCGACTGGAACCTGCCCGCCCCCGGTGACTACATTCGCAATGGCGGCGTGTACGAGTTCGAGTCGGATGGCTCCTCGCTCACCTTGGTGAGCTATCCCAACGACCCCGATGCCATCGAGGGCATGCCGCTGTCCCGCACCCTCTAGGGCGCTACCCATCGTTCCCAGTCCGCCACCTCGCCCGGTCGCACTCGGAATAGTGGGTGGACGATCTCCCCTGGCGTATCGAGAATCGGGAGTCGCTCCGGCGATCCGGTCGCGAGCTTGGCGCGCAGGTGCTGCAACGCATAGTTGACTTGACCCTCGGTGACCGGAATGGTCACGCTGCGATCGCAGTGGATGATCTTGTCGCCAGCGAAGCGGTATCCGCGGGCACTTGCCTCGGCGACCAGCACCGCAAGATAGGCGCCGACTGCCCCGGGCGGATCCGGGCAGACTTGGAAGCGTTGCAATTGCGGATGATTGCGGTAGTCGCGGATGCAGACTCCAGAGCCGCATGTGTGCTACACAGTGCGATCCGGGCTGGGCAAGAAAGCGCGGATCGCCTCAGCCGCCTGCATGGGGGTCTCGTAGTGGATCAGGTGCCCCACGCCCTCGATCACCACCAGCGTCGCGTCCGGAAAGCGCTGCTGGAGGTCGTGCTGGGCAGCGACGGGCGTGATGTCGTCCTGGGCGGCTGCGATCAGCAGCGTCGGTTGGGGAATCGCCGCAGCCGCCTCGGCGACATTGTGTGAGACGCTGGTCTTGAAGGCCTGCAACAGGCTGTCCCGGTCGGCGAAGCCACCGAAGTACCGGTCATGCTCCTGATGAATCCAGCGCCGCAGGGACTTGTCCTTGGTCTTTGCCATGGTGACCGACATGATCCGGGTGACCAAGCGCCAGCGCAACGCCCAGAACCCGAGCCGCTGTGGCAGTTTCGACCCGACCCAGTAGTAGAAGACAGCGAGACGAGTCAGCAGGCCACGTGGACCCTCAAGGGCCGGCGCAGCGATAGGGTTCACGAGGATCACGCGCGGCGTGCGCAGGCCCGCTGCCGCCGCCGCTGACACCACAATCGAGCCGAAGGAGTGCCCGAGTACCGCGAAGGTGGTGGGCCCGCCCGGAACCACCTGCTCACGGAATGCAATGAGCCAGTCGACAAAGGCCTGCAAGTCATGCTCGCGTTCCGGCAGCACCTCGGAAGTGCCGAAGCCAGGCAGGTCTGGCGCGATGATGCGGACGTTACCACCCAGGTGCGCGACGACTGGTTCCAGGCCGTGATGATCCCCGCGGAAACCATGCACGAACAGCAACACGGTATCGGCGTCGGCGGGCCCATACTCCCAGTACTGCGTCACGGCGCCAAGAACACTGATCTGGGCCTGCCGCTGGGGAATCGCCGCCAGGGCGCTGGCGTAGGGGGACTGCGCATTCATCGGGGCCAGTCTACGGTGGGCTGGGGATGGCGCCGCAGGAATGGCGGGGGCGAGCCCTACAGTGGTGGTGTGACTGATGTGACTGAGGCCTTGCCCGACTGGGCCGCTCCCCTGGCCGTATTCGACCTTGAGACCACGGGGGTGGACGTCCGCACTGCGCGGATCGTGACGGCCCACCTCGGGGTATTGGACGCTGACGGTGGTGTCACTGCGGCGTGGAACTGGCTCGCCGATCCAGGCGTTGAGATTCCGCCCGCCGCCGCTGCAGTGCACGGCATCAGCACCGAACGCGCTCGCGCGGAAGGCCGCCCCGCCGCCGAGGTGGTCGCGGAGATCCTGGATCGACTTCGTGGCTTGCAGGCAGACGGCCTAGCGGTAGTGATCTACAACGCACCGTATGACCTGACGATCTTGCGCGAGGAAGCCCTGCGATACGGGCTGGAACCCCTCGGCGAGCCGATGGCCATTATTGATCCGCTCGTCATTGATAAGGCGGTCGATCGTTACCGTCGCGGCAAGCGTCAGTTGGGCGTGACCGCGGAGCACTACGGTGTGCCGCTCACGGACGCGCACGAGGCCAGTGCGGATGCCATTGCGGCCGGCCGGATCGCCCAAGCTCTCGCTCGACGCTTCCCGGCGGAATTGCACCTCCCGATTGCGGAGCTACAGGCACGGCAGGCTCAGTGGCATGACGACCAGGCGGCGAATTTCGAGGCGTACATGCGTGCGCAGCGTGATCCGAGCTTCCGCGCTGCGCGCGGGTGGCCGCTGCGCTAACTGCTCGGACCCACAGATCGGGTCTCCAGAACGACGAAGGGCGAGTGCCGAAGCACTCGCCCTTTCGCTGTTGCGGAAGCTTACTTGCTGCCGCCGAAGCCCTTGAAGCGCTGGTTGAACTTCTCGACGCGACCGGCCGAGTCCATGATGCGCTGCTTCCCGGTGTAGAACGGGTGCGAAGCGGCGCTGATTTCGACGTCGACCAGCGGGTAGGTGTTGCCGTCTTCCCACTCAATGGTCTTGCCACTGGTGATGGTCGAACGGGTCAGGAACGCCTCGCCCGAAGCCAGGTCACGGAAGACCACCGGAGCGTAGTTGGGGTGAATGTCGGTCTGCATTGGAAATCCTTGTGATTGCACGGAAGCATCTCGTGCCGATCATAGTGATAAGCACCAAGGGACTACTCTACCAGATTCAGTCCCAGAGCATGCGGAGCTGGGCTCAGCGTGGCGCCCAGGCCACATAGCGGCCCTCGTTCACCGCGAGCTGCAGCTGGATGCCGAAGGTGTCGGTGAGTGTGCTGCTGGTGATCGTCTCCGCGATGGGGCCGGCAGACACGACCTGTCCACCGCGCAGCAGCATGGCGTGGGTGAATCCCGGTGGGATCTCCTCGAGGTGGTGCGTCACCATCACCATCGCCGGCGAGGTCGGCTGTGCCGCGAAGGTGGACAGCAACGTGATGAACTCCTCACGGGCGCCGACGTCGAGGCTCGCCACCGGTTCGTCCAGCAGCAACAGCTCCGGGTCAGCCATCATCGCCCGCGCCAACTGCACCCGCTTGCGCTCACCGTCGCTGAGGTCACGGATGATACGCATGGCTTTGTCGGCCAGATTCCAGGTGGCCAGCACGCTGGCAGCGCGCTCCAGGTCGACCTGCTCGTAGCGCTCGTTCCAGCGGCCAGAGACTCCATATGCGGCAGTCAGGACTGCATCGCCGACGCGCTCGTTCAGCGGCAGGCGTGCCTGCTGCGTGTTCGCAGCGAAACCAATGCGCGGACGCAATTCGAACAGGTCGGTACGACCAATCTGCTCACCGAGTACCGAGGCCGTGCCTGCAGTCGGGTGCAACTGGCCGGCCAGGATGCTCAGCAGCGTGGTCTTCCCCGCGCCGTTGGGGCCGAGAATCACCCAGCGCTGACCGGACTGGACGTTCCAGTCAATCGGACCAAGAATGGTCCGGCCTTCGCGGACGACGGTGACAGCGGCTAGGCGGGCAACCTCGGACATAGCCTCCAGCCTACCCGACTGCACCGGCCAGAACTGCGCGGTAGAGCTCGGCGGTCCGAGTCGCGATACTCTCCCAACTAAACGACGCTTGGGCCCGCTGCCGCCCGGCCTCCCCCATGCGACGTGCGAGGTCTGGGTCGGCAATCATGCGATTGAGGGCCGAGGCCAGATCGCCGATGAAGGTCTCGGGATGCAGGGGCGTGCCGGTGCCATCCTGGACCTGGTCAATCGGGACGAGGAGCCCCGTCACACCGTCGTTGACCACTTCCGGGATGCCGCCGGTTGCGGTGCCCACCACTGCGGCACCACAGGCCATGGCTTCCAGATTGACGATGCCGAGCGGTTCGTAGACGGAGGGACAGACAAAGACGGTTGCCTGCGTGAGGATGGCGCAGAGCTCGCGCCGCGGCAACATGCGATCGATCCAGACCACGCCGGTGCGTTCCTGTTGCAACACGCGGACTGCTTCCTCAACCTCGGCAGCCAGTTCTGGGGTGTCCGGGGCGCCAGCGCAAAGGATGAGTTGCGCCTCGGGGTCGAGCTGCCGTGCGGCAGCGAGCAGGTACGGCAGTCCCTTCTGGCGGGTGATGCGACCGACGAAGACGACGCTGGAGCGGCTGGGGTCAATGCCGTTTGCCTGCAGCACGGCCTCGTCATGCACGGGCGTCCACTGATCGGTGTCGATGCCGTTATGAATCACCACCACCTTGGCGGGATCCAGGTCCGGATAGGAGCGCAGGATGTCGTTGCGCATGCCTGCCGACACCGCGATGATGGCGTCCGCCGAGGAGAAGGCTGTCTGTTCGATCCAACTCGACAATCGGTAACCACCGCCGAGCTGTTCGGCCTTCCACGGTCGCAGCGGCTCCAGACTGTGCGCCGTCGCAATGTGCGGCACGCCGTGGAGGAGTTTGGCGAGGTGTCCGGCGGCATTCGCATACCAGGTGTGCGAATGCACCAGATCAGCCCCGGCTGTTCCCTCCGCGATGAGCAAATCAACCCCGAGCGTGCGTAGCGCGGCGTTGGCACCGGCGAGTTCGGGCAGGTCCTGGTAGCTGACGGTACCCGCCTCGTCACGGTCCTTCCCGAAGGCGTGGACTTGCACGTCGATGCGGGACCGCAACGCCCGGACGAGCTCCGCAACGTGGACGCCGGCACCGCCGTAGATCTCCGGTGGATATTCCTTGGTGAGCATGTCCACCCGCATGAGGCCGCCTTTCCGAAACACTGTGACACCACGCTATAGCAGAGCGAGACGCACCCGTATTGTTGGAACATGTCAGCGAAACCAAAGGTCTTTGGAATTGTCCTTGCCGGCGGCGAGGGGAAGCGGCTGATGCCGCTGACCGAGGACCGGGCCAAGCCGGCGGTACCCTTCGGTGGCGGCTACCGGCTCATTGATTTCGCGCTCTCAAACCTGATCAACGCAGGGATGCGACAGATCGTGGTACTGACCCAGTACAAGTCGCACAGTCTGGACCGGCACGTCTCGCAGACCTGGCGACTTTCGGGCCTACTCAACGCCTATGTCGCGTCGGTCCCGGCACAGCAGCGCCTCGGGCCGCGCTGGTTTAGCGGCTCAGCTGACGCCATTCTGCAGTCGCTGAACCTCCTCCGTGACGAGCGGCCTGACATCGTCGTGGTCGTCGGTGCCGACCACGTCTACCGGATGGATTTCGCCCAGATGATCGAGGCGCATATTGCCTCAGGCAAGGGCGTCACGGTCGCCGGTATTCGCCAGCCGATCTCGCTCGCGAACCAGTTCGGCGTGATCGATGTCGCCGAAGACGGGGTCACCATCGATCGCTTCTTGGAGAAGCCTGACCAGGTCGACGGGCTACCCGACGACCCCACCGCGATTCTTGCCTCGATGGGCAACTACGTCTTCAACGCCAAGGAACTGATGGAAGCGGTCACCCGCGACGCTGACGTCGCCGGCTCACGGCACGACATGGGTGGCGACATCATTCCTGCGTTCGTGGCCGAGCGCAACGCAGGCGTCTACGACATGCAGCGGAACGTGGTACCGGGCACCAACGAACGCGACCGGTTCTACTGGCGGGACGTCGGTACCATCGACTCGTTCTTCGAGGCACACCAGGATCTTCTGGCGGGTGAGCCGACCTTCAACCTGTACAACCGCGACTGGCAGATCTACAGCCAGCAGTTGAACTCTCCCCCGGCCAAGTTCATTATCGGAGACGCGGGCCAGGAACCAGTGGTCGTGGACTCGATGATCTCGCTCGGCACCGTGATTGCCGGTGCCCGAGTCGAGCGTAGCGTGCTCGGCACCTGGTGTCGCATAGAGAGCGGTGCGAGGGTGGCCGATGCGGTGTTCTTCGACCAGGTTACGATTGGAGCCGGAGCCACGGTACGCCGCGCCATTCTGGACAAGTTCGTCGAAGTCGAACCTGGAGCGAGCGTCGGGGTGGATCCAGAACTGGATCGGGCGCGCGGATACACCGTGACTGACTCCGGCATCACTGTTGTCGCGAAGGGAATACGGGTACCTGCATGAGCGCCACCGCGCCACACGTTGCTGAAACTCCTGGCGCCACGCAGGTCTCGCGGTCGACATCCAACAGCCGAATCCTGGTGGTCCTTGACGTGGACTCGACCCTGATCGAGCAGGAAGTGATTGAGCTCCTGGCAGCCGAGGCCGGTTGCGAGCAGCAGGTTGCCGACATTACGTACCGCGCGATGGCTGGCGAACTCGACTTCGCTGCATCGCTCACGGAACGCGTCGCGTTGCTCAAGGGCCTCCCCAGTGCTGCGTTGGAGCACGCTCGCGAGCAGGTGCAGCTCACCGCGGGCGCCCGCGAGATGATCGAGGCGCTGCATGCGGCCGGCGACCTGGTCGCGGTCGTGTCCGGCGGCTTCCACGAAGTTCTCGACCCGATTGCCGAGGAAGTCGGCCTGGACCACTGGCGGGCAAACCGCCTGGAGATCGTTGACGGCGTGCTCACCGGTCGCGTCGATGGCCCCATTATTGATGCGGCCGCCAAGGCGGCGGCGCTCACCGAGTGGGCCGAAGCCGCTGGCATCCCGCTGGATCAGACCATTGCGGTCGGTGACGGCGCCAACGACCTGCGCATGATGGAGGTCGCTGGCCTCAGTGTCGCCTTCGATGCCAAGGCGCCGGTGCGCGAGGCAGCGGACATTGCCCTGGATGTGCGTGACCTGCGCCAGATTCTGCCACTGGCAGGACTCGAGGCATAGCGACGTCCTGACACACGCAGCGGCGGCACCCCGAATGGGGTGCCGCCGCTCCGTTCTTTGGGGAAGCCTAGTGGCCCATGCCGAGGCCACCGTCGACCGGGATCACGGCACCGGCAATGTAGCCTGCGTCGTCCGAGGCAAGCCAGGCCACGACCTTGGCCACCTCGGTCGGGGCGGCAAAGCGACCGAGCGGGATCGAATCCTTGTACGCCGTCTGCTGCTCTTCCGGCAGTTCGGCGGTCATGTCCGTCTCGATGAAGCCCGGGGCCACCACGTTCGCGGTGATGTTGCGTCCACCAAGTTCCCGGGTCAGCGAACGGGCGAAGCCCACCAGGGCAGCCTTCGACGACGAGTAGTTGATCTGCCCCGGCGAGCCGTAGAGGCCAACGACACTCGAGATCAGGATGACGCGACCAAAGCGCTGCTTCAGGAAGCCCTTCGCTGCGCGCTTGACCACCCGGAAGGTGCCGGTGAGGTTGGTGTCGACCACCTGGGTGAAGTCCTCTTCGGTCATGCGCAGCAGCAGCGTGTCGCGGGTGATGCCCGCGTTCGCGACGACCACCTCGACCGGGCCAAGCTCGTTCTCGACCTGCGTGAAGGCGGCGTCGAGCGATGCCGCGTCAGTGACGTCAGCTTGGACGGTGAGGGCGCCCTCCGGACCAGACCCGGACCGGGCAGTCACCGCAACGCGGTGGCCCTGTGCGAGCAGTTCCTCGGCAATGGCTCGGCCAATTCCCCGGTTTCCGCCAGTGACGAGAACGGTGCGTGCAGTCATCGGTATTGCGCTCCTTGCAAGGTGGTGAGTTCAGCGATGCGTCAGCGAACCCGACCATCCTAGCCGTAGGCTGGATGCCGACACTCGGCTGATTTCGGCGGGTGGCATGCCCGCACGGGCTGACAGGAGTGAATCGCCGTGAACCTTGCTGATGTACTGAATCAGTTCGGTAGCGACGCATCGGAGCCACGCGTCCCGCACTGCTCTCGCGCAGGCTGCCGGGAGGCGGCCACGGTCGCGCTGCTTTGGCGCAATCCGAAGTTGCATGCGCCGGACCGTCGGAAGACCTGGCTTGCCTGTGCCGAGCACGAGGAATTCTTGCACGCGTTTCTCAGCGCGCGATCCTTTCCGGTCTCAGTGGTGTCGGTGACCGAAGTGCTCGCGGGTGACGGAGAGCTTGAGGCATGAACCCGCAGCAGTGGCGTTCCCTGCGTCGTTGGTTGGGCTTCGTATTGGTGGCCATCCTCGGCGTCGCTGTTGCCAGTGCCCTCTCGAACTGGCAGTTCCATCGTCGTGCCGAGGCGGTGGCACGCATCGAGCTCGTCAACGCGAACTGGGATGCGCCCCCAGTTCCGATCGCGTCCCTGATGCCGGACGCCGATGGCTTTGACCCCGCCGACGACTACCGACCGGTGATCGCCGAGGGCGAGTACCTCACCGACCAACAGTTGCTGGCCCGAGGCCGTCCCCGCGACGGCAAGGTAGGCTTCCAGGTGCTCACGCCGCTGCGACTCGATTCCGGCCTGGTCCTGTTGGTCGACCGCGGGTGGACGCCCGCTGGCAGTGACGTCACTCGTCCGGCCGCTGAGCCGGATGCCCCCAGCGGCCGAGTCCACGTCACGGTTCGCCTCCGTCAGGCAGAGCCTCGCGTGGATGGCCGTGGCAACACCGATCGCACGCTCGCGACCATCCATCCGCCCTCGGCCGCCGAGATCCTGCAGTTGCCGGTATACACGGGGGCCTACGGATTGCTCGCCGATGAGTCACCGAGCGCGGCAACCGGCGTGCTGGCTACCAAGCCGGTTGCCGACGAGGGTCCGCATCTGAGTTACGCGATTCAGTGGATCATCTTCGGCATTCTCGGACTGGCTGGCCTGATCGTCTTGGCGCGCACCGAGATTCGGGAGCGCCGCGAGGCGTTGGAGGCTGCGGCTGACCGTGCCGAAGACCCGGCGGTGCTCCTCCCCCGACGCCCTAGCGCGTCGACACCCGCCCGGGCGACGTCGAACAGCAAGCGACGCAGCGACGCTGAGATCGAAGACGAACTGCTGGGCTAACGCCAGCCGCCTCCGGCCTGGACGGTGCGAGCGTCCGCCTAGGACAGCTCGATGAGTTCCAGGTACTCGGCGCTCCAGTGGTCTTCCACTGCTTCCGGCATGACGAGGACCCGCTCGGGGTTCAGCGCCTCGACCGCACCAGCGTCGTGACTCACGAGCACGACCGCGCCGGCGTAGCCAGCGAGGGCCGAGAGGATCTCCTCGCGGCTGGCTGGATCCAGGTTGTTCGTCGGCTCGTCCAGCAGCAGCACATTGGCGCCGCTGACCACGATCATCGCCAGGGCGAGGCGGGTCTTCTCACCACCGGAGAGCACCCCCGCGGGCTTGTGCACGTCATCGCCGGTGAACAGGAAGGAACCGAGCACCTTTCGGACCTCGGTCTCGTTCAGGTTCGGTGAGGCCGACAGCATGTTTTCCAGGACCGAGCGGCGCACGTCCAGGGTCTCGTGCTCCTGTGCGTAATACCCGATCCGCAGGCCATGCCCTGGCTCGATGGTCCCGGTATCCGGCTTGTCCACGCCAGCCAGGATTCGGAGCAGCGTGGTCTTGCCCGCACCGTTCAGACCGAGCACCACCACCTTGCTGCCGCGGTCGATGGCCAGATCCACTGCGGTGAAGATCTCGAGCGAGCCGTAGCTCTTACTCAAGCCATGCGCTTGCAGCGGCGTGCGTCCGCAGGGTGCCGGTTCTGGGAACCGCAGTTTCGCCACCTTATCGGCGACCCGCACCTCGTCGAGGCCGGCCAGCAACTTCTCGGCACGGGCAACCATCTGGTGGGCCGCGGCGGCCTTCGATGCCTTCGCCCCGAATCGGGCGGCCTGTTGCTGCAGCGCGGTGGCTTGCTTCTCGGCGTTCGCCCGCTCGCGACGACGACGTTCCTCATCCGCCTCGCGTTGACGCAGGTAATGCTTCCAGCCCATGTTGTACAGATCGATGACCTGCCGGTTCGCGTCCAAGTAGAAGACCCGGTTCACGGTCTCGCCGACCAAGTCCACATCGTGGCTGATCATGATCACGCCGCCGGCGTAGTTCTTGAGGTAGTCGCGCAGCCAGACGATCGAGTCAGCGTCCAAGTGGTTGGTGGGCTCGTCGAGGATCATGGTGTCCGCGTTCGAGTACAGAATGCGGGCGAGTTCAATACGACGGCGTTGACCGCCGGAGAGCGTCTTCAGCGGCTGATTGAGGATACGATCCGGCAGGGCCAAGTTGCTGGCGATCGCAGCGGCCTCCGCCTCGGCGGCGTAGCCACCGAGGGCCAAGAATCGGTCCTCGAGGCGGGCATAGCGCTGCATCGCCTTCTCGGCCACCTCGGGATTCGGGTCCGACATTGCCTGCGTGGCCGCATCCAGGTCGAGGCGAAGCTGGCCAAGTCCACGCGCGTCCAGAATACGGGTGCGAGCCAGCTGCTCCGGGTCCCCGGCGCGCGGATCCTGCGGCAAATAGCCGATCTCGCCCGAGCGGGTTACGGTGCCGTCGGTCGGCAGCGTCTCCCCGGCCAGCACTCTACTCATGGTGGTCTTTCCGGCGCCGTTGCGGCCCACCAAACCGATCTTGTCGCCTGGGTGCACCTGGAAGGTCACCCCACTCATCAGGAGCCGTGCGCCGACACGGATTTCAAGGTCTTTGACGGCAAGCATGGTCAGGGTCCTCAGCGATGGTGGCGCGGGCACCGCGCAAACGTGCAAAACGGCCCGAACGGGCCGCCTGCACTGATTCTAGGGGATGTGGCTGTGAGCGATTCACTCCACGGGCGGGATCGTTACCTCCGCCGAGAACCGCGTCCAGTCGCCAAGCTTGGCGGATGTGGTCTCGTTGATCAGGTATTGGAAACCGGCTTGACGATCCAGCAGGTCCTCCGGAAGCCCAGACGCAATGCACAGCAGCATGGTGTCGCGAACGTCTCGGAATGTGGGGCTGCTCCCCGGGTCATCCGTGCACCTGGCGAGCAGGTCGAACCACGGGTGATCGAAGGTGTACGCCAGATAGACGCTGGTCACCGCACTCGTGACCGCCCACTTTGCCAGGAGCGCCTCGTCCGCGACGGCGAGCTCGTATGTCAGGGCCGTGGAGCGGGTGCCAACGACGGTCACGGCCGAGCGCGGCGGCAGGATGACGGTTCGGTCCGCGGACCCAGCCTCGATATTGGCCCCGAATCGAGCGTCGGACCACTTGCCGGGGCCGGTGATGGTCACCCGCAGCGGCAGACCCCACACGTTAAAGATGTCCCGACCACCCTCGCCGTCAGCATTTTGCGGACACGCGTGGAGCTGGTCCGTGAGTCGCTGCATCAGGGTGTTGCCAGTCTCATCACGACAGTCGTTGGGCGCAGTGCCCAGGTAGGTCGTCGCAGGGAGTGCAGCCGGGTCAATCAGCGGCACCAGGCGTTCCTCCCACCACAGCAAGGTTGCATCGTTTGACCCGCCCGGCACTCGGAATGAAAACGTGCCATCTGCCTGCTTCGCCACTGGCGTGTAGATGCTGTATCCCTCGGCATCGATATACCGAACCAGCGGTGCAGGCACATCCGGGTGATGCGGGACACGGAATTCCAATGACTCGGAGGCGCCCGGCTTGCCCCCAGGATGCACAATGAGGGCGCGGAGCCTGGTACTGACCGGCTCGAAGCTTTCCTGCAGCACCACATTCGCGTCCGAGGCCAACCATCCTGCCGGAATGATGACGCTGGCACCGTGCTCACCGCGGACTTCAACGGTCGCATTGGCGGGGACTCGGTCACCCGATTCGTACACGGCAGGCGGAGCGCAGGCCGTCATTGCCACCAGTGTCGCCGCAGCGATCGCCGCCGCAGGCAGGAACGGTCGGGTGCCGGTCATGCAGTATCCCCCCTCAGAGATGGCGCGAGCGCACCGATGATGCCGATGTCACGCAGCACAAGCCTAGGAAGGACCGAGTGGTTTGGCTACCCCTAGGACTGCGTGTGTAGTGCGGAACCGAAACCCACAAAGACTGCATCCGTCGAGCCCGCAGGCACGGTCGGCCGTCCACTCGGGATGAATTGCGAAGGCAAGACCTGCGCCCGCCGGATTCGTCGCAGCCGCAGGCCCGTGCGGATTGCGTAACCGAAGGTCAAGGCCGCCACCGCCAGGGTACTGATGCCGTAGGTATACGATTCCAAGTCGCCAGCGAACAGTGTGAAGCCACCTGCGATGGTCAGCAGCACACCAAGGAACTGCGCAACAACAATCAACGACGCAGTGCCCGAGCGGATCGGGGCTAGGTCCGGGCCAAGGGTGAATGCTGGCTGCCCCGTCCATCGGGGGTTGTACCAGACGGGTACCGCGCTGCCCTCGGTGAAGAGATCGCCGTACCGCTGCACGAGGCGACGCGCCCGCACCGATGCAATCCGGTCCAGGTAGAGCAACATGCCGAGGGCGGTCCCACCCATCACCATCAGAAAGCTCACCGCCACGATCGATGGCATGAACTGCGAACTGCCGGCGCGAAAGCGAAACACGTCGGTGACGAGCCCGACGAACATGGCGGGCAGCAGCAGGATGCAGACCGACGCCACCGTCCAACTCAGAACGCCAAGCAAGCCGTTGGCGAGACCACGGGTGTCCTTGATCAGTCGTTCAATCTCGGCACGGATCGCGACGCCCGCCTCGGTCGGGCCGCTGCCTGCGACCACACCATCGGGGTGCGTCTCGTTCACCACAGGTGCAAGAGTTAGATCGCAAACCCGAGGGCGCGCATCATGTCCCGACCGTCATCGGTAATGCGTTCCGGACCCCACGGCGGCATCCAAACCCAGTTCACGCGGAAGGCATCAACGATGCCGTCCAGTGCCTGGGCGATGTCATCTTCGATCACGTCGGTGAGCGGGCAGCCGGCCGAGGTCAGGGTCATGTGCACCACGAGCGCGTTGTGCTCGTCGTCCCACGTCAGGTCGTAGATCAGACCCAGGTCGACGATGTTGACGCCGAGCTCCGGGTCAACGACATTCTTCAGCGCCTCTTCGACCTGGTCGTAGAGGGTACCGCTCAGCTGACTGCCCGTCATGACTATCCCGCCTGGAGGAACCGGTCGTAGCCTTCTTCTTCGAGACGCTCGGCCAGTTCAGCGCCGCCTTCTTCAGCGACCTTTCCTGCCACGAACACGTGCACGAAGTCAGGCTTGATGTAGCGCAGAATACGCGTGTAGTGCGTGATGAGCAACAGGCCGAGGCCAGTGTTCTGGTGGACGCGGTTGACGCCTTCGGACACGATCCGGAGCGCGTCGACGTCGAGACCCGAGTCGGTCTCGTCCAGGACCGCGAACCTCGGCTTCAGCAACTCAAGCTGCACGATCTCGTGACGCTTCTTCTCACCGCCGGAGAAGCCCTCGTTCACGTTGCGCTCGCCGAAGCTCGGGTCCATACGCAGTGCACCCATGGCGTCCTTGACATCCTTCAGCCACGTGCGGATTGCCGGCGCCTCGCCATCGACCGCCGTCTTGGCGGTCCGCAGGAAGTTGGTGACCGTCACGCCCGGAATTTCGACAGGGTACTGCATGGCCAGGAACAGGCCGGCGCGAGCACGCTCGTCGACGCTCATCTCGAGCACCGACTCACCGTCCAGCAGAATGTCGCCACCATCGACCGAGTACTTCGGGTGACCAGCGATGGCGTAGGCCAGCGTCGACTTGCCCGAGCCGTTGGGGCCCATGATGGCGTGGATCTCACCGCTGTTGATGGTCAGGTCAACACCGCGCAGAATCTGCTTCGAGCCCTGCTCGGTCTCGACGCTGACCTCGAGGCCCTTGATCTCCAGAGTAGACATGCGGATTATGCTCCTTGCTCGGCTGCGGGCTCGACGATGTCGGCCGGGTCCAGATAGATGTCGTCGCCGTCGAGTTCGACTCGGTAGACCGGAACCGGCTCGTAGGCGGGAAGCGTGGAAGGCTGGCCAGTGACCAGCGAGAACTTTGAGCCGTGGGCCCAGCATTCGAGGGTGTCACCCTCAACGAACCCTTCCGACAGCGAGATATCGCCGTGGGTGCAGGTGTCGCCAATGGCGTGAATGGTGCCTGCCGCGGTCTTTACCAACGCGATCGGCACGCCCTCCACGAGGACGCGGATCGGCTGGTCGACCTCGAGGTCGTCAACGCTGCAGATGAAGTGGCTCATCGGGCCACCCCCGCTGCCAGCTCGGCCTCCACGGCAGCCTCAAGGCGCTCGCGCAGCGGACCGTGGTCCAGCTGCTGCAGAATCTCGGCGAGGAAGCCGTGCACCACCAGGCGGCGGGCCTCCTCTTCGGGGATACCGCGGGCACGCAAGTAGAACAGCTGTTCGTCGTCAAAGCGGCCCGTTGCACTGGCGTGACCGGCACCTTCGATGTTGCCGGTCTCGATTTCCAGGTTCGGCACCGAGTCGGCGCGGGTACCGTCCGACAGGACCAGGTTGCGGTTCTGTTCGTAGGAATCCGTGCCGGTGGCGCCCTGACCAATCAGCACGTCGCCGATCCAGACCGAGCGGGCACCCTCGCCCTGCAGCGCACCCTTGTAGTTGACTCGGCTGCGCGTGTGCGGGGCGACGTGGTGCACGAACACCTGCTGCTCGAGGTGCTGGCCCGCGTCCGAGAAGTACAGGCCGAGCGCGTCGGTGCCGGAGCCTTCACCTGCGAGGGCGATGCTCGGGTTCACCCGAACCACCTCGCCACCGAGCGAGATGACAAAGTGCTTGAGGTCAGCATCGCGTCCGACCGTGGCGAAGTGTGCGGCGACGTGGCGCGCGTCCTCGTCCCACTCCTGCACGCTGATCGCGGTCAGCTTTGCACCGTCGCCAAGCACGAACTCGACGTTTTCTGCCAGCAGCGCCTTACCGCGGCTCTCGAAGACGATCGCGGCTTCGGCGTGCTTGCCCACGCGCACGAGAATGTGACCGGCGCGGGCCGTTGCACCCAGGTTGTCGCGCACGATGACGCTCTCCCCCGTGGCCTCCGCCGGGATGTCAATCACGAGCACCTGCTCGGTCTGCTCCCAGGCGTTCGCAGCGACGCGATCCTCGGGCAGCCCGGCCAGGCCGCGCTCCACCGCTGTGGCAGCAACCCACGATGCGCTAACTCCCTCAGCGAGGGTTGCCGAGTACGGGTACTGGCCACCATCGAGGTCGCCGTCGGCCAGCGCAGCCAACTTGGCAACGGGCGTGTAGCGCCACTCCGCCTCGCGACCGGTCAGTGCCGGGAATGCATCGCGCGAAGTGCCGGTTGGCCGCTCCGACCGCGTCTGCACCGGGATCGGCGCGCCAGCACCGTGCGAGTGCTCCTTCAGGCCGTGCTGTTCGTTCGTTTCCGTCACGGAAGCTGACATTCCTTAGCCCACGCTGCCTTCCATGCCCATTTCGATGAGCTTGTTCAGCTCCATCGCGTACTCCATCGGCAGTTCCCGTGCGATCGGCTCAATGAAGCCGCGCACGATCATTGCCATTGCCTCGTCCTCGGGGATACCGCGAGCCATGAGGTAGAACAACTGCTCTTCGCTCACCTTCGAGACCGTGGCCTCGTGCCCGAGCTGCACGTCATCCACGCGGATGTCGATCGCCGGGTAGGTGTCGGAACGAGAGATGGTGTCGACCAGCAGCGCGTCACAGCGCACCGTGTTCGCCGAGTGGTGGGCGTTCGCGTCCACGCGAACCTCACCGCGGTAGCCGGCCCGACCACCGCCTCGGGCGATCGACTTTGAAACGATCGAGGACTGCGTGTACGGCGCCATGTGGATCATCTTGGCGCCGGCGTCCTGGTGCTGACCGGGGCCAGCGAAGGCGACGGACAGGGTCTCGCCCTTGGCGTGCTCGCCGACCAGGTAGATCGACGGGTACTTCATGGTGACCTTCGAGCCGATGTTGCCGTCGATCCACTCCATGGTGGCACCCTCGTGCGCGATGGCACGCTTGGTCACCAGGTTGTAGACGTTGCTCGACCAGTTCTGGATGGTCGTGTAGCGGACGCGAGCGCCCTTCTTCACGATGATCTCGACCACGGCCGAGTGCAGCGAGTCACTCTTGTAGATCGGGGCGGTGCAGCCCTCGATGTAGTGCACGTACGAGTCTTCGTCGGCAATGATCAGGGTGCGCTCAAACTGGCCCATATTCTCGGTGTTGATCCGGAAGTAGGCCTGCAGCGGAATCTCGACGTGGACGCCCTTGGGCACGTAGACGAAGGAACCGCCCGACCACACGGCCGTGTTCAGCGCAGCAAACTTGTTGTCGCCAGCAGGGATAACCGTGCCGAAATACTCCTGGAAGATCTCCGGGTACTCCTTCAGCGCGGTGTCGGTGTCGAGGAAGACCACACCCTGGGCTTCCAGGTCCTCGCGGATCTGGTGGTAGACAACCTCCGACTCGTACTGGGCGGCAACGCCGGCAACGAGACGCTTCCGCTCGGCCTCCGGGATGCCCAGACGCTCGTAGGTGTTCTTGATCTCTTCCGGCAGTTCCTCCCAGCTGGTGGCCTGCTTCTCGGTCGAGCGCACAAAGTACTTGATGTTCTCGAAGTCGATCTCCGAGAGGTCAGCGCCCCAGGTCGGCATCGGCTTGCGGTCGAAGATCTGCAGTGCCTTCAGGCGCTGCTGCAGCATCCATTCCGGCTCGTTCTTCAGCGCGGAGATTCGGCGAACGACGTCCTCGTTCAGACCGCGCTGGGCGCTAGCGCCAGCGTCGTCCTTGTCGGACCAGCCGAATTCATAGACGCCGAGCCCTTCCAGCTCGGGACGATCAATGAGCACCTCGGACATAATGCACCTCGCATCCTTCATCTGCTCAACCGGCGGAACACGCCGGACATTCCCGCGCTGAGCGTCGGGGCGGACTCCCGGAGAGGTCGTCCTAGACTTGATTCGAGCTGCACTCCGGCAGAGCCCATCTCGGGCTGCGTCCGTGCGCTACTCACTGCAACAGCCTCTCATACTACCCCGAAAGAGACCTGATGGCTTCGGAACACGGCGACCGCGTCACAACCTCCTCCCCCGTTCCGAACCAGGGCTCCGGCGAGGCTGCGGGCCGCATCGCGCGTTGGTCTGGTGCCGCGGACGCCGCCTCCAATCGCCCCAGCAAGCTCTTCCGCGTTTTCGCGTGGCTGAATGCGATCGGCAACCTGGTGATCATTGGTACCGGCGGTGCTGTACGCCTGACCGGCTCGGGTCTTGGCTGCCCGACATGGCCGCTGTGCTCGGAGACCAGCTGGATCCCCACCGACGAACTCACTGGTCACGCACTGATCGAGTTTGGAAACCGACTCATGAGTCCGGTGCTGGCCATTCTGGCTGTGGCGATGGTGCTGCTGGCCTGGACTTGGCGCACGCGCCGCCGCGACCTGTGGGCACTGTCGCTCACGATTCTGCTTGGTGTGGTGGCGCAGGCTATCGTCGGCGGCATCACCGTGCTCACCAAGTTGAACGCCTGGATCGTCGGTGGTCACTACCTGATCTCCGCTGCCTTGGTCGGTGTGGGCACGGCCCTCGTGCTGGCATCACGCCACGACGGCGCCCCGCGCCCGCTGTCCGGCCCGGCCTGGCTCTCTGGGCTGGGTGTGTTGGCCGCGCTGCTGTTGGCAACACTGCTGACCATTGGTGTCTTCACCACCGGCAACGGACCGCACTCTGGGGATGCGGGCATCGTGCGGAATCAGGAACTCTGGAATAGCCTTGCCCACATTCACGCATGGGTCGCCTATGCACTGACTGCCGTGATGGGGATCCTGTTCATTGCAACGCTCAGCCTGCGACTGTGGCGTTCCTTCCGAGCCGTGATTGCGATCATCGTGCTGCTGGTGGTCCAGATTGCCGTTGGCATCATTCAGGCCAACACCGGCCTGCCGCCGTTGCTGGTGGGCGTGCACATGGTGCTGGCCGGCCTGTCGGTCGCTGCGATCGTGTACTTGCACGAGAGTCGGTATGTGGCCCCGACGCCGCTCACGGACTAGTTGTTCCTAGGAACGGCCCGTCAGGAGCCCAGCGCAGGTCGGCACGGTCAGCAGAGATCCAGCGGTCCCGTCGAAGCAGCGCCGTACTGACGGCAGGAGCACGATCTAGTACGGCAGCAGCGGATCGATACCCACCGCGAGGAACAGCAGCGTCAGGTAGCTGACGGAGCCGTGGAAGACGCGCATGGGTGAGATCGGAACCCGGCGTACCGCCATGTCATACAGCCGATGCGTCTCCCAGAGGAACCAACCGCCGGTGGCGACGGCGACCACGCTGTAGAACCAGCCCATGTTGCCAACCGGAATCAACAGCAACGAGGCGGCAACCGTCGCCCAGGTGTACAGGATGATTTGCAGACCGACCTCAGTCCGCCCACGGACGACCGCCAGCATCGGCACGTCGACCTCGGCGTAGTCGGCGCGGTAGCGCATCGAGAGCGGCCAATAGTGCGGCGGCGTCCAGAGGAACACCACTAGGAACAGGATGAACGGCTCCCAGGCCAAAGAATTGGTCACGGCGGCCCAGCCGATCAGCACCGGGAAGCAGCCCGCGATACCACCCCAAACGATGTTCTGTGGCGTCCGTCGCTTCAAGATCAGCGTGTAAATCACCACGTAGAACAGGATGGCCGCCAGCGACAAGGACGCGGCCAGCCAGTTCGCCAAGAATCCGAGCAGCAAAATCGACACGATGCCGATCGTGGTGGCGAAGATCAGCGCTTCGCGAGGCGAGACTTCACCGGTCACCAGCGGTCGGTCCTTGGTGCGCTTCATTCGCGCGTCAATGTCGCGGTCAAAGTAGCAGTTGTATGCGCCCGCAGAGCCAGCGGACAGCGCTCCACCAACCAGGGTGACCACCATGAGCCAAATATCCGGGAAGCCGCCGGCGGCCAGCAGCATGGTCGGCAGCGTGCACACCAGGAGCAGCTCGATCACGCGCGGCTTGGTCAGAGCAACATAGGCGCGAAGTTTGCGGTCCAGGGTGATTCGCCCGGTCGGTGTGCTGTTCGGTTCGTGCAAGGGACTGACAGATGAGTCCAGAGCGGCAGGCGAATCAATAGTCACGGCGCAAAGTCTACCCCGTAGACCTGGAACAAACTTGGGCCCGTAACCTATGCCTCAGACTGTGGAGGATGCACGGGTCGCTACCTATACTGGGGAGGTCTAACCCGCCGCTTTGACCTCGTCCAGGGCGCCTGATTGCGCGCTGGACCACAGCGCGTCGTCCGGTCCTCTGGACTGCTGACGGATCTAGACACAATGAAGACGAACCTCACTGCGGAAGTCCTGCAGTGCAGATGAAGGGTGTGCCGCGTGGCGCTTGAATGGGAATCGATTGACGACCTGGCGGTGCAGACCGCAAAGGTACTTGCAGCAGACGCAGTAGAGAAGGTCGGTAACGGCCACCCGGGCACTGCGATTAGTCTGGCCCCGGCTGCGTACCTGCTCTACCAAAAGGTGCTCCGTCACGATCCGACGGACACTGACTGGCTCGGTCGCGACCGCTTCATTCTTTCCATTGGTCACTCGTCGCTGACGCAGTACGTGCAGCTGTACCTTGGCGGTTTCGGTCTGGAACTGGATGACCTCAAGGCGCTGCGGACCTGGGGCTCGAAGACTCCGGGTCACCCGGAGTACGGCCACACCAAGGGCGTAGAGATCACCACCGGTCCGCTGGGCCAGGGCCTGGCCTCGGCGGTGGGCTTCGCCTACGCCGCCCGCTACGAGCGCGGCCTGTTCGACCCGGAGGCCAAGCCGGGCACCAGCCCCTTCGACCACTATGTCTACGTGCTGGCCGGCGACGGCGACCTCCAGGAAGGCGTGACCGCTGAGGCCTCGTCCCTGGCCGGCCACCAGCAGCTCGGCAACCTGATCGCGATCTACGACAGCAACCAGATCTCGATCGAGGACGACACCAACATCGCCTTCACCGAGGACGTCGCCAAGCGTTACCAGTCGTACGGCTGGCAGGTGCTGCAGGTGAACTGGCGCCGTGAAGACGGCTACGTCGAGGACGTGCAGGCCCTCTACGACGCGATCGAGGCCGCCAAGGCCGAGACTGGTCGCCCCACCCTGATCATCCTCAAGACCATCATCGGTTGGCCGAGCCCGAAGAAGCAGAATACCGGCAAGATCCACGGTGCCGCTCTGGGTGGTGAAGAACTTGCGGGCCTGAAGGAGGCACTCGGGTTCGATGCATCCCAGACCTTCCAGGTGGCGGACGAAGTGATCGCCCACACCCGGAAGCTGGCGGACCGCGCTGCCGCGACCCGCGCCGAATGGCAGGCCGCGTTCGACGCTTGGGCTGCTGCTAACCCGGAGCGCAAGGCGCTGCTCGACCGCCTCGAGGCTGGTGCACTGCCCGAGAACATCGAAGAAGCACTCCCGGTCTTCGAGGCCGGAAAGGACCTCGCCACTCGTGCCGCCAGCGGCAAGGTGCTGGGGGCCCTGGGCGCAGTGCTGCCCGAACTCTGGGGTGGCTCGGCGGACCTGGCCGAATCGAACCTGACCACCATCGCCGGCGCCACATCCTTCGTTCCGGCCGAGCACTCGACGCACGAGTGGACCGGCGACAAGTACGGCCGCACGCTGCACTTCGGTATCCGCGAGCACGCCATGGGCTCGATCCTGAACGGTATCGTGCTGCACGGTCCGACCCGCGCCTACGGTGGTACCTTCCTGATCTTCAGTGACTACATGCGTCCGGCCGTTCGCCTCGCCGCACTGATGAACGTGCCGTCGATCTTCGTGTGGACCCACGACTCGGTGGCCCTCGGTGAAGACGGGCCGACCCACCAGCCGATCGAACAGCTGGCCTCGTTGCGCGCCATCCCGAACCTGACCATGGTTCGCCCGGCCGACGCCAACGAGACCGCCTGGGCATGGCTGGAGATCCTGCGTCGTCACGGCGGCCCGACCGGTATCGCCCTGAGCCGTCAGGCACTGCCGGTGTTCGAGCGCGGCGAGGGCGAAGCCTCCGGCGAGACCTTCGCCAGCGCCAAGCTCACCGCGCGTGGGGCCTACGTGCTCGCTGAGGCACCGAACGGTACGCCGGATGTCATCCTGATCGCTACCGGTAGCGAGGTGCAGCTGGCCGTCGAGGCCCGCGCCGCCCTGGCCGCTGAAGGGATTCAGGCTCGCGTCGTCAGCGCTCCGAGCCTCGAGTGGTTCGACGAGCAGGACGAGGCCTACCGCGAGTCGGTGCTGCCCTCCAGCGTCGCCGCCCGCGTCTCGGTTGAGGCCGGCCTCGCGCTCGGCTGGTCGAAGTACGTTGGTGGCGCAGGCCGCAGCGTCTCGATCGAGCACTTTGGCGCCTCGGCGGACTACAAGACCCTGTTCCGTGAGTTCGGCATGACCACTGACGCCGTTGTCAGCGCCGCGAAGGAATCGCTGGCTGCCGCAGGTCGCTAGCATCACACCCCACAACTAGGAGCATCATCATGACCTCTCCCCTCGCAGACCTCAGCAATGCTGGCGTGAGCCTGTGGCTCGACGACCTCTCGCGCGACCGCATCACCAGCGGCAACCTGCAGGAGCTCATTAACACCCAGCACATCGTGGGCGTGACCACCAACCCGACCATCTTCGCTAACGCGCTGAGCAATGGTGAGGCCTACGCCGCCCAAGTGGCTGAGCTGGCTGCCGCAGGCGCCGACGCCACCAAGGTGATTTTCGAGGCCACCACCCAGGACGTCGCCAACGCCTGCGACCTGTTCCGTGGCATCTACGAATCCAGCAAGGGCTACGACGGCCGCGTCTCGATCGAGGTTGAGCCGGGCCTCGCCCGCGACACCGACGGCACCATCGCCCAGGCAAAGGAACTGTGGGCCAAGGTCGGGCGCGAGAACGCCATGATCAAGATCCCCGCCACGGTGGAAGGCCTGCCGGCCATCACCGAGGTCATCGCAGCCGGCATCAGCGTTAACGTCACGCTGATCTTCAGCCTCGAGCGCTACGCCCAGGTCATCGACGCATACCTTTCGGGTCTGGAGAAGGCCAAGGCCAACGGCGTGGACCTGTCCACGATTCACTCGGTCGCCTCCTTCTTCGTCTCGCGGGTCGACGTGGAGATCGACAAGCGTCTGGACGCCATTGGCACCGACGCTGCCAAGGCACTGCGGAGCAAGGCGGCCATCGCCAACGCGCAGCTGGCGTTCCAACTGTTCGAGCAGCAGTTCGCCTCGGACCGCGCCCAGGCCCTGCTGGCCGCTGGCGCCAACAAGCAGCGTCCGCTGTGGGCGTCGACCGGCGTCAAGGACCCGACCGTCCCGGACACGGCCTACGTGGTGGAACTGGTCGCCCCGGGCGTGGTCAACACCGCGCCTGAAAAGACCATCCAGGCGGTCGCGGACCATGGCGTGGTGCGTGGCGACACCGTCACTGGCAACTACGCAGCAGCGCAGGCTGTGATCGATGGTCTGACCGAGGTCGGCATCGACATCAACGAGGTCACCGACCTGCTCGAGCGCGAGGGCGTGGACAAGTTCATCGTCTCGTGGAACGAACTCGTTGCCACCGTGGACGCCGCAGTCGAGGCGGCCAAGTGATGAGTGTGCTGGTCGTTCCGGCATCCGAGGCGGCGGCAGCAGCCGTCGCCTCGGCAGTTCCGGCCCTGGTTGCCGACAAGGTTGCCTCGCGCATCACCGCCGGGGACGCCACGCTGTGGGGGTCGGCCGCCGAGTCCGAGGCATCCATTCGCCTGGGCTGGGTGAATGCAGTTGCTGTCTCGCGTCCGCTGGTGGCTGACATCCTCGCGCTGCGCGATGAGTTCCGTGCCGCTGGGGTGGACCACATCGTGCTCGGCGGCATGGGTGGTTCTTCGCTGGCTCCTGAGGTCATCACTGCGACGGCCGGCGTGCCATTGACGGTCCTGGACTCCACGGACCCGCAGCAGGTTCGTTCCGCGCTGGAGGATCGCCTGGCTTCGACGGCGGTCGTGATTTCGTCGAAGTCCGGCTCCACCGTTGAAACCGACAGTCAGCGTCGCGTCTACGAAGCGGCGTTCACCGCTGCTGGTATTGACCCTCAGCAGCGCATCGTGATCGTCACCGACCCGGGCTCGCCGCTGGACCAGTCCGCCCGCGAGGCTGGCTACCGTGTCTTCAACGCCGACCCCAACGTGGGTGGTCGCTTCTCGGCCCTCACCGCATTCGGTTTGGTGCCCTCGGGCCTGGCCGGCGTCGACATCGCGGCACTGCTGGACGAGGCCCAAGCCGTGGCAGAACTGCTCGCCAGTGACTCGGAGGAGAACCCAGGCCTGGTGCTCGGTGCCATCCTTGCCGCCACCAGGCCGCGGAAGGACAAGGTCGGCATTGTGACCGACGACTCCCCCATCGTTGGCTTCGGTGACTGGGCGGAGCAGCTGCTCGCCGAGTCCACCGGCAAGGAAGGCACCGGCGTGCTGCCGGTCGTACTGACCCCGGAGGCTCCGGAACTGCGGGACGTGCCGAGCGACCTGCTGGTGATCCGCCTCGTCGGCAACGCGATGAACCGCCGCGCCATCCTCGGCGACGCCAGCGTCTCCGGTCCGTTGGGGGCTCAGTTCGTGCTGTGGGAGTACGCCACCTCCGTGGCTGGCCGCCTGCTCGGGATTAACCCCTTTGACCAGCCCGACGTCGAGTCCGCCAAGGTTGCCGCCCGCAGCCTGCTGGACGCGCGTCCGGAACCGACTGCCCCGGCCTTCGTGGAGTCCGGCGTCGAGGTGCGCGCCTTTGGCGAGTTCCTCGGCGGTGCCGACTCCCTGCAGACCGCTATCGCCGCACTGCTGGCCCAGCTTGGAGCAGACGGTTACCTGGCAGTGCAGGCCTACCTGGACCGCGAGGCGCTCGGTGAGTTCGCTGCGCTGCGTGACGAGTTCGCTGCCGCGACTGGCCGCCCGGTGACCTTCGGTTGGGGACCCCGCTTCCTGCACTCGACCGGTCAGTACCACAAGGGTGGAGTTCCGAACGGCGTGTTCCTGCAGTTGACGGCGCCCGCAGCTGCCGACGCCGATCTGGAGATCCCGGAGCGCCCGTTCACCTTCGGCCAGCTCATCGTGGCACAGGCTGGCGGCGACGCGGCAGTGCTCGCAGAGCACGGCCGTCCGGTACTGCAGCTCACCCTGTCGGACCCGGCCGCCGGGCTCGCAGCCGTGCGCGCAGCCCTCGGACAGCACTAGGATCAAGCGCGTGCCTGCAGAGATTTCGCGCAACAATAATCCGCTGCGCGCCGCGGATGATCGCCGACTCAACCGGATCGCCGGTCCGTCGAGCCTGATCATTTTCGGCGTCACCGGCGATCTGTCCCGCAAGAAGCTGATGCCTGCGGTGTACGACCTTGCCAACCGCGGTCTGCTGCCGCCCGGCTTCGCCCTGGTGGGTTTCGCCCGCCGCGACTGGGAGGATCAGGACTTCGAGAAGGTCGTGCATGACTCGGTGAAGCAGTACGCTCGCACGCGCTTCGATGAGGACGTGTGGCGCCAATTGGCGCAAGGCATCCGCTTCGTGCAGGGCACCTTCGATGATCCGGCTGCCTATGACCGGCTGAAGGCGACGATCGATGCGCTGGACCGCGAACGCGGCACCATGGGCAATCACGCCTTCTACCTGTCGATCCCGCCGGCGTCGTTCCCGGTCGTGACGCAGCAGTTGAAGAACTCTGGTCTCGCCGATCAGCAGGAGAATCAGTGGCGACGGGTCGTCATTGAAAAGCCGTTTGGCAGTGACCTCAAGACGGCGCGCGAACTCAATGAGGTCGTCGAGTCGGTGTTCCCGCCGGACTCAGTGTTCCGCATTGACCACTACCTGGGCAAGGAGACGGTCCAGAACATCCTGGCCCTGCGGTTCGCCAACATGCTGTACGAACCGATCTGGAACGCGAACTACGTTGACCACGTCCAGATCACCATGGCCGAGGACATCGGCGTGGGTGGTCGTGCTGGGTACTACGACGGCATCGGTGCGGCCCGCGACGTGATCCAGAACCACCTGCTGCAGCTCCTGGCGCTCACCGCCATGGAGGAGCCCATCTCCTTCGACGCCGCTGACTTGCGTGCTGAGAAGGAGAAGGTCTTGGCAGCGGTGCGCTTGCCGAAGGATCTGTCCCAGGCGACCGCCCGTGGCCAGTACGCCGGCGGTTGGCAGGGTGGTGAGAAGGTGCTCGGCTTCCTCGAGGAAGAGGGCATGAACCCGCAGTCGACCACCGAGACCTACGCGGCGATCAAGCTCGAGATCGGTACCCGGCGTTGGGCTGGGGTGCCGTTCTATCTGCGCGCCGGCAAGCGCCTCGGCCGTCGCGTCACCGAGATCGCGGTCGTGTTCAAGCGCGCCCCGCAGCAGCTCTTTGGTGAAAGTGACACCTCCGCCCTGGGTGAAAACGCCCTGGTGATTCGTGTCCAGCCGGACGAGGGTGTCACCATCCGATTCGGTTCCAAGGTCCCGGGTGCCAGCATGCAGGTTCGCGACGTGACCATGGACTTCGGATACGGCCACGCCTTCACCGAGGCGAGCCCCGAGGCCTACGAGCGTCTGATCCTGGATGTGCTGCTCGGCGACCCGCCGCTGTTCCCGCGGCACGAAGAAGTCGAACTCTCGTGGAAGATTCTCGACCCGATTGAGGAGTACTGGGCTACGCTCGGTGCTCCGGAGCAGTACCGTCCCGGCTCGTGGGGCCCGGCAGAAGCCGACGCCCTGCTCGCCCGCGATGGCCGTACCTGGAGGCGTCCGTGATCGTCGACCTGCCTGACACTACGACCAGCAAGATTTCGAAGCGCCTGGTTACGGTGCGCGAAGAGGGCGGCGTGGTCGCACTCGGTCGCGTGCTGACCCTGATCATCGCGGCTGCCCCCGGCGAGGCCGAGGAAGCGATCGAGGCCGCCAACGACGCCTCGCGGGAACACCCCATGCGCGTGATCGTGGTCACCGCGGATGCCTCGGGCGACGTGAACCGTCTTGACGCGCAGATCCGCGTCGGCGGCGATGCGGGCGCCAGCGAGGTCGTGATCTTGCGTGCCTATGGTGAGGTTGCTCAGGATGCGGCCGGCTTGGTGACCGGTTTGCTGCTCCCGGACGCACCCGTGGTGGTGTGGTGGCCGGGTTCGGCTCCGCGCGTGGTCGCCGACTCCCCGCTCGGTCAGATTGCCCAGCGCCGCATCACGGACTCGGCCTCGGCGGACGACCCGCTCTCCTTCCTGGCCCGCCTGAGCGAGACCTATCAGCCCGGCGACACTGACTTGGCATGGACCCGAGTCACGCTGTGGCGAGCCCAACTTGCCGCGGTGCTCGACCAGCCGCCGTATGAGCCGGTGCTGGAGGCGGTTGTCCAGGGTTCCACGGACTCGCCCTCGACTGCGCTGCTGGCAGCCTGGCTGCAGCTCGAACTCGGCGTGCCAGTGCGCTACGCCACCACCACTCCAGGCACCGTCCCGAGCGGCATCCATGGCGTGCAGTTGGTCCGCACCTCCGGGGTGACCGAACTCGAACGGTCCATGACGAATATGGCCACGCTCACGCAGCCCGGTCAGCCCTCGCACGACCTCTCACTGCCGCGCCGAAACCTGCGCGATTGCTTGGCTGAGGAATTGCGATCGCTGGCTCCGGACGAGGCGTTCGGCCGCGTGATCACGCAGGGCATCCCAGCACTGATCGCGAACACCGCGACTGGGTCCATCACCCTCCCAACGAAGGGCTAGGCATCATGGCAGAAGCATGGGAGCGCTCGCTCGTTGTATTCCCGGACCCGGAAGCGCTGTGTGAACAGGTCGCAGGCCGGTTCCTGGCAGTACTGCGCGAGCACCTTGCTTCTCAAGAGACGGTCACCGTCGCACTCACCGGCGGCAGCATGGGGATCGGCGTTCTGGCGGCCACGCAGCGCCATCCCGAGCGCGACTCGGTGGACTGGGGACGCGTCCAGGTGTGGTGGGGCGATGAGCGTTGGGTCGCTGAAGGCCATGCGGACCGCAACGACGCGCAGGCGCGCGATGCGCTCCTGAACGCCCTCCCCCTGCGACCAGAGCACGTCCATCCGTTCCCCGCCTCTGACGCCGGTCTGAGCCTCGATGAGGCGGCCGCAGCAGCGACCGCCGAGCTCGCTCAGCACGCTGCCGAGGGTCAGTCCTGGCCAATCTTTGACCTGGTCTTCCTCGGCGTGGGTCCTGATGGTCACATCGCCTCGCTGTTCCCCGGCCGTGCAGAAGTTGCTGAGCGGCAGGCGCCGGTTCTGGCGATTCGGAACTCGCCGAAGCCTCCGGCGGAGCGACTCACGCTCACCCGTCCCGTGATCAACTCCGCGAAGCGGGTGTGGCTCGTGTTGGCTGGCGCAGAGAAGGCCTCGGTGCTCGGTCTCGCCCTTGCGGGTGCCCAGTACGGTGAAGTGCCGGCAGCGGGTGCCAAGGGCCGCCAAGAGACGATCTTCTTCGCTGACGCGGCTGCTGCGTCCGAGGTGCCCGAGAGTTTGGGCCGCCCCGGTGACGAGTTCCACGCGCTGCACCGTCCAGTGCTGGACGAGGAGTAACGACCAGCACCCCGAACATCAGTGAGGGCCGCCCCGATTGGGGCGGCCCTCACTCAGTTCGTGTGTCTGCCTACTGGCCGCGACGGGCACGCAGACGGCGCAGAGCGTCCTCGATGAGCGCCTCGCCCTCTTCGTCCGTGCGACGCTCCTTGACGTATGCCAGGTGCGTCTTGTACGGCTCGGTGCGGACAATTGCTGGCGGGTTGTCCTTGTCGCGACCCGCCGGCAGACCAGTCTTCGGGCAGTCAATAATGTCCGGAATCTCTTCGTCCGGGAGGTTCGCTGCAAAGTAGCGAACCGTTTCATTGCCATACGCATCCCAGTACGACACTGCGATGCGGTCGGCGACATAGCCGCGGTCCATCTCCCCCGCCGGCCCGCTGCCGACTCGAGAGCCGCGAATAGCACTGCTGCTCACCATTTGACGATCCTCCGCCCCTGGATTGTCTTCCCCCCGAGCCTGGGCTCAGGCAGAAAACTTCGTAATGAGTGCCAGCACAACGATGCAGAATGCCCACACGAGTGCCGTCACCAAGGTGTATCGATTCAGGTTCCGCTCCGCCACACCGGAGGAACCGAGCGCCGACGAGACGCCGCCACCGAACATGTCGGAGAGACCACCGCCACGACCCTTGTGCATGAGGACAAAGATCACCAGAATCACGCTCGTAATTGCGAGGATGATCTGGAGGATCAGCTCGAGGATCTCCACGGTGCTCCCTTCAGAGCGAATCAGGACAATGGTTGAGTATACCGGGGATTCGGGCCCCAGGCAGCGTTCTGGGCCCGCTCGCGCGCTGCGAACGGGCCCAGAATGGCTAGACGCCGACGTGCTTCTTGAACTGAACGATCTTGGCAAACTCGTCGACGTCGAGGCTGGCACCGCCAACCAGGGCGCCGTCGACATCCGCCTGACGCAGGAAGCTCGCGATGTTGCCTGACTTGACCGAGCCGCCGTACAGGATGCGGGTGCGAGCCGCGGCATCCTCACCGAGCAGCGCCGCGAGTTCCGCACGCAGTGCCGCAGCGACCTGCTGTGCCTGCTCCGGCGTCGCGGCCTGGCCCGAGCCGATGGCCCAGACCGGTTCATAGGCGACCACAATGTCCGCGTCAGCAGGAACACCGGCCAAAGCAGCCTTGAGCTGTGCCACCGGCACCGCGCTGGCACCGTGCTGCTCGAGGTCCTCAGCGGTTTCACCGACGCACAGCACCGGCACCAGGCCGTGCTTGAGCGCGGCCTGCACCTTCGCTGCCACGATGGTGTCGTCCTCGTGGTGATACTGGCGACGCTCCGAGTGCCCGATCAGGACATACTTGGCGTCCAGCTTTGCCAGGAACGCCCCCGACACCTCACCGGTGTACGCGCCGCTGTCGTGCTGCGACAGATCCTGAGCACCGTAGGCGATCGGCAGCTGGTCAGCGGCCACCAGCGTCTGCACGCTGCGCAGGTCGGTGAACGGCGGGAAGACCGCCACCTCAGCCTCGTCGAAATTGTGCTTGGCGTCGTTCAACGTCCAAGCCAACTTCTGCACGAAGGCGACCGCCTGCAGGTGGTCAAAATGCATCTTCCAGTTCCCCGCGAGCAGCGGGGTGCGGCTTACAGCCATCCCAGGACCTCCAGACCCGGCAACTTCTTGCCTTCCAAGAATTCAAGGCTGGCACCGCCGCCGGTCGAGATGTGGCCGAAGGCCGCGTCCTCGAACCCGAGCTGGCGCACCGCAGCAGCGGAGTCGCCACCGCCAACAACGGCCAGGCCATCCACCTCGGTGAGTGCCTGTGCCACAGCCCGAGTGCCGCTGGCAAACGCCGCGAACTCGAACACGCCCATCGGCCCGTTCCAGAAGACGGTGCGGGCGCCACGGATGGAGTCCGCAAACGCGGCTGCACTCTCCGGACCGATGTCGAGGCCGATCGCGTCGGCACCGAACTCAGAGGACTCGATGCGGTCTGCCGGCACGACCGCATGCGCGGCGTCAGCAGCAAAGCGGTCAGCGACCGTGATATCGGTCGGCAGCACCAGGTTCACGCCAAGGCGGGCTGCTTCGGCAATGTAGCGCTGCACGGTGTCGATCTGGTCGACTTCGAGCAGGCTCTTGCCCACCTCGTGCCCCTGAGCTTTGAGGAAGGTAAAGAGCATGCCGCCGCCGATGACGAGCGTGTTCACTCGGGGCAACAGGTGCTCAATGACGCCAAGCTTGTCCGAAACCTTCGAACCGCCGAGGACGACCGTGTACGGACGCTCCGGCTGTTCCGTCAGGCGGTCGAGCACTTCGAGTTCACGAGCAATCAGCAGACCGGCTGCGCTCGGCAGCAGGTTCGCCAGATCGTAGACACTGGCCTGCTTGCGGTGCACGACGCCGAAGCCGTCCGAGACCAAAGCGTCACCGAGGGCGGCCAGGCGCGCAGCGAATGCAGCCCGCTCCTCGGCGTCCTTGCTGGCCTCGCCCGGGTTGAAGCGGAGGTTCTCCAGCAGCGCCACTTCCCCGTCACCGAGGCCGGCGACGGCGTCTTGCGCGGCCTGGCCGACGGTGTCGGAGGCGAAGGTCACGGGCTGACCCAGCAGTTCACTGAGGCGCTGGGCGACCGGAGCCAAGGAGTACTTGGCATCCGGTGCACCCTCCGGGCGGCCGAGGTGCGAGACCACGACCACCCGGGCACCAGCGTTGACCAACAAGTTCAGCGTCGGCAGCGAGGCGCGGATGCGGCCATCGTCGCCGATCACGCCGTCCTTGAGCGGGACGTTGAGATCGCAGCGAACGATGACGCGCTTGCCAGCCAGGTTGCCGAGGCTGTCGATGGTGCGAAGCGACATGTGGTTACAGGCGCTCGGCGACGTACTCGGCCAGGTCGACCAGGCGGTTCGAGTAGCCCCACTCGTTGTCGTACCACGCCGACAGCTTCACGGTGGTGCCGATGACCTTGGTCAGACCAGCGTCGAAGATGGTCGAGTGCGGGTCAGTGGTGATGTCGCTCGAGACGATCTCATCCTCGGTGTACTTCAGGATGCCCTTGAATTCACCCTCGGCGGCTTCCTTGTAGGCAGCCTTGATCTCGTCAACGGTCACCGCGCGCGAGGCCTCGAGGGTCAGGTCGGTGAGCGAGCCGGTCGGGACCGGAACGCGCAGAGCAAAGCCGTCCAGCTTGCCCTTCAGTTCCGGCAGCACCAGGCCGATGGCCTTTGCAGCGCCGGTCGAGGTCGGAACGATGTTCAGGGCGGCGGCGCGGGCGCGACGCAGGTCGCCGTGTGGGCCATCCTGCAGGTTCTGGTCTGCGGTGTACGCGTGCACGGTGGTCATCAGGCCACGCTCGATACCGAACTTGTCGTTGAACACCTTGGCCAGCGGCGCGAGGCAGTTGGTGGTGCACGAGGCGTTCGAGATGATGTGGTGGTTGGCCGGGTCGTAATCGGTGTGGTTCACGCCGATCACGAAAGTGCCGTCTTCACCGGTCGCGGGGGCCGAGATAATGACCTTCTTGGCGCCGGCTTCGATGTGCTTGCGTGCGTCCTCAGCCTTGGTGAAACGGCCGGTCGACTCAATCACGATGTCGACGCCCAGGTCGCCCCAGCCGAGCTGAGCCGGGTCGCGCTGCTCGAGCACGAGGATCTCCTTGCCGTTGACGATGATCTTGTCACCGTCGACCTCGACCGTGCCGTCAAAGCGGCCCAGCAGCGAGTCGTACTTGAGGAGGTGTGCGAGCGCGTCGTTGTCGGTGAGGTCGTTCACTGCGACAATCTGCAGGTCACTGCCCTTCGCCAGTGCGGCGCGGAAGAAGTTGCGGCCAATGCGGCCAAAGCCATTGATACCGATCTTGACGGTCACTACGTAGCTCCAAGATGTTCAGTGCGGCGTATTCCATGCCGCATGGTCATGAACGGTTTTGGGCGCCGACGTGTGAACGTCGACGCCCTCGTCCGTACTTTGACACTAGCATCCAGGGGCGCAATTGCGCTCCTCTTGCTAGCGCCTGATTTCAGCGCAATTTAGCCGCGTGCAGCGTCAAAACGCTCGGCGACGTTGGCCCAGTTGACGATGTTCCAGAACGCCTTGACGTAGTCGGCGCGGACGTTCTTGTAGTCGAGGTAGTACGCGTGCTCCCAGACGTCCAGGGTCAGGATCGGCGTGGTGTTCGGCGCGGCGTTGTCCTGCTGGTTGTTCAACTGCTGGATGATCAGGTTGCCGCCCACGTGGTCGTAGCTGAGGAAGGCCCATCCGGAACCCTGAACGCCAGTTGCCGCGGCGCTGAAGTGGGCCACGAACTTGTCGAAGGACCCGAACTGGTCATCAATGGCAGCAGCCAATTCGCCCACCGGCTTGTCGCCGCCATCCGGCGACATGTTCGTCCAGAAGATCGAGTGGTTGATGTGCCCGCCCAGGTTGAAGGCCAGGTCCTTGCTGAACTTGTTGATGTTGGCGAAGTCGCCGTTCTCACGGGCGTTGGCCAGCGCCTCGAGCGCTGCGTTCGCACCGGTCACATAGGCCTGGTGGTGCTTCGAGTGGTGCAGTTCCATGATGGTGCCGCTGATGGCGGGCTCCAGCGCGGAGTAGTCGTACGGCAGCTCGGGCAGTGAGTATTGGGCCACGGTCGCTCCTTTGTCGTCGGGACTCTTGTTCCACCTGTCAGTCTACGTCCGGCTGACGCTCAGCATCACCGACCCGAACGCACTATGACCGAGATTGCCAGGTGGCACGCAGGTGCCGATGACCTCATGCGAGGCGCACTATTGCCTCGCATGCTGCACCGTTGTCGGCTTAGTAGTCTTCGAGCTCTGCTGGCAGGTTTGCCTCGGTGCCCGGAACGCCGAGTTCGGCAGCACGCTTGTCAGCCAGGGCCAGGAGGCGGCGAATCCGGCCCGCGATCGCATCCTTCGTCATCGGCGGGTCAGCGTGTTGGCCCAGTTCATCGAGGCTCGCATCGCGGTGCTGCAAGCGCAACTGTCCGGCATAGGCGAGATGTTCTGGCACCTCTGGCCCCAGGATCTCCAGGGCGCGCTCGACTCGGGCGCAAGCAGCAACGGCCGCCTGCGCGCTGCGGCGCAAATTTGCATCGTCAAAGTTGACCAAGCGGTTGGCAGTGGCGCGCACTTCGCGGCGCTGCCGCAATTCTTCCCACTTCAACACGCTTTGGTGGGCACCCATCTTGACCAGCATGGCGCTGATGGCATCGCCGTCGCGAATAACGACGCGATGCACGCCCCGGACCTCGCGCGCCTTGGCCACAATGTTCAGCCGACGCGCCGCCCCAACCAGCGCCATGGCAGATTCGTTGCCCGGACAGGTGATCTCGAGCGATGCCGAGCGGCCCGGGTCAGTCAGCGAGCCGTGGGCCAGGAATGCGCCGCGCCACAGTGCAGCGACTTCACCAAGCGATCCGTTGACCAGGTTGTTCGGTAGGCCACGCATTGGCCGGTTGCGCGCGTCCAGAAGCCCGGTCTGGCGAGCCAGCGTGGCGCCGTCAAGCACACGAACCAGGTAGTGGTTGGTGCGTCGCAATCCCGATGCCTGGATCACTGCCAGTTCAGCACGAATCCCGTAGAGGTCGAGGATGTCGCGGTGCATTCGCCGCGCCAGCTGGGCGTTGTCCAGTTCGCTTTCCACGGCGATGCGCCCAGAAATCAGGTGCAGACCGCCGGAGAAGCGCAATACGGCCGCCAATTCGGCGGCACGCAAGTTCTGCTTCCCGGGATCGATCCGCGCCAACTCGTCCTTGACGTCAGCGGTTAGTGCCACCCGGTGCTCCTTCGCTCGATCATTCTCGACCTAGGTCGCGGTGCTGGGCAGCAACGCCCAACCCGTCCAATGTTGCCATGCGCCCGGCTAGCGCCTCAATGAGTGCGACCGATCGGTGCTTACCGCCAGTACAACCAATCGCAATCGTCACATGGTGCTTGCGTTCACGCTGATAGCCAGCGACGACCGGTTCCAGCAAGGCGACGATGCGATCCAGGAACTCCGTTGCTCCCGGCTGTTGAAAAACGAATTCGGCGACGGCGGCATCCCGACCGGTGAGACCACGCAGCGATTCGTCCCAGTACGGGTTCGCGAGGAATCGCGCGTCGAAGACCATGTCGGCGTCCGACGGCGTCCCGTACTTGAAACCGAAGCTCTGCAGCGTCACCCGCAAGACCGGCTGGCCGGCAGAACGGTACTGCTCGGCGATCTTTTGGCCGAGCTGGTGAATGTTCAAGTCGCTAGTGTCGATCACCCAGTCGGCTGCGGCTCGCAGTTCTCGCGTTCGAGCGCGTTCCGCCTCGATACCGTCCAGCAGAGTGCCATCGCCTTGCAATGGGTGGGGACGCCGCACCTGCTCGAAGCGCTTCACCAGCACTTCATCACTGGCCTCGAGGAAGAGCACGCCGACGGTGGGGTCGTCCTGCAGCGCGTTCACTACCGCCAGCAGGTCATCGCCGTTGCGGCTCCCGCGCACGTCCACGACCGTGGCAATGCGGGGCAAATCACCGCGCTGACTGAGGTCGAACAGGGTGGTGATGAGTTGCGGGGGCAGATTCTCGACCACGTACCATTCGAGGTCTTCCAGCGCGTTTGCTGCGGTGGAAAGGCCTGCGCCCGACATGCCCGTGACGATCAGCAGTTGCTGCTGCGCCCTGGTGCTCATGCCTGGCTCCTTCCCACTCCGGAACTAGCCTACCCCGGCTTCCGACTCGCGGAGGCGCTCCAAGACCGCGGCAGCGACTGCGGGACCCACGCCGGGGACCGCGGCGATCTCGGCCTCGCTGGCCTGCCGCAGTTTCGCGACGGAACCGAAGGTCTTGAGCAGGGCTTTCAGTCGCGCTGGCCCCACGCCAGGCACCTCAGAGAGTTGCGAAGCGATATCACGCTTTCGCCGCTGCCGCTGGTGCGTGATTGCAAAGCGGTGCGCCTCATCGCGGAGACGTTGAACCAGGAACAAGGCTTCGCTCGTGCGCGGCAGAATCACCGGGAAGTCGCTGTCCGGCAGCCAGAGTTCTTCGAGCCGTTTCGCGATGCCGACGATCGGGATGGATGGGCCACCGCTCTCCCGCATGGCGCGTGCTGCAGCAGCCACTTGCGGTTGACCACCGTCGATCAGCAACAGTCCGGTGCGGTACCGGAAGCGCGTGGGGCGGACTGGAGCCTCCTCCCCGCCTGTTGCCGTCTCGCCGTCGATGGAATCGCCCCGATCGGCGTCCTCACCGGACGCCGTCGCGAGGTCGTCATCCGCCCCCTGCAGCCGGGAGAGGCGGCGAGTGAGAACCTGATAGATCGCGTCCGTATCGTCGGTGGCACTGGCGATCTTGTAGCGCCGATACTCCCCCTTTGCCGGCAGGCCATCCTCAAAGACGGCCATCGAAGCCACAATGCCAGTGCCGCCGAGATGTGAGACGTCGAAGCATTCGATGCGCAGCGGAGGCTCCGCCAGCCCCAACGCGTCTTGCAGTTCCTGGAGCGCCAGGCTGCGGGCGGTGAAATCAGCGGTGCGCTTGAGCCGATATGAGGCCAGCGTCTCGGCAGCGTTCCGGGCAGCCGTGGCCGCCAGCTGGGCCCGCTCCGCGCGCGGCGAAGTCGTGATCTTGACCCGGGCCCGGCCGCGACGAGCACCCAGCCATTCCGAGAGCACCTCGGCGTCATCGGGCAGTGCCGGGACGATCACTTCCGCTGGCGGCTCGAGTACGGCATAAATTCGCTGCAGGGCCTGTGAGACCAGTTCGGGCAGCGGGAGTTCGATCTCTTTGTCCACAGTCCAGCTGCGTGTGCCACGGATCCGACCGTCACGCACCTCGAACAGGTGCACGGCGGCCAGGAGCTCATCATGGTCGATGCCAAGCACATCCAGGTCGCTGCGCGTCGGCAGGACGACGGCCGACTTACTCATCACGATTCGGAGGCTTTCGGCGGTGTCGCGATGGCGAGCGGCATCCTCGTAGCGCTGTTCAGCGGCGGCCTGCCGCATCTGTCGCTCGAAATCGGCGATAACGCGCTGGTCGCCACCGGCGAGGAAGTTCACGAACTCCTTCACCCGCTCGCGATGTTCCTCGATCGTGACCTTGTGCGAGCAAGGCCCGCCACACGCGCCAATTTGGCCGGCCAGGCACGGCTTGCCCGTCGTCATAGCGCGCTTGTAGTCCGCGTCATTGCAGGTGCGAATCGGGATAGCCCGAATCATCAGATCGAGCACTTCGCGCACCGCCCAGACCTTGGGATACGGACCGAAGTACCGGGCACCGCGAATGTTGCGGTTCCGCGTGATGAAGGCGCGGGGCGCCTCGTCGGCGAGCGTCACTACCAGGTACGGGTAGGTCTTATCGTCCCGAAGGTCGATGTTGTATGGCGGCTTGAACTGCTTGATCCACGTGATTTCCAGTTGCAGCGCCTCGATTTCGCTGCCGACAATGGTCCACTCCACTCGGTTGGCACGGGTGACCATGCGCCGAGTACGGTCGTGCAGTCGTTCGAGCGGACCAAAGTAGTTCGAGAGCCGCGCCCGCAGGTTCTTCGCCTTGCCGACATACAGCACCCGATCGCCTTCATAGAACCGGTAGACACCCGGTTCGGTAGGAATCGTGCCTGTCGCCGGCCGATACGGCAGCTGCGAGGCCACTAGGCGCTCCGTGACTCCGCGACCTTGGCCGGCAGCAACGGCTTGAGGAATGCACCGGTTCGACTCTCGGCGTGGTCGGCAACCTCCTCGGGCGTGCCTTCGGTGACGATGGTGCCACCGCCTGCGCCGCCTTCTGGACCGAGGTCGATGATCCAGTCTGCAGACTTGATCACATCGAGGTTGTGTTCGATCACAATCACCGTGTTGCCGCGATCGGCGAGTTCCTGCAGCACCATCAGCAGCTTGCGAACGTCCTCGAAGTGCAACCCGGTGGTGGGCTCGTCGAGGACGTACACGGTGCGCCCCGTGGAGCGACGCTGCAGTTCCGCCGCCAACTTCACGCGCTGCGCCTCGCCGCCCGAGAGCGTCGTCGCACTCTGGCCGAGTCGAACGTAGCCGAGGCCGACATCCACCAGCGTCTTCAGGTAGCGGTGGATGCTGCTGATCGGTTCGAAGAACTCGGCGGCCTCATTAATCGGCATGTCCAGCACTTCGGCGATGTTCTTGCCCTTGTACCGGACCTGCAGCGTCTCACGGTTGTAGCGCTGTCCGTGGCACTCCTCGCAGACGACGTAGACGTCGGGCAGGAAGTTCATTTCGATCTTCAGCGTGCCGTCGCCCTGGCAGGCCTCGCAGCGGCCGCCCTTGACATTGAAGCTGAAGCGTCCAGCAAGGTAGCCGCGCGTCTTCGCTTCGACCGTCTCGGCAAAGAGGTTTCTGATCTTGTCGAAGACGCCGGTGTACGTGGCCGGGTTCGATCGCGGGGTTCGCCCAATGGGCGCCTGGTCCACGTGCACGACCTTGTCGACCTGATCAAGGCCTTCCACGCGGAGGTGGCGGCCTGGCACCTGGCGGGCGCCGTTCAGTGCATTCGCCAGAACCTTGTACAGAATGTCGTTCACCAGCGAGGACTTGCCGGATCCGCTCACGCCCGTGACGGCGGTGAGCACCCCGAGTGGGAAGTCCACGGTCACGTCCCGCAGGTTGTTCTCGCGGGCGCCGACGACTTTCAGCACCCGCTGTCGGTCAACCTGCCGGCGCTGCTTGGGCACCTCAATGGCGCGACGACCAGCGAGGTAGTCCCCCGTGATCGACTCGGTGTTGGCCAGCAGTGACTCGTAATCGCCGGAATGGACGACGCGGCCGCCGTGCACGCCGGCACCCGGGCCAATGTCCACAATCCAGTCGGCGGTGCGGATCGTGTCCTCGTCGTGCTCGACCACGATCAAGGTGTTGCCGAGATCACGAAGCTTGACCAGAGTGTCGATGAGTCGGCGATTGTCGCGTTGGTGCAGGCCAATGCTCGGCTCATCCAGAACGTAGAGCACGCCGGTGAGGCCAGATCCGATCTGGGTCGCCAAGCGAATGCGTTGCGCCTCGCCACCAGACAGGCTGCCAGCCGATCGGGCGAGGTTCAGGTAACTCAGCCCGACTTCGAGCAAAAATTCCAAGCGCACCCGGATCTCGCGCAACACCTGTGCGGCGATGGCCGCCTGGCGCTCGGTGAGTTCCACGGTCTGCACGAATGCGTAGGCGTCGCTGATACTCAGCCCGGTGACATCCGCGATGCTCAGCCCGTTGATCTTCACCGCCAGCACTTCGGGCTTCAAACGGGCGCCGTTACAGACTGGACACGGCGTCTCACGCAAGTATTCGGCGGCACGTCGGCGCTGGTTCTCGCTTTCGCCGCTGGTCCAGGCGCGCTCAATCGACGGGATAACACCCTCATAGCCGGTGGTGTACCGCACTTCGCGGCCGAAACGATTCTTCCAGCTGGCCTGCACGGTGAAGCCCGAGCCGTACAGGATCGCCTCGCGAACTTCCTCGGGTAGGTCCTGCCACGGGGTGCTCAACGAGAAGCCGAGGTCCTTGGCCAGGCCATTCAGCACCTTGGCGTAGTAGTTGTACAACCCCTTGCCCTGGGTCGCCCACGGCAGGATCACGCCTTCCTTCAGTGACATGGCCGGGTCGCCGAGGATGAGGTCCTCATCCACCATCATCTTGGTGCCCAGGCCGTCACAGGCCGGGCAGGCGCCGAAGGGTGCGTTAAAGGAGAAGGTGCGCGGCTCCACCTCGGCCAGGCGAACTGGATGCAGATTCGGGCAGCTGAGCTGCTCGGTGAAGGTCTGTTGCCGCTCGTCGCCATCGCGGTCGACGAAGTCGATCACCACGCGGCCATCGGCGAGGCGCAATGCCGTTTCCAACGAATCCGTCAGCCGCAGCAGCAGGTCCGGTCCCGCCACGAGCCGGTCCACCACGACGGCGATGTCGTGCTTCACCTGCTTCTTCAATTCCGGCGGATCCGAGAGTTGAATGGTTTCGCCATCGACTTGAGCTCGCGAATATCCGGCCGCAGCGAGTTCAGCAAAGAGGTCGACGAACTCCCCCTTGCGCTGCGAGACCACGGGCGCCAGCACCTGGTAGCGAGTACCGTCCTCGAGGCTGTTGAGTTGATCGGCGATCTGCTGCACGGTCTGGCGCTGCAGCGGCTCACCGCAGTCGGGACAGTGCGGTACACCGACGCGCGCCCAAAGCAGGCGGAGGTAGTCGTAAATTTCGGTGATGGTACCCACGGTCGATCGCGGGTTCCGGTTCGTCGACTTCTGGTCGATGGAGACGGCCGGACTCAATCCCTCAATGAAGTCCACGTCCGGGCGGTCCACCTGACCCAAGAACTGCCGCGCATAGGCGGACAACGATTCCACGTAACGACGCTGGCCCTCAGCAAAGATGGTGTCAAAGGCCAGCGAGCTCTTGCCCGAGCCGGACAGACCAGTAAAGACGACCAGTGAATCGCGCGGAATCGCAACATCCACGTTCTGCAAATTGTGCACCCGCGCACCCTGGATGCGGAGGTGGTCGTTCACGCGCAGCGGCAGTCGGGCTTCAGACACGTGATTCATCTTAGGTGCCCGTACTGACACCGCGCTGAGCAGGTCCTAGCCCGCGATGCCTCGCAGTTGCCGCAGTTCGCGTTTGAGTTCACTCACTTCGTCACGCAGGCGGGCGGCGAGTTCGAACTTGAGTTCTGCTGCTGCCTGCAGCATCTGCTCGTTCAGTGCCACGATCAGCGTTTCGAGCTCATTCGGGTCTCCCGCGGCCGGCTTGTCCCCGCGCTTGAGGGCCGGCACGGGCTGCCCCCGCTGGGCGTGCTGCTTGGATTCGAGTAACTCGGCGGTGTCCGCCTCTTCCCGAAGCAAGACCTCAGTAATGTCCGCGATCTTCTTCCGCAACGGGGTCGGGTCGATCCCATGCTCGATGTTGTAGGCGATCTGCAGTTCGCGACGGCGATCGGTTTCGGCGATGGCCCGAGCCATGGAGTCCGTCACCCGATCGGCATACATATGCACCTCACCGGAAACGTTTCGCGCGGCACGACCGATGGTCTGAATGAGTGACGTCGTGGAGCGCAGGAAGCCCTCCTTGTCCGCATCGAGGATCGCCACCAGCGACACCTCGGGCAGGTCGAGACCTTCCCGCAGCAGGTTGATACCGACCAGCACGTCGTACACCCCGGATCGAAGCTCCGACAACAGTTCCACGCGCCGCAGCGTGTCCACGTCCGCGTGCAGGTACCGCACCCGCACGCCGGCGCCTTCGAGGAAGGCCGTGAGTGACTCGGCCATCTTCTTGGTCAGGGTGGTCACCAACACGCGCTCATCGCGCTCAGTCCGCTGACGAATCTCTTCCAGCAGATCGTCGATCTGGCCAGCGCTCGGCTTGATCACCACCTTCGGGTCTACCAGGCCGGTCGGGCGAATGATTTGTTCGACCACGCCGTCGCTGAGTTCCAGTTCGTACTGCCCCGGCGTCGCCGACAGGTAGACCGTCTGCCCCACCCGCGCCTTGAACTCGGCGAAGGTCAGCGGTCGGTTGTCCAGTGCGCTCGGCAGCCGGAAGCCGTGCTCGACCAACGTGCGCTTCCGCGAGGCATCCCCCTCGTGCATGGCACCGATCTGCGGCACGGTGACATGCGACTCATCGATGACGGTGAGGAAGTCGTCTGGGAAGTAGTCGAGCAGACAGTCCGGCGGCTCCCCCGGCGCACGCCCGTCCAGGTGCCGCGAATAGTTTTCGATGCCCGAGCAGAACCCGATCTGTTCCATCATTTCCAGATCGAAGGTGGTGCGCATTTTCAGGCGCTGCGCCTCGAGCAACTTTCCTTGCTCAGTGAGTTGGGCAAGTCGCCAGTCGAGTTCGTCCCGAATCGACGCCATGGCCCGCTGCATTGCCTCCGGACTCGCGACATAGTGGGAGGCCGGGTACACCGCGATTGAGTCCATCCGCTGCAGCACATCGCCGGTGACCGGGTGGAGCAGGCTCAGCGCTTCGACTTCATCGCCGAACATTTCGATCCGCAGGGCATACTCCTCATACTGCGGGATGATCTCAATCGTGTCGCCACGAACCCGGAAGGTACCGCGCGCAAACTCAACATCGTTGCGCTGGTACTGCATATCGACGAATCGCCGAATAATGGCGTCGCGGCGGATCATCTGACCCACCTGCAACGGCAGCATCGCCTGGTAATACTCCTCAGGCTTGCCAAGGCCGTAAATGCAGGACACCGTCGACACGACGACGACATCGCGCCGACTCAGCAGCGCCGTCGTAGCGGAGTACCGCAGTCGCTCCACTTCCGCATTGATAGACGAGTCCTTCTCGATGAAGGTGTCCGTCTGCGGCACATACGCTTCCGGCTGGTAGTAGTCGTAGTACGACACGAAGTATTCGACAGCGTTGTTCGGCAGCAGTTGTCGGAACTCATTCGCGAGCTGCGCCGCGAGCGTCTTATTGTGTGCCAGTACCAGCGTTGGTCGCTGCACTGCCTCAATCAGCCACGCCGTGGTCGCCGACTTTCCAGTGCCAGTGGCACCCAGCAGCACCACATCGGATTCGCCCGCGTTGATGCGTGCCGCCAATTCCGCAATCGCCTTCGGCTGGTCGCCGCTGGGGCGATACTCGCTGACGACCTCAAAGGGTCGTACGGCACGTGTCGGCTGCATAGGAAGCAGTGTACGACGGACCGCTGACGCGCCGACTCAGGAACGCTCGACCGCCGGCGCCGCCACCCGGTCCCAGAGTGCATCCACCTGGGCAAGGGTGTACTCGAGCGTGTCAGAGGTATCGATCACCACGTCTGCGATTGCGAGGCGCTCCTCGTCGGTCGCTTGCGCAGCAATCCGCCGGTCGGCCTCTTCCGCGCTCATCTCCCGCAGCGAGATCAGACGCTCGCGACGAACCGCAGCAGGAGCATGGGCGACCACCACCATGTCCCAGGCGTGGCCTGGGCCAGCCTCAACCAGTAGCGGCACGTCATAGACCACGACCGCATCCGGGTCGGCGGCGAAGGCATTGGCGAAGCGCGCCCGCGACAAAAGAAACACCTCCGGGTGGACGATCGCGTTCAGCCGCTCCCGCGCCTCGTCGTCGGCGAACACAATCTGACCGAGCACAGTGCGGTTCAGGTCACCTTCGTCGGTGAGGACCCGAGGTCCGAAGGCCGCAACGACCTTGGCGAGGCCGGGGCTGCCTTTCGCCACCGCCTCGCGGGCAAGTTGATCTGCATCGACGACCACTGCACCCAGTTCAGCCAGCCGTGCAGCCACGGTGGACTTTCCGGAAGCAATGCCGCCCGTCAATCCGATGAGAGTCACGCTCCCACCATACGATGCCCTGCGGGTACCCGCATGCAGGGAATTGTGAGGCTGGCGTAACAGTGCGGGCCGCCCCCGAAGGGACGGCCCGCACCAAAGGAACTGCTGCGACTAGTTGCCGCTGGCCAGCTTCTCGCGAAGGGCGGCCAGAGCCTCGTCGTCGGCCAGGGTGCCGGTCGGCTCGCCCTGTGCACCGCTCGAGAACGAACTCGGAGCGTCGTCGACGGCGAGCAGAGCCTCGGCCTCGCGAGCCGCGGCGACCTGCGCCTTGTGGGCTTCCCAACGCGCTGCGGCGGCAGCGTGCTGTGCTTCCCAAGCCTCGCGCTGAGCCTCGAAGCCGGCGATCCATTCCTGGGTCTCCGGGTCGAAGCCCTCGGGGTACTTGAACGAACCGTCTTCGTTGTACTCGGTCAGCAGACCGTACAGCGCCGGGTCGAACTCAGTAGCATCCGGGTCGACACCCTCGTTCGCCTGCTTCAGCGACAGCGAGATGCGGCGACGGTCAAGCTCGATGTCGATGAGCTTGACGAAGACTTCCTGGCCCACCTTGACGACCTGCTCGGCCAGTTCAACGTGACGGCTAGACAGCTCGGAGATGTGCACCAGGCCCTCGATGCCGTCGGCAACGCGGACGAAGGCACCGAACGGAACGAGCTTGGTGACGGTACCCGGAACCAGCTGGCCGATCGCGTGGGTGCGAGCGAACACCTGCCACGGGTCTTCCTGGGTGGCCTTGAGCGACAGCGAAACACGCTCGCGGTCGTGCTCGACCGAAAGCACCTCGACGGTGACTTCCTGGCCAACCTCGACGACCTCGGAGGCGTGCTCAATGTGCTTCCAGCTGAGCTCGGAGACGTGCACCAGACCGTCGACGCCGCCCAGGTCCACGAAGGCACCGAAGTTGACGATCGAGGAAACAACACCCTTGCGGATCTGGCCCGGCTTGAGGTTGTTGAGGAAGTTGGTGCGGGTCTCGGACTGGGTCTGCTCCAGCAGCGCGCGGCGCGAGAGCACCACGTTGTTGCGGTTCTTGTCCAGTTCGAGGATGCGGGCCTCGATCTCCTGACCCAGGTACGGGCTCAGGTCGCGCACGCGGCGCAGTTCGATCAGCGAGGCCGGCAGGAAGCCACGCAGGCCGATGTCAACGATGAGACCACCCTTGACGACCTCGATGACGGTGCCCTTGACGACACCGTCGGCTTCCTTGATCTTCTCCACGTCGCCCCAGGCGCGCTCGTACTGCGCACGCTTCTTCGACAGGATCAGACGGCCTTCCTTGTCCTCCTTCTGGAGCACCAGGGCCTCGACGGTGTCACCAACGGCGACAACTTCGGCCGGGTCGACATCGTGCTTGATGGAAAGTTCGCGGGAGGGGATGACACCCTCGGTCTTGTAGCCGACGTCGACGAGGACCTCGTCGCGGTCGATCTTCACAACGGTGCCCTCGATCAGGTCGCCGTCGTTGAAGAAGCGCAGGGTTGCCTCAACCGCTGCAAGGAATTCATCGGCCGAGCCGATGTCGTTAATCGCGACCTGCTTGGGGGTCGTGCTGGTGGTCATGAAGGAAGTACTCCGGATACTGGGGTTACTCGGGCCGAACGGCCAGTCAGCGGGTGCTGGCTGGGGGTTCCGCACGGCATACGGATAGGGATGTCGCACGAATGCGACTCTTCAGTCTACCCCAGTACCAGGAATCTCGTGCCGTATTGCGGTGGATTGCAGGGAATCGTTGCGCTCTGCCCCTACTCAGCCGGGCAGTGCGCGGTGGCTGTGGTGATGAGATCACGGACTTGGCCTTCCGCTGGCTCGAACCCGGTTGCGTGACGGATCATCGAGCGCGCCAGCGAGTCGACCGAGTCACTGTCCCGCGACGACTGGTGAATGCTGGTACACAGGGCGAGCACCTGATCCCCCACGGCCGAGAGATCAATGCCAGCCACCACGCCCTGAATTGCCGATCCCAGGTTCTGCAACTGCTCGCTGGTGCCGTCCCACCACTCCTGCCCGGTCTGCACCACCTGCCCGAACACGTCCAGCGGGCTGGCGCCATCGGGCATCGAGCACCCTGCGAACGTCAGGGCCAGCGCGCTGGCTGCCGCAGCGACCGACAGGCGACGCCGCAACATCAGTGTGCCGCCTCGTCCCAGTTGTGGCCAACACCGATCGAGACTTCCAACGGTACAGACAGCGCTGCCGCGCCGGCCATCTTGGCAGCCACGAGTTCGCGCAGCGCCGATTCCTCCCCCTCGGCGAGTTCAAAGACGAGTTCGTCGTGCACCTGCAAGAGCAGGCGGGACTGCATCTGCTGCTCCTCGATCGCCGCGGCAACGTCCACCATGGCCCGCTTGATGATGTCCGCGGCGGTGCCTTGGATCGGAGAGTTCAGTGCCTGGCGCTCAGCCTCGGCCTTGAGGACGCGGTTGCTGCTGCGCAGGTCCGGGAAGTAGCGGCGTCGACCAAAGATCGTCTCGGTGTAGCCGTCGGCCTTCGCCTGTTCGACGACGTTCCGCAGGTAGTCGCGGATGGCCCCGAAGCGTTCGAAGTAGTCGGTCATCAGCTGCTTCGCTTCCGAGACCGGGATCTGCAGTTGGCGCGACAGCCCGTAGGCACTCAGGCCATATGCCAGGCCGTAACTCATCGCCTTGACCTTGCCGCGCTGCAGCGGGGTGACATCCTCTGGGGCGACGTCGAAAATCCGGGCACCAACGAAGCGGTGCAGGTCTTCGCCCTGGTTGAACGCCTCAATGAGTCCCGGGTCGCCGGAGAGGTGCGCCATGATCCGCATTTCAATTTGCGAGTAGTCGGCGGTCAACAACGCCGGGTAGCCTTCGCCCGCATGGAAAGCGGCGCGAATGCGCCGCCCCTCGGCCGTCTTCACCGGCACGTTCTGCAGGTTCGGGTCGGTGGAGCTGAAGCGGCCGGTAGCGGAACCGATCTGGTCATACTTCGTGTGGACCCGGCCATCGCTAGCAATGGTCTTCTCGAGGCTGTCCACGATCTGACGCAGCTTCGTCACGTCCCGCCATCCCAGCAGCAGCGACAGGAAGGGGTGGGGATGTGTCAGTTGCAGCTCAGCGATCGCCTCGGCGTCGGTGCTGTAGCCAGTCTTGGTCGCCCGGGTCTTCGGCAGCCCGAGACGCTCGAAGAGCACCTCCTGCAGTTGCTTCGGGGAGCCGAGGTTCACTTCGAAACCCTCGATCGCAGCCCAGGCCTCGGTCTGCAAGCCCGCGGCCCGCTCCCCCAGTTCGGCGCTCAGCGACCGCAGCGCCGCGCCATCCACAGCGATGCCGGTCGATTCCATGACCGCCAGAATCGGCGTGAGCGGCACCTCGAGGTCCTGGTAGACGCGCAAGACGCCCGGTTCGAGCGACTCCTCCAGGCGCTGCACCAGCAAGCGGAAATACCAGGCCAGGAGTCCGGGTGAGGTCGGTTCGGTCTCCGGCACCAAATGGTTTGGATCCGGCTGCGACAGGACGACGCCGAGGTGCTGCTCAATCAACGTGACAGCATCGACGTTGAGCGAGCCATGCAGTACGCCGCCGCGGCTCAACTGCGCGGCCAGCTTGGCATCGCCCACGACTCCGCCCAGGCGGAGGCCGGCGGCGATGAGCACCTTGCTGGCCTGCTTGAGGTCAAAACCCACCTTGGGCGCGTCGCTGGCCAGCCATGTCTCAAGCGCCACGTAGTCCTGGCGACCAGAGCCCCACGGCACGACCACCGCCTCCGACTCACTGGCCAGGCCAAGGGCATTCAGCACTCCGCCGGGCGCGTCCACATGGACGGCCACCGGCCCTGCCGCCGAGGCGCGCTGCAACCAGGCAGCCAACTCTTCGTCAATGAGCGTCTGAACCGCAGGCGCGTCAGGCACCAGGGAGGCCCCGCCACCCGACGTCGGTCCCTCCGACGATGCCGGCAAGTCGGCGCTGCTCACGCCGGCCAACTTCAGGACGCGTTCCAAGAGCGTGCGGAATTGTAGGCGATCGAAGACCTGCTTGACGGCCACGGGGTCAATCTCCTGGCGCGCCAGGTCAGCCGGGCCGAGCGGCAACTCGACGTCGGTCACCAGGCGGTTGAGCTTCCGGTTTCGAATCGCGCGGTCCTGCTGGTCGCGCAGATTCTGCCCCACCACGCCCTTGATCTCGTCCAGGTGCTCGAGCAGCCCCTCGAGGCTGCCGTACTGGGTGATCCACTTCACCGCGGTCTTCTCGCCGACCTTGTCGACGCCAATGAGGTTGTCGCTCGTCTCGCCGACCAGTGCGGCAATGTCCGGATATTGTTCCGGCCGGATGCCGTACCGTTTCTGGACGGCCGCCGGGTCGTAGTGCTTCAGTTCTGAGACCCCGCGCACTGAGGGATACAGCAACGTCACGTCATCGTTGACCAGTTGGATCGTGTCCCGGTCCCCAGAGACCAGCAACACCCGAAAGCCCTGATCTGCGCCCTGCTTGGACAGCGTGGCGAGGATGTCGTCCGCCTCGTAGTCCTCTTTCGTGATCACGGGAATATGCATGGCCGCGAGGGCTTCTTGCAGCAATGGGACCTGACCGATGAATTCGGGCGGGGTTTCGCCTCGCGTCGCCTTGTATTCGGGGTATTCCCGGGTCCGGAACGAGTAGCGAGACAGGTCGAAGGCCACGGCGAGGTGCGTCGGAGCGTGCTGCTGCAACAGACTGAGCAGCATCGACAGGAAGCCATGGATCGCGTTGGTGTGCTGTCCGTCTCGAGTCACGAAGGTGTCGAGCGGCAGCGCATAGAACGCGCGAAAGGCGAGCGAATGGCCGTCAATGACCATGAGAGTAGGCTTGGTTTCGGCGTTCACAGCGCCCAGCCTACCCCGCCCCCACGCCCCTTCGGAGGACCAACCCGTGTCAGAACAGCAGCCTGCCAGCAACGCAAATCTTGATTGGTTCACCCTGCGAGGACCGGGCGCGCTGGCAGAGAAGATGGGCATCGAATTCCTGGAACTCAGCGCTGAGCGCTCGGTGGCCCGGATGCCCGTTGAGGGCAACACCCAGAGCATTGGCATTCTGCACGGCGGCGCCCACGTGGTGCTCGGCGAGAGCCTCGGCTCGATCTCTGCTGCGATCCACGCCGGTCCGGAAAAGATCGCCGTCGGCATCGAGGTGAACGCGAGCCACAGCCGTTCGGTACCGAGCGGTTACGTCACCGCAGTGTGCACGGCAATCCACCTCGGCCGCACCCTCACCGTGCACGAGATCGCGATTTCCGACGAACAGGGTCGGCGCTGCTCGACCGTGCGCATCACGAACATGATCAAGGACGCACCGAAGTAGACCGTCCCCGCAACCACGAACGGCTCGCCTCCGCAAGGAGTGCGAGCCGTTTCGTTTGGCTGATTACTTCGAGCCGAGCTGGTCCACAATGGTCTTGGCAACCTCGTTCATGGTGAGCCGGCGGTCCATCGAAGCCTTCTGAATCCAGCGGAAGGCCTCGGGCTCGGTCAGCCCCATCTTCTCGTTCAGGATGCCCTTGGCTCGGTCAATGAGCTTGCGGGTCTCGAAACGCTCGGCCAGGTCCGAGACTTCTTCCTCGAGCGCGATGATCTGCGCGTAGCGGCTGAGGGCGATCTCGATGGCCGGCAACAGGTCATTCGGGGTGAAGGGCTTTACGACATAAGCCAGAGCGCCCGCCTCGCTGGCGCGCTCAACCAGTTCCTTCTGGCTGAAGGCAGTGAGCAGCACGACCGGTGCGATGCGGTCCTTCCCGAGGCGCTCTGCTGCGGAAATACCGTCGAGCTTCGGCATCTTGACGTCCATGACCACCAGATCGGGTCGCAGTTCCGTCGCCAGGGCGACTGCCGTCTCGCCATCGCCCGCCTCGCCAACGACGTCAAAGCCAGCGTCACGCAGGATCTCGACGATGTCGAGGCGGATCAGGGACTCGTCTTCGGCGACGACAACGCGCCGCGGGGCACTCGTGGATTCCAGCTCTTCACTCACATATCGAGACTACACCCGCTTGCCGAATGCACTTGGTACGAGCAGTGCGGACTATGATGTGTGAGGACGTTCGCAAGAACCCACCCGTGCCGGTGTGGCGGAATGGCAGACGCGGAGCACTCAAAATGCTTTGTCCGAGAGGGCGTGCGAGTTCGAGTCTCGCCACCGGCACCATTGCCTGACACAGGCAACGCAGAAGGGCCACCCCGATGGGGTGGCCCTTCTCACGTTCTGGTGGCTACTTGCTGCCGGTGTATGCCGGTGCGGCACCCGCAACAGCGTGGCCAACGACATGCACGCGCACGTCGTTGGTCGAGCCCGGCAGTCCGGGCGGGGAGCCGGCGACCACGACGACCTTGTCGCCGGGCTGTGCCAGCCCCTGGCCCAGCAGCACCTCGTCCACCAAGTGGAACAGGGCGTCGGTGTTCGTCACACGCTCAACCAAGTGGGCCTGCATGCCCCAGGTCAGGGCGAGGCGGTTGCGGATGCCCTCTTCCGGGGTCAACGCGATGGTGGGGATCTTGCTGCGCAGACGCGACATACGACGTGCCGAGTCGCCCGACTCGGTGAAGACCACCAGGTACTTGGCATCCACGAACTCGGCAACCTCAACGGCCGCCAGCGTCAGAGCGCCGCCCTGGGTGCGCGGCTTGGTGCCGAGCGGCGGGATGCGCTCGAGGCCGTGCTCTTCGGTCGACTCAATAATGCGCGCCATCGTTTCGACGGTGACCACCGGGTACTCACCCACGCTGGTTTCGCCCGAGAGCATCACCGCGTCGGCACCGTCGAGGACGGCGTTGGCGCAGTCGGAGGCTTCCGCGCGGGTCGGGCGCGGGTTCGAGATCATCGACTCGAGCACCTGCGTGGCCACGATCACCGGCTTCGCCCAACGACGGCAGAGTTCCACCGCGCGCTTCTGCACGATCGGCACTGCCTCGAGCGGCAGCTCGACACCGAGGTCACCACGGGCGACCATGACGGCGTCGAAGGCGTCGACGATCGCCTCAAGGTTGTCCACTGCCTGCGGCTTCTCCACCTTGGCAATCACGGGGATCTTGCGCCCCTCTTCCGCCATGATCTCGTGCACGCGGTCGATGTCCGAGGCGTCGCGAACAAAGCTCAGCGCGATCAGGTCGGCACCCAGGCGCAGACCCCAACGCAGGTCGGCCTCGTCCTTCTCGGACAGCGCCGGAACGCTCACCGCAACACCCGGCAGGTTAATGCCCTTGTTGTTCGACACCGGACCGGGAACGACAACGCGCGTCGTGACGACCGGACCGTCCACACTGGTCACGGTGAGCAGCACCTTGCCGTCGTCGATCAGCAGCGGGTCGCCAGGCTTCACGTCGCCCGTCAGTCCCTTGAAAGTAGTGGAAACGATTTCCTTGGTGCCCTCCACGTCCTCGGTGGTGATCTTGAAGATGTCACCCTCGGCGAGGTAGTGCGGGCCGTCAGCGAAGCGACCAAGGCGGATCTTCGGGCCCTGCAGGTCCACCATGACGGCGACGGCCTTGCCCGTCTCGGCGGCTGCGCGACGCACGTTCGCGTAGTTCTCTTCGTGCACGGAATAGTCGCCGTGGCTCAGGTTCAGTCGAGCCACATCAACACCGGCAAGGATGATCTCCTTCAAGCGGTCATAGCCGCTTGTTGCCGGGCCGAGTGTGGCCACGATTTTGGCGCGTCGCATCTGGTGTAGCTCCTTGATGTTTTTCGGTTATGTGTGCCGGCGCCCCGGCTACGGTTACACGCGCAGTGCGCGATCCGTAGCCTTCACCGGCGAGGGCAGCAGGGTTTCGCCCTCGAGGTACTGGTCAACCGCTGCGGCCGCTGCACGGCCCTCGGCGATCGCCCAAACGATCAGGGACTGACCGCGACCCGCGTCACCGGCGACAAAGACGCCGTCAACACCGGTCGAGTAGTCGGCGCCGCGTTCCACGGCACCACTCTTTGCGAGCGGCAAGCCCAACTGCTCCAGCATGCCTGCTTCTTCCGGACCCGTAAAGCCCATGGCAATCAGGACCAAGTCTGCCGGAATCTCCCGCTCAGTGCCGGGCTTCGGTACACGCTGGCCGTCAACGAAGTCCGTCTCGGCGACGAGCAGGGCGCGAACTGAGCCGTCTTCGTTGCCGAGGAACTCCACGGTCGAGACCAGATACTGGCGGTCGCCACCTTCTTCGTGCGAGGTGCTGACCTCAAACAGGGTCGGCATCATCGGCCAGGGCTGCCCTGCCGGGCGCACCTCGGAGGGACGCTTACCAATGGCCAGGTTCGTCACCGAGGCGGCGCCCTGGCGGTGCGCGGTACCGATGCAGTCAGCGCCGGTGTCACCACCACCGATGACCACGACGTGCTTGCCCTCGGCAGAAATCTGTCCCGGAACCTCGTCGCCGGCAACCGCCTTGTTCGACTGGGTCAGGTACTCCATCGCGAAGTGGACACCCGCAAGGTCACGGCCCGGGATGTTGAGGTCACGTGGGACGGTCGAACCAGTGGCAATCACGACCGCGTCGTAGCGCTGACGCAGGTCGGCCCAGCTGATGTCGGTGCCGATGTTCACGCCCGCACGGAAGCGGGTGCCCTCGGCCATCATCTGCGTGAGACGACGGTCAAGCCGGTGCTTCTCCATCTTGAAGTCCGGGATGCCGTAGCGCAGCAGACCACCGATGCGGTCGTCACGTTCAAACACGGCCACGGTGTGGCCTGCGCGAGTCAGCTGCTGGGCCGCGGCCAAGCCAGCCGGACCCGAACCGACCACGGCCACCGTCTTGCCGGTGAGTCGCTCCGGCGGCTGCGGGGTGACCCAGCCGTGCTCGAAGGCCTGATCGATGATGCTGATCTCGACCTGCTTGATCGTGACCGCGGGTTGGTTGATGCCCAACACGCAGGCGCTTTCGCACGGAGCCGGGCACAGGGTGCCGGTGAACTCGGGGAAGTTGTTCGTCGCGTGCAGACGTTCGACGGCCAGACGACCCTCGCCGCGCCACATCAGGTCGTTCCATTCCGGAATCAGGTTGCCCAGCGGGCAGCCCGAGTGACAGAACGGCACACCACAGTCCATGCAGCGGCTCGCCTGGCGGCGCAGCTGCTCCGGATCCGACGGCGGATAAATCTCGCGATAGTCCTGGATCCGAATCGGCACGGGGCGCCGCGCGGGCAGTTCACGCTCCGTGACCTTCAGGAAACCCCTGGGATCAGCCACCGGTCACCTCCAGAATCTTGCCCCAAGTCTCTTCGCCGTCGGGATCGAGGCCAGCAGCAACGGCCTCTGCCCGCGTGGCGAGCACTGCGGCATAATCGCGCGGGACGACCTTGGTGAAGTCACCCGCAACGGTGTCAAAATCAGCCAGCATCCGCTCGGCCACCGTAGAGCCCGTGCGCTCGAAGTGCTGCTGCAGCAGGGAACGAACCAGTTCCACATCCGCACGATCCAGAGCGTGCAGTTCCAGTTCATTCAAGGTCATCGACTCGCGGTTCAACTGTGCGTAGTCGAGGCGGTACACGTACGCGATACCACCCGACATACCCGCGCCGAGGTTGCGGCCGGTCGGGCCCAGGATCAGGGCGGTGCCACCGGTCATGTACTCCAGCGCGTGGTCGCCCACGCCCTCGACCACACCGGTTGCGCCCGAGTTCCGGACGAAGAAACGCTCACCGACCACACCGCGGATGAAGATCGAGCCGGCAGTGGCACCGTAACCGATGACGTTTCCGGCGATCACGTTCTCTTCCGCCGGGAAGGTCGAGTTCCGGTTCGGCCGCACCACGATCTCGCCACCCGAGAGGCCCTTGCCCACGTAGTCGTTCGCGTCACCCTCCAGGCGCAGCGTAATGCCGCGCGGCAGGAAGGCACCCAACGACTGACCAGCGGTGCCGTGCAGGGTGATGTCGATGGTCTCCGGAGCAAGGCCGGCCTCGCCTCGGGCCTTGGTCACTTCGTGGCCAAGCATGGTGCCCACGGCGCGGTCCGTGTTGCGGATCGACAGTTCAACCACCAGCGGTTCACCGTAGTTGATGGCGCGCTGGCTGAGTTCGATCAGTTCGCGGTCGAAGTGCTCATCCAACTCGTGCAGCTGCGCGATGCGGTTGGCGCGAGGCGCCTCCGCCGGCAGGTCGGCACCGTCCAGGATCGGCGACAGGTCCAGCCCGTTCGCCTTCCAGTGGTCGATCGCCTCCGACTTGTCGAGCAGTTCGTGGTGACCGATGATCTCGTCGAGCGAGCGGTAGCCCAGTTCGGCGAGCAGTTCGCGCACCTCCTGAGCGATGAACTCGAAGAAGTTCTCGACGAACTCCGGCTTACCGGTGAAGCGCTCGCGCAGCACCGGGTTCTGCGTGGCCACACCCACAGGGCAGGTGTCGAGGTGGCAGACGCGCATCATGATGCAGCCGGACACCACCAGCGGGGCGGTCGCAAAACCGTACTCTTCCGCGCCGAGCAGCGCCGCGATGATCACGTCGCGACCGGTCTTCATCTGACCGTCCGCCTGCACCACCACCCGGTCACGCAGGCCATTAAGCATGAGGGTCTGCTGGGTTTCGGCCAGGCCGATCTCCCACGGCGTACCCGCGTGCTTCAGCGAGTTCAACGGACTTGCGCCGGTACCACCATCGTGGCCCGAGACCAGGATGACGTCTGCCAGGGCCTTGGCTACACCGGCAGCAACGGCACCGATACCGCTCTTGCTCACCAGCTTCACGTGCACTCGAGCCGAGGGGTTGGCCCGCTTCAAGTCGAAGACGAGCTGCTTCAGGTCCTCAATCGAGTAGATGTCGTGGTGCGGCGGCGGCGAGATCAGGCCGACACCCGGCGTACCACCGCGGGTACGAGCGACCCACGGGTACACCTTGGCCGGCGGCAACTGGCCGCCCTCACCAGGCTTCGCACCCTGCGCCATCTTGATCTGGATGTCGTCAGCGTGGGTCAGGTACATGGAGGTCACGCCGAAACGGCCCGAGGCAACCTGCTTGATTGCGCTGCGGCGTTCCGGATCGAGCAACCGCTCGATGTCTTCGCCACCCTCACCAGTGTTGCTCTTCCCGCCGATGCGGTTCATCGCAATCGCCAGCGTCTCGTGCGCTTCCTTCGAGATCGAGCCGTAGCTCATCGCACCAGTCGAGAATCGCTTCACGATCTCGGACACCGGCTCGACTTCGTCGATCGGCACTGCCGGACGCTCGCCCACCTTCAGCTTGAACAGACCACGCAGCGTCATCAGCTGCTCGGCCTGGTTGTCCACCAGCGAGGTGTATTCCTTGAAGATGTCGTACCGCTTGGTGCGGGTCGAGTGCTGCAGGCGGAAGACCGTCTCCGGGTTGAACAGGTGCGGCGAACCGTCGCGACGCCACTGGTACTCGCCACCGGTCTTGAGACGCTCATGGGCGAGCGCCGCCACCGAGCCTTCCTCCGGGTACGCGTGCTGGTGGCGCATGCGGTTCTCGCGCTCAATCTCGGCCAGGCCGACACCATCGAGCTTCGACTCCGTGCCGGTGAAGTAGCGTTCGATGAAGGCGCGGCTGAGGCCAACCGCCTCGAAGGCCTGAGCACCGGCGTACGAGGACACCGCAGAGATACCCATCTTGGACATGATCTTGAGCACGCCCTTACCGAGCGCCTTGATCAGGTTCTTCACGGCCTTCTCGGGGGTGATGCCGGTGATCATGCCGTCGCGAACGAGGCGCTCCACCGTCTCCATCGCCAAGTACGGGTTGATCGCCTGGGCACCGTACCCGATCAGCACGGCAACGTGGTGCACCTCACGGACGTCACCAGCCTCAACCACAAGGCCAACTTCCATGCGGCGACCGGTGCGGATGAGATGGTGGTGCACGGCCGATACTGCCAGCAGCGACGGGATCGGCGCCTGGTCACGGGTCGAATCGCGGTCCGAGATGACCAGGAAGTCCGCTCCGTTGTCGATGGCAGCGTCCGCCTGGGCACACAGATCCTCGAGCTTCGCCTCCAGCGCCTCCGCTCCCCCGCTGACCTTGTACAGGCTTCGCAGCGTGACGGTGCGCTGCGCCTCACCCAGCGGAGAAATGTGCTGAATCTTGGCGAGTTCGTCGTTGTCGATCACCGGGAAGTCGAGCACGACCTGTCGGGCGTGATCCGGTCCGGCGGTGAGCAGATTGCGCTGCGGCCCTAGGCTCTGCCGCAGTGAGGTGACGACCTCCTCGCGGATGGAGTCCAGCGGCGGGTTGGTCACCTGCGCGAACTGCTGCACGAAGTAGTCGAACAGCAGGCGGGGGCGCTCGGACAGCACCGCGATCGGCGTGTCCGAACCCATGGCGCCGATCGGCTCGATGCCATTGCTGGCCATCGGCATGAGCAGGATGCGCACTTCCTCTTCGGTGTACCCGAAGGTGCGCTGGCGGCGGACCACCGACGAGGCGGTGTGCACGATGTGCTCGCGGTCCGGCAGCTTGGACAGGTGAATACGGCCCTGCTCCAGCCATTCCCCGTACGGCTCAGCCGCGGCGAGTTCCCGCTTGATTTCGTCATCTTCGATGATGCGCTGCTCTTCGGTGTCGATCAGCAGCATGCGGCCCGGGCGGAGGCGGCCCTTCTTGACCACCTTCTCGGGCGCGACGTCCAGCACACCGATCTCGGAGCCGAGGACAATCAGGCCATCGTCGGTGATCAGGTAGCGGCTCGGACGCAGACCGTTCCGGTCCAGCGTGGCAGCCACGAAGCGACCGTCAGTGGCGGCCAGTGCCGCCGGGCCGTCCCATGGCTCCATGAGCATGGTGTTGAACTCGTAGAAGTCGTGCAGTGCCGGGTCCAGGTCGGTTCGGTTTTCCCACGCCTCAGGCACCATCATCATCATTGCATGCGGCAGCGAACGGCCACCGAGGGTCAGCAACTCCAGCACCTCATCGAAGGAGGCCGAGTCACTGGCGCCGCCGGTGACGATCGGGAACAGCGGGTTCAGGTCCCCGAGCAGATCGGACTGCAGCTGCGACTGGCGCGCGTGCATCCAGTTGCGGTTCCCTTCCACCGTGTTGATCTCGCCGTTGTGCGCGAGCAAGCGCAGCGGCTGCGCCAGCGGCCAGGACGGGAAGGTGTTGGTCGAATAGCGCGAGTGCACCAGCGCCAGCTTCGAGGCCAGTCGCTCATCGGACAGGTCCGGGTAGAACGGCTCCAGCTGCAGCGTGGTGAGCATGCCCTTGTAGCCGATGGTCCGGCTGGACAGCGAAATGAAGTACGTCTCGAGGTTACGCTCGGCACGCTTGCGCAGGCGGAAGGCGACGCGGTCCAGTTCGATGCCGGACAGTCCCGGCACGCGCTCACTGGCGACGAACAACTGCGCAAACGCGGGCATCGCTTCGCGCGCGAACTGGCCGAGCACCTCCGGGTTGACCGGAACCTCACGCCAGCCGAGGACCTTCAGCCCTTCATCCGCAGCAATGGCGTCGATGGCCTTCTGGGTTTCGGCGCGCTCAGCAGCGTCAACCGGCAGGTAGGCGATACCGGCGGCGTACTGGCCGACCGGAGGCAGGGGGAAGTCGACGACACCACGGAAGAAGTCGTCCGGCATCTGCATCAGGATGCCAGCGCCGTCACCGGTGCCAGCGTCCGATCCCACCGCGCCACGGTGTTCCAGATTGCGCAGTGCGTCCAGGGCGGACTGCACGATGTCGTGCCCAGCGGTGCCACGCAGCGTGGCAACCATAGCGAGACCACACGCGTCTCGCTCAGCGCGCGGGGTATACAGACCCGTCGCCGTAGGCGCGATCCCAAACCGCGCGTTCGGAGGTGTCAACGTCATTCCGAAGGCCTTCCCGATTGATATGAACTCTGACTTCGGGACGACGTTGGCCCACTGCACATAAATGAACGAGGGGGCCGTTGGTTCGGGTACGCCGCCGGCCAGAACGAGCTTCGTCTAGCTTGTGGCCGACGAATCGCTGGAGGCTGAGGTGCTGCCAACAGCTCGCGCTGCTTCGGCAGATTCTGCCACCGCATCTTGCGATTCTAGCGCAGCCTCACGCTCTGCGTATGTCAGACCATCCGTAGAAACGCTCTTCTCGTTGCCGGTGTGGCGACGACGAGACCAGATGATCAGCGCCACACCCACCACGATGGCCAGCAGCGCCGTCCAGACATTGAGGCGAATACCGAAGTAGATCTCACTTGGGTCGATCCGGATCGATTCGAAAATGCTCCGACCCACGCCGTACCAGACCAGGTAGAAACCAAAGGCGCGCCCCCAGCGCATGGTGAAGCGGCGCTCAAAGTAGAACACGAGCAGCGCCGCGCCGGCGACGTTCCACAGCATTTCGTAGAGGAACGTGGGGTGGAATAGGACGTCACCCGGGATACCGACCGGAATTGCCGCGTTCGGACGGTCAATCTCGAGGCCCCAGGGCAAGTCGGTCGGCTGACCAAACAGTTCCTGGTTAAACCAGTTGCCGAATCGGCCCATACCCTGGGCCACCAGCAGGCCCGGCGCCAAGGCGTCGACGAAGGAGAGGAAGCGGATGCCGGCGAGCTTGCAGGCGATCGCCGCACCGATGCCACCACCGATCAGCGCACCGAAGATGGCGATGCCGCCATTCCAGACGTACAGGATCTCCATGAGGTCCTTGTCCGGGCCGAAGTAGTCTGCCGGGTGCGTCAGCACGTGATAGATGCGGGCACCAACAATACCCAGCGGCAGCGTCCAGAGCAGGATGTCAACCACGATCCACGGCTCACCACCGCGCGCGGTCAAGCGACGGTTCGTGATGACGACGGCCAGGATGATGCCGATCAGGATGCAGACGGCGTAGGCGTGGACAGTGAACGACAGCCCGGCGATCTCGAACGTCCACGACCGAATGTCGGCGCCCGGGCTGGGAATGCTGGTCAGAAGGTTCACCAGAACAACCTTTCGTCATCGTCGGCCGGATGGCCGCCCATCAGCCTATAGCCTGCATCGCGCAACGCGGAGCACGCAGCGCAGATTATTCTGCCCGAACGCCCGCGGCGAGTGCAGCAGCAGCCTCACGCAGCGCCGGGACGCCGCCCTGCGCCAGTGCCTTCACAAGCGCGGTACCGACGATGGCGCCATCCGCGTAGCTGAGCACCTCGCGCACCTGCTCGGCGTTCGAGACACCGATACCCACACATGAGATGGGTGCGCCGGCAGCCTGGAGCCGGCCAACCAACTTGCGAGCGGCCGCGTCGAGGTCCTCGCGCATGCCGGTCACACCCATCGTGGAAACGGCATAGACGAAGCCTCGCGAGAGCCGGGCGACCTCGGCGAGGCGCGCATCGCTTGAGCTGGGCGCTGCCAGGAAGACTCGATCCAGGCCCACCCGCTCGCTGGCGGCGAGCCAGTCCTCGGCCGCGTCTGGTGTGATGTCTGGAGTAATCAGGCCCGCACCGCCAGCCGCCTTCAGATCCTCGGCGAAGCGGTCGACCCCGTATTGCAACACCGGGTTCCAGTAGGTCATCACCAGGATCGGCACATCCACGCGCGCGCGAATCTGGCGGATAGCCTCGAAGAGCATCGGCAGCTTAAAGCCGGCCTCCAGCGCCTGCTGGGTGGCCTGCTGAATCACGATGCCGTCGAGTACCGGGTCCGAGTACGGCACACCGAGTTCGAGCACGTCGACGCCAGACTCAGCGACCGCGACGGCAGCGTCCACGCTGGTGGCCAGGTCCGGGAAGCCGACCGGCAGGTAGCCGATGAAGGCACCGCGCCCCTCGGCCTTGCGGGCGAGAATGCGGCTCGCGACCGGCGAGTCAGACAGCGCAGCAGTGATGTCGGTCTGCGAGCTCACGCCTGCACCGCCCCCTCATCAAACAGGTTGAACCACCGACCAGCGGTGGCAACGTCCTTATCACCACGCCCGCTGAGGTTCACCAGCAGGGTCGCGTCCGGGCCGAGTTCCTTGCCGATGCGCAGGGCCCCCGCCAGCGCGTGCGAGGACTCGATTGCCGGGATGATGCCCTCGGTCCGACTGAGCAGGCGCAGCGCTTCCATCGCCTCGGTGTCGGTGGCCGGAATGTACTTGGCGCGGCCGATCGAGTGCAGCCAGGCGTGCTCGGGGCCGACACCCGGGTAGTCGAGACCGGCTGAGATCGAATGCGACTCGATCGTCTGGCCGTCCTCGTCCTGCAGCAGATACGAGCGAGCACCGTGCAAGATGCCGGGGCGACCGCGTTCTAGGGTGGCTGCGTGGCGCTCGGTGTCCACCCCGTCGCCCGCCGCCTCGACGCCATACAAAGCGACGTCGGCGTCATCGAGGAAGGCATGGAAGATGCCGATGGCGTTCGATCCGCCACCAACGCAGGCGAAGACGGCATCCGGCAGCTTGCCGGTGAGATCAAGCACCTGCTGGCGCGCCTCTTCGCCAATAATCTTCTGGAAGTCGCGCACCATCGACGGGAAGGGATGCGGACCCGCGGCGGTACCGAAGATGTAGTTGGTGGTCTCCACCGAGGTGACCCACTCGCGGTACGCCTCATTGATGGCGTCCTTGAGGGTGCGAGAACCGTTCTTGACCGACACCACCTCGGCGCCGAGCAGTCGCATCCGTGCCACGTTCAAGGCCTGACGCTCAGTGTCCACCTCACCCATGTAGATGGTGCACTCGAGGCCGAACAGTGCGGCCGCGGTTGCGGTGGCCACACCGTGCTGACCGGCGCCGGTCTCGGCGATGACGCGAGTCTTGCCGATGCGCTTGGTGAGCAGTGCCTGACCGAGCACATTGTTGATCTTGTGCGAACCGGTGTGGTTCAGGTCTTCCCGCTTGAGGATGACGCGCGCTCCCCCGGCGTGCTCAGCGAAGCGAGGCACTTCCGTGATGATCGAGGGGCGGCCGCTGTAGCTGCGGTGCAGTTCGGCGAGTTCGGCCTGGAAGCTCGGGTCCACCTTCGCTGCGTCGTAGGCGGCTGCAAGTTCGTCAATTGCCGCCACGAGGGCTTCCGGCATGAACCGGCCGCCAAACTCCCCGTAGAAGGGGCCATCAACCGCACGCAACGACATGGGTCACTCTCCAGAGTTAGTTCGAGGCTGCTGGGGCGGCAAATGCCGGAAACGCGCCAGCAGCGAGGAATCGGCCCAGGGTGTCGACCGGATCACCGGTGACCAACGCCTCGCCGATCAGCACCACATCCGCCCCCGCCGAACGATACGAGGTCACGTCCTCGGGTGCAAGCACTGCCGATTCCGCAACCTTGATCACATCGTCCGGAATGGACGGGGCGAGGCGACCGAACAGATCCTTGTCCAGTTCAAAGGTGCTGAGGTCGCGAGCGTTCACGCCCAGCAACGTGGCGCCGGCATCGAGGCCGCGCTGCACCTCCTCGGCCGAGTGCGCCTCAACGAGGGGCGTCATACCGAGCTGGGTGATCAAATCGTGCAGCGCAACCAGGTCCTGCTGCTCGAGGGCCGCCACGATCAGCAGCACCAGATCGGCACCGGCGGCACGGGCCTCGAACACCTGGTAGGGATCGCCAATGAAGTCCTTGCGCAGCACCGGCAGTGAGACGCGCTCACGCACGGCCTCGAGGTCGGCCAGGCTGCCCTTGAAGCGACGCCCCTCAGTCAGCACACTGATGGCGCTGGCACCACCGCGCTCATAAGCAGCGGCGTGTTCAGCGGGGTCCGCAATCGTGGCGAGTTGACCACGGGAAGGGCTGGCCCGCTTGACCTCGGCGATGATCTTCACCGAATCGGCCGGCCGCAGCACTTCGAGGGCGTCGATGGGCGCAGGCGCGGCCAGCGCAGCCCGCTCCATCTCGGCCAGCGGTCGCTCGGAGCGACGCTGTGCAGCGTCCTCCAGCGCACCGGCCATCAGCTCGGTGAGGAGGTCAGAAGCCAAGGGCTAGTGCACCTTCTTGGGCTGGTACTTCGGGCCCTTTACGCCGTAGCCGAGCTTCGACATCACCCAGCCGACCAGGAGGCCGAACAGCACGAAGCCTGCGCTGGCGTAGACCCAGACCGGCTCGTCCAGCAGGAAGAACACGGTGCCCGCGGTGAAGCCAATCAGCATCAGCACAACGGCAGTCCAAGCTGCCGGGGAGTCGCCGTGGCCGGGGTCACTCAGGTCAACGCTGCTCATGGTCATCCTCTCGTCTACGAGTATCCGCTTTAGTCTACCGGGCTTCGTCGCCAGGGTTGGTCTCCCCCACGCCGTCGGTCGGGTCCTCGCCGCGGGTGACCGCATCCCAGTCCAGGACCGGCCCATCCTCGTTCGCGAAGGACGCCCGGCGGTACTTGTCCCCACGTTCCGGCTTCGGCCAGCGACCCGGAGCAACCAGGGTCACTACCCCGGCCAGGAGGACCAATGCAGCACCGGCGAGCACCTGCCACTGCGCCCCGGTCTCGTCTACCGACGCCACCAACTGCGCGATCGAATCCGCGCCAGCGATACCGGTCTGATCTGACACAGCCTGGGACACCGCTCGCAGCGGGTCCGCCACAATCATCAGTGCAATCGCGGCACTGGCGATACCAATACCAATACCGAGCAAGGCCAAGATGCCGCGTAGCACCGGCCCGGCAAGTGCGAGTGCTGCGGTCAGCGCCAGGACCGCCACCGCGACCGCAGCCACCGGGGTCGCCGCCTGTTGGCCAGTGACCGCGAACTGGGTGGCGGGGCCATCCTGCAACGAAACCTGGAACCAGTCCTGCGTGGTGCTGAGGAAGAGCAGGCCCGCCGAGGCCAGCACCAGCACCAACACCAGCGGCTTGATGGACCGCGGCTGCTCGACTTCGTCGCTCATCGGACCCGCACGCCAGCGCTGGCGAGGGCCTGCTTGACCTCGCCGATGGTCATCTGGCCGGAGTGGAAGACACTCGCGGCGAGCACCGCGTCGGCGCCTGCATCGACCGCAGGTGCGAAGTGTTCCACGGCGCCAGCACCACCCGAGGCGATGACCGGCACACTGGACAGTTCTCGCATCAGCGTGATGAGCTCCAGATCGAAACCGGCCTTGGTCCCGTCCGCGTCGATCGAGTTCACCAGCAGCTCGCCGGCGCCGCGCTCGATGGCCTCGCGCGCCCAGTCGGCGGCGTCCAGCCCGGTGCGAGTTCGCCCCCCGTGCGTCGTGACCTCGAAGCCGCTGGGCGTCGCCGCCGAGCGTGCCACGTCCAGGGACAGCACCACGACCTGGTTGCCGAAGCGGTCAGCGATCTCATTGATGAGGCCAGGGCGCGCGATCGCGGCAGAATTGACGCCGATTTTGTCCGCACCGGCGCCGAGCAACCGAGCCACATCCTCGTCGGAACGGACGCCGCCACCGACGGTCAGCGGGATGAAGACCTGCTCGGCCGTGGCCGTCACCACCGCATAGGTGGTGGCACGGTCCTCGACAGTGGCCGTCACGTCCAGGAAGGTCAGCTCGTCAGCGCCCTGCTCGAAGTAGCGTCGCGCCAGTTCGACCGGATCGCCAGCGTCCTGCAAGTTTTGGAAGTTCACGCCCTTGACCACGCGGCCGTCGGCGACATCCAAGCAGGGAATCACTCGCACCGCGACACCCGGTGCGGTGGCATGGGCTTGATACTGCGTGCTCACGATTACATCCGAGCAGAGTGGATCGGCGTGACCAGGATGCCGCGGGCACCCAGGGCTTCGAGCCGGTCCATGATCTGGTTGTGGTCACGGCGCGGGACCATGACGCGCACCGCCACCCAATCCGCATCGCGCAGCGGCGAGATCGTCGGCGATTCAAAGCCCGGGGTGATTGCGGTGGCCTGTTCCACCAGCGCAGCCGGCAGGTCGTAGTCCATCAGCACGTACTCGCGGGCGACCAGCACGCTCTGCAGTCGACGCAGGAAGTGGTGCACGCCATCCGATGCGGCCGTCGGCGAGGAGATCAGCACCGCGGTCGATTCCAACGCGACCGGGCCGAACAATTCCAGACCTGCAGCCTTCAGCGTCGAGCCGGTGTCCACCACATCTGCCACGGCGTCAGCAACGCCCAACTGCACTGCGGATTCGACCGCACCGTCCAGCTTGACCAAGTTGGCGGACACGCCCTGTGCGGCGAGGAAGCCCTCGACGAGGCCGATGTACGAGGTCGCGACCCGCTTGCCCTCAAGGTCCTGGATTTCCTTGAACTGGCCAGGAGGGCCCGCGAAGCGGAAGGTCGAGTTGCCGAAGTTCAGCGGACCGACCTCCAGCGCCTCGGATCCCGAGTCGATCAGCAGGTCACGCCCGGTAATGCCGACATCCAGCGCGCCGGCACCCACATAGGTCGCGATGTCGCGCGGACGCAGGTAGAAGAACTCGACCTCGTTACGAGTGTCGAGGATATAGAGGGTCTTGGTGTCCCGGCGGCCGGCGTAGCCAGCGGCCTGGAGCAGGTCGACGGCGTGTTCGGCCAGGGCGCCCTTGTTCGGAATAGCAATGCGAAGCATGTGGTGCAGTCTCTTTCTCTGCGCAATAGTCGGGGAGCTGGAACGGACCGATCACAGATGTCGGTACACGGCCTCCAGCGGCACGCCCTTGGCGAGCAGCAGGACCTGCAAGTGGTAGAGCAACTGCGAGGCCTCTTCGGCCAGCTCGTCGTCGCTCTGGTACTCCGCGGCCATCCAGACCTCGGCCGCCTCTTCGACGATCTTCTTCCCGATCGCGTGCACGCCCGCGTCGAGTTCCGCGACCGTTCCCGATCCGTCAGGACGGGTGCGCTGCTTCTCGGCGAGTTCGGCGTACAACTGCTCGAAGGTCTTCACCCGACCAGCCTACCGGGGATCGCTGGCCATGCGCAGATGGAACCGTCCGATTGCAGGCCCCCTAGGTCCCGGCGACCAGCCAGCCCTTCGCACCGGGGACCGCATTGGCGACGCCGTGGCGGGCCTGCTCTGCGTAGGTGTCCGCAATCTCGGCCCATTCGCCAGTGATCGCGGGCAGCACTTCGCCGCGGCGAGCGACAGCCTGCTCCAGCAGGTAGTCGGCCCAGGTCGGGTTGAGCGGCAGGAAGGGACCGCCGAGGTTCGTGCCGATCGCTGCGCCCACGAGGACGCCCTCGACCGCAGCGCCCTCGGGCACACCATTGCCAAAGCCGCGCTTGATGTCGGTGGCCAGCGGCTGCGCGCCGTCCACCAACTCGGTCACGGCGGCGTGGTTCTCGAAGCCCATGATCAGGCCGCGACTCGAGTGCGCCACGATTTCGCTGACGAAACGACGCTTCGACACGGTGGCGACCGACGGCAGCACTGCTGCGGTGGGTACCGCCTCGCCGTCAATGGTCAGCGACTGACCGAGCAGTTGCCAACCTGCCGCCACCGCGAGCAGGCCGGCGCCAGCCGACACCCACTCGCGCAACGCAGGCGCAATCTGTTGCAGGTCGCTCAATACGGCACGCATCCCAGAGTGCGGGCCGTTCCCGACAACCACAATGTCCGGCGCCGCCTTTGGCAAGGCGGCACCGACCTGGTGCTGCCAGACCGTCACGTCCAGCCCCCGCCACTCGCTGCGGCGCTGCAAGGCCAACACGTTGCCAACGTCACCAAAGACGCCGAGTTCCTGCGGGTACAGGTGCAGAATCTGGAGCGCCGTCATTACTGGTCCCCCATGTCCCGGTAGCCGAGCGCGTCCCGAATCAAGGCCATCTGCTCGTAGTTCACCAGCATGAGTTTCCGACCCTTCGTGGGGGCTGGCAGCGCCAAGAATGCAGCCACGGCCGCCTTCATATCCGGCTCAACGAGGTCAACAGGGATCTGGCGGTAGGCGAAGTGGGTGGCCAACTGGCTGGCATGCAGACCGCCACTGACCACGTCAATCTTCTCGATGCGCGACAGTTCGTTCGAGTACAGCCATGTGAGGTCCGGCGTACCCGTGTCGATCGTGAACAGAATGCGGTCTGGCAGTTCCGGGATCGAGTCGAGGTTCAACTGCAGGCTCGGCCCGTTCTTGAACATGATCATTTCGATCTCTTGACCGTCAGCGATCAGCACTTCACCGCGGCCAAACGCAGTCTTCATGCCCAGCATCGCGCGCTGCACGGCAGCGATATCGAAGCGGTCGCCGAGGACGCGCTTGACCAGCAGGGCGGCGGCGGCGATGTCGATCGCATAGTGCAGACCGCGAGCCGGCAGCGAGACGGTGAACGCCTCGCCGTCCAGGGACAGTTCGGCCTCGTGTTCGGTGGCGCTGAGCACCAGCGCGGCCGGTTCCACCGGCAGTTCGACGTGCTCAACCCCAAAGGCGGCGGCGTTGTTCAGGCCGTTCGGCAGCGTGGCAGCAAAGCCGGCCTCAACCGCGAAGTAGTGCGGCTCGGCGCACGGCAGTTCGGCCCCGACCGGCCGCAGGTGCGCCGAATCCGCGTTGATCACAACGTGGCCGGTGGTTTCGAGCGCCATCGAACGCAGCATGTCACCCACTCGGTCTGGCTCATGCAAACGCTGCAGCTGATCGATCTGCACGTTCAGGAGCAGCGAGCCCACCGGCTTCATGCGCGGCGCAAGCTGCGGCGCGTACGCTTCGTCCGTCTCCAAGACCGCGATGTCATAGGGCACTCGGCCAGTCAGCGTGGTCGCCATCACCATCGAGGTAGCAAGACCCTGCGGCAGATTGCCGCCAGCAGTGTTGCCGGCGACGCGCAGCCCGTGCTCACGCAGCATCGCCGTGACCATGTTCGTGGTCGTGGTCTTGCCATTCGAGCCCAGGATGGACAAGACACCGAGCGGGAACTTGGCACTGGCCCGCTCCAGGTAGCGCGGGTCAATACGTTCCGCGATCATGCCCGGCAGCGAGGTGCCACCTCCACGCAGGTGCGTGACGAACCGGACAAACTTGCCAACGACCGTGGCGATCCAGTGGCGCACGCGCGGCCTACTCGAGGTAGTCGCGCAGGGCCTGCGAGCGAGACGGGTGGCGCAGCTTCGCCATCGTCTTCGACTCGATCTGGCGGATGCGCTCGCGGGTCACGCCGAAGGTGTCGCCGATCTGGTCCAGCGTCTTCGGAATGCCGTCGCCGAGGCCGAAGCGCATGCGAATCACGCCAGCTTCGCGCTCGGACAGCGAGTCGAGCAGGCTCTCGAGCTGACGCTGCAGCATCGTGAAGCCGACCGCGTCCGCGGGGACGACCGCCTCGGTGTCCTCGATCAGGTCACCGAACTCGCTGTCGCCGTCCTCGCCAAGCGGGGTGTGCAGCGAGATCGGCTCACGACCGTACTTCTGCACCTCGACGACCTTTTCCGGAGTCATGTCGAGCTCGCGGGCGAGTTCTTCCGGAGTGGGTTCACGGCCGAGGTCCTGCAGCATCTGGCGCTGGACCCGGGCGAGCTTGTTGATGACTTCGACCATGTGCACCGGAATACGGATGGTGCGGGCCTGGTCGGCCATGGCGCGGGTGATGGCCTGTCGGATCCACCAGGTGGCGTAGGTCGAGAACTTGAAGCCCTTGGTGTAGTCAAACTTCTCGACCGCCCGGATCAGACCCAGGTTCCCTTCCTGGATCAGGTCCAGGAACTGCATGCCGCGGCCCGTGTAGCGCTTGGCCAAGCTCACCACGAGGCGCAGGTTGGCACCGAGCAGGTGGCTCTTGGCGCGGGCACCGTCACGCTTGACCCACTCGAGTTCGCGGCGCAGCTTCGGATCGAGCTTGCTGCCCATCGTGTTCAGCTTCTCTTCCGCGAAGAGACCAGCCTCAATACGCATGGCCAGGTCGACCTCTTCGGCCGCGTTCAGCAGCGGAACCTTACCGATCTGCTTCAGATAGTCCTTGACCGGGTCGGCGGTAGCACCCGTGATCGTGGTCGAGTAGACGGGAATGTCGTCTTCCTCGCTCATCGACAGCACGATGGCACCGGTCGGCAGCGCCTCAAGGGCCGGCTTCTTTTCGCCGTCTTCCTCGTCGTCGGCGTCCGCGTCCGCGTCTGCATCGGCGTCGACCTCGACGGCGACGTCCTCAACGTCGACCTCCACGTTGTCGGCGATGTCGACATCGTCTTCGTCGACCACGTCATCCGCGGCAGCAGCCTTGCGCTTGCCACCCTTTGCTGCCTTCGGTGCCTTCGCCGGAGCGTCAGCCTTGGCCGCCTTACCGGTCTTGGCAGCAGTCTTGGACGCAGCAGCCTTCTTCACCGGCTTGGCCGTGTCTTCGGCCGCAGCCTCAACGACTTCGGGCTCAACTGCCTCAGTCTTGGCAGCCGCCTTGCGGCCGCGCGCCGGCTTCGTCTCTTCTGCTGATGTTGCGCTCTGTCGAACCACGCTCACGCCTTTCAGATTTTGCTGCGCGCCCCCCAAATGCCTTTCGGCGGGCAGCAACAAGACCCTTGTCAAGTCGGGTCCTGACCGAATAGTCGGGCACCCATATGACTTGCAACGGGTCTGAGCGTCCCATTATGCCATGCTTTGGCGTTCTCCCTGCGCACCCACAGTCGCGGCGAGGCGGGAAAAGGTGACTGGGCGCGCATTTCGCGCGCCAGAGCGCCTATTCCCGGTGGAATCCCCCTTCCCGCATACACGCCGTCGCCCTTCCGAACTGCAGCAAGCACGTGCAATAGGCTCAGAAGTATGGAACAAGGCGTCAACGTCGGACGCACCATCCTCACCGGTGCCACTGGCACGCTGGGCCGACGCCTTACGCTTCGCCTGGTCGAGCGCGGTGAGTCGGTGGTGCTGGCCGTCCGTGACGTCGAGCGCGGTTGGGCCCTCAAGCAGAAACTGCGAGAACAGGTTCCGGAAGCCATCATCGATGTCCTCCCGCTCAATCTCGCCTCGCTGGCCTCGGTCCGCGAGTTCGGCGCCAGCGTGCTCGAACAGTTCGACGGCTGGGACCGGCTGCTCAATGTCGCCGCCGTCACCTCGGTGCCGCACCGGGAATTCACCGATGACCGGTTCGAACTGCACTTCGGAGTGAATCACCTCGGTCACTTCGCGGCCACTGGTTTGCTCATGCCCGCCGCGAACGCGCAGGCGCGCGTCGTGACGGTGTCATCGCTGGTGGCTCGCCAAGGCGAGATCCGATTCCACGACCTGCGCTTCGATCATGGATACCGGCCCATGCGCGCCTATGCGGCGAGCAAGTTAGCGAACCTGCTGTTTGCCACTGAGTTGGACCGTCGCCTCACCGAGCAGGGTGCTCGCGTACGGTCCATTGCTGCTCACCCGGGCGCGGTGCAGGGCAGCGCCAGCAACCTGTTGCAGCGCGCCGCTGTGAATCTAATCGGACACGACGCCGACGCCGCCGCCGATTCGATCATGGCCGCTGCGTTCGGCCCGATCCCGCCGGCCGGGTCATGGATCGGCCCTGCGGACCGCTTCGGCGCCGCTGGGGCGCCGGCTGCCTCGCCGGCGCCGCTACCGAAGGACGCGGCCCGAACGGCCCTGCGACTGTGGCGGCTGTCCGGCCAGCTCACCCGCGTGCACTGGTAACGGCGATTACCCGCGACCCACATAGGGTCGGGCCGAGGCGGTGCCTGGTTTAGACCTCGTCCTCGTTGGGGTTCTGCGCTGCCAAGAATCGCTCCAATTCTTCCGCGATGACCTCGGCGCTCGGGATCTCACCATCCAGGTCGGTGAGCGGATTGCGCACGTTGGCGCTTTCCATGTAGTCGTCATGCCGCTCTTCGAGTGTGGCCACCAGACGCTGCAATTCAACATTGTTCTGCATCTGATCGGTGAGCTTGCCCAAGAACTCGCGGTCGTCCTCGCGCAGATCCTCACTCGGCAGCATCAGTCCCGTGGCCAGTGAGACCCGTTCAATGGCTGCCACCGCGGCAGCGGGATATTCGGTGTCCGCGAGGTAGTGCGGAATCAGCAGTGCGAAACTCGCCACGCTGAAGTCGCGTTCCGCGAGGCGGTACTCGATCAAGTGACCGACATTCACCGGGACCTGCGTGCGCGGGCGCCAGACGGAATAGGCCTCAATCAGTTCCATCCGGTTGCCGCTCACCGTCGTACCAATGGGACGGGTGTGTGGCACCGGCATCGGGATGGCGTGCACCCACACGGTGCTGGACACGCCGAGGCGCTCCACCAGGTCGATGAGTTCAGCCGTGAACTGTTCCCACCGGAAGTCCGGCTCGTAGCCGGTCAACATCAAGAAGGGTGCGCCGAGTTCGTCTTCGGCCAGACGCAGCGCAAGCTGCGGCGCCTGATAGTCGGTGAGGTGATCCTCATCGAACACGATCGAGGGACGACGCGCCCGGTAGTCCAACAGGTCGTCGTTGCGGAACTCGGCCACGACCTGGTGGTCCAGCGTTTCCAGCAAGTATTCCGTCGCGTGCGCCACCGCCGACCCCGCGTCGGTGAAGCCGGTCAGGAGTACGACCAGCGGCAGCCCCCTGGGCACCTGCACATCAGGGTCCAATTCGTAGAGCGGCACTGCAGACATACCCCCATGCTAGTGGGCCGGACTGACCGCGGCCTGCGGCTTCGCGGACAGCGAATCGACGGGGAACACCGCAGCCTCACCACTGCTCGGCCAGCGGGACTGCCGACCCGAGCGTTGCAATGCGGACTACGATTTCGTCATGGCCCACTCCCCCGTCACGTACCTGTCCGCAGCCTCGACGCGCCTCGCCGAGATCGAGACTGACGTACTCGTCATCGCCGTTGCCTTAGAGGAAGACGGACCTCGGATCCTGCATGACGACCCGGCGCTGACCGGCATGCAGTCGCAGCTTGCCAAGATCGGCGTCACGGCAAAGCGGGACGAGATCACCCGCATCCCGGCCCCCGGCAACTTCGCTGCAGGCAGCATCGCCTTGCTCGGCTTGGGCTCTGGCGGCGTGAACTCTCCCACCCTTCGGATGGCCGCGGGCGCCCTGACCCGCCACATCACTGGTATCGCATCCATCACCTTCGCCGTGCCGACCCCCGACGCGGACGTGGTCGCCGCCATCGCGGAAGGCGCGTTACTGGGCACCTACCGCTACACCGCAGGCAAGAGCAAGCAGCCTGAATCGAGCAGCATCCCGGCCAGCAAGTTCAGCATCGTCGGTACCCCGGATGCGGACGAGGTGGCATTTGGGCTGGATCGCGCGCTCACGATCGCGGACTCGGCGGCCTTGATCAAGGAACTCGTGCTGACGCCTCCCGCGGACCTGGCCCCGGCGAACCTCGCCGCGCGGGCGATTGCGGAGGCCACCGCACTCGGAGCCACAGTGCAGGAGTGGACCGAAGCCGAACTCGCCCGGGACGGCTTCGGCGGCATCCTTGGCGTCGGCCAGGGCTCGTCGCGCCCGCCGCGCCTAGTCAAGATCAGCTCTGCACCGGAGGGTGCGAAACGACACCTCGCGCTGGTGGGTAAGGGCATTACCTTCGACAGCGGCGGCCTATCGCTGAAGCCCGCCTCGTCCATGGTGGGCATGAAGTACGACATGACCGGCGCCGCCACCGTGCTTGGCGCGATCCTGGCGGTGATCCGCCTGAACTTGCCGGTACGTGTCACGGCATGGATGTGCATTGCCGAAAACCTACCGTCCGGCACGGCGATGCGCCCGAACGATGTGATCACCGTGCGTGGCGGCAAGACGATCGAAGTGCTGAACACGGATGCTGAGGGTCGGCTTGTGCTGGCCGACGGCCTCGTCGCCGCCAGCGAGGAGCAGCCGGACCTGATCGTGGATGTCGCGACCCTGACCGGTGCTGCCACGGTCGCGCTCGGCACCCGCACTACCGCGGTGATGGGCAACGAGCGTGGCGTCAGCCAGATCATGGCCGCGTCGAAGGCGGCCGAGGAAACCTTCTGGGCCATGCCGCTGCCCTCGGAGCTTCGGGCTCTCCTCGACAGCGACGTGGCCGACATCGCGAATGCCAAGCCGGGCAACACGGCGGCAGGCATGTTGCTGGCGGGCGTGTTCCTGCGCGAGTTCGTTGGCACGGACAATGCATCCTCGCCGCTACCCTGGGCGCACCTTGATATCGCGGGCACCGCATACAACAAGGCCAGCGGGTACGGATTCACCGCACCGGGCCCCACGGCAGTGGCATTGCGGACCCTTGTTCGCCTGGGTGAGCAGATGGCTGCCAATTCGGCAGAAGAACTCGCCGCAGACGGCACCGACTGAGGGTTCTCGAGTAGTAGGCTGGGAGGGCACGCCCATGGGTCGGCCATGCCTCGGCCACGGGCAAAACCAGCCACTACTCTTCCCCACAAGGAGCACTGAGTGTCCGACCAGTACGACATCGCAGTCATCGGCGGCGGCAGTGCCGGCTACGCAACGGCTATCCGCGCCGTTGAGCTCGGCCTGACCGCAGTTGTCATCGAGAAGGACAAGCTGGGCGGCACCTGCCTCCACCGCGGCTGTGTCCCCACTAAGACCCTGCTGCACAGCGCAGAGGTTGCCGACATCACTCGCGAGTCCGCGAAGTACGGCATCTCCTCGCTGCTCTACGGCATCGACATGGAGGGCGTGACCAAGTACCGCACCGACATCGTCGAGAAGAAGTACAAGGGTCTGCAGGGTCTGCTCAAGGCTCGCAAGGTGGACGTTGTCGCGGGCGAAGGTCGTCTCACCTCGCCGACCACCGTGCAGGTGGGCGACCGCACCATCACCGCCAAGAACGTCGTGCTGGCCACCGGCTCTTACTCCAAGACCCTGCCGGGCCTCGAAATTGGCGGCCGCGTGATCACCTCCGAGCACGCTCTGGAACTGAACTACGTCCCGAAGAAGGTCGCCGTCCTCGGCGGTGGCGTGATCGGCGTGGAGTTCGCCAGCGTCTGGAAGTCCTTTGGTGCTGAAGTCGTCATCATCGAGGGCCTGCCCCACCTGGTCCCCAACGAGGAAGAGGGCGTTTCGAAGGCGCTGGAGCGCGCCTTCCGCAAGCGCGGCATTGACTTCAAGCTGGGCGCCCGCTTTGCCGGTGTGACCCAGGACGACAACGGCGTGGTCGTCACGCTGGAATCGGGCGAGACCATCGACGCGGAACTGCTGCTGGTTGCCGTCGGCCGCGGCCCGAACACCGCTGGTCTCGGTTTCGAAGAGGTCGGCGTCACCATCGACCGCGGCTTCGTGATCACCAACGAGCGCCTTGAGACCTCGGTCAAGGGTGTCTACGCGGTCGGCGACATCGTGCCCGGCCTGCAGCTGGCGCACCGCGGCTACCAGCAGGGCATCTTCGTCGCCGAAGAGATCGCGGGCCTGAACCCGCAGGTCGTCGCCGACGTGAACATCCCAAAGGTCACCTACTGCGACCCCGAGATCGCTTCGGTGGGTCTGTCGGAGGCCAAGGCCAAGGAACAGTACGGAGCCGACCAGATCGAAAGCGTGGAATACAACATCGCCGGGAACGCCAAGAGCGAGATCCTCGGCGGCGCTGGTTTCGTCAAGCTCGTCCGCGTCAAGGAAGGCCCCATCGTCGGTTTCTCGGCTATCGGCCCGCGCGTGGGCGAACTCGTCGGCGAGGCCCAGCTCATCGTGAACTGGGAAGCCTACCCCGAGGACGTTGCAAGCTTCATTCACGGTCACCCCACTCAGAACGAAATGATCGGCGAGGTCGCACTGGCACTTGCCGGAAAGCCGCTGCACAGCCTGTAACCCAGCCCAGCGGGCATGAAGATGCCTCGGCTACCGTTGAGACAGAAGAACTTTCTGAAGGAGTAAGACCATGAGCGAGTCCGTCAACCTGCCGGCACTCGGTGAAAGCGTTACTGAGGGCACCGTGACCCGTTGGCTCAAGTCGGTCGGTGACCGCGTTGAGGTCGACGAGCCACTGCTCGAGGTGTCGACTGACAAGGTCGACACTGAAATCCCGAGCCCGGTCGCTGGCGTGATCGAGCAGATCCTCGTTGCCGAGGACGAGACCGTGCCAGTTGGCGCGCCGCTCGTGGTCATCGGCACTGGCGATGGCGCAGCTGCTCCGGCAGCTGCCCCGGCCGCCGAGGCCCCGGTTGCGGAGGCTCCGGCCCCCGCTGCCGAGCCTGAACCGGCTCCGGTCGCTGAGGCTCCTGCTGCTGAGGCTCCTGCCGCGGCCGCCCCGGCTGCTGCTCCGGCTCCGGCCGCTGCGGGCACCACCATCAACCTGCCGGAACTGGGCGAAAGCGTCAGCGAAGGCACCGTGACCCGCTGGCTGAAGGCCGTCGGCGACTCGGTCGAGGTGGATGAGCCGCTGCTCGAGATCTCGACCGACAAGGTCGACACCGAGATCCCGAGCCCGGTCGCCGGCGTGCTGCAGCAGATCCTGGTCGGTGAGGACGAGACCGTTCCGGTTGGCGCTCCGCTCGCCGTCGTGGGCGCTGCTGGTGCTGCCCCGGTCGAGGCTCCGGCCGCTGCTCCGGCTCCGGCTGCTGAAGCGGCTCCTGCTCCTGCCGCCGAGGCGCCAGCTGCGCCCGCTGCTGCTCCGGTCGAGGCGCCAGCTGCGCCCGCTGCTGCTCCGGCTGCGGCTCCCGCGACTGCACCTGCTCCCGCGGCTGCGCCCGCCCCGGCGGTCCCTGCTGCTGCTGGCGTCGGCACGGGCTACGTGACTCCGCTGGTGCGCAAGCTCGCCCAGGAGCGCGGCGTCGACCTGAGCACCGTGACCCCGACCGGTATCGGTGGCCGCATCACCAAGCAGGACGTGCTCGCCGCGGCTGCCAAGGCTGCTCCGGCTGCCGCTGCGCCGGCCGCTGCCGCTCCGGCTGCGGCTGCCCCGGCCCCGGCCGTGTCCGAACTGCGTGGCACCACGGTGAAGATGTCGCGCTTGCGCAAGATCGTCGCCGAGCGCGCGGTCGAGTCGCTGCAGGGCACTGCACAGCTCACCACCGTGGTCGAGGTCGACGTCACTCGCGTCGCGCAGTTCCGTGACGCGGTGAAGGCCGACTTCCAGGCCAAGACCGGTGCGAAGCTGTCCTTCCTGCCGTTCTTTGCCCTGGCTGCCACCGAGGCGCTGCAGGCCTACCCGATCATCAACTCGACGATCGACGGCGACAGCATCGTGTACCCGGCCAGCGAGAACGTCAGCATCGCCGTAGACACCGAGCGTGGTCTGCTGACCCCGGTCGTGAAGAACGCCGGCGGCCTGACCCTCGCTCAGTGGGCGCAGCAGATCGCCGACCTGGCTGAGCGCACCCGCAGCAACAAGCTGGGTCCGGATGAACTCTCGGGTGGCACCTTCACCCTGACCAACACGGGCTCGCGCGGCGCGCTGTTCGACACCCCGGTGGTGTTCCTGCCGCAGAGCGCGATCCTGGGCACGGGCACCGTGGTGAAGCGTCCGGTCGTCATCTCGCAGGACGGTGTTGACTCGGTTGCCATCCGCTCGATGGTGTACCTGGCTCTGTCCTACGACCACCGTCACATCGACGGTGCTGACGCTGCTCGCTACCTCACCGCGGTTAAGAACCGCCTCGAGGGCGGCGACTTCGCTGGAGTCTTGGGCATCTAACCCAACGCGGTATCACCGAGCCGGAGCAGGGTGCGCACTCGCCACCCCTCCGGCTCGGTCGTTAACAGCACCGCGTGATCGGTGGCCGGCCCGAGTTGAATGAGCAGCATCCCGCCGTAGTCATCAACCACGCTCGGCTCGGTGAGGAGCGGGAGCCACTCAGGGGCCTGTTCAAGCAGGAGGCCGGGCAGCGCACGCAGCGCGGATGCGAGGCGATCGTCTGCGGAAGCGGGGTCATCGGCGCTTCGTGGCAGCACCTCTGCAAAGACTGGTTGGCCAGTACTGCGCAGTCCGTCGACGGCTGACGCTGCGCCGTTCTGGTGCTCCCCCGCGCGTCCGGCGTCGTCGGCTGCCCCTGCAGTGCGATCCAGACCAAACCAGAACAGGACCGTCACGGCAGCCGCGAGCAGCGCAGCGAAGAGCACGGGGCCACGACGGGCGCCGAGCATGGGCCGACCGTCCCCGCGCCGAACCTGGGCCCGCACCACCACGCGCTGCACACTGGCTGGCAAGCGGTCGAGCAAGGCCGCGAGTATTCGAGAACGCCAACCGGTCGAACCTCTGGTCACGCCGGCCGCGGAAGCATACTGATCGGTCGCGGAGTCTGCAGTGTACCGACGCGTACCGTCGATATCTGGTTGGGCCTCGAGCCGTGCCACAACCACTTCGGGCGCAAGGTCATTCCGCGGCCGCAGCCGGACCACATTCCCGCCGAACTGCATACGGCCGGCAAGATCCCGCCCGGGGGTGACATCCGCGCGGTGTTCCAACACCACAATGTCGTCGAGCACGCTGATCTGGTGGCTGGCGTTGCGCAGCACGGCCGGATCCCATTCCTCGGCCGCCGTCGCCTGCAGCACGGCATGCAGGCAGGACTGCATCGCCGAATCGTGCGCAGCGCAGGCCAAGAGCAGTTCAACCAGACCCGACGCATCGAGCCGAGCCGCCCCGGACCGGGACAGCGCCAGGGTAGCCCGCCACTGCGCACCGTCGCTGGCTGCGTCCAGTGCAGCGACCGATGGCCGGTGAAACCCGCACAGCACCGGGTCGCCGGCGGCATCGAGCCCGAGGTCCTGCTCGGTGAATGGCCCGTGGATGATGCCGTGTTCATGCAGGCGACTGAGCGCCATGAGCAGCGCCGCGGTCGCATCTCGCAGGGCTGGAACGGACTGCAGCGCCGCGGAACCGACCATCGCCTCGCGCCATCCTTCGAGAATGACCACGGGCGCACCTGCAGCATCGGCCGCGACTTCGCGGACCGTAGGCAGGTGCGACACCTCCAGGTCCGCTAGGACGACCCAGCACGCGAGCTGCGCCGGGTGCCCGGGATCCAGCCGCCGCAGTTCCACGGGCAGGTCGGCGGCGTCGAGGGCGCGCCAGTGCGCTCCCAGCGCGTCGAGTCGGCGCAACAGGCGATACTGGCCGAGGCGTCCGCCGGGTGCCTCCAGTGGTGCCGAATCCATGCCACTACCCTGCTGAGCCCAGCCAGCGCCCGGGGTGCTCGGCGTGAATCTGTGGAGAATTTCACATGATCTTCATCGCGGAGCGGGCCAGCAGCGCGAAACGGACCCCCTGGACACGGTAGGTTAGAACCTATGGCACGTAGCAGCACCAGCACCCCGAAGGAACCCGGTCGCCTCTCGCAGATCCTGCAGGTGGCCAAGATGACGGTTCAGCAGGACCGGGCGAGCATCTTCTGGCTCGCGCTCGGCTTCTTCCTGCCGCTGATCGCTGCCATTCTGCTGGCGATCTTCACCACCGGCGGCAACGTGCTCACCATCGTGCTGCTGGCCATCGCCGGTCTGCTCGCGGCGGTCCTCGGCCTGCTCATCGTGCTCGGTCGCCGCGCCCCGCGCGTGGCCTACCGTCAGATGGAAGGCAAGCCCGGCGCGGTCGGTGCGGTCCTGAACTCGGCCCTCGGCCGCAGCTGGATCAGCAGCGAGATGCCGGTGGCGATCAACCCGCGCAGCCAGGACGCCGTCTACCGCGCCGTCGGTAAGGCCGGCATCGTCCTGATCGCTGAGGGTCCGCGTAGCCGCACCCAGAAGCTGATCGATGAGGAGACCCGCAAGGTGAACCGCATCCTGCCGGGCCTGCCCACCCACCGCCTCCAGGTCGGTCCGGACGAGGGCTCGCTCAGCCTCGAGCAGCTGCCGAAGGCGATCAAGAAGCTGCCCAAGAAGCTGAAGCGCCGCGAGGTGCAGGTCGCCTCGGCGCGTCTGAACTCGCTGGCTCCGAACCTGCTGCCGATCCCGAAGGGCATCGACCCGACCCGCGTGCGCGGCGCCGGTCGTCCCCGGTAACCACGAAGAACCTCACTTCGGCCCGAGTCGCGTCAGCGCTCGGGCCGAAGTCTTGTCTGACCACGTTTCCGCCAGGTGCCAGGCGGTGGTCGATTTCCCGCCGTCGGTTACGCCAACCTGGGAGCGGGACGCGATCGCGGCTCGGGTTAGCGGCGGACCAGCACCGTCTTGGCGACCCGATCGTGCAGGCCGCGTCCGTCCTCGTCCCAGACCACGGCCGGGATGACGAGGCACAGCAGCAGGGTGCGAATCATGGGCCGCACCAGGCCGGGGGCACCACCCTCGACCTTTTGGACGGCGAGGCGCGCGACGAGGTGGCCGGGGCTGCCGGCGAGGGTGGGCACGAAGACGATGTGCAGCAGGGCGTAGATGCCGAGCACAACGAAGGGCTCGTAGTTGAACCAGGCGGCAGCGAACAGCACGGCGATCCCCCAGTCGATGGCCAGACCCAGCAGGCGCGGATTCATCGGCGCGAGCGAGCCGGGGCCGGCGGTCGGCAGGCCTAGCCGGGTACGGCTGGGCTGGTTGGCGGGCTGCTGGCGGGGCTGGTCCTTGGCGCTCACCCTTCGATCCTACGGTGGAGCCAGCCGTAACAACGACGTAACAATGGGGACACTGTAGTGAAACTGCTGGCCAATACAGTCATTGGTGGCTGCAGATGCAGTCACCCCTCAACTCGCATTCCATTGGAGTTCTCGCTATGCCCGCACCTAAGTTCACCGACGCCGCGTCGGTGCTGAAGTTCATCAAGGACGAGGACGTCAAGTTCCTCGACATCCGTTTCACCGACCTGCCGGGTATCCAGCAGCACTTCAACATCCCGGCCTCGACCGTGGATGAGGAGTTCTTCTCGGTTGGCCAGCTCTTCGACGGATCTTCCATCCGTGGCTTCCAGGGCATCGAGGAGTCGGACCTGCAGCTGATCCCGGACCCCACCACCGCCTACGTGGACCCGTTCCGCACCGAGAAGACGCTGATCATGCTCTTCGACATCTACAACCCGCGCAACGGTGAGATCTACGACCGCGACCCGCGTCAGGTTGCCAAGAAGGCTGAGAAGTACCTCGCCTCGACCGGCATCGCCGACACCGCGTACTTCGCTCCCGAGGCCGAGTTCTACATCTTCGATGACGTTCGCTACGAAGTGAACCAGCACTCGAGCTTCTACTCGGTCGACTCCTCCGAGGGTGCTTGGAACACTGGTCGCAAGGAGCCGGGCGGCAACCTGGCCAACAAGACCCCGTACAAGGGTGGCTACTTCCCGGTCCCGCCGGTGGACCAGCAGGCCGACATGCGCGACGACATCACCCTGCACCTGATCGAGGCTGGCCTCGAGGTGGAGCGCGCGCACCACGAGGTGGGCACCGCCGGCCAGAACGAGATCAACTACAAGTTCAGCACCCTGGTCCAGGCCGCTGACGACATCCTAAAGTTCAAGTACCTGGTCAAGGGTGTTGCCAACAACTGGGGCAAGGTTGCGACCTTCATGCCGAAGCCGCTGTTCGGTGACAACGGTTCGGGTATGCACACCCACCAGTCGCTGTGGAACGACGGCAAGCCGCTGTTCTACGACGAGGCCGGCTACGGTGGCCTGTCGGACATCGCCCGCTGGTACATCGGTGGCATCCTGAAGCACGCTCCGGCGCTGCTGGCATTCACCAACCCGTCGCTGAACTCCTACCACCGTCTGGTGAAGGGCTTCGAGGCGCCGGTCAACCTGGTGTACTCGGCCGGTAACCGCTCGGCCGCGATCCGTATCCCGATCACCGGCACCAACCCGAAGGCCAAGCGCATCGAGTTCCGCGCGCCGGACGCTTCGGGCAACCCGTACCTCGCGTTCGCCGCCCAGCTCATGGCCGGCCTCGACGGTATCAAGAACCGTATCGAGCCGCACGAGCCGGTCGACAAGGATCTGTACGAGCTGCCGGCTGAGGAAGCCAAGAACATCCCCCAGGTTCCGGGTTCGCTGCAGGAGGCGCTCGACGCTCTGCGCGACGACCACGAGTTCCTGCTGGCTGGCAACGTGTTCACGCAGGACCTGATCGACACCTGGATCGACTACAAGGTGACCAAGGAGATCCAGCCGATCGCCCAGCGCCCGCACCCGTTCGAGTACGAGCTGTACTTCGGCGTCTAAGCGCAAGCGACACCACAGCAACGGTGGGGCCG